>Ga0160437_1000639_pt1 | contig 17367 bp, 15 predicted proteins | sample HID1975I_E0MG_FD_108227 | JGI IMG/M metagenome (GOLD analysis project Ga0160437, IMG submission 108227) | Enriched soil microbial communities from UW Madison campus, WI, USA - HID1975I_E0 MG | ecosystem: Environmental > Terrestrial > Soil > Unclassified | place: USA: Madison, Wisconsin... | reverse complement strand
TCTTTGACCTGGGCGTCGCTCAGTTCGAACGCGCTGGTGATTTCCGCCTGCGCCGTGCCCTCGTGACGATTGCGCAGCACCACGAATTGCGAGGCGATGTCGGGCAGCAGCAGCAGCCGGTCGTTTTCGACCAGCAGCTCGATGAAATTACGGGCGGCCTGCGGCAGTTCGGCCTTGATCAGGCCGGAGAACAGCTCGACGCGCTGCTTATCGCCCAGACGCGGGTCGGCCATGGCCTCGCGCACGTCGGGGTTGGAGGCGACCTGCGACATTTCGCTGACCAGGTCGGCCCAGGCCGGCAAGCCGGCCTTGTCGTCGCGCGCTGCGCTGAAGAGCGCTTCAGCGTAGGGCCGGGCAACAGTGGAAAGTTCAGCCATGACGGTCCCGGATTAAAGCTGCGCGCGAAGCTGGTTGAGCAGCTCGGCGTGGGCGCGGGCGTCAACCTCGCGCTTGAGGATCTGTTCAGCACCCTTGACAGCCAACGCGGCAACATCGTCGCGCAGCGAGTCACGAGCGCGCTGGACTTCCTGCGCGGCATCCTGAGCGGCTTGAGCCACGATACGGGCGCGTTCAGCTTCCGCTTCACGGCGGGCTTGCTCGATCAGGGAGGCGGCTTGCTTCTCGGCCTCGATGATGCGGGCGTGGTTTTCGGACTTGGCAGAAGCCTCGATCAGACTGACACGCGCCTGGGCTTGAGCCAAGTCGGCTTTGCCCTTCTCGGCGGCGGCAAGGCCGTCGGCGATTTTTTGGCGGCGCTCGTCCATCGCCTTCGTCAGAGGAGGCCACACGAATTTCATCGTGAACCAGCCCAGAACGAAGAACACGAGCATCTGGAAAATGATCGTCGCGTTCAGATTCACGGTCGTTCCTTTAACACCTTGCGGCTCCGACCGCACCCGGAAAGGGGCGTCACGGAGCACTCGATACTTTGCTGGCCGGCGACGGGGCTTGTGCCCACATCGCCGCCAACGTCATGACCCGCCTATTCGCCGGCGGGCGCTGCCTTAACCGACGAACGGGTTGGCGAAGGCGAACAGCATGGCAATACCCACGCCGATCAGGAATGCCGCGTCGATCAGGCCGGCCAGCAGGAACATCTTCGTTTGCAGAGCGTTCATCAGCTCAGGCTGACGAGCCGAAGCTTCCAGATACTTGCCGCCCATCAATGCGATGCCGATGCAAGCGCCGATAGCACCCAAACCGATGATGAGACCGCAAGCGAGGGCAACGAAAGCGACGTTGGTCATGACAACTCCTTGGTTAGAAATCTGAAGTCAAAAATTGAAAAATAAGGGGTACAGCTCAATGCAAGATAATCTTGCTATCCCACGCTGGCCGGGTGGCCAGCGCGAGAAATTCGGGGGATCAGTGGCCTTCGTGTGCCTGGCCGAGGTACACCAGCGTCAGCATCATGAAGATGAAGGCCTGCAGAAGAACGATCAGGATGTGGAAGATCGCCCAGATGGAGCCGGCCAGGATGTGGCCGATTCCCAAGCCGATGCTGGCACCGTTAAAGCCGGTCCAGGCGCCACCCAAGAGGGCGATCAGCATGAAAATCAGTTCGCCGGCGAACATGTTGCCGAACAACCGCATGCCCAGCGACACGGACTTGGCGGCGTATTCGATCAGGTTCAGCAGCAGGTTGAACGGGGCCAGCACAACGGCGCCCAGGCCATGCGCATGGAACGGCGCGGTGAACAGTTCTTTGACGAAGCCGCCCGGGTGCTTGATCTTGATGCCGTAATAGAACATCAGCAGCAGCACGCCCAGCGACATGCCCATCGGCACGTTCAGGTCGGCCGTCGGCAGAATGCGGTGGTAATAGAGGGGATCGCCGTGCTCGGCACCCAGGCCGGTCAGGCGCCAGATGGAGGGCAACAGGTCAACCGGCAGCAAGTCCAGCGCGTTCATCAGGATGATCCAGAGGAACACGGTGAGCGCCAGCGGGGCGATGAAAAGACGGCTTTTGGCGTTGTGGACGATGCCCTTGGCCTGGTCGTCGACCATGTCGACGATCATTTCCACGAAAGCCTGGAAGCGGGTCGGCACGCCACTGGTGGCGCGGCGAGCAGCGCGCCACAGAAAGAAAATGACGATCAGACCCATCAGGCCGGACCAGAACAACGAGTCGTAATTGATGATGTCGAACTGAGCAATTGCGCTCTGTTTTTCACCGGTATTGTTCAGATGCACCAGGTGATGCTGAATATACGCGGACTGAGGCGACACGTCGCTGGCAGCAGCCATTTGAATCCTACCCTATTTGCTGTATGCCCGAACCCTTGCGAGTCGGACGATTCCACGATCACGTTTGCCGCTACTTACTGCTCGGCGCTAAGACAACTTGCGGAACATCAAGAGCAAGAGATAACCCTTCAATGTGAGTATCAAACCCAGCAATGCGGCAGGCCAAACCAAACTGTCCTGTGCCACACGCGAAAGCATCCACAACAGCAATGCGGTTGCGAACAACTTGATCAACTCACCAGAGAGAAAGGTAAAGGGATTGGCTTTACCGGCCCGAACACTGACAGCCAGGCGCAATGCAAACAATGCATTGGGTATGAAATACGCTCCCGCCCCCGCCAGCGCCGACCAACCAGCCGCCGCCCCTCCGACAACTCCCGCTATTACCGCTGCTGCGAGCCCCATGGCGCCTTGCGCCGCCAGTGCCAACAGGAGACCGCGGCTTGCCTGAGCATTCAGCGCCACGCGATCCGCGTCGCTTAGAACCAGGACCTTGATGTCGTCTTCGAAGATGCCATCACTGTTGATGCCACCACCGCCAACTCCACCCTCTTTACCGCCCTGGCCCGACAACCCTCGTTGCTGTGCACTTTGTGCTGCGTCTCGTATTGAGTCCCGCACCGTGCTTTGCATCGAGTTTTGCATTGGCTCATGCATCAAACACCCCGCTACTTCTTGCCCCTGTCAGAACCGGCTAGCCTGCCTACGCTGCGCAAATGCAGTGTTATTCACCTGCTTTTGCCTACCCGGCCGCCACGTGTTCTTATCCCGCAAGCGTCAAACCCGCAGAGTATAGCTTGAATCTTTTTACCCAAGCAAATGAACTTTCGGGAGTTTGTAAGGTGCGCGCAACGTCCCCGCACGCATCGAAATTAGGGACGTGAACCAGGCCAGGCCGCAAGCTGCGCAAGCCTTGCGCAGCGCGGCCTCGGCACGAAAAAACGGCCCTTCATCGAAGGGCCGTTTTTGGTTCCGGTGGGCGGTGCTAACCCACGACGAAGATCAGTCTTCCTTGACGGGCGGCGGCGCCCACAGGCCATCCAGCGCCGTGTCTTGCGGCCAATACAGACGCATGCTCAACAGGAACTTGCCGTCGGCGGCCGGCGTGCTGACCCAGTTCGAACGCTTCCGATCACCCGGGTCCCGGCGCTGGATGTAGATGTCCAGCGAGCCATCGTCGTTGTACTTCAGGTCGTCGGTGCTGCGCAGCGCGTAGCGGTTGGCGGGGTTTTCAGCAAAGCCATGCTTGTCGTTATAGACATGCAGCGACCAGAACGCATTGGCCGGCGGCAGTTGGCCCTTGTCGAAATGCAGGACGTAGTCTTCATTCGAATCGAGTTGGCGGCCCTTGGAGTCCGACATGGTCACCGGATACAGCACATCTTCCGGCGTGGGCGCCCCCAGGCCCGCATAGGCAATCGCGGCGCGACGCGAATAGTCGGTGCCATAGGTGCCGATGCCAGACAGCACGGTATTCCAGTTATTGATCGGCGTGCCCAGGCGCGACACCCCATCCGCAATGCGGCGGCCCGCCATCGGCTGCGCGTCGGCCAGCGCCTGCTGCACGGCCGGGCTCAGGCGTCCGTACGAGAACGGTTGACGGCTATCCAGGCCGATGCGGCGCATGCGGTCAAGAATCGGCGTGTCGTTGGCGTGCGGCGGGTTGTTGCGCATCACGTCGAAGAACAGCGTGAAGAACGAGGCCGCGTCCATGCTGGCGGCTTGTTCGGCGGGCGTGCCGTCGGGCACCGTCACCGGCATCGGCATGGGCAAGCCGCTGCCGATAGGCGCCGAGCCCACGCGCGAGCCGGTTTGCGGATAGGCGTTGCCGGCGTTGCGGTTGCGAGAAGAGGCGGTCGAGGTCGCGGCCATCGGCGCCACCATCGGCGAGGCCGTCATGCCCGCCTGAATCTGATTGACGGCGGCATAGTCCTGCGGGCCCTTGGCCTGCGTCCAGCCGATCAGCCAACCCGTGGAGGTGGGGCTGTGGATGACGTCGACACCCGCGGGCACGCTGCCCTGCCAATTGGGGCCGACGATGGCAAACGACTGCGCCCCCGATCCGTTAGTGCGGGTGCCGCGCGAGGCGAACACGTCGCTCCACATATCCAGCGCCGACAGCACCGAGTAGCGGCCGCCAGTATCCGGCAGGTTCACGATCAAGGGCGCTTGCGACACGTCGAACCACAGGCTGGAATACAGCGCATCGGCGCTGGGCCACGGGGTGTCGGCGGCGCGCGGATCCGGGAAGGCGGTCTTGTGGCCGAACTGGTTGACCGGCGCGCGGCCATCCAGAGGCGTCTGCACGGCGGTGGCCTTGCGACGCGCCAGTTCCATCAGCACCATCGGGTAGGCGTAGACGTAGGCGTCGATCGCCGTGTCGCGCAGTTCCTGTTCGCTCATTTGCGGGGCGGGCGCGGACGACGCCGGGTACGGCGTTTCCGAGACCAGGCGCAGTGTGGACTGCGGCGCTTGAGCCTGGGTGGCGGTCATGGCGCAGGCGCTCAACGCGCCGGCAAGTACCGCGGTTGACCACCGGCGACGAGCAATAAATGTACGCATGCAAGGCTCCTTCTTGATTTTGTTTGCTAGCGAGCCGCCGCGCGGGACTTGCCAGTGGGGCAAGCCGCTCTGGCGCGGCACCTCTTGATGACGCTTAACCAGCATAGGGAAGAAGCCTGCAACAAGGTGCTGCCCAGACGTTTCAAGGCGCAACGGCCGTGCAACACCCTTGCGCCCACGAAAAAGCGCGCCGGAGTCGGCGCGCTGGGCTTTCTACGACAAAACCGCAAGCGTTTTGCGGCAGTAACAAGCCTTAACGGTGTTTAAAGTCCGGTTTGCGCTTTTCCGTGAATGCGGCCATCCCTTCCTTCTGGTCTTCGGTGGCGAACAGGGAATGGAACACCCGGCGCTCGAACAACAGACCTTCGTTCAAGGACCCTTCGAACGCGCGGTTCACGCATTCCTTGGCCATCATGACGGACGGCAAAGACATCGAGGCGATGACGGTCGCGGCGTCCAGCGCTTCTTCCATCAGCTTGTCGGCGGCAACCACGCGCGACACCAGGCCGGCGCGTTCGGCTTCCTCTGCGCCCATCATGCGGGCGGTCAGGGCCATGTCCATGGCCTTGGCCTTGCCCACGGCGCGCGGCAGGCGCTGCGTGCCGCCCGCGCCGGGGATCACGCCCAGCTTGATTTCGGGCTGGCCGAACTTGGCGGTGTCGGCGGCGATGATGATGTCGCACATCATGGCCAGTTCGCAACCGCCGCCCAAGGCGTAGCCGGCCACGGCGGCGATCACCGGTTTGCGAATGCGCTTCAGGGTTTCCCAGTTGCGGGTGATGTATTCGCTGCCGTACACGTCCATGTACGACCAGTCTTTCATGGCGCCGATGTCCGCGCCCGCGGCAAACGCCTTTTCGCTGCCGGTGATGACCACGCAGCCGATCTCGGCGTTGTCCTCGAACGCCAGCAGCGCCGCGCCGAGCTCATCCATCAGTTGATCGTTCAGCGCGTTGAGCGCCTTGGGGCGGTTCAGCGTCAGCAGGCCGACGCGCCCCCGGGTTTCGACCAGTACAAACGACTCGCTCATTGAATGTCTCCAGTAGGAAGTATGAAATAAGATACGAGCATGAAAAAAGACAACGCTTGCCCCGTACTTTACCGCCTGACGCCCCATGACCCGGCCGGACACCGCTACCGGATAACCCTAACGATCGACGCGCCCTCGCCCGACGGCCAGCGCTTGTCTTTGCCGGCCTGGATTCCGGGCAGCTACCTGATCCGCGACTTCTCGCGCCAGATTGAATCCGTGACGGCCCACGCGGGCTCGCGCCGCGTGATTGTCGACAAGATCGACAACCACACCTGGCAGGTCGCCCCCACCGAGGGCCCGCTGCGGGTGGAGTACGTGGTGTACGCCTGGGACTTGTCGGTGCGTGGCGCGCACCTGGACGAAACCCACGGTTTCTTCAACGGCACCAGTGTGTTCCTGCGTGTGCATGGGCAAGACCACCTGCCCTGCCTGGTGGACCTGGCGCCCCCGCGCGGCATCGACGGCTGGAAGGTCTACACCAGCCTGCCCGAAGCCGCCGGCCAGCGCGGCGCGGCGCGGCGCCACGGCTTCGGCCTTTATCAGGCACCCGACTACGACGCGCTGATCGATCATCCGGTGGAAATGGGCACACCGCAGGTTGCCCGCTTTACCTCCCACGGCGCCGAGCACGAACTGGTCTTCACGGGCGTTGCGCCCAATCTGGACCTGGCGCGCATCGCGGCCGACGTGAAGAAAATTTGCGACACGCAGATTGATTTCTTTGAACCGCGCACCAAGCGCGCGCCCTTCCTGGACAGTTCCAACCGCTATGTGTTCATGACGATGATCACGGGCGACGGCTACGGCGGCCTGGAGCATCGCGCCAGCACCGCGCTGATGACCGCGCGCAAGGACCTGCCCGTGCTGGGCCAGCAAGGCCAGGGCGAAGGCTATCGCGGGTTTCTCGGCTTGGTCAGCCATGAGTACTTCCACACCTGGAACGTCAAGCGCATCAAGCCCCAGGCCTTTGCCCCTTACCATCTGGAGCAACCCGACCTGACCCGCCTGCTGTGGGTGTTCGAAGGCTTCACGTCCTACTACGACGATTTGCTGCTGCTGCGCTCGGGCGTCATCACGCAAACGGAGTATCTGCGCCTGCTGGCCAAGACCATCACCAGCGTGGCCCGCACCCCGGGCCGCGCCAAGCAGTCGGTGGCGGAAAGCTCGTTCGACGCCTGGACCCGCTATTACAAGCAAGACGAAAATTCGCCGAACGCGCTGGTCAGCTACTACACCAAGGGCGCGTTGGTGGCATTGGGGTTGGACTTGATGATCCGCCGCGAAAGCGCCAACGCGCATTCGCTGGACGACGTGATGCGCTTGCTGTGGGACCGCTACGGCCGCGACTTTTATCAAGGCAAGCCGCAGGGCCTGCCCGAAGACGCGCTGCCCGGCCTGATCCGGGAAGCCACCGGCGTCGACACCCGCCGCTTCATCGCGCGCCACGCCTATGGCACGGCGGATGTGCCTTTGGCTGAACTGCTGGCCGATCAAGGCATCACGCTGCAATGGAAGACGGCCATGAACATTCCTACTCTGGATGTCCGCCCCCGCAAGCAGGGTGACGCAGTGACGCTCGCCACGGTGCTGGAAGGCGGCGCGGGCCACAAGGGTGGGCTGTCGGCGGGCGATGTGCTGGTGGCGCTGGACGGGCTGCGGGTGGAATCGCCGGCAGGCCTGGATATGCTGCTGTCGCAGTATCTGCCCGGCGACCGCGTGACGGTGCATGTGTTCCGGCGCGACGAACTGCGCGCGTTCCGCGTCAAGCTGAACGCGCCCGAAGCACTGGACTGCGTGTTGACGGTGTAAGCAGGCGGGCGGGCCGCTTTATCCGCGCCCGCCCCAATCACTGATCCCTATTCGTAGAACAGCGTTACGGTGGCCGTGGCATTGATGTGTCCCGCCACCAGCGTGTCATCGGTCTGGTAGTAGCGCGCCACCAGCGGGATGGTCAGCTTTTCCTCGTCAACCGTCGTCACGGCGGTCGTGAATTCAGTGCGGGTCGCAAGCGGTTGGATGACATTGCTGCCGAGATCGCCCCGCAGCAATTGCACGCCGACGCCCCGCGCCATATCGGTTCCCTGGGCGTTCTTGATGACGTGTTCCGGCGTGCCGTCCGCATCGATCCGATAGGCCACCTTGACGCCTTGATCGCATTTCAGGTCAATGCTGAAAGCCTTGTCCGCGGCCGTGGCGCCGCGATGGCCCAGGTGACGGTTGTTGATCGTTAGAAGTTCCACCTCTATCAATTGCTTGCCGTCCACCGTACAGCCGCTGCTGCTGGCCTCGTAAGCCACGTTGCTGAAGAGCACCATATTGCTGCGCAGCGCGCCGTAATAAACATCAGCGCGATGCGCGAAGGACACGCCGGATTTGATGGGGCCGATCTTGATGAGTTCGAACTCGAAATGCTGCGGCGGGTAATACTTGTAGTTTCCAAGCTTAAAACCATATCTGGGGTAGTTCATATACACCCCACCTTCGTGCGTCCAGAATATGCGCATGCCAATGCCCGGAATGCCACTCTCATACACGTTTTTGTAACCCGGCACCGCTTTCGCACCCGCCTGCAAACCATATTCGAACCGCTCGCCGACGGTGTTGCACTCGAGATAGGCAATACCCTCGTTGATCGTTTTCTTGTAGATCGTGCTGCCTATCGCCGCGTCGCGCGGTGGCTTCATTTCTTTCAAGTGCTGCGCGGTAATGGTCGTCGTCAGGGACATTCCGGTACATTTCGCCCAAACCGGGCGTCCCGCCGACATCAGCAGGGCGAACCCAAAGGCCGCCAGTCGCAACGTTATTTTCATGATGCCGAATCCTGTGGGGAAAATTGCTGGACGGACGTGCACGACAACGCCAACTGCGGGTAGTAATGCGCGTCTTCGGACGCCGCCTGTTCGTCCACCTGATAGATGGCCTGGCATTGCTGGTCGGCACCTTCTCCCCACTTGACCGTCAACTGCCCTTGCCCCTGCAAGCCCCGCACAAAGGCCCGGCCGCCCTGGCCCACCAGCGTGACCGCGTCAATACCCGGGATGAGGACTTCCGCGCCCATGGGTATGGATGCACCATGGTCACGCGCCAGTTTCAACAAGATCGGCCGACCCGCCACGGTGGGGTAACGCAACAACACGACCGCCCCCGCGCGCGGGGCCACCTGCTGAGACGTGATTTCCAGTTCGACATCACGTGACGTGCCCTTGGGATCCAGCCCGACCTCGTTGCGGCGGTACGGCATCAGGCCCGCCATGACGCCATAACCATTACTGCCGATGCGCCCGCGCGAGCCCGACACAATTCCCGCGCCGTAGGCGTCGGGCGCTTCAAGCACCGCCATCGTCTCGCCCTGCGCCTGGGTCGCGTTGATGCCTCCCGCGTGGGCGATCAAGGTGCCGCGCATGCCTGCGCCGAACTGGCGATAGCCGCTGCCGCCGCTGCCCGACAAGGTGTAGTTCGCGTGTGCCGTGTCATAGCGCAAGCTGCCGCCCTGGTTGCGGCTGCCTTGGCCGTCGGTGCGGTTGTAGGACCCATAAACGTTGTAGCCGAACTGCCCGGTATCCCCGGCGGATCCGCTGACCGACGCGTTGGTGCTGCGCTTGCCGTTGCCTTCAAGGTTCAACGATGTACTGAGATACGCCGAGTTCGGCCCACGCCCCAATGGCAGGTTGAGGGTAAGCAGATACTGGTTGCCAAAGCGGCCGCCCTGGTCCCGCGTACGCGACACGCTGATATTGATGCTGCCCCAAGCGTAGCCATTGGAGTAGCTGGCGTAGTAGCTGGTATCGCGTCTCTGGTTGCGGTTCCAGTAGTTCTGCGCCACCCCGGACAGCGTCACGTGCCCGTAGCCTTCGCCCAGGGGTTGGCTCACGTTGAATTGGAGGCGGCTGCGCTCCTTGCCGCCATATGCCACCGCGCCGCGCGATTCGCGCAGGCGTGCAAATTCACCAAGGCTCAGATAGCCCTCGCTGGAAAACCGATACGCCACCACGCTGAAGTTCGTCGATGTGGGCTCCAGCAGCTTGCTATAGCTCAGCCGCACACTGCGCCCGCTTGACGGGCTGCGCGTTGATTTCGTTGTGGCGTGCGACTGCGTCAGGTCCGCCGCCAATGCGCCCAGCGGCGTACTCAAGGCGACGCCGCCCTGCATCGCCCGATACTGCTGCGCCGCGATGACGCCACCGTAGCCCGTCACCGTATCGGACAGCCCGCGCTGATACGTTCCCTGCACGAACGCGGGCGGTGCATCCAGGGTGTCATCGCGATACCGTCCGCCCGTCACGCTGAAACGCGCGCTGCCGGGGCGCAACAATTGGGCCACCGACGCATAGGGCACCACAAACTGTTTGGTTCGTCCGTCCGCTTCGGTGATGGTCACGTCAAGATCCCCGGCGTAACCGGTGTTGTAAAGATCATCGATGGCAAAAGGCCCGGGCGACACGGTCGTTTCATACAACAGGTTGGTGCCCTGGCGCACGCTGACCTTGGCCGTTGTATCGGCCACGCCACGCACCACCGGCGCAAAACCGCGCATCGAGTCCGGCAACATGCGTTCGTCGCTGCTGAGTTGGATGCCCGTGTACGGCATGCTGTCAAAGAGATTGCCGGGTGTGTAGAACTGCCCCAGCGTCAGTTGCGCGCTGGCCGCGGTCACATCGCGCTGCGCATAGCTGCTTAACGCCTGATAGCGACTGCGCTGCGGCGCGCCCGGCCGATCGGTATAGCTGAAAGACCCGTTGTGCCGAAAGCGCCAGTCGCCCAGGTTCAGACCAGCGTTCGCACTGCTGAAGAACTGGCGCTCGGTGCGGTTGCCAAAGCGGTTGGACGACAGGTTGATGCCATACCCCAGAAAGCCGGCGTCGATGCCCGAGTCCCATTCTTCGGGCGGAACATAGCCGCGCGCCGTTGACTTGATATAGATCTGCGGAATGGAAAGGTCGGCGCGCAGCTCCGACATGTCTACTTCGAAGCGGCTGGAAGGCGGTAGGACGTCCAGCCCTACGCATTGTTCTTCGGACACCGGCAGGGCTTGCTCCGCGCTCAGCAGCGGGATGTTGACGCCGATCCGTTCATACACCTTCATGGACAGGCAGGGTTGGGCGACGGCCTGCGTCGCGGTGGTGGCCAACGTGGTGGCCGTGTCAGCCGCGCGCACGCGGACTTGCTGCCGCCCGGCGTGATTGCCATTCAAGTACAAGTCCAGTTGATAGACCCCGGGCGTCAGGGCATTGCCGCCCTGAAAGCGCGACAAATCGACCGATTTCCCGTTGCGTCCGCCAAAGAAGGCAGGATTGAACTCAACGGATTCCTGGGCTTGGAGCGTGGCGCTGAGCAAGCCGGACAGAAGCAGGAATGCCCTGCTCACCCGTACGTGACGATACACGGCGCGGCCTACGGCTCAAGCGGACTTTCGCGCCGCTCGGCGGCGCCATAGTCATTGATCCATTCAAACGCCACGGCGCCCTTGGCGCCCGCCGCATTCGACAATTTTCCAAGGCCCAGATCCGTCACGGACCGGGGCGACAACATTTGAGCGGGCACGGTAACGTCACGTCCATTGCCAAGCTGCACGGTCACAGCGGTCAGCGACACATGGAATGCGCTGTCATTGCGCACTTGCAGCGCCGCGCCCTTGCTGGTGGCCACCACGCGCCAATTCAGGCGCTCGGCGGCCTGGCGGGGTGATCCGGACAGGCCCGCGGGGCGGAAGAACAATTTGATGCGGCTGCGGAACGCCAATTGCATGTGGTTCGCAACCTGGGCGGACGGCAGGGGGGGAACGTCAAGTACGTTCATCCAGAACACGGATTCGCGATCCGTCGCAACGCCAGGTTGGGGGATGTAGGCAATGCGCAGCGTCTGACCCATGCGCGGATTGACACGCGCCAGCGGCGGCGTGATCACGAAGGGCACGTCGGTTTCGTCGGTGCTTGAATCCAGGTCGCCGTCGTCTATCCAGGCCTGCACCAGCGCCGGCTTGCCGCCGTCATTGGTCAGGCGCAATGTGACTTCGCGTTCTTCGGCGGGATAGATGATGCGCGTACCACCGATCACCACATTGGATTGGGCGGCAGGGGGCAGCAGGGTCGCACATGCCAGGCACAGCAACGCGCAGAAACGGCGAAGCGTGGCCCGGCTTGCGTGGTCCGAAAGCCCCCCGAGCATGCGCTCAAGGGGGATCGGCTTCATTCGTAGATCAGGTCCAGCAGGACTTCGGTCTGGACCGGGCCGGGCGTGGTGTTGGCGGTGGCCGCCAAGTACTGCGCGTAGAACTCAATCTTCGCGGCATTGCCCTCGATGCTGACGGTTTCAGTGCCAGAGTTGTTGGACAGATGGATGGGCTGGTATTTGCTGTTCAGCAGCTGGACTTGTGCGTTTGACGGCGTCTCGCCGTTGATTGACGTTGCCGTGGTGATCAAGGCGCCCGTGAAGGGATCGACGCCCGGACCGCTGTTAAAGCGCGTGGTGACCTTGCTGCCCGAGCAGCCTGTCAGGTCCAACGCGACCAGCTCGCGGCCAGCCACATCATTTTGCTTGGCCAACGCGCCGACGCTGACGGTGTTGAGAGTCTTCTGAATGACGCCGTCTTCGCCCAGACCCGTGATTTTGCAGGTGGACGGAGACACCTTGCCCGTGAACACCAACTTCACATCCGCTGCCATCGCGCTGCCGCACAACAGCAAGGACGAGAAGGCCAGACTTGCCGCAACAATCTTCTTATTCACCAAAATCTCCGAATGCCTGTTTCCCCAAATGGGGGATGGCAGTCATTGTTTCGATTTCGCTTGGCAGGAAATACGAGAAAGTTCTTAAAGGAAACGCGCACGGAAGATAGTGATGTCGCCGCGCCACATATCCTGCTGGTGAACGACGGGCGTCAATTCACTTTGGCGCCCGACTGCTCAACCGCCTGCTTCCACGTATCCAGTTCGCGATCAATATGGCTGGCGAAGGCTTCCGGCGTGGACCCGACGGTTTCATACCCATAGCCCATCAGTTGCTGCTTCAAGGCGGGCACCGCCACGGCGTTGGCGATGTCGCGGCTTAGGGTATTGACCACGGCGGGCGGGGTGCCCGCCGGCGCCAACACGCCGTACCAGCCGTTCACCACAAAGCCGGGCACGGTTTCGGCCACGGTCGGCACATCGGGCAGCAGGGGCGAGCGACGCTCGCCCGTCACCGCAAGCGCCTTCAACTTGCCGGCCTGCACCTGCGGCAACGACGTGGAAATGCTGTCGAACATTAATGAAACCTCGCCGCCCAACAGCGCCACCACCGCCGGGCCACTGCCTTTGTAGGGCACGTGCATCATGTCGGCGCCCGTCTGGCTCTTGAACATCTCGGCAGCCAGATGGCTGGTGTTGCCGTTGCCGGCCGACGCAAAGCTGAGCTTGCCGGGATGGCTCTTGCCGTAGGCGATCAGCTCGGCAATGTTGTTGGCCGGCGTGCTCAGCGGAGCCGCCACCAGCATCGGCAAGGTCGCCACCAGCGAGACCGGCGCGAAGTCCTTTCGCGTGTCATAAGGCAGAGACGGGTACAGGCTGGGGTTGATGGCGTGCGCGGCCAGCACCATCAGCAGGGTGTAGCCATCAGGCTTGGCGCGGGCCAGTTGCGCCGAGGCGATCGCCCCACCCGCACCCGGCTTGTATTCCAGCACCACGGGCTGGCCCCATTTCTTTTGCAGTTCCGCCCCCAAGGGGCGCGCCAGCATGTCGGCGCTGCCACCGGGCGGGTATGGAATCAGCAAGGTGACGGGCTTGTCGGGATACGTGGGCGCGGCTTGCGCGACGCCCAAAGACGCCAGGCAGAGCGAGGCTGCGGCGAACAGGGAACGGATCATCAACGGTCTCCTTGGCCCGGGCCGGGCGCGAACAATCAGGCGTAGCGCGGCGCGCCGGCCGGGTCCAGGACGATCGCGCGTGGCGTCGCCGGAAAGTTCAGGGGTGCGTCGGTAACGGAACGCAGAAAGGTGGCGTCGACGCCGTCGAGCATGGCGTAGACGGCCAGCCCATCCGGCGTTACGTCGATCACCGCCAGGTCGGTGTAGATGCGCGTCACCACGCCCTTGCCGGTCAACGGATACGTGCATTGGCGCAGCACCTTCGGCGTGCCATCGCGGCCGCGATGCTCCATGGTGACCAGCACCTGCTTGGCGCCCACGGCCAGATCCATCGCGCCGCCCACGGCGGGAATGGCGTCGGCCGCGTCGGTCTTCCAGTTGGCCAGGTCGCCGTTTTCCGACACCTGGAACGCGCCCAACACGGCGTAGTCCAGATGGCCGCCGCGCATCATGGCGAACGACACCGTGTGTTCGGTAATGGACGCGCCGCCCAGCAAGGTGATGGGCTGGCGGCTGGCATTGATGAGGTCCGGGTCCACGTCCTTGCCGCTGGCGGCGGGGCCCATGCCCAGGATGCCGTTCTCGCTATGCAGCAGGATGTCTTTGTCGGGCGGCAGGTAATCGCCCACCAGCGTGGGCATGCCGATGCCCAGGTTGACGATGGAGCCGTCCGGAATATCGCTGGCCAGCAATTGCGCAATCTGCTGCCGGGTCAGGCCCTTGACGTCTTGCGCGCTGTTCGCGGCGTTGTTGTTGGTGCTGTTCGTGCTGTTCGCGTCTTGCATGTCAGGCCTCCACCCGCACCACGGCTTTCACGAAGATGCCCTGTGTCATCACCTGTTCCGGCACAAAGGTGCCCAGCGGCACCACCTCGTCCACTTGCGCAATGGCGTGGCCCGCGGCCATGCACATGACCGGATTGAAGTTGCGCGCCGCGTGCCGGTACATCAGGTTGCCCCAGCGGTCGCCCAGATGCGCGCGGATCAGCGCGTAGTCGGCGCGCAGCGGATGTTCCAGCACGTAGCCCACGCCATCGATCACTTCCTGGCGGCGGCCCTCGGCCAGTTCCGTGCCGTAGCCGGTGGGGGTGTAGAACGGCCCCAGCCCCGCGCCCGCGGCACGCAGGCGCTCGGCCAGCGTGCCTTGGGGCACACATTCCAGTTCGACCTCGCCCGCCCGGTAGGCGCGCGCGAAGGCCTCGGAATTGGGCGGGCGTGGATGCGAGCAGATGATCTTTCTGACCTGCTTGCGGATCAGTAATGCGGCGATGCCGCGTTCGAACGTGCCGGCGTTGTTGGAAATGATGGTCAGGTCGCGCCGCCCGGCATCCGCCAGGCATTGCAGCAACTCGTAAGGCACGCCCGCTTCGCCAAAGCCGCCGACCAGCACGGACGCGCCGTCGGGAATCACGGCCACGGCCTCGGCCATCGAGGCTTGAATCTTGTCGATCATTTATTGCTCCCGGGCCAGGCCGGCCGTATCCACAATCTGCTTCCAGCGGGCGCGCTCCTGGTCGATGAAGGCCGTGAACTCGGCGGGGGTATTGCCGCCCGCCTGCCCGCCCATGGCCTTGAAGCGGCCGCTGATGTCGGGGCTGCGCACCACGTCGCGCGCGGCGGCGTAGAGCTTGTCGACCACGTCATCGGGGGTGCCGGCCGGTGCAATCAAGCCGAACCACGCCGTGACCACCATGTCCTTGACGCCCGCCTCGGCCATGGTGGGCACGTCCGGCAGCTCGGCCAGCCGGGTGTCACTGGTGACGGCTAGCGCGCGCAGCTTGCCGGACTGGATGAACGGCATCGAGCTGGGCAGGTTGTCGATCATGAAGGTGAACTGCTGACCCAGCAGCGCGGCCACGGCGGGGCCGGCCCCTTTGTAGGGAACATGCGTGCCCGCGATGCCCGCGCGCTGCTTGAAGAGTTCGGCGGACAGATGCGGCGATTGGCCCGCGCCGGAACTGCCGAACGACACCTTGGACGGGTCGCGCCTGGCTTCGGCCAGCAAGTCCTTCACGCTGCGGGCGGGTGACGCTTCGTTGACGACCAGCACGTTGGGCACCGAGATCACCAGCGTCACGGGCGCAAAATCGGTCGGCTTGTACGGCAGTGTCTTGTACAGGGCGTAGTTGATGGCGTTGGGGCCGATGTTGCCCATCAGCAGGGTATAGCCGTCGGGCTTGGCCCGCGCCAAGGCCTGCGCGCCGATGATGCCGGCGGCGCCGGCACGGTTCTCCACGATGACCTGCTGGCCCAGCTTGCCGGCCATCTTGTCGGCGATCAGCCGCGCGGCGATGTCGGTGGTGCCGCCAGGGGCAGCCGGAATGATCAGGGTGATCGGCCGTTCAGGCCAGGCGGCGTGGGCCGGGCTGGCGATGGCGGCCGCCATCACGCCCGCGGCCAGCCAGCGATGCGCTTGCAACATGCTTGTCTCCGAACGCGGTCATGGGTGACCAACTTGTCGGGCAAGTGTGTGCGCCGCGCGGGCAAATGCCAATTCTGCAATCTGGAGGAGAGGGTTCGCCTGGGCTGAACGCCGGGCTTGGGCTGCCGCGCAGTCGCGCGCAGACTTAGTCGCCCGCCCGTTCCCAACGGCGCTGGATCGCCTTGGCCGCCACCACGCCGTCCGCCATCGACGTCACCACGCAGGGGTGCATGCGGTGCGCCACTTCGCCCACGGCATAGATGTCCGGCACGCTGGTTTCGGCGGTGGCGAAGTCGGTGCGGATATAGCCGCGCTCGTCGCGGGCCAGTTGCAGGCTGTCGGCAAAAGCGGCCTGCGGTTCCCAGCCATAGAACACCAGGATCAAGTCGTACTGCTGGCCATCGACACTGCGGCTGGCGGGGTCCACGGTGTAGGGGCCGATGCGCACGCCTTCGCGACCGGCGCGCGTGACCCATTGCTGCTGGGCGCGCACGCTGCGGGCATACAGATGCACGGCACGGGCGCCTCGGTTGCGCACATAGACATAGTTTTCGAAGGCGTTGTCGCCCCCGCCCAGCACCGCCACCGACAAACCGGAATAGTCCTGCGCGACGATGGGCGAGCCCGGGCCGATCAGCACGCCGGGCCATGACGCGCCCGGGGGATGATCCGGCAAACCCTTGGCGCGCACGCCGGACGCAATCACCAGCGTGCGGCCGCGCACCTGCGTCTGGCTGCCATCCGCCCCGGCCAGGCTGGCTTCAATGCCGCCTTTGCAGGGCACGACGCCGACAACGCGGGTGTCCATGCGCAACGGCACCTGGGCCGCGCGCACGCTGGCGTCGATGTTGTCAGCCACCTGTAGCCCGGTCACGCCAGGCAGCACCGCGATCCAGTCGTCGGCGAACGGGTTGTCCTTGGCCAGGCCGCCCAAGCGGGCGCTAGCCTCAATTAATATTGGGGACAAACCAAGCCTGGCCAGCCAGAGGGCGCAGGACGCGCCGGCCGGGCCGCCGCCTACAATGACCGCATCGTGCATTTGTTGCATTTGAACCCTTATTGACCGCGCCGGCGCCTCACGGGCGCACGGACGTGGCTGAATTGTAGCCAGCGCGCCGGCCCCAATCCGCCGTCCCCTTACAATTCCGGCTGTCCCACCCAGGTTTTCATCATGCCCACACGTCGCATCATCCTTTCCGGGCTTGCGCTCGACGCCCGCATCGGCATCCTCGAACACGAGCGCCGCGCCACCCAGCCCCTGCAT
>Ga0160437_1000638_pt1 | contig 17402 bp, 18 predicted proteins | sample HID1975I_E0MG_FD_108227 | JGI IMG/M metagenome (GOLD analysis project Ga0160437, IMG submission 108227) | Enriched soil microbial communities from UW Madison campus, WI, USA - HID1975I_E0 MG | ecosystem: Environmental > Terrestrial > Soil > Unclassified | place: USA: Madison, Wisconsin... | reverse complement strand
CTTGGCCAGCGCGCCTTGTATTGGCCGGCGCGCGAGCGGCTGGTAATTGCCGACCTGCATCTGGGCAAGAGCCATGTGTTCCGCCAGGCAGGCATCGCCGTGCCGCGTGGCGCCACCCAGGCCGACCTGGACCGCCTCACGCGCCTGGTGCATGACACCAGCGCGCGCGAGCTATGGGTCGTGGGTGACGTGCTGCACGGGCCGATGTCGCAAGCGGGCTGGCGCGAAGATTGGGAAGCATGGCGCCATGCCCATGCCGCGCTGGATGTCGCGGTGCTGGCGGGCAACCACGACCGCGCGCTGGAAGGGGCGGCGTTGGGTATGCGACAACTGGGCGAAGCCTATGTCGACGGCCCCTTTGTTTTCCGCCATCTGCCGCAGCCGGACCCGCACGGCCGCCACGTCATCGCCGGACACGTGCATCCCAAAACCCGGCTGCGCGGCGTGCCGAGAGATTGGCCGGCATTCTGGTTGCGGCCCGGCATTACCGTCTTGCCCGCATTCTCGGCGTTCACGGGGGGCTATGCGGTGAGTGTGGAAGATGGTCACGCCCTGGTGGCCTGTGTGGAAGGCAGCGTGGTGGCCCTGCACCGGTAGGATGGGTGCAGCGCGGCAGGGGCGTGCCTAGAATCCTAACGCCGATCGCGCGGAACCCATCTTGCAACGGTTGCTATGTGGCAAAGCTGCGGAAGAATTGGGGTGCTGCTTGATGGGTTTCGCGCGGGCGGCGGCTTTGTTCTTTTTGCCGCTCTGCCGCGCTGCACCCATCCTACGAATTGCGCGGGCCGTGGCACGTAGGATGGGTGCAGCGCGGCAGGGTCGTGCCTAGAATCCTAACGCCGATCGCGCGGAACCCATCTTGCATCGGTGGCTATGTGGCAAAGCTGCGGAAGAATTGGGGGGCTGCTTGATGGGTTTCGCGCGGGCGGCGGCTTTGTTCTTTTTGCCGCTCTGCCGCGCTGCACCCATCCTACGAATTGCGCCGATCGTGCATCGTAGGATGGGTGCAGCGCGGCAGGGTCGTGCCTAGAACCCTAACGCCGATCGCGCGGAACCCATCTTGCAACGGTTGCTATGTGGCAAAGCTGCGGACGAATTGGGGCGCTGCTTGATGGGTTTCGCGCGAGCGGCAGCTTTGTTCTTTTTGCCGCTCTGCCGCGCTGCACCCATCCTACGATGCCCGGCCGGCGCGATTTGTGTTGACGTTGCGACCCGGCACTTATTACCGCCGTTGTAAGAAGTGCCGGACTTGGCCTGTCGCGCGCGGGTCCATCACGTCCATGACCCGGCCCACGTCGGCGGCACACGACTTGCTGCGTACCCGGCAGGCGCCCGCACGGGCCATCACCCGGTGCGTGCGAGGCTGGTCCGCTCTACACAGGAGACTCGCAATGAACCGTGACCCCAGGTACACCCCCCGCTACGACGACGACTTTGAACGTGACCCCGGTGGTGACGCCGGACGGGGCGATCCGCATCGGCAGGCCCATCAACGCTGACGCGCCGGGGGCGACCCGTACCGCGAACCCCATCGTGACCCCTACGGCGACCCCCATCAGAATTCCTCCTATCGCGATACTGATTCCGAACGGCGCCAAGCCCGCAGCATGGGCGGCCAGGAACCCTGGCACGATCCCGCGCCATCCTTCGGCTACCAAGGTGAAGGCACCCGTCGCGGACCCAGCACGCGGCAAGGCGAAGACACTCGCCGCGCGCCCGGCACGCGGGAAACGCGGGGTGACGTGCGCAGCCGCAGCGCCGACCCCGGCCAAAGCAGCTATGGCGGCTTTCGCAACGAAGACCCGTCCTACCAGCGCGAACAAGTCTACGGCTCGCGCAACCCGTCCTATTCCGGCCCGACTTCCTACGGCGATGAAGAAGGCGGCTACTACGGCGACCGCCCGCGCGGCGGCGACGAAAGCGGCATGTCATTCGAAACCGCCGAACGCGGCGGCTACAACCGCGGGCCCACCGCGTGGCGCGATCGGGGTTCGTTGCGCACCGACCCCAAGGGCTATACACGGTCGGACGAGCGCGTGCGTGAAAACGTCTGCGAATACCTGGCGCACAGCGGCCTGGACGTGAGCGACGTATCGGTCAGCGTGGCCGACGGCCGGGTCACGCTGGAAGGCACCGCACCCGACCGCCGCACCAAGCACCGCATCGAAGACTGCACCGATGCCTGCGCGGGCGTACAGGACGTCGACAACCGCATCCGCATCGCGGGCAAGGCATCCAGCACGCCGCAGCCCGGCAACACCGCCATCGGCGGCGGCAAGGAGTAACGGCCGCGCCTTGAGCGCCGTCTCTGGGGGCGTGGCATCGCGCGATGGCCAGCCCCCACCGCGACAGGAGGAAGCACTATGAAGTTCACCAAAGCCACCGATGCCCACGTGCAAGGCGACGTCATCGTCTTCCATATGGAAACCGCCGGCGTCACGCGCCAGTTCGAAATATCGGGCGACGTGCTGCGACAGCGTTTCGGGGCGGTCGACGACACGCCAAACGAACTGCTGCGCGCGTTTGAAAGCGCGGCCGACGCCTTGCAAAACGCGGCGGATCGCGCGCATGGGGTGCCCGCGGATGGCCCCATCATGCTGGGCGAGGGCGATTTCGCCTGACGTGAAACAGGGCCGGCGCGCACATGGATCAGCAACCCTCACCGAGCGCTCCGTCAATCTGGGCGATTGGCGACGTGCATGGTTGCGTGGATTTCCTGGACGCGCTGCTGACCCGCCCTGAAATCGCGGACGAACCCGAATGCCGCCTGTGGTTCGTGGGCGACCTGATCAACCGTGGTCCCGCGTCCGCCGAGACGCTGCGCCGCGTCAGGGCGCTGGGTGAGCGCGCAACCGTGGTGCTGGGTAATCATGATCTGCGGGCACTGGCGATTGCGGCGGGCAGCGTGCGACCGGGCAGGCGGGACACGCTTGACGATCTCTTCAACGCGCCCGACGTCGGCGAGCTCCTGGACTGGTTGCGCAAGCGGCCATTGATGCACTTCCAGGCAGGCCATGTGCTGGCGCATGCCGGCATCCACCCCCAGTGGGACGCCGCGACCGCCCAATCCCTGGCGGAAGAGGCCGAGCACGCACTGCGCGGCGAGCACTGGCGCGAGACGATGCACGCCTTGCACGGCGGCTCGCCCCGCGCCTGGAGCCCTAAGTTGCGTGACGAGCAGCGGCTGCGTTTTATCGTGGGTGCTTTTACCCGCATGCGGCTGTGCTCGCGTGACGGCGCCATGGCGCTGGGCGCTCGCTCCACCCCCGGCCAGTGGCCGCAAGGCACCTTGCCCTGGTTTGACGTGCCCGAACGGCGCTGCACGAACACGCCTATCTTGTTCGGGCATTGGGCCACCCTGGGGCTGTTGGTGCGCCGCGACGTGTGCTGCCTGGACACCGGCTGCGTGACGGGCGGCGTGTTGACGGCATTGCGCTTGGGCGACCGCAAGCTGCTGCAAGTGGGGCTGGACGCGCTGCCGGCCAGCGCTGCCGATGCGCTGGCCCAAGCCTAGTGCCGATGCGCTGGCCCAAGCCTAATCCAGAGGCGCTGGAGCAGGCCTAAACCAGAGGCGATGCAACATGCCCAATCCAGAGGCGTTCGAACATGCCTAATCCACGTTCGACAGCGTCTGCAAGAAGGCCGCGATGTCGCGTGCGTCTTGCTCGCGTAGCCCCAAGGCGGGCATGGCCGAGCCCGGTTTGATTTGCTGCGGGTCCATCAGCCATTGCCGCATGTTGTCGGGCGTATTGGGCAAGACGCCCGCGATGCGCGAGCGATCCGCCATGCCGGCCAGCGACGGCCCCACGTGGTGGCGCGCACCGGGCACTCCTGGGATGGCGTGGCAAGTCACGCACAGGTATTGCTGCAACGCGTCTCGCCCGGCCATGGCGTCACCCACGCGCGGGGCCTCCGATGGAGCTTCGGCGCGACCCTCGGTAGCGCCAGGGATGGCCCCCACTTCGGAAGCGCGCGGTTCAGCTTGCGGCAAGTCCCGATACTGCTCGGGCGACAGCGTGGGCAGCACCCGCATGAAGGCCACTACGTCCCAGATCTGCTCGTCTGTCAGCCGGTACTGCCAGGCGGGCATGCCTGTCATCTTGATGCCATGGCGGGTAATCCAGAACATCTCGGCGGCGGGGCGTTCGCGGGCACTGCCCACCAAGGATGCGGGCGCGGGGTTCATGCCCAGCGCGTAGGGTTCCGGCGCCTGGCCGGGCGCGCCATGGCATTGCACGCAATGGGCGCGAAACAAGCCGTCGCCGCGCTGAATGCGCGCGGGGCTGTCTAGCTCGGGCACGTCGATGTCGGCCGAGCGCACCTTGACCGACCGCGTCAGCGCCACGTCCAGCAGTGCGTGGACCGGCACGGTATGCGGTCCGGTGGCGCTGACGTCATACCAACCGAAGTAAATGACGGCCGCGCCCAGTGCCGCGCCGGATGCGGCCATGGCGGCGACCAACCATGCGGCGACACGTTTCCAACGGCTCATGATGGCTCCGGCGACGCGGGCAGCGACAGCAGAAAGGCGGCGATGTCCTCGGCCTCGGCTTGGCTCAATCCCACGTTGGGCATGGACGTGCGCGGATTGATGGCGGGCGGATCCATCAGCCACCGCACAAGATTGTCAGGGGTGTTGGGCAACAGGCCAGTCAGGTAGGCTTGCCGCCCCACGTTGCCCAGCGGCGGCCCGACGGACGAGGCCGGCCCTCGCACTGTGGGCACGGCGTGGCAGGCCAAGCAACCGTAATCGGATATCCATTGCCTGCCCCGGACGGCGTCGGCCCGCTCGGGCAGCGCTGCTGCTGTCAGGTCTGGCGTGAGCGCCGCCCGCTCGTCCCCACACGCGGCCAGGATCGTCAGCGTGGCGGCGCCAAGCAGCATGAAAGCGGGTCGGGCAGGGGTACGCACGGGTTTCACCTCCAGACCGGTCGAGGTCAGCAAGTCTTGTTCCTCGTTCCCGGTTCCTCGCTCCTTACCTCCGGTTCGCTGTCCCTCGTCGATTATTCCCAGCCCCGCACACCCGGTGCGCCGCCTTGCAGGCACGCCACATGCTGACGGCCGACATGGCCGCCATTCCTTCCTACGCGCTTGCCGCCGCGCTGCCGGCTCCGGCCGACCCGCGCGCGCCTACGCTATTGCCCGCCTCGCCGGCGGGCGAGGGCGCAAGCAGTGTGGCCGAGATCAGCAACGTGCTGTTTATCGGCGGAACGCTCATCTTCCTGGCCGTGGCGGCGATGGTCGTGGTGGCGCTCTTCGGCCCCATCACGTGGCGGCGGCGCTTGTCGGGCCCCTCGCTGATCGTGGGCGCGGGCATCGCCTTTCCCGTGGTGGCCCTGACCGCACTGCTGGTCTACGTATTGAGCGAGGCGTCGGCCATGGCGCGCGCCGGAGCCACGGCGGCTGTCCGTATCGAGGTCACGGGCGAACTGTGGTGGTGGCGGGTGCGCTACCTGGATGCGTCGGGCAAGCCCGTGTTTGAAACTGCCAACGACATCCGCATTCCCGCCGGCGAATGGGTGGAATTCGTGCTGAAGTCCGACAACGTCATCCACAGTTTCTGGATACCCGAGCTGGGCGGCAAGCTGGACATGATTCCCGGCCACGTCAACCGCCTGCGCGTGCGCGCGCTGGACGCGGGCAGGTACACCGGCCAGTGCGCGGAATACTGCGGCGCGCAACACGCCAACATGAAGTTCGATGTGCAGGCCATGGCGCCCGACGCCTTCCAGGCCTGGCTGAACGCGCAAGCACAACCCGCCGCACCCGCTGGCCCCACGCTGCGCCAGGGCGAACGTGTGTTCCAGCAGGCTTGCGCCCAATGCCACACGGTGCGAGGCACGTCAGCGGCCGGCACGCTGGGGCCGGACCTCACGCATGTGGGCAGCCGTTTGTCCTTGGCGGCGGGCGTGTTGCCCAACAATGTCGGCGCACTGGCCGGCTGGATCGCCGGCAGCCAGCACATCAAGCCCGGCAACCCCATGCCGTCCTTTGACCAACTGCCGGGCGAGGATCTGCGCGCCGTGGCCCACTACCTGGAAAGCCTGAAGTGAGCGACGAAGCCCCACACCCGGCCACCGCCACGCCACCTTTGCCGCAACAGGGCGCGTTGCTGTCGCCCAAGCTGCCCAATCCCACGCCGCGCCCGGACGGCGAATTCGACGAGCTTGAACGCGTGTGGAAAGCGCCGACCGGCTGGCGCGCGCTGACGGTGGTCAACAACACCTCCATCGGGTTGCTTTACATCGGCACGGCGTTTCTGTTTTTTCTGCTGGCGGGCGTGCTGGCGCTGCTGATGCGCACGCAGTTGGCCGCGCCCGACAGCCACTTGATCGGCCACGCGCTATACAACCAGTTGTTCACCATGCACGGCACGGTGATGATGTTTCTGTTTGCCGTGCCGGCGGTGGAAGCCGTGGCCGTGCTGCTGCTGCCCAACATGCTGGGCGCGCGCGACCTGCCGTTTCCCCGGCTGTCGGCCTATGCGTATTGGGCCTATGCCGTGGGCGGGCTGGTGTTCTTTTGCAGCATCTTCGTGGGGCTCGCGCCCGACGGCGGCTGGTTCATGTATCCGCCCCTGACCAGCTCGCAGTTCTCGCCCGCCATGAATGCCGACCTGTGGCTGCTGGGCATCGGCTTCATCGAAATCTCGGCCATTGCCGGCGCCATCGAGCTTGCGGTGGGCATCCTGCGCACCCGCGCGCCCGGCATGACGTTGGACAAGATGCCGATCTTCGCCTGGGTGATGCTGGTGTTCTGCGGCATGGTCATCATCGCGTTTCCCGCCGTCATCGTCGCCACCGCCTTGCTGGAACTGGAGCGCGCTTTCGACATGCCGTTCTTCATCACCCAGCGTGGCGGCGACCCCTTGCTGTGGCAGCACCTGTTCTGGTTCTTCGGCCACCCCGAGGTCTACATCATCTTCCTGCCGGCGGCCGGCATGGTGTCCATGATCATTCCGGCCATGACGGGCGTGCCGCTGGTGGGGTACCGCCTGGTGGTGATGGCGGTGGTGGGCACCGCGTTCCTGAGCTTTGGCCTGTGGGTCCATCACATGTTCGCTACCGGCATCCCGGCGTTGTCGCTGAGCTTCGCGTCGGCGGCCAGCATGGCGGTGTCGGTGCCCACCGCCATCCAGGTGTTCGCCTGGATCGCCACCATCGCGGCGGCGGTGCGCCTGCGCCCGTTGAAGTCGCCCATGCTGTTCATTCTTGGCTTCTTCTTTGTCTTTGTGCTGGGCGGGCTGACCGGCGTGATGGTGGCCGTCATTCCTTTCGACTTGCAGGCGCACGACACGTACTTCATCGTGGCGCACCTGCATTACGTGCTGTTCGGCGGCATGGTGTTTCCGCTGTTCGCGGCGTTCTATTACTGGGCGCCCCTGATCAGCAGGCGCGCCTTGTCCGAACAGCTGGGACGCTGGGCGTTCTGGCTGATGTTCGTGGGCTTTAACGTGACGTTCTTTCCCATGCATTTCACCGGTCTGGCCGGCATGCCCCGGCGCGTCTACACCTATGCCGAAAGCCAGGGATGGGGGCTGTTGAACATGGTGTCCACGGTGGGTTCCTACCTGATCGCGGCGGGGGTGCTGGTGTTTCTGTGGGACCTGGCGCGCAACTTCCGGCCGGGCAGCGGGCAGGGCGTGGGCAACGTCTGGAACGCGGGCACGCTGGAATGGCTGCCCAATGGCCGCTATGGCTTGCGCAGCATTCCCTTTGTGAGCTCGCGCGAACCCTTGTGGGACCAACCCGGCCTGGCGCGCGACGTGGCCGAGGGCCGCTACTTCCTGCCCAACGCACCGGCGGGACTGCGCTCCACGCTGGTGACCAGTGCCACGCAAGCGCAGCCCGACTATGTGCTGCCGCTACCCGGTCCGGGCTGGTCGCCGCTCTTGGCGGCCTTGGGCACGGCGGGCTTCTTCCTGTTGCTGACCTTCAAGATGCATGCGCTGGCCGGCGCTTGCGGGGTGTTGGCCGTGGTGTCGATGTGGCGATGGCTATGGGACGCGGACACCGGGCCGGACCATCCGCCCGTCGACATCGGGGCGGGGCTGCGGCTGCCCATGGCGTGCTCGGGCATGGGGTCGCATTACGCCTGGGCGATGGTGCTGTTGGTGATCGTATGCACCAGCATCTTCGGATCGCTGTGCTTCGCGTATCTGTTTTTGTGGACGACGTCGCCCGAGGTCTGGCCCAGCGCCGCGGACCTGGCCGCGCCCGGTGGCGCCGCGCTGTCCGGCTGCCTGCTGCTGGCGGCCAGCGTGTTGATCGCCTGCTGCGGCTATTGGCTGCGCCAGGGTCGGCAAGGCCGTGTCAGGGCGGGAATGCTGGTGGGGATAGGGTTGCTGCTGGCGGCGTCCGCGGTGGAATTGCACGGGCATTGGACGCAAGGCTTGCGACCGCAGGCGTCGGCCTATGCGGCGGCGGTCTACGCCGTTGCGGGCTTGCAGGCCGTCTTCGCGCTGCTGACAGGCACGATGGGCGTGTTCACCGTGGCGCGCTCGGTGGCGGGCAGGTTGTCTCACACCCGGCGCGCCTGCTACGACACCACCATGATGATGTGGCACTACACCGTGGCGCAGGGCTTGTTGGGGCTGGGATTGGTGCACGCCTTTCCCCGGCTGGCGGGGTAGCCATGAAAGCCATGAACACCACAAACACCACGAAGACCGCGTTCGGAACCGATCTGTTGTTCCTGATTGCGGGGCCATCGATCTGGATGCTGCACTTTCTGGCCATCTACGTCGTCAACGCCTTGGGTTGCGCGCGGCCACACGCTGCATTGGCGCAGTCCGCGTTCGGGCTGCCGCTGTCGTCGTGGTTGATACTTGCCGGCACGGCGCTGGCATTGGCCGCGATGGCCATCGTCACCGCACGGCAAGCCGGGCGGGTCAGGAAGTTCGGGTTGGATACCTTCCACCTCTGGCTGACCGGTGCGCTGTGCTTGCTGTCCGCCTTGGCGGTCATCTGGCAAACCGTGCCGGTCTTTCTGGTGGCGGCCTGCGGCTAGGGCAGGCCAACCACGCTCAGACGCTTACTTCGGCTTGGCGTTCTTCACGCTTTGATCCAGCGTCTTGGCCATTTGCAGATGCTGCTGGAGCTTGGGCAAGGTTTCCGTGGCGAACTGCTTCACCTCGGGATCCTTGGCCTCGTTTGATGCTTCCTCGAACAGCTTGACGGCATCTTCATGGGCCGACACGCCGACCCCTTCGGCATAGGCCTCGTCAAACCCTTCGTCGCGCAGGCCCAGCGTCTTCAACTTCGCTTGCTGCATCAAGGACGGGTCGGTGGGTACGTCCACGCCCTTGCTCTTGGCCAGCGCCGCCAATTGTTGGCCCGCCTTGGTGTGGTCGTCGATCATCTGCTGCGCGAATTTCTTCACCTCGGCGTTCTGGGACTTCTCCAGTGCCATCTTGCTGCCTTCGACTTCCATATGGCCGGACTGCGCGGCGTTTTCAAGAAAGTCGCGGTCTTTGCCGTCCAGCCTGGATTCGGCCATGGGCGTGGCGGCGGGCGCGCCGGGCGAGGCCGGCGTGGTGGGCGAAGCAGGCGCCCCGGGCGTAGAAGGCGTGGCGGGTGCGGTTTGCTGCGCAACGGCAACACTGCCGGCCCCCAGCAGGGACACCGAAAGCAGGGCAGCAGTCAGGGTGCGAGTTTTCATGTATGTCTCCCAAGAATGGCGCGGGGCGCCGTTGATAACACGTGGATAACAGTCACCCACGCAGTCCCCAGCAATCCCCGTTCCCGCCGCCCGCGCGCGCCCCCGATCAACACGGGTCGCGGTCCTGCTTTTCTTCCAGGGTGGAATGGGCGGAAGGGATGTCTTCGCCGACCTTGATGACGCTGAATTCGCCCGTGGATTCCAGGTACGCGCGTTTCACCTTGGCCAGGTTTCCCACGCCCTGAAGCCGCAACTGTTCCAACAATTCGCCACGGCTGATGTGTTCGCTTTTCAGGCCGGACACGATGATGCGGCCGTCTCGGACCAGGCAGATGCGTTGTGGCTCCAGGAACCGCCGCAGCGTCGGGAAGCGATACGTCAGGCGATCCAGCAGGAAGCTCCAGCCCACGATCGTTGTGACGACGATGATGCCGTCGCCCAGCGAATACGAGTCGCCCGACATGGCGTTGCCGGCCGCGTCCGCCACCAATACCAGCACCAGCATGTCGGCGACGCCCAGCGAGCCGAGGTCGCGCCGGCCCGACACGCGCAGCAGCGCGTACAGCACCCAGTACATCGTGGTGCCGCGTATGAACATCTCGGCGAATCCGGCCTCCAGCGCGAAAATTTCAGCGATGTCCGGCATCTTGGCAACCTTGGAAAGGTGCCGCGACTGTGCGGCGTCAGGCCGCACGCAGCAACCGCCGTGCCTAAGTGGTTTCGGTCAGGCCTGAACGTTTGCTTGCTAGGCGCTGTGGTCGGCCAACAGCGGTTGCGCCGAGATCGTGCCGCGCAGCGATTCCAGCAACACGCGCTTGTTCTCGCGGCTGCGGTAAGCGTGCTCGCGCATCAGGTTTTCAGCGCGCACCGCTTCGCGCCGGGTGATGGCGCGCAACAGGTCTTCGTGGTCGGCCTGCGCCCGCAGCACAAAAGGCGTTTCCAGCAGGGAAGGGGTAGACGGCAGCGTCAGCGCCGCGGGGCCCGCCAACGGCGTCTTGTTGTTGTGTTCCAGCGCGGACAGCAGGGCGCGGTTGCCCGCCGCTTCGCACAGAATTTCGTGAAACCGGCGGTTGATCTGGCCCCAGGCGCGGGCGTCCACCGTGGTGTTGGGATCGCGGCGCGCGGGCGCCAACAGCGTGCGTCCTTCTTCCACCGCTTGCGACAGTTGCTCCAACACCTCGGGCGAGGCGCCGCGTTCGGCCAGCAGCCGCGCCGCCATGCCTTCCAGCACGCCGCGCACATCCACCGCATCGCCAATTTCATCCACCGTGAACGCCCGCACCCGGAACCCGCGCGACGGCAGGCGTTCCAGCAGGCCTTCCTTTTCGAGCTCGGTCAGCGCAATGCGCAGCGGCGTGCGCGACACGCCCAAGCGCGCCGAAAACTGAAGTTCCACGACCCGTTCTCCGGGTTGCAAAGCGCCCGAAAGCACCATGTCCCGAAGTTCGGAAATCACTTTATCGATCTGTGCGGCCATAGCGGGGCGTCGGCTGAAGCTTGTCTGAAAGGGGCTCCAGTGTACCTAGAAAATTGCATGCAATCGGTCAATAAAAAACGGATCGGGTCTTGCGATTCGTCAAAATTGCATGCAATAATTCGGAAAAACAGCGGTCGGGTGGCAAATATGCCCCCAAATGCATGCAACGTAATCGCTGGCTGCATGCTTTAGCACCGCAAGCACAGGAGACAAGAATGAAGCTCATCAGCTTCTTGGAGGCCGGGCGCAATGCCTGGGGCGTCGTGCGCGACACCGACGTCGTGGTGTTGACCCACGTCTGGCCCGACGTCATTGCCGGCTTGGAAGCGGGTCTGGACGAGATAGCCGGCGCGGCCCAGGCCGACGGCATGCCCTGTAGGCCCTTGGCCGGCCTGCAATGGCTGCCCCCCGTACCCGCACCGGGCAAGATCCTGTGCGTGGGCTTGAACTACGGTCGGCACGTAGCCGAGGCTGGCCGCGCCGAAGCCGGCCGCGCCGAAGCTGGCCGCGCCGAAGCCGGCCGCGACCTGCCGGCGCATCCGTCCATGTTTGTCCGCTTTGCCGACAGCGTGGTGGGCCATCGCGAACCCGTGTGGAAACCGCGCGCCTCCGACCGTTTCGACTACGAAGGCGAACTGGCGGTGGTGATCGGCCGGGGCGGGCGCCACATCGCGGCGCAAGACGCGCTATCGCACGTGGCGGGCTACACCTGCATGGCCGAAAACTCGGTGCGCGACTTTCAAAAGCACAACGCGCAGGTCACGCCCGGCAAGAACTTCGAACGCAGCGGCGCGATCGGCCCGTGGCTGGTCACCGCCGACGAAGTGGGCGACCCGTCCCGCCTGGAAGTCATGTCGCGCCTGAATGGCGAACGGATGCAGCACGGCCAGGTGTCCGACCTGATCTTCCCCATTCCCGAACTCATCGCCTACATCAGCGCGTTCACGCCGCTGTCGCCGGGCGACATCATCGCCACCGGCACCCCCGAAGGCGTGGGTTCCAGCCGCAAGCCGCCGCGCTTCATGGTGGCGGGCGACACGCTGGAAGTGGACATCCCCGGCATCGGCACGCTGGTCAATACGGTGGCGGACGAACCCGCCCGCCAACAAGGAGACGCGCATGGCTGATGCGCTGCGGTATCTGACGGAACGGGACGTGGTCTCGGTGCTGAACATCCATCGCGCCATCGACGCGCTGCAAGACATGCTGGTGGCGCAGGCGCGCGAAGAAGCGCGCAACCTGCCCAAGACGCTGGCCACCTGGGGCGACGGCAGCTCAATGCATGCATTGGGTTCCGTGCAGACGGGGCCGGCCGGTTACGCCGGGTTCAAGACCTGGGTCCACACCAAGGCAGGAGGCGGGTCGCTGTTCAGCCTGTTTGATGCGGCAACGGGCACGCTGCGAGCCATTATCGAAGCACGCGCGCTGGGCATGCTGCGCACGGCGGCGATCAGCGGCGTGGCCACGCGCACCCTGGCGCCGGCCGACGCCACCCGCGCCGCGCTAATCGGCACCGGCCCGCAAGCCGTCACGCAACTGGCCGCGCTGGCGGCGGTGCGCCCCTTGCGCCAGGTGCGCGTCTACAGTCCCACCCCCGAAAAGCGCCAGGCCTTCGTGGCCAGCGTGGCGGGCAAATATGCCTTTGACATTCAGGCATCCCCCAGCTTGGAACACGCGCTGGCCGGCGCCGAGATCGTCACGCTGATCACACGCGCGGTCGAGCCCTTTGTGGACGCGGCCATGCTGGCGAATTGCCGGCATTTGAACGCGGTGGGCGCCATCCTGCCCGCCAAGGCGGAGTTTGCGCAAGACGTGTTCAGCCTGGCCGACCGCGTGGTGGTGGATGACCTGGAAAACGCCCGCAAGGGTTCGCGCGAACTGCGCGAGCAGTACGGATCCGACGGTGCGCCGTGGCAGGGCGTGTCGGTGCTGGGCCAATTACTGGCGGCCGGCGAATCACGTCCCGACGACGCCCGGCTGACGATCTTCAAGGGCATGGGCATGGGCCTGTCTGACCTGGCGATGGCGCGCGTGGTGTACGAGCACGCCCGCGACCACGGGCTGGGCGTGGCGTTGCCGCCGCAGACCCGCGAAAACCTGCTGCTGTCGCAGCCCTGATCCCAGATAACCATCAACAAGACAGCCGGCCACCGCGCCGGTGGCAAGAGGAGACAAGCATGTTCGTCGACGTCAGCGGGGCCAGCCCCCGCGAACAAAACAAGTGGCCGTCGATCGTGATCCCGAAAGAGGACATCGATCTGGAAATCGAACGGCTGATCGATGCGCCCCGGCCCGACAACGGCCGCCGCGCCTCGCTCATCACGCACCCCGAGGCCACCGCGCCCGGGCTGGGTCTGGCCCCGGGAACCGACGTGACCATCAACGTGGTCAACCCCGGCGAACGTACCTACAACCTGCGCAAGAACTCCAACATGCTGGAGATCTGTATCAGCGGCGAGGGCGTGGCGACCGTGGACGGCCGCGATATCCGCGTGGGGCATTGGGACGTCTGGAACACCCCCGCCATGCAGGTGCATTCGTACCGCAACGACGGCAAGACGCCCTGGGTGCGCTTGTCGTACTCGAACGCGCCCTTGCTGGAAAAGCTGGAAATTCACTACGTGGAAGAGTTTGACGGCAACGTGCCGCCGGCCGATGCCAACACCAAGCCGGTGCCACCGCGCGCGCCCGACGCCGCGCGATCGCGCGACCTGGCGCTGCGCGAACAGATCACGCCCGAAGGCGCGTGGCTGATGGGCTATGAATGGCTGATCGACATTGACGTGCTGGAATCCAAGGCGCTGCACTGGCCCTGGCAGGCGGTGTCGCGCTACCTGCCCACCGTGGAAGACATGGCGCGCGGCTACAACGGCCGCCGCTTGTTCGTGCTGTACAACCCGGCCACCGAACGCCGCATCGGCACCACGCACAGCTTCTTCGCCACCATTTCGTCGTCGCCGCCCGACAACCACCACGTGCCGCACCGGCACAGCTCGTCGGCCATCAACTATTACCTGCGCGGCAACGGCTACAGCAAGGTCAACGGCGTGCGGCTGGACTGGAAGGCGGGCGACCTGATCTTGTCCGCGCCCGGCTGGGCGATGCATTCGCACCATTCCGGCACCGAGACCACGTCCGCGCTGACGGTGCAGGACCACCCGCTGCAAATCGCCATGGAATCGCTGATCTGGCAGGAGCGCATGCAGGAACCCATTCTGGCGCTGGGCAGCCAGAGCGGTTTTGAAAGCAACCGCGCGCAGTTGGCGGCCGCGTCCTGAAGACGCCGCGCCATCCCCCGAAACGAACTCCGGATTCCCCATGACCCTGACCGACCTGACCGACGCCCCGGCCCTGCGCGCGCAACTGCGTGACTTCTACGACGACTACGCCTTTTGCCTGGACGAGGGCCGGCTTGAAGAATGGCCCGACTTCTTCACCGAAGACTGCCACTACCGCGTGCTGTCCCGCGAAAACCACGACGCCGGCCTGCCGCTGGGCCTGATCTATTGCATGAACAAGAACATGGTGCGCGACCGCGTGACCGCGCTGCGCGAAACCACCATGTTCGAACCACGTTCGCTGCGCCACTTCATCAGCGGCGTGCGCGTGATGGAAGTGCAGGGCGACCACATCGTGTCGCAAGCCAACTTCGCCATCATGGAGTCGCTGTCCGACCGCGAGCCCAGCCTGAACATGGTGGGGCGCTACCTGGACGTACTGCGCGTCACCCCCGACGGCCTGGCCATCAGCCGCCGCGACTGCGTGTACGACAACTACCGCGTGCGCACCTCGCTGATCGTGCCCATCTGAATCTGCTTGAAGGAAAAGCCATGACCTGTTCCGATTCCGCCGTGCTGGACACGCCCGCCGCGGCCCCCATCCATCTTGAACGCCGCTGGCCCAAAGAGGGCTATACGCGCATCCCCAACTGGGTCTACACCGACCCCGCCATCTTCCAGAAAGAGATGGACGTGTTCTTCGCCGGCCAGACCTGGAACTACGTGGGCCTGGAATGCGAAGTGCCCGAAACCGGCAGCTACAAGCGCAACTGGATCGGCAACCGCCCGGTCATCATGGTGCGCACCGAAACGGGCGACGTGAACGTGCTGGAGAACCGCTGCGCGCATCGCGGCGCGCAAATCTGCTGGCAGAACACCGGCCGCGTCACCGATTTCACCTGCCCGTATCACCAATGGAACTACGACCTGCACGGCAACCTGCAAGGCGTGCCGTTCCGGCGCGGCGCCATGGGCAAGGGCGGCATGCCGCGTGACTTCGACCCCAAGCAGAACGGCATCCGCAAGCTGCGCAGCGTGAACCGGGGCGGCTCCATCTGGGCCACGTTTTCCGAAGACGCGCCCAGCTTTGAAGACTATTGCGGCCCGGAAGTGCTGGCCGAAATTGACCATATGCTGCCGGGCAAGCCGCTCAAGCTGCTGGGCTACAGCCGCCAGTTGATTCCCAGCAACTGGAAGATGTACCTGGAAAACCTGAAAGACCCGTACCACGCGACCTTGCTGCACACCTTCTACATCACCTTCGGTCTGTGGCGCGCGGATTCCAAGTCGGAGTGCATCCCCACGGGCGGCGGCGCGCACAGCGTGATGGTGTCGCACAACGAGGGCAAGAAGAAGACCGAAGCCACCACCGAAATGAGCCGCTTTCGTGACGACCTGGAACTGCTGGACCTGGAAACCGTGACCCCGCGCGCCGAGTTCAACCGGGGCCGTGTGGGCGGCGCCTGGGTGTTCCCGGCCGCGCAGTTCGGCATCCAAGCCAATTCCCTGAAAACCCGCCACGTCATTCCGCGCAGCCCGACCGAGCACGAACTGGTCTTTACCTATTACGGCTACGAGGATGACGATGAAGAAATGACCCGGTTGCGCTTGAAGCACGCCAACCTGCTGGGCCCGGCCGGCTTTGTGTCGATGGACGACAGCGAAATGCTGAACCAGGTGCAGATCGGCGTCACGGGCTACCCCGAGGCGCGCGGCATTGTGGAAATGGGCGGACGCGATACCGAACCGGCCGACTACATGGTGACCGAAGTGCTGATCCGGTCGTTCTATGACTATTACCGCAAGGCGATGGGGTTGTAATCATGGACACCTGGAAACCCGTTGCCCTGGTGGCGGACATTTCGCCTGACACCGGCACGCTGCGCGTCATGCATGAAGGCGAGGGCGTCTGCCTGTACAAGCTGCCCGACGAAATCTGCGCCACCCAGGACCGCTGCCCGCACGGCAACGCCAGCCTGGCCGATGGCTACCTGGAAGACGGCACCATCGAATGCCCCTTGCACCAGGGCGTGTTCGACATCCGCACCGGCAAGCCGCAGTGCCCGCCCGTCACCACCGACTTGCGCCGCTACGAGGTGCGGGTCGAGGCCGACACCATCTATCTGAAGGCAGAAGCCGCGTGAACTCGGACGCGATCGTCATCGTGGGCGCGGGGCAGGCGGGGGGCTGGGCCGCCACCACCCTGCGCGAACGCGGCTACGCCGGCCGCGTGGTGCTGCTGGGCGACGAGCCGCACGCGCCCTATGAACGCCCCCCCTTGAGCAAGGCGGTGCTGGGCGGGCACGCACCCGCCGAAAGCACCGAACTGTTTTCGGCCGAGCGGCTGGCGGCTTTGAATGTCGACTTTCATCCGGGCGTGGCCGCCACGCGCTTGCGGCTGGCCGACAAGCAGGTGGACACGTCTGACGGCGCGTCAATCGCCTACGACAAGCTGATTCTGTGCATGGGCGGACGCCCGGTCGTGCCGCCGTTGCCGGGCATCGACCACGCCGGTGTCTATGTGCTGCGCACCCGCGACGACGCGTTGCGCCTGCGCGCCCAGTTGGGGCCGGACAAGCAGGTGCTGATTGTGGGCGGTGGATGGATTGGGTTGGAAGTGGCCGCCACCGCGCGCCAGGCCGGCACCCAGGTCACCGTGCTGGAACAGGCCCCGCGGCTATGCGCCCGCAGCGTGCTGCCGGGCGTATCCGCGTACCTGGCCGCGATGCATGCACAAGCCGGTGTGAACCTCATGCTGGGCGCCAGCCTGCTTGCCGTCCATGCGCAAGAAGACGGGCGGCCCGTGGCCGAGTTGGCCGACGGCACGCGCATCGCGGCCCACGCCGTGGTGCTGGGCGTGGGGCTACAAGCCAACGACGCACTGGCGCGCGAGGCGGGTATTGCTTGCCAGCGCGGTGTGCTGGTCGATGAATATTGCCGCACGTCGGCGCCGGATGTGTATGCCGCCGGTGATGTGGCCGTGTCGG
>Ga0160437_1000636_pt1 | contig 17467 bp, 28 predicted proteins | sample HID1975I_E0MG_FD_108227 | JGI IMG/M metagenome (GOLD analysis project Ga0160437, IMG submission 108227) | Enriched soil microbial communities from UW Madison campus, WI, USA - HID1975I_E0 MG | ecosystem: Environmental > Terrestrial > Soil > Unclassified | place: USA: Madison, Wisconsin... | reverse complement strand
GTAAGTGATTGGATGGAGGGCGTAGCTGCGAATGAAGCAGAAACAAAAATGCCCGCGCTGGGCGGGCATTTTTGGGGAGGGCAGTATGCAACCAAAGCTGCATCAAACCTGCTGAACTGGTGCGGAGACAGGAGTCGAATCAGGCACCTCAAGCCCAATAGAAGCGGGAATTTCGATGACACCATGCCACCACTGTATACCTAAACATATACCTAAAACGAAAAGCACCTGCGCTGCCGCCCTTGGTATGCGGCTCGATCCACCACCCCGCGCGGGGTAGTGGCTGGCACCAGGTGAATGTGGGTCACGGGTGAACGGATCGTTCACCCCGCTGGGGGTGATGCCCAGCTACCAGAAGGGCTCGATTTGAAATCGAACCCGGCCCTATCCCGGTCGGTTGTGCTCATCACTTACACGCCTACAACTCCGGGTGTGGGTTCGGCAACCAACGCGATGCCAGGGGGGGGTTGTATAGCCATTGTTTAAGCGATGGCCAGGGGGTTGTGTATAGCCGGGCTTGAATACCCGAAATCGCTGGAGGCGCACCAGGCGTTGCTATGACAGCAACCCCTTGCCCGGCAAGATGCCGGAAAGTTTGCCGGTATCTACAACCTTATCTGCCTGATGATCCTGCGCGGCTCCATTCCATCGCGAAGCGCCCTGCTAGCGTCCATGGTCATCTGGTCGAGCGCCTTGCTCTCGAATACCTCGGCCATAGCGGCGGCCTTCCTGACGATCAGTAGTGCCAGCTCAGGCGGGAAGGTGATCGGTTCCGGTTCGGGTAGGTAGTCGCAGTCGATAACGGACATGGGGCGGCCCTCGATGTGGTGGCGCCTGATTATCTGATAACTACCCAGCATCTGGGCAGTTTGTGCCAAGTCGCCCGGCCACCTGCTCCGGCCTGCTGTCAGGGCGCTGATCCACCATCTTGTCGGCCTACTCAGCCGGACAGCAGAATTGACAGTCGAGTCGATTGATATTGGTAGTCTCGCCAAGGCTGGCCGCAGGCGATGCCCCGAGCTTTCGGGTATCTCCGTCAGAGAACACCTTTCCCGCAAGGGCGTGGTGATATCCACCATCCCCTGAGCTGTGGTAGCGACCATGGCCCGCGGCGGAGGGGCGAGTCACTTTGGCAGCCCCCTTTTCGGGCCCGGCATGTAAGGTTTTTCAGGCTCTGGACTACCCGGTGTCCCTTGACGAGCACCCACGGGAATTCTTGACGGCCTCCGCTCCCACAGGTCGGCCAGACTCAGCGCCAGCTCTTATAAGACAAGGCTTTCAGCCGATCCTGCTCAAGCTCCAGCGGCTGAACTCGTCAAGGCCTGTCAAGAATTTCGCCATTCCGTGCTATTTGGACGGGTACGCGCCGGTCGATGGTGGCCAGCCTCCCGCGCAGTAGGTAAATCAATGCTGCCACGGCATTCCATCTGCTGACGCTGGCACCGATCCGTCCAAAGCCTGTCCAGAATTCGGACCTCGGCATTAGACGGGACTGTCCGCGCCAGCCCATCACGCATAGGTGCAGGCCAAGCCAGGCAAGTGATCCAGCGAGTCGGGGCGCCGACCACCGTCTATCGCGGTCTAGTGCGGGTCTAGTTTCACCTAGCAACTCTGGACGAGCTTACGGCCGGAGCAGCCCGCCACCAGACTGGCAGCCCAGCCATCACGCGCTATCGCACCCGCACCACCACGCAAAGCCTGCGCCGATCCGTCCAAAGCGGTCCAAAATCCGTCAGGGGTCTGTCAGGGGTACGACCCTCTACTTTGACGGCCTCCAGCACCGGGAAGACCTCAGACGCCGGCCACAAGGGCCACTGCGATCTGCGTTGCCCGCACTCCGTCAAAGCGTGGTCAAAGAAGCGTCCAGCACCACCAGCATGTGAGACGGCGCCAGCCACCAGCTTCACCGGCACGGCCTGGCGTACGGCCTTAAACGCCCAGGCCATGCTGGTTTCGTCTCATGCCTGTCTCACATGCTTCAGCGATTCGATAAAGGCCAAATAAAAGTAACCGAGGCGCAACGCCAGAATCCTCATCCCCCTGCCAGGGATGTCAACGGCCGCTGAGTGCTTGTTAGATCAGGGCATGTGTATGTTGTGTCTTCCACCGAATTTTTGTCCTTATCGCGACCATAGGACGCTCATGACTCCTCATTTCCCGTACGTTTAACTCCCTCATCTTTTTTATCAATGATGTCCTCCATCACGTCGGATATTTTATCGCACAGATGGCGAAAGGATATTCGCTTTACTTGACCTTCCTGTAGGAAGATACAGTGTCCGAGTGAATACGCCCCCTCATTAGGGAAGTCCGCAGTATTGGCCGGAATATTAATCATCCCCATGAATTCACCGAGCACACCCACAATCACACCGAAACAATCTTTCCCAGGGAGCATCAGAACGCAGGAGCAACCACTTAACTCTATTGCAGTTTTAAATAGGTGGTAATCAGATGGGTCTGGAAGCGATTCCGAATCTTGAAAGCGGGTGTACAGTCGGACGTTGGGGCACACGTCGGTGAGGCGCTCTGCGTTCACAATCATCCTTGCCTGGCTGTGGTCGACGCATTTTTTGAACAATTCACCATATGCGTAGTAACCTGCCGCCAGAGCCACTTTGGCCACAAAGCGAACATCTGCGTCCATATCAAGCCTCAAATCCCGCACCTGAATTGTCCGCGACCACTCACGTTTGTCTAAGACTCGCTTTTGTTTTAGATCATACAAACGCAATCCATTTTTTGAAAATGTCGCTTGGATAGGCGTTCCGTCCTCTAGTGTAGCGCGGCGAGCCACGGGCTCAGGGTGAGTGCCGGAGTGCCCCTTTGCCGCAGCCCTATCTCTTTTAAAAAGCATGATAAAGTCGTTTGCTATAGCGCCATCAACCTTGGAGCCGACATTATTGTTGAACGCCCTATCAGCTTGAATACAAAACGAATCAAGACCGCCCAGTGACGTTGGAAAAATGTGTTCTTTGCTCATATCATCACTGAGCCCATCCAAGTAAATGCAGTACTCCCTCATGAAGTAACCTCCTTGCTTACGGGTTAGTGACTCCTCAGTTAACCCTAGACGATGGGTTTTTCATCACGGCCCCAAAATACGTGCTTTTGGTGGAAACTATCGACTGGCAACCTCAACGTTTCTCATCAGGCGGCCCGCCCAGGTTCACACCGGTGCCGCGGATTGTATGGACGAACCAGCAGGAAGAGTCACAATCACGAATGGCTCGTCAGTCGCTAGGAAGGTGCCGCTTGGGACCGCTCCATTTGAAGCAATTCAGCACCTCAATGAGCACGGACTGTAAGCACTCCATCGATTCGGGAGACACATCTACTTCGCCGTAGTGGCCGTCAGCCATTGTTGAGCCGTACTTTGATCCATTCAAGCAGTTCAGCATCAACGCCCCGCCCGGGGCTTTTACTAGCGTGTTGTTGATCGGCTTGAGGTCTATTTTAGCCCCTCGCACTCCGAGCCCCCTCGCTCGATCCTCCTGATGCTGGGCTGAATTCCTGACGCCTCTCAAATCAGGAAAATGCTCATTCATTTTATTACTGAGTTGGACGACTCCTGCTGGAACGCCGGCGGTTTTGCTGAGAACCGTGAGGAATTTGTCGAACGCATCCATCGCATAGAGAAAAGCTCTGGCGTAGATGAAAACGACGTTATGTTTAAGTTCTCGGGGTAATCGGCCTTGAGACCATTTCTCCCGCTTGTGTATCACCTCAGCCTCGAAGTGGGTCTCCATGTAGTGATCATGACTGAAGCCTCCCCTAGCCTGGATTAGCGCGTCCAGTATCTCACTACGTCGCGCCCTGTCCCTCTCCCAGTCATCGTGACTGCGAGAGGGACTTTGGGAATCGATTATCCGGGCTTGGTGGAATAGGTTCAAAGCTGTATTGGCTCAAAAAAACTCCCTTCGAGGTGCCGAAGCAGGCCCTCCACCTCCCGAGACAACTGGCGGTCTTCCATCTCAAGCCAAACGCCAGGCACAACCAGCTCAAAAACCCACATCCGCATGCTCCTCGTGCGCGGGAGAGATTGGGCTCCATTGTAGCCAGCTGGTTCGCGCCATGAGGGTTGCAAACCATATGCGCGAACCACCGGTGCGAACTGGCCCAGCATCAGCGCCAAAATGCGTACCAGCAGCGCGTACCTGGCTGCGTACCGCAGCGGGATAGCGCACTCCGATTGCGTGACGATCGTGCGTGAGGCGCTGCGCGAACCAGGCCTGTCCCCGCTTACTGGAGATGCCCATTTCGTGGATACCTGGGCGGGTACCGACCGATCTGTTCCGCGCCAGCGACCTGGCCAGACGTTGACAAATGTTGACATCGGAACGGCTCGACACCGGCGCTTTCTTTTGTACGAGGCGGGCACCAAGGTACGCAATAACCTCTCGCGAAGAGTTGCGAACCCTGACTAGAACACAGATTGGATGACCGAATGATGAGCGGTAGACATCACACCCAAGCTCGATCCCCTACTGATGCAGAATTACAAAGGCTGCAACAGGCAGTAGCGGACAAGCTGCTTTTCTACGCTCTGTTCTTGCCTAAGAACCAATCCAACAGAAATCGCCTCATCACGCTCATACACCTCGTAGAGGACACGATAGCCACTCGTATTCAATTCGCGATATTGAAGCACCCCCAAATCACTTGCTTGGGCGCTGATCGGGTATCCGAGCGGGGCATTAGAGAGTTTGCTTGAGATTTCATCCACCAAGCCATCAATCTTCGCCAGGGCGATGTCGATTGGATGGTGGTCGGCCAAGTGGAGAACTTGGTCTTCGATGCTTTGCTGTGCTGTTTCAGTGAAGCGAATTTCTTGTTGTGACATTAGAACTCCTATTTTATTTGTGGGCGAACCTCCTGCTCAAGCGGGCTTTAAGGTCATCAGCAGAACAGTGCTTTCCTTGCGCATACTCTCGCGAACTCATTGCGAGAAGCTTAACAAGTGCGATTGCCTCGTCGCGGCGCTTACGATCCGAATAGGATTCGACGACGTAAGCAGGAACACCGTTTTGCGTGACGACCAGCGGCTCATCAAGAGGCAGGTCGGCTGCGTGTCGTTTTAGATAGCTAATTGTTTCAACTCGCATGAGTTGAGTACCTCCAAATGGGGGCGCCGTTACTCCAGCACCCAACGTTCGAAACGTTCGTCGGACTAACGACCCTATGGGTGTAGCCCTTCACTTCGATCAAGACGACATCATGCGTCTTGAGTCCATTATAGCACAAATTCAGACCAAATCAAGACCTCGTTTCATTCACAACCACAACATCGAGTCAAGAGATTTATATTCAATTACCAAACTGCTCAGGAGCCGCGGACACGCGGACGACAAGGTCCATATGGTCGGGTTGAGTCGCTTTAGTCTGCCTCGCGCCACAATTTCGTGAGGTCGCATTTCGTGGCGCGGCGACAGTCACAGGCAGTTCTTTGTCGACTCCAGCGCCGTCGCCTTCCCTGCCCCAAAGTCGAGATATGAGCGCTGGTAGAACTTCACATCGCTCCCGTCGGCTGTTTTGCTGACCTGCAGAATTTCATTGGTGTTCATGTCGTTTCCGCTCAGCAACCTGTAGCCATTTTCAGTCTCGCTCAAGGTCGCATCCGGCCTCGATTCCTGCCATTGAGGGAAAACACACAAGGCATATTGCTTAGGAGATTTGTGGGTCTGAGCAGCATAGGTGGGGCCCCTCTGGATCAGTTCGCCGGGCGAATAACACCCGGCAATCGAAAGGGTAACGGCTGCGATTACAGCGAGGCTGCTAAAGCGCATGGGACAGTCATCCATTACGAAGAAAACTGGAACCTACCATGCGCTTGAGCAAAGCCCAATCAGTGACGCTTCTCGCCCAGCACCTCCCCACTTGCAGCAACAGCGAACGCTTGCCGCCAGTGCCCCACCAAATCCGCCTGTGGTTCTGGAGATATGCCGATCATATACGCCACAGCAGGATGATGGCCGCCAACTGTTCCAAGCAGGTCATCTACGCACACACTGAAATCATTGCAAAACTCGGTGAAGGCCTGATGTGCTGCGGCAATCTGGTCGAGGCAATCGGTGATCCCCCCAGCGCTATCCCGTGTATCTGTACTGGCTAAGTTCAGCGCTAACCCGCGCATGTCGCACTCGAACAGCTGGGCTACACGACACAGCATTCTCGTCGTATTGAGAAACTCCAGGCTTGCGACTTCCACATGCTCAGTGGGGCAGCTGTCTATCAACTGACGGACCTGGGCGTAATCTTTTTGAGCGATAGCCTTGATCGTGAGACCGATCCTTTCACGCACGTTCATGCCTTGTCCTCCGCCACAATCGAGGCCGAAATGATCGCTCCGCCCCACCGGCGCTCGCCGATGCAGATCGGTACGGGGTTGCCACTCGCCACAGTATTCTTAGCGCCGCCGAACGCATAACTAGGAAGGTTCTCTGGTGCGCCGCTCTGAGAAAGGCCACCAGCCTGCGGGCTAAGCATCTGGATTACGCCTCCAGCGGTATTTGCAATACCGCCGCCCATGACTGCCGTTGCGGCAGTCCCTGCGGTCATAAACGAAGCCACGACAATCAACGCTACACCTATCACTGTCTGTAGAAGACCTGCCCGTTTGCTGCCATGGATCACGGGTACGAACCACAGCTCCCGAGCACCGCCCAGGTCTAGTTCGTCCTGTCCGATGTTTTTGCCGTTCTTGAAAATCGCGAACCGTAGTCCTCGGCTTTCCGCCTCGGCCACGTCTTTGGCGAAGCCTGGATAATTCACGTCGATCGCTTTCACGGCCTCCTTCGTGTCGCCTCGATCCATCAGAAAACTCTGTGTTTTGAAGTATTTCTTCCGAAGGAAGCCGAGTAGGCGCACTTTCGTCCGGGGTGTGTAATGAGCTGCTGTAGCTGCCATAAGTGAACTCCTTGATGCGCCGCTGGCGCTTGTTGTGGGCACATGCCCGGTGGTGTGGTTGATCGGGCCGGTCACCCGATCAGGTTGCAAAGAATTGCCTCTGACTCCGCCATGTCATCGCGCTGGCTGGCGACCAGGTAGCGAAACACAGCCAGACCCTCTGCCTTGTCTCGGGGCCGGATCTGCGCCAGCAGCCCGAACACGAACCAATCCCGCGCCGTCGCCTCGGCCGGCCCGTCGCTGGCGTCCCGGTCGACGGCGTTGCGCAGCCGGTAGAGCTGGTCCCAATAGCCCAGCTCGTACAGGCAGTCCGCCAAGGTGTGGGGTAGCAGCTCAGGGTGGGCGTTGAACCGGGCGGCTACCTGGTCCTTGTCGAAGTCCAGTAGAGGGCCGTTTCGCTCCAGGCCTGCCAGGGCGCTGATACAGAACGATTCCGCCTCGGTGTCGGCCAGCAGGGCCTCACCGAAGCGGGCGGCGCCCTCCTGCCTCAGACGGTGCTGCTCAATGGCCCGAGTGGCCAGCGCATCCAGGTCAGCGAAGCCGAATGACGACATGGCAGCGAATGGGTAGCCGGGGTTGGTGGCCACCAGATAATCCCGGTACCGCTTCTCCAGCACATCGAGCGGCGTCTTGACCTTCTTGGCGCCCTCCATGGCTCGGTCGATCAAAGCCGCCTGACCGGTGCTGATGATCGAGCGCAGCCACAGCACCGCATCCACCTCCTTGTCGCCGGTGACGGCCTCCTGCGGCGGCAGCTCGGGCACGCTCGGCAGCGTCTCGGTGCTGGCGCTGATCGGCGGCAGGGTGAACAAGGCGCGGTGCTGCTCGTTGTCGCGGAACGCCCCGGAGCGTGAAACCAGGGTCTTCACCGTTCCCAGCGGTAGGCCGGTAATCTCGGCCACCTCACGCAGCGAGTGACGGCGGCGCAGATCCAGCACCAGGCGCCGTTGCTCGTCTGAAACCCGGTGTCTCATTTTTTCGGCTGAATCAGCCTGTTTCAGCATGGCCATGGCTTACACCACCCTCAGCTTGGGCGGCAGCTTCGGCCCGAATGGCGCCCCAGGTGCGAACGGGTCAGGCAACACGCCATCCGGACAATCCCTGATGAAGTCCGCCATGGCCGCGTGGCAGGCGTTGAACAGCGGCGCGTCATTCCAGTCTTGCCCTCGGCGCTCTGCGCTGTCCTCCAGCGCATGAGTGAACACCAGGCCTTCCAGACTGGTGACGCCCTCCCGCCTGGCCTGTTCGCGCTCCACCATGTTCACGCTCAAGAGGTCGCACAGGCGCTCGAACCCCAGGACGACGGCCAGGCCGTCACGGTCGAACAAGAGCGATTGGCCGAAGCCCGCAAGCGCCACCAGCGCTTTGGCGCGCTCAACCGATCGGTGCGTCTGCGCCTGCTCCTCCAGATCGGCAATGGCCTGGCGGGTGAACGGCAGGAACGCTTTCAGCTTGCCCGCCTGGCGGCGCATGGCACGTCGCTCGGCCTGGATCGCATCGAGGTTGCGGCTGATGTTGCGGCAGATGCGCCGGGTGGTGATGAGCTGCGTGCTGGCGCTGATCCCTGGCTTCAAGGCGATATCGCACAGGCGCATGGTCGGTGTGGACGTCATGGGTGTGCCTCCATGGGCGTGGTGTCGTAGGCGGTGCGCAGCTCGGCGCCGACCAGGCAGTGGCGACCACCAGCCGCATAGCAGCCCCGGCAGGTCATGACATGGCTGATGTACCGGTCGCGGGCCTGACGCCATTCAGGCGTGGCATTGGCGGCGTTGGCGTAGGGGCTGGACGGCAATAGCGCAGGCTCGACCAGCACCAGGCGCGGACGATCCGGGGCGCGTTTCGCTATGGGCGGTTTGCCAGCGCCAGCAACGTTCGGCGGCATGTGATTGAGCAGGTCGGCAAGGAGGCTCATGGCGTCACCTCGTCCTGATTCCCATAGCGCCCAAATGTGTCTGTGAAAAAAAATCGGGGGAACGGGGGAACGCGGGGAACACCCAGTGTTTCCGGGGCCTCCAGCGGGGGTACGTGTTCCCCACCCGAAAAACGGGGGAACAGTGATAACCAAAAATCAGGAAAGACACAGGCGCTTATATTCAAAAGCATGGTTGTGTTCCCCCTGTTCCCCAACACTTCAATAAGGGGGAACGGCTACAGGCCGCGTATTTGCTGGCTGTTCCCCCGTTCCCCCTGTTCCCCACGTTTTTAGGTTCCTGTGGATTCGGGCATTGGCGTTGGATGGTGATGACGGTCATAGGCCACCGCCTTCGCTATCTATGGCCTCGGGATCGATCACATACAGACGGGCAGACCCGCCAGCAGGCAGGCGGTACTTCTTGGTCCTGCGGCTGTCCCGGTCAGTGTCGTGCTTGGCGAGCGCACCAGCGCTTTCCAGCGCCTTCACGACACGCGCCAGCCCGTGCCCGTGGGCGGCCTCAGTTAGTGCGGACTTGTTGAACAGGTACAGGCGCTTAGCACCTACCACTTCCCAGTACCCGGCGCGGTTGAACACCTTGGTGTCCGGCGTCTGGTCTTCTACGTTCGAAAACCGGCTGCTACCGTGCTTGTCGATGAAGTCGAGGATGCCGGCCAGGATCTGACGGTCCTCGGCGTTGCCACCGCCCACCCGGCTCAACCACTCGCCGTACAGCAACTGGCAGTCGGCTAGAGCAGTGCCCGGCGTCCAGGGCAGCAAGCCGTACGCAATGGCCATTTCGCAGGCCAGGGCGATCACCGCGAAGCGATCCGCCACCCGCCCGGCCTGGGCGTTGTCCTCGACAAACTGGGCGCGGATACCGGCGAAGTCCTCCAGGAGGCCGGGGCGGTCATCGCTGGCCAGCAGCTTCTCCACGAATGCCGGCCCGATGTGCCCATGGTTCGCTCCTACGGCCACCGTGAGCTGGCGGTGGAAGTCGGCGCCCTCCAGGCCGTGCAATTCATCGAAGGCGCGGTGTGTGCGGGTACCGGCGTTCACGTCGACCATGCGTAGCTCAGCGCCAGCGTGTGCGGCATTGCCGCTGATGGCCGCGTGCTCGGATAGGGAACGCTCACCGCTGGACAGCGCCAGCAGGCGCCAGCTCAGTTTGCCGCGGGCTTCACGGTCGCGGGTCATGGTGCCCTTGCCTTGGCCGTTGGCGAGCGAGTAGGCCATCTCCTGTACGCGCTTGGGGTCGGCCCGCTTGATCTCGTCCAGGGGCAACATCGTGTCGTTGCGGCTGGACGCCTCGATCTCCAGTCCGCCCTTGGTCATGTCCCAGGACGCCGCGAAGATCCCTGGGTCGCCCCATACGGACGAGCCGATCAGTTGCGCCAGCGACTTGCCGCTGGAACTGTCGCCCACTAGGTGAACACCACCACCCAGCACGCCCACCAAGCTCAGCAGCGGGCCAGCGAGGGCGCAGCCAATGGCCAGGGTCAGTACCGGGTTGCCCTCGCACTTGGCCGCCACTTCGGTCTTCCAGGCGTCGAAGCTACCCCGCACGCTGAACAGGTTCTGCCCCTTGGCGCTGGCCTGGTAGCGCACTTTGTCGCTGCCAATGGTGCGCCCAGGCAGCACAAAGGCACCTGACTCATGCCAGCCGGGCCGGCAGGTGGTCGAGAACACCTCTGCAGGGCGCTGGTCCAGCAGGTACTCCATGAACTGGCCGCGCTTCTTCAAGGCGATGATGACGCCCATGCCGAACAGCGTCCGCCTGGCGTCCTCGCCGCTCCCACCGAACACCTCCATGGGAATGATCCATTCCTTGGGGCCGCTGTCGGTGAGCAGGCGCAGAAACCGGCCTTCGCTGCCGTCATCGCTGTTGGTGGTGCGAGCGGCGACGGTCACGGGCGTGGCGATCCACTCGTCAGTGATGGGGCGGTCGGCCTTGTCGTCGTCGTTGTCGTCGTCGCCGGCGCTGCGCTTAAAGCCGTGCCAGTACACACCGGGCTTGATCCTGCGGCCCTTCTCATTGGTTACCCAGTGTTCGTACACGCCCCAGCAAGGGCGATCAGGCTCGACCTTGGGCGCTTCGGGGCGCAGGTTGATGACGTTTTTATCAGGCGGAAGCATGGCGGCACCTCCAGGCGGCGAGGTCGTTGAAGTCGGAAAGGGTCAGCGGCGCATCGGCCGGCCACTCGGGGAAAGTCACCAGACCACCACATGCGGCTGCGGCGTCATGGGCGGCGGTGCGCCCCGGGTTACCCTTGCCCTCGGCCTCGGTTTCGCGGTCGTCGTCGCCGGCGATGATGATTTCGGTGCCGGGGTGTTCGGCCCGTAGCGCCACCGCCACCGGTTTCAGGTTCCCGGCGTTCATCGCACAAGCGACCGTGTAGCCGCTCTCGTGGAGCGTGGCTCCCGTGGCCCAGCCCTCGCAGATGCACAGCGGTTTGCCCGGAGTGATGCGCCCCAGGGGCGAATAGACGCCCTTGATCCGCCCGCCATACAGGAAACGCTTGTCACCGTCCGGGGCGATACGTTGCAGGTTCGCCAGCACGCCACCGGCATACAGCGGCACCAGCAGATCGTCACCACGCTGGCGCAGGCCGTGGGCACGAATGCCCTTGGCGACCAGGTAAGGGTGGGCCGGGTCAGCACGGCGGGCATCACGCCACCAGTGCTGTGCCAGGCTGGCCGCTCTGAGCTGGCGCCGCTGCCGTTCGGCCTCCCGCTGGCGCCGGGCTTGCTCGATACGCTGGCGCACCTGATCGGCTTCGCGGGCGTCCACAGGCTCACGGCTACACCAGGTGCTGGTGCCACCCGTCTTCCAGCTACCGAACGCACCCGAGGCGATGCCATCGGCAAACAGGCAGTACCAGCCATTGAGCGTGCCTGGCTTGTCGCCGGGGACGTGGAAGCGGTGGATATCGCCATCGTCCAGGGGCAGCCAATCGAGCGGCCCACAGGCCGACTGGAGCACGTCACGAAACAGGATCTTCGCGTCGGTCATACGGCCCCCTGCGGTGGCGTGAAGCGCTTGGCCAGCCGTTCCAGTTGGATGGTCAGGCGCTCCAGCTCAGGGCAGTGACGGCCAGCGTCACCCTCGGCAATGCGCAGTTCGAGGAAGCCCACTAGGGTTTCCACCAGCAGGGCATAGCTGGCGCTGTCGATGTAGGCACCAGCAGTCGGTGGGCCACCGGCACCATTGCGGCGAATGGGCGTGACCTTACTCATGGCTCACCCCCCTTAGCGCCAGCAAAAGACCGGCAGACTTGGCCATTGTTCACCGCGTGCCAGTAGGTCAGCTCGTCCAGTGAGTCGACGAGACAGGCCGTCACCACGGCTTCAGCACTACGCAAAACTACGCGCCCACACTCGGCATCGGCCTGGCTCAGGAACGGCCCCAACAAGGCCCGATCGGCCTTCGGATGGCTCACGTAAAACAGCTCGGTGGCTTTCTTTGGGCAAGCCGATCCCATCAGCGCTTGCGCACTGTTTTGATTTTGCATGGGTTACTCCCCGTCGAAGTCGATAGGCGCGAAGCGCTCGGTGCCGCTGCGCATTGCTCGCAGGCCCAGGGCGGCGGCCTTGGCCACGGCGTCTGCAAAGCCCAGCTCTAGATTGGTGGTACGACCGCCCATGTCGGTGATGGCGAACCTGATGGCCTCATACGCCGCGGTTTCATCATTGGCCGACAGTTCGGCAATCTCACTATCGAAAAAGGCGATGCCCTTTCCCCAGTCAGCCGCCACGCCGGGGTTATTGCGTGGCCAGTTGACCATCCGCCCACAATTGTCGCGGCTAGTGAAAGTGAGATCGTCCCGGCAAGTAATGGGCGCTTTGTTTACGGCACTCATAGCTCACCCCTTTGCTCAGCAATCACGCCGTCCAGCATTTCAGCCCAGGCCATGGCTGTGTGCTGCGCCATTACGGCGGTGACGCGGGCGACGATGAGGGGCGTGGTCGGTGCGGCGATCACCGCCAGGGCCATGCTCAGCAGCACCAGCACGCTTTGTACGTCACGCAGATCGTCCTGGGTGTCGTCAGCCATGTGGATGATGGAGGTCATACGATCACCTCGTCATCCATGCCTGCGCGCTCGCCCACAACGCCATACGAGGCTCCCAGGTGGCGATGAGCCCAGCAGAAATTACGGCTGAAAATTCGGACCTGCTCCAGGTGCCGTGCAATGTCGCACATCGGCCCTTCCGTATGGCTCGAACACATGGGGTAGAGCAGCTCGTAAAGCTTGTTGAATTCATCCCTGGCAAAGTTCATCGAGCACATGGCGCGGGCGTCGAGCACCGCCTCTGAGAGCACCTCGCCTTCAAGGGTCGCAAGGATTGGGAAGTGGTTCATTGGGCACCACCTTGCGCTTCCAGGTCGCGTGCGATCTCGGCGTGATGGTTGTAGCGGGCGAGACGGACAGATAGGGAAGAGTTTGCGCGAAGTGCGGCCAGGGCCAGGCGGCGGTGGGCGTATGCGCGAAGGCTGAAGTTCTTCATCACTGGGCACCACCCTTCAACCAGAAGCTGCGGTAGACCTCATAGCTTGCATCATTGAGACCGGGGACGAAGCGAGTCGCCAAGGTCTTCGCCACCTCCCCTTCCAGGGTGGCGGTGATGCGGGAAAGCTCAGATGGAGTTGAGTAGCGCAGAAGTGTCTTCAACAGTTTCGAGCAGTATGCGCTCTGGTGCTCGCGGGATATTTCGGACGGATTGAGGGCGTGCATGGGTCGAGCTCCTTGGGTATTGGAGCTGCCACGAACCGTCGCCAAACGATTATGGGTGGCAGCTGTACGCAGGTTGGCGAACCGGTACCCAAGGAAACCGGCAGACACGAAGGTCTCCCACGCACAGCCGCCATAACACGAGACTGCGGGCATAAAAAAAGCGCCTGCAATCGTAATGGGGGCGCTGTTGCGCCTTAGGTAGTTCGAGTCGCCAAACCCGACCACGGGATTTACCGTGGATTTGGGCGAACCATACCGAGCATCACGATTGCCTGCAACCAAAAATATCGACCGCTCATCGCGGTTCTTGAGCGCCAAGCCGATCATGCCGCCACCCGCTGGCGCTGGTTCAGGGGCGAGCACAGCATGTCCAGCACGGCGCTGGCGCGGCCGTGCTCACTGGCAGGGAGGGTGTACCTGGTCACGGTGCAAGGCTCGCCCCAATGATTCGGCACGCGCTCGAGCTGGCGCTGGAACTTCAGGCCATAGCCGTGGGCCAAGCTGCTGATGGTCGAGTGCAAGCAGTGGTCACCCAGACGTTCGGCCTCGAAGCGTTGCAAACTGCCGTCACTCAGCATATACGCCAGTACCCGGGCGATCTTGCTGGGCGGTTTGCTGGTGGTAACATTGCCTTGCGACGGGCTGGCCTGCTTACTTTGGGGCTGGCTCTTTTTCATTTAGGCCACCTCGCGCAACGCGATGCGCTGGCGTACCCACAGTTGGATTTCAGCCAGGACAAAGCCTACGGGCGAGCCACGCGACTTGCTGTTGCTCAGCGATACGGGCTTGGGGAAAGTAGGATCATCCTTGAGGCGCTTGTAGACGGTGGCGCGGGCCAGGCCGGTGATGGCCTCGACCTCGGGAAAGCGGATGATCGTATTAGCTGGATCGAACTGGACTACAGGTTGGATTTGGGTGGGCTTGAGCGTGTTCATATCTGCTTCCCGTTGTGGTTAGGACGGGTTCAGATTAAGAAACGGGCCCGATCAGTACGATCCGAGTTTATGCAGCCAAAACTGTCCGGAAGCTTTTATCCCTCAAAACTTTCCGAATTCGCAGATGAGTTTTGCACTCCTTCCATCGCAGCAAGTGCCTGCAGGGCAGAGAGATCAAGCAACAAATCCTTGGCAAGCGGCACGACAGTCTTCCGCAGGTTGGCTTCGCCAGCGTCATAGGTGGTAATAGCGGCTGACATGACCCGGTCAGGAATGTGGTTCCCCGTCTCAATGGACCATATCCAGAGGTCAATGTATGGGAGCAGCCCATACCTGGCCCAACGCCGCCAGTTTGGTTTACTTCGACTGGGAGCGGAGGCCGGTTGAGCCCTTCTTGCCTCAGCAAGCCAAACAGCAAAGGCGGCCTTCAGAGTTGAATCGGTCGCTCCCAGATCGACCACCACCACGGGCTGCTTCGCATTCGATCCAGGTGTAAGCACCGAAATCTTCGTCTGCCACGAGCGGTCAAATAGCACGTGATAGTCAACACCACTCGAATTATCGCGGCCTAGCCTGTGCATTTCCTCAAAAGCGGTGATTCGCAAGTCATATGCTCGGAGAGAGCTGACGGCGAGTCGCTTCACCTCTACATCATTAATCGACTCGGGCAGCTCAAGTGGCGACTCACGAAGGTCACCGACTGCTCCCGGGTACCAGTCAGGTAGAAGCGAATTCGGCTCTCGGCTATCCAAAGCCTCTATGAACAAGCTCTGCCGTTCCAGCAGCTGCCTGTACCACTCCACCGCATTAAAGCGAGCAGAAGCCTCGTATTTGACGAGACTGAACCAACGCGGCAGATCCTTCACACTTTCAATCTTGGCCATAGCCAGACCTCCCCATATACCAGCGCCGGCAGTCTATCCGAGGAGCCGCCGGTCTTCACGCTCGCCTACCGAAGATGCCTCGCACGGCATTCGCAACGTGTCCATCCCTATGCGCAAAGTCGTAGGGTGTGATGTGTGTCTCTTTGTTCGCTTCGAGATAATCCGCCCACCACTGAACCATCAGCCGGCGCTCCTCGATGTACTCGGCCTTGTGGATGTAGGCCGCCCGCACGCTGTTACGCTCCTGGTGGCTCATCTGCCGCTCTACCGCGTCCTTGCTCCACAGTCCCGATTCGACCAGGGCAGAACAGGCCATAGCCCTGAACCCGTGGCCGCACACCTCGGTTTTGGTCTCGTAGCCCATGCGCCGAAGCGCCTTATTCACCGTATTCTCGCTCATCGGCTTCCAGTGGTTGCTGTCGCCGGCAAACACTAGATCGAAGCGCCCGGTGAGCTGGCGCACCTGCTCAAGTGTGGCCAAGGCCTGGCGACTCAGCGGCACCAGGTGGGGAGTGCTCATCTTGGAGCCTCGGTGCGAGTTCTTCACGCCTTCGATCTGCTGGCGCTCGCCGGGGATTTCCCACATGGAGCGACCGGCGTCGATCTCTGGCCAGCGAGCAAACCGCAACTCACTGGAACGGATGAAGACCAGCAGGGTTAGTTGGGTGGCCAGCCGGGTAAGCGGGCGACCGGTGTCGCTCTCGATCCTTTGCATCAGCTCAGGCAGGCGATCCAGCGCCAGCGCAGGCCTGTGGACAGTTTTGCGTGTGGCGGTTGCGCCCTGGAGGTCCACTGCTGGGTTGGTGTCGATGTGTCCGTGCTGGACAGCCATGCGCATGATGCCGGTCATGTACTGCCGTAGCCGGCCGGCAGTATCGAGAACCTCGCGCTTTTCCACCGCCTTGAGCGGCGCCAGCAGGTCGCGGGTCTTCAGTCCGGCTATCGGGCGCTGGCCCAAGGCCGGGAGCAGGTATGTTTCGATCCGCCGCCACACCGTCGCCGCATGACCTGGTGACCATTTCTTGGAACAGGCCTCATGCCAATCCTTGGCCAGCACGCCGAAGGTGTTGGCCCTGGCATTCGCTGCCTCGACCTTCTCCTGCCTGGCGCTCTCAATCGGGTCTTTGCCGTGCGCCAACAGCTCCAGCGCTTCGGCCCGCCTCTCTCGGGCAGCCTTGAGAGACAACGCGGGGTAGTTGCCGAAGGTGGCCAGCCCCTCCCTGCCATCCGGCCGCTTGAACTTCATGCGCCAGATCTTGCTGCCGTTCTTCTTGACCAGCAGGAACAGGCCCTGGCCGTCGAACAGGGTGTAGTCCTTGTCCCGCGGCTTGGCGGCCTCGCATTTGGGGTCTGAGAGGGGCGTAACGGTGCGTGCCATAGGTATACGTTTTCTCGTCGAACCGGCGTATACCCTAGCGTATACCTAAAATCGGTATATACCTAGAGACAGAGCGAGACAGCTAGAAACAAGAAAGCCCGCACTTGGCGGGCTTTTCATGGGGTTCCGTGTACAAGGAGAGACGTATCGGAACAGCTGGATGGTGCCGGAGACAGGAATCGAACCTGCGACCTTCGCGTTACGAGTGCGCTGCTCTACCGACTGAGCTACACCGGCGTGTAGCGCAACGTACCACTGCTCACACCCGTAACGCAAACCCCTGTTTCCGCTGGTTTATTGCCCTGCCCTCAAGCCCCCTTGCACCCTTTGGGCGCCAGGTCTTCCTCGATGTCGGTCGTGCACGCCCAGCCTCTGGCCGAACGCGTCAGGGTCAGGGCCTTGCCCAGCACGTTGGCCGGCGCATCCACCAGGGTGCAGACAATGCTGCCGCTGCCATCCGCAGCCTTGCCGCTCGCCGTGATCGCACAATGCGCCGTCGCCGGCTGGCCGCCCAGCGCGGCTACATCCGCTACATCCTTTCCATCATTCAACCGCAGATCCATCGCCGTCTTCAGCGCGCTGATCTCCAGCAACCCGGCCGCGGCCTTGGAGCGTGCCTGGTGGTTGGTGTACATCGGTAAGGCGATGGTCGCCAGAATGCCGATGATCGCGACAACGATCATCAGTTCGATCAGGGTGATACCGCGTTGCCCTTTC
>Ga0160437_1000633_pt1 | contig 17554 bp, 13 predicted proteins | sample HID1975I_E0MG_FD_108227 | JGI IMG/M metagenome (GOLD analysis project Ga0160437, IMG submission 108227) | Enriched soil microbial communities from UW Madison campus, WI, USA - HID1975I_E0 MG | ecosystem: Environmental > Terrestrial > Soil > Unclassified | place: USA: Madison, Wisconsin... | reverse complement strand
TGCGTCGAGCGCGCCTTCCATCACGTTGGGCAGGTCGTACAGGGTCAGGCCCTCGACGCGATGGTCGGTGATCCGGCCCTGCGGGTAGTTGTAGGTGCGGATGCGCTGGCTGCGGTCGCCGCTGCCGACCTGCAGCTTGCGCGTGGCGGCGGTGGCGGCGGCCTGCTTCTCGGCCTCGGCCTCGGCCAGCATCGCCTTGAGCCGCTTCATCGCCTTGTCGCGGTTGGCGTGCTGCGAGCGCTCGGTCTGCGATTCGACCACGATCCCGCTGGGCACGTGGGTGATGCGGATCGCCGACTCGGTCTTGTTGACGTGCTGGCCGCCGGCGCCGGAGGAACGGTAGGTGTCGACCTTGAGGTCCGCCGGGTTGATCTCGACCGGCGGGCCGTCTTCCTCGACCGGGATGATCGCCACCGTCGCCGCCGAGGTGTGGATGCGGCCCTGCGATTCGGTCTCGGGCACGCGCTGCACGCGATGGGTTCCGGATTCGAATTTCAGGTGCGCATACGCGCCGCGGCCCTCGACGCGGGCGATCACCTCGCGGAAGCCGCCGTGCTCGCCGGGGCTGGCCGATTCGATCTCCACCCGCCAGCCCTGGCGCTCGGCGTAGCGCGTGTACATGCGCAGCAGGTCGCCGGCGAAGATCGCCGCCTCGTCGCCGCCAGTGCCCGCGCGCACTTCCAGGTACAGGTCGCCGTCGTCGCGCGCGTCGCGCGGGACCAGCAGCGCCATGAGGGCGGTGTCGAGGTCTTCCAGCCGCGCCTTTGCCGATTCGATTTCCTCGGCGGCCAGCTCGCGCAGCTCCGGGTCGTCCTGCATCGCCTGCGCGGCGGCGAGGTCGTCGCGCGCGCGGCGCTCGTCGGCCAGCGCGGCGGCCAGCGGTTCGAGCTGCGCGAATTCGCGCGAGAAGGCGCGGAAGCGGTCCTGGTCGGCCGCCACGCCGGGATCGGCGAGCAGGCGTTCGAGTTCGTCGCGTCGTTCGGCCAGTGCCTCGAGCTTACGGCGCAGGGTCGGCAGCATCGTCGTCCTTGTCGGCGGCCGCGCCGTGCATCAGCCGGTCGACGGCGTGCATCAGGTCGGTGTCGCCGCTGATCGCGGCCTCGCGCAGCGCCACGGTCGGCGCGTGCAGGAGGCGGTTGGTGAGGGTGTGGGCAAGGAAGTCGAGCACCGCCTCGGGCGATTGTCCAGCGGCCAGCTGCTGCCTGGCGCGTGCCAGCACCTCGGCGCGGGTGCTTTCGCCGTGCGCGCGCAGGCGCTTGAGCGGCGCGTTGCGGGTGCCGGCGGCAAGCACCTCGACGTAGCGGGCGACCTGCAGGTCGACGATCGCCTCGGCCGCGTCGGCGGCCTCGCGGCGGCTCTGGCGGTTGTCCTCCACTGCGCGCTCCAGGTCGTCGACGGTGTAGAGGAACGCGTCCTTGAGCGAGGCCACGTCCGGCGCGATGTCGCGCGGCACGGCCAGGTCGACCAGCAGCATCGGCCGGTGGCGGCGCGCGGCCAGGGCGGCGGCGACCTGCGCCTTCGACAGGACCGGTTCGCGCGCGGCGGTGGCCGAGAACACGATGTCGGCGAGGAACAGGTGGCGGTCGAGTTCGTCCAGCGGCAGCGCCACGCCGCCGTGGCGCGCGGCCAGGTCCTGCGCGTGCGCGTACGTGCGGTTGGCGACCAGCAGTTGCTTTACCTTGGCCTGGGCGAGGTGGCGCGCGGCCAGCTCGATGGTTTCGCCGGCGCCGACCAGCAGCACGGTCGAATCCGACGGCTGCGCGAACGACTCCTGCGCCAGCCGCACCGCCACCGACGCCACCGACACCGGGCTGTTGCCGATGCGGGTTTCGGTGCGCGCGCGCTTGGCGGTAACGAAGGCATGCTGGAACAGCCGGTCGAGCTGCCCGCCCAGCGTGCCGGCGCCGCGCGCCAGCGACCAGGCGTGTTTGACCTGGCCCAGGATCTGCGGCTCGCCCAGCACCAGCGAATCCAGCCCGGTGGCGACCCGGAACAGATGCCGCGCCGCGTCCCCGTCCTGGTGGCGGTACAGGTAGGCATGCAGCTCGTCGCTGCCGGACGGGTGCGTGGCCAGCCATTCGACCAGCGCATTGCCGTCGCCCTCGGCCACCGCGTACAGCTCGGTGCGGTTGCAGGTCGACAACAGCGCAACCTCGCGCACCTGCGGCAGCGCGCGCAGCTGCGCCAGCGCGGGCGCGATGGCGTCGTCGCCGAAGGCGATGCGCTCGCGCAATGCGACCGGTGCGGTCTGGTGGTTGATGCCGAGTGCGAACAGGCTCATGGATGGCGGGCTGACCGGATGCAAAGCGCTCTGGGAGCGTCCTGCATTCAGGCGCTTGCGATAAGCTCGTTGGACTTGAGGCCCTCATTTTACGGCCCGGCCGCCCCAGATGCCCGTGACACTCCGTTTCAAGCCACTCGCCCTGCCGTTCGCCCTGCTGTTGTCCGCCTGCCTGGCCGCGCCGCCGGCACTGTCCCGGCAGCCCGAAAAGGCTCCGGTCGACACCCTGACCGCCACCATGGCAGGCGAATTCGCCGTGCAGTCCGGGCGCCTGGACGAGGCCGCCGACTGGTACCTGCAGGCCGCGAGCAGCGCCGACGGCGACGCCGGCCTGGCCGAGCGCGCCACCCGCATGGCGCTGCTGGCCAACGACAACGACCGCGCCGCCCGCGCCCTGGCGCTGTGGCGCGAGCGCGCGCCCAGTTCGCTGCAGATGGTGGCTGCGCAGGCCACGCTGTCGCTGCGCAACAACAACCTGCGTGCCGCGCGCCGCCAGCTCGAATCCCTGCTGCGCGACCCCGACCCCCACGGCTGGGGCTACGCCGTCGCGGCGCTGGGCAGCGGCAGCCGCAGTCCCAAGGCAGCGGCCAAGGTGCTGGGCCAGCTGGTCGATTCCGACGCCATTCCCGACAACCTGCAGGCCTGGCTGGTGATGGGCGGGCTGGCGCAGCGGCTGGGAGTCCCGGCGCTGACCGAGCGCATCGTCGACAAGGTCATCGCGCACTTCCCCGACGAGCCGCGCGTGGCCCTGCTGCGCGCCACCCAGCTGCGCGAGGCGGGCAAGACGGAGCAGGCCCGCGAGGTGCTGGCGAGGCTGGCACGGGCCGAGCCGATGGGCGCGGACCTGCGGCTGTCGGTCGCGGTCGAATTCAACGCCCTGGGCGATACGCGCGAGGCGGCGGCGGTGCTGGCCCGCGGCCCGCAGGACGACCAGGTCTACCGCCTTCGCGCCTCGCTGCTGGCCGATGCCGATGACAAGCAGGCGCTGGAAGCGCTGTACGGGGAGCTGAAACAGGACTCGGCCAGCCCGGATCCCTCGCGCCGGCTGCTGCTGGGCCAGGTGGCCGAATTCTTGGAGCGCCACGAGGAAGCCCTGGAGTGGTACCGCGGCGTGCCCGGCGGCCCGCAGCGCGCGCAGGCCCGGCTGCGCACCGCCAAGGTGCTGCACGACCTCGAGCGCGACGACGAAGCCTGGACCGAGCTGCGCCAGATCCAGTCCGACGCCTCGGTGGACGACGACGCGCGCCGCGACGGCTACCTGCTGGAGGCCGAGCTGCGCCGCGAAGCCGGCGACGCGGACGGCGAGTTCGATGCCTACGCGCGCGGCCTGGCCGCCTACCCCGATGACCCCGGCCTGCTGTATTCGCGCGCCCTGATGTGGGAGCGCCGCGACGACATCCCGCGCGCCGAGGCCGACCTGCGCAAGATCCTCGTCGCGGACCCGGAAAGCATCCCCGCGCTCAACGCGCTGGGCTACACGCTCGCCGACCGCACCAACCGCTACGAGGAAGCGCTGCAGCTGATCGACCGCGCCCGCGTCGCCGAGCCGGACAATCCCGCGATCATCGACAGCTACGGCTGGGTGCTGTACCGGCTGGGCCGCAACGAAGACGCGCTGGTCGAACTGCGGCGCGCGTTCTCGCTGCAGAAGGACGCCGAGATCGGTGCCCACCTGGCCGAGGTGCTGTGGGTGACCGGCAACCGCGACGAGGCGCGCCGGTATTTCGACGAGGCGCGCAAGATCGACCCCGAGAACCGCTCGCTGCAGCGCGCGCTGGAGAAGACCGGCGCATGAAGACGCTGCATTCCCTCGCCGCGGCCTGCTGCCTGGCGCTGGCCGGCTGCGTCAGCGTGCCCGATCGCGGCGGCCCGGCGATCGGCGACCTGCCGGCTACTGCCGAAGCGGCGGCGCTCGCCGCGCAGCAGGCCCGCGAACAGCGGGTGCGGGCGCTGCCGGTGCTGGCCTTCAGCGGCCGGGTCGCGCTGTCCAACGGCCGCAACGGCGGCACCGGCCGGATCGAATGGCAGCAGTCCGGTGACCGCTACGAGGTCACCCTGAGCGCGCCGGTCAGCCGGCAGAGCTGGCGGCTGGCCGGCGATGCGTCCTCGGCCACCATCGACGGCATCCAGGGCGGCCCGCGCAGCGACAGCGACGTGGAGCGCCTGCTGCGCGACGCGACCGGGCTGGACATCCCGGTGGGCGCGCTGGCCGCGTGGGCCGGCGGCGCGCGTGCGGACGAGGCCACCTTCGGCCCCGCGCGGCTGGCGTTCACCGGCGACGGCCGGCTGGCGCGGATCGAGCAGGACGGCTGGACCATCGACTATCTCGGCTGGCGCGAGGAGCATCCTGGTGAAGGCCAGCCCGGTGACGGCCAGCCGCCGCTGCAGCTGCCCGACCGTATCAACGCCGCGCGCGGCGAGGCGAAGGTACGGCTGGCGATCGACGCCTGGTCGTGGGCGCCGGACAGTCCGTGACCGCGCCGCCGGACGCGGGGGCGGGCTGGTCGCAGTGGCCGGCACCGGCCAAGCTCAACCTCTGCCTGCGCGTGGTCGGCCGCCGCGCCGACGGCTACCACCGCCTGCAGACGGTGTTCCGGCTGCTGGACTGGGGCGACACCATCGGCCTGCGGCCCCGCGCGGACGGCGTGGTCGCCCGCCACGGCGACGGCGCGCCGGGCGTGGACGAGTCGTCCGATCTGACCGTCCGTGCCGCCATGTTGCTGCAAACGGAGTCGAAAACGCCGCGAGGTGTCGACATTGTCGTCCAAAAGCGCATTCCGGTCGGCGGCGGCTTTGGCGGCGGATCGTCCGATGCGGCCACCGTGCTGCGCGCGCTCGACCGCCTCTGGGGGCTGGAACTGGGCGTCGAGCGGCTGGCCGCACTGGGCCTGGCGCTGGGCGCGGACGTGCCGGTGTTCGTCCGCGGCCGCAACGCCTGGGCCGAGGAGGTCGGCGAGCGCCTGACCCCGCTGGACCTGCCGCAGGCCTGGTACCTGCTCGCCGACCCCGGCGTCCACGTCGCTACCGCTGAACTCTTCCATGCCCCCGAATTGACGCGAAATGCCGCGCCCGCGACAATGTCCGACTTTGTTTCAGGTGCTTCGCTCGGCAACGCGTTCGAGCCCGTGTTGCGCCGCCGCGAACCGGCCGTAGAGGCCATGTTCGCCGCGCTGGCGCAAGTGGGCTCGCCGCGACTGACCGGGACGGGCAGCGGCTGCTTCGTCGAATTCCCGGACCGGGAGTCCGCCGAAGCCGCGCTGGCGCGGTTGCCGGCCGGCCTCAGGGCCTGGGTGGTGCGCGGCGTGGCGCGGTCGCCGCTGCTCGACGCGCTGGATGCATGGCAACACCCGTAGGCAGGCAGGGCAGAGCGAACGTTTTCACACCGCAGGGGCGTCGCCAAGAGGCCTAAGGCACCAGGTTTTGATCCTGGCATTCGCAGGTTCGAATCCTGCCGCCCCTGCCAATCGAAGGGAATCGGGAATCGCGGGATCGGCTGGCATCGTGCCGGCGTCCCCGGTTTCCCAATCCCGACTCATCCACCGCAACGGTCAGAGCGCAGCGGAGCACGACGCAGATGAAGAACGAGGACGGCAACCTGCTGATCTTCTCCGGCAACGCGAACAGGCCGCTGGCCAAGGCGGTCTGCCGCGAACTCGGCGTGCGCCAGGGCAAGGCGCTGGTCTCGACGTTCTCCGACGGCGAGGTCCAGGTCGAGATCGAGGAGAACGTCCGCCGCCAGGACGTGTTCGTGGTGCAGCCGACCTGTGCGCCGACCGCCGAGCACTTCATGGAGCTGCTGGTGCTGATCGACGCGCTCAAGCGCGCATCGGCCGACAGCGTCACTGCGGTCGTCCCGTACTTCGGCTACGCCCGCCAGGACCGGCGCATGCGCTCCTCGCGCGTGCCGATCACGGCCAAGGTCGCGGCCAAAATGATCTCCACCGCCGGCGCCGACCAGGTGCTGACCGTGGACCTGCACGCCGACCAGATCCAGGGCTTCTTCGACATCCCGGTCGACAACGTCTACGCCTCGCCGCTGCTGCTGGCCGACATCTGGCGCGCGCATGGCACCGACAACATGGTGGTGGTCTCGCCGGACGTGGGCGGCGTGGTCCGCGCACGCGCCATCGCCAAGCGACTGGACGACGCGGACCTGGCGATCATCGACAAGCGCCGGCCGAAGGCCAACGTGGCCACGGTGATGAACATCATCGGCGACGTGGCCGGCAAGATCTGCGTGCTGGTGGACGACATCGTCGACACCGCCGGTACCCTGTGCGCGGCCGCGGCGGCGCTCAAGTCGCAGGGCGCGACCCGGGTGGTCGCCTACTGCACCCATCCGGTGCTGTCGGGCGCGGCGATCGACAACATCACGCGCTCGGAGCTGGACGAACTGGTGGTGACCGACACGATCCCGCTGTCGGAAGCGGCTGCCAGCTGCGGCCGGATCCGCCAGCTCAGCGTGGCCGAGCTGCTGGCCGAGACCATCCGGCGCATCGCGTTCGGCGAATCGGTGAGTTCGCTGTACGTGGATTAGGTAATACGGGACTCGGGACCCGGGACTCGGGACTCGGAAGATCAAAGGCGACAGCGCTTCTGACTTTCCGGGTCCCGGGTCCCAGTCCCGGGGCCCAACCCGACTCTCCTGGTCGCGGGAGAGTCACCAAGTCGCCGCGAGGCGAATCAACACAAGAAAAGTGAGTAAACACAAATGTCAGACAACAAGCTTTCGGCCAAGAGCCGCAGCGACGAAGGGAAGGGTGCGAGCCGCCGCCTCCGTCACGCCGGCCAGATCCCGGCCATCGTCTACGGTGGCGGCAGCGATCCGCAGAGCATCCAGCTCGAGCACGAGAAGACCTGGGTCGCCAGCCAGAAGGAATGGTTCTATTCCTCGATCATCGACCTGGACGTCGACGGCAAGCTGGAGAAGGTGCTGCTGCGTGACATGCAGCGCCATCCGTACAAGCAGCTGATCATGCACATCGACTTCCAGCGCGTGAACCAGAACGAGGCGATCCGCATGTCGGTGCCGCTGCACTTCGTCAACGGCGAGCAGTCGCCAGCGGGCAAGGCCGCGGACGTGGTGATCATGCACGAGCTGACCGAAGTGGCGATCAGCTGCCTGCCGGGCGACCTGCCGCTGAACATCGAGGTCGACCTGTCCAAGCTGGAGCTGGGCGACACCATCCACCTGTCGAGCCTGGTGCTGCCCGAGGGCGTCGAGATCCCGCAGCTCAAGCTCGGGCCCGACCATGACGTGGCCATTGTCGTGGCGCGCCAGGGCCGCGTCGAAGCCGAGCCGGCCGCCGAGGGCGAGGGCGAAGGCGAGGAAGCCGCCGCCGCACCGAAGGCCGCCGGGGACGAGGCCGCGGACGACGCCGAAGGCGAGGAGAAGTAATCGCCGCCGCCGCTGCGCCCCGCGCGGGCGCAGCGTGCGGCTGCCATTGCGATGGAAGGCCTGCGACTCATCGTCGGGTTGGGCAATCCCGGCCCGGAACACGCACGGACCCGGCACAACGCCGGGTTCCGTTTTGTCGACGAGCTCGTGGAGAAATCCGGCGAGCGTTTCAAGGTCGACGCCAAGCTGTTTGGCGAAACCGCGAAGGTGCACGTCGGCGGCCAGGGCGTCTGGCTGCTCAAGCCGGCGACCTTCATGAACCTCAGCGGCAAGTCGGTGCTGGCCGCGATGCGGTTCTGGAAGATCGAGCCGGAACAGACCCTGCTGGTCCACGACGAACTCGACCTGCCGCCCGGCGTGGCGCGGCTGAAGTTCGACGGCGGCCACGGCGGCCAGAACGGCCTGCGCGACACCATGCGCCTGCTGGGGCACGGACGGTTCCACCGCCTGCGCATCGGCATCGGCCATCCCGGCCACAAGGACCGCGTCACCCCGTGGGTCCTCGGCCGCGCCTCGGCCGGCGACGACGTCGAGATCGCAAGGGCGATCGACGACGCACTCGACGTGCTGCCGCTGGCGGTCGCCGGTGACTTCAACGAGGCGATGAAGCGGTTGCATACGAACCGGGACCGGGGACCCGGGACCCGGGACTCGTAGCAGTCCCCCGTGCGGACGCGATGTCCGCCCATTTTCTTTCCAGTCGGATATCAGTACCCATGAGCCTTGCCCTGCTTTTCCGCAGCCCCGAGTCCCGAGTCCCGAGTCCCGGAGTTCCCCGTGGGAATTAAATGCGGCATCGTCGGCCTGCCGAACGTCGGCAAGTCGACCCTCTTCAATGCGTTGACCAAGGCGGGCATCGCCGCGGCCAACTTTCCCTTCTGCACGATCGAGCCGAACGTGGGCGTGGTGCCGGTGCCGGACCCGCGCCTGAACGCGCTGGCCGAGATCGTCAAGCCGCAGAAGGTGCTGCCGACGGCGGTCGAGTTCGTCGACATCGCCGGCCTGGTCGCGGGCGCGGCCAGCGGCGAAGGCCTGGGCAACAAGTTCCTGGCCCACATCCGCGAGGTCGACGCGATCACCCACGTGGTGCGCTGCTTCGAGCACGGCGACATCGTGCACGTGTCCGGCAAGGTCGACCCGATCGCCGACATCGAGACCATCGACACCGAGCTGGCGCTGGCGGACCTCGAATCGGTCGACAAGTCCATCGCCCGCTACGAGCGCGTGGCCAAGAGCGGCGACAAGGACGCCAAGGCCCGGATCGAGGTGCTGCAGAAGCTGCGCGCCGCGCTCGACGAGGGCAGGGCGGCGCGCACGGTAGAACTGGACGAGGACGAGCGCGGCCTGCTGCGCGAGCTGTTCCTGCTCACCCTCAAGCCGGTGATGTACGTGGCCAACGTGCTCGAGGACGGCTTCGAGGACAACCCGCACCTGGACGCCGTGCGCGCGCGTGCCGCGCGCGAGGGCGCCGAGGTGGTGCCGGTGTCGGCGGCGATCGAGGAGGAGTTCTCGCAGCTCGACGACGCCGACCGCGACGAGTTCCTGGCCAGCATCGGGCTCGAGGAGCCGGGCCTGAACCGCGTGATCCGCGCCGCCTACAAGCTGCTGGGCCTGCAGACCTACTTCACCGCCGGGGTGAAGGAAGTGCGCGCCTGGACGGTCAAGGCCGGTTCCACCGCGCCGCAGGCCGCGGCGGTGATCCACACCGACTTCGAGAAGGGCTTCATCCGCGCCGAGACCATCGGCTACGACGACTTCATCAAGTACCGGGGCGAAGCCGGCGCCCGCGACGCCGGCCGCCTGCGCCTGGAAGGCAAGGAATACCGGGTGCAGGAAGGCGACGTGCTGCACTTCCGCTTCAACGTCTGAACGCGTTGCCCGGAGCCGGCGGGAAAGCCGTCTGCTTTCGGACCATCGGGCAAGAAGAGCCAGCAATCGTCGTGCCTTCAAGGGAAACCCTGATCAATTCGTTCTTGATCGGCATTCCCCCGAACGCGGAAATGACCGCGATCATTCGGAGCTCCCCCGGCGCTTGTTGGCCACCGCGCAAGCCGGAACCGGTCTGTTCACGGGCACGTTCTTTGACTCTCGGGGACCAGAAAAAAGCCCTCCATCCAGGAGGGCTTTCCGTATCCGGGTTGGCAACTACAGCGGCTTGCCGCCGAACTTCCAGGTGAAATCCAGGTAGTACGTACGCCCCATCGTGTCGTACCAGTTGAAGTTGTAGAACGGGTAGTCGATGTTGCTGAAGTCCCGCGGCGGCATGGCGTTGGTCAGGTTGTTCACGGCCAGCGAAATACGGGCATGGTCGTTGATCCGGTAGCCAACCGAGGCGTTGTAGCGCCAGGTGGCGGGCAGGTATGCCTTGACTTCCGGCAGGTAGTCCTCGTCCCAGTCCTGGTACCAGAAGTTCTCATCGGTGGGGATCTTGCCCAGGCGCGATGCGTACAGCGTGGCATCCCAGTCGTTGAACTCCCAGCCGATGCGGGCATTGAACTTGTTGCGCGGGATGTCGTAACCGCTGTTGATCGCGAGCATGTCGACCAGCGTCGCATCGGGGGCATCCTTGCGTTCGTGCGAGTTCACCCGGGTGTAGTTGGCGGAAAAACGGAACGTGCCGGCCCCGGTTTCCAAACGGTAATTGGCGCTGGCATCCAGGCCGCTGGTCCTTTCCATGCCGATGTTCACGTAGCCGCCGTGGACCGAGGCGATGTGGTTGTCCGCGCCGCTGCGCACGACGCGCGCGATGGTGTCGGCGCAGAACTGCGAACCGGGATCCTGGTCGATGCCCAGGCGGCAGTCGTACTCGTCCTGCAGGATCTTGTTCACGCTCAGCGATTGCGTCTGGTTGCGCATCTCGATGTCGTACCAGTCCAGGGTGAAATCCAGCCCCGGCATCGGCGACCACACCACGCCCGCGGTCCAGGAAGTGCTGGTTTCGGGCTCCAATGTCATGTCGCCGCTCCGATCCAGCTGGAAACCCTCGTTGGAGAAATCGCAGTCGCCGAACGGGACGTCAGGCTGCTCGGTGGCGCAGCGGTAGTAATCGATGCCGCCGCTGTCGACGGAACCCTGGCCGGCGTACAGGTGGTGCAGTTCCGGCGCGCGGAATGCGGTGCCGTAGGATCCGCGGACCAGCAGCGTGTCGATGGGCCGCCATTCCAGGCCGCCGCTGTAGGTGAACTTGCTCTGGGTGCGGCCGGAATAGCGGTACTGGTCATAGCGACCGGCCATGCTGAGGTTCAGGCTGTCGAGCACCGGCATGCGCAGTTCGCTGGCAAGCGCCCAGCGTTTGCGGCTGCCGTGGCCATCCTGGTCCTTCCAGCCCCAGTAGTAGAAGGAGTCGCCGGTGGCCTTCGGGTCGGTGTTCAGGTCGTAGCCCTGGTTGCCGAACTCGGCCGTCGCGGCAATTCCCGCTGCGCCGCCGGGCAGGTCGAACAGGCTCGCATTGGTCACCGTGAACGACAGCGTCTCGTTGTGCGACTCGGGGTTGTACACGATGTGCGCCAGCATCGAGTCGAGCTGTGCGGTGGTCAGCGGCGTGTAGAAGCGATCCAGGTCGCCGCCATAGATGGGATAGCCGTCGTCATCCGTGCCCAGTTGCGGGCCCATGAAGAAGTCGTTGGCCACGTCGGCAACGATGCGTGGCCAGCTCACCTTTGCCTTGTACCGCGAGTAGCTCAACGCCGCTTCGTAATCCCAGTCCTGGGCGAAACTGCCGCGAAAGCCGGTACTGAGGCCGATGGTCTTGCCTGTGGTTTGGGTGAAGCTGTTTTGCACGCCACCCAGTTCTTCGGGCGTGAACCGGCGGCGCCACCACTCGAGCTGGCCGGTGCTCTGGTTGAAGAAGTAGTCGGTGATGGCATCGGTCTGCGCCGTTTCCCAGGTGGGCAAGCGACCGAGCTGCTTCATCTTCTGGTAGCCCAGCTGCACGTCGGCGAACCATTCCGTGCCGCCGCCGAAGTCGTAACTGAAGGAGCCGTAGGCGGTGATGCCGCGGCGCTGGTGGACGATGGTCTTCAGCGCGACGGCGGTATCGCTGCCGCAGTAGGATTCGCCGTAGCGGTTGTCGGTGACGTAGTGGGAATCGCGGTTGCCCGGCGCGTTGCAGGTCGCTTCGCCGGGGTCGAGCCAGTCGTCGTACCAGTCGCTGCGGGCGAAGTAGTCCACCGGCCTGTAGTAATTGTCGAAATCGGCGACGTCCCGGGACGAATCCTGGCGGTCGCGCTGGTAGCCCCACAACGGCTTCTGCTCGTTCAGTTCAACGCCCATCACCGCGTTCAGGCCGCCACGCGAGAAGCCGCCGGCCAGGGTCAGGTTGTACGACTCGCCGCCGCCAAGCTCGGTATCGCCGTAGCGGAAATTCATGGTCAGGCCGTCGGCCTGCTTTTTCAGGATGATGTTGACCACGCCGGAAACCGCATCGGAGCCATAGATGGCCGAGGCGCTGCCGGTCAGCACTTCGATGCGATCCACCATGCCCAGCGGAATGCCGGAAATGTCGGTGGCGCTGACCCCGCCATCCATCGGCAGGGGGAAGTCGGCCAGGCGGCGACCGTTGACCAGCACCAGGGTGTGGTTCGGGCCCAGGCCGCGCAGGTCGACCTGCTGCGCACCGGGGGTGAAGTCCGAGTTGCTGATCGATTGCGGGCTCTGGGTTGCGCCGTTGTTCTGGGTCATGGACCGCATTACTTCCGGCATGTTGGTGAAGCCGCTGGCGCTGATCTGCTCGGCGGTGATCACGCTGATCGGCGAAGGCCCTTCGATCTGGGCACGCGGGATGCGCGAGCCGGTGACCTGCACGGCCTGCAGTTCGGTGGTTTCCGGTTCCCCGGCAGGAGGCGGATCCTGCGGGGCGGGCGCGGCGGCGCGCGGAGTCGCCTGTGCCTGGATGCCGTCCTTGACGATCAGGACCGCGCCCGACGCGTCGCGTCGCGGCACGTAGCCGGTGCCCTGCAGCAGGCGGTCGAGCGCGGCGTCGGCGGGCAGGTCGCCCTGCACGCCCTGGGTGCGCGCGCCGCGGACCTGGTCGGGCCGGTAGATGAACTGCGCCCCGGACTGCCTGGCCAGACGGTCGAGCGCGGTGGCCAGGTCGCTTGCCGGGATGTCGATCCGGCTGGCGGGTTCGGCCTGGGCGTGGGCGGCCATCGCCAGCAGGCAGGCTGCGGCGATGGGAAGCATGCGGATGCGACTGGACAAAGGACCCCTCCCCGATGGCGGGCGACGCCCGCTCTCCTCCTTAGCTGACGAACGAACGACCCGAATCCCGCCTGCCCGGCGCGGGCGGCGCATCCGTGCGGCGCTCAGTTGCCATGCACCACGATCGCCGCATCGCCGTACTCGGCGCGCACCGGGAATCCCTGTTCCAGCAGCCGCACGAACGCCTCGGCGTTGGACCAGCGGAAGTTGCCGCCGATGCGCAGCGCGCCCGCGTGCGGGTCGGCGATGACGATCTTGCGGGCGTTGTAGCGATTGAATTCGGCGGCGGCGGCGGCCAGCGTCGTGTCGTGGAAGGCGAGGAAGCCGTCGCGCCAGCTCAGCGCCTGCAGCGCCTGGTCGACGCTGCCGGCGTGCACGACCATGCCGTGCGGCCCGGCCAACGCCACGCTGCCGGCCGGCAGCAGGGTGGTGGGCTGGCGTTCGCCGCCCGCGCCCGGGTCGGATTCCAGGCGCACCAGTCCCTCGGTCACCACCACGCGCACGCCGTCGGCATCCCGGCGCACGGCGAAGCGGGTGCCGACCGCGACCGCGCGGTGCCCCGCCGCGGCGACCACGAACGGGCGCTGCGGATCCGTGGCGGCGTGGAAGAACGCCTCGCCGCGCTGCAGGTCGATGTGGCGTTCGCCGCGCGAGAGCGCGACCACGATGCGGCTGTCGCTGCTGAGCGTGGCCTCGGAGCCGTCGGGCAGCGCCGTCGTCTCCAGGGTGCCGACCGGCGTGTCGTACGCGACCGGATGGACCGCGGGCGAATGGGCGCGCCAGCCCAGCGCCAGCGCCAGCGACACGGCTGCCATCGCGGCCGCGGCCGCGGCGACGCGATGCGGCCGCGACCGGGTATCCCGCCGCCGCGGCGCGAACACGAGCGCGGCCGGCTCCAGCGGGCCGGGCCGGGCCGCGGCCGCCTGCGCATCGCCGGCGGGCGGGGGACGCATGCCGGCGGCGGAATCGGCTTGGCCGAGCGCCTGCCGCCGCGACCATTGCCCCGGGGCGGGCACCGTGCCGGCAGGCAGCCCGGCCCCGAGCGCCTTCAGCCGGCCGCTTTCGCGCCACGCCGCCTCCAGGCGCAGCCAGGCGACGCGGTGCGCGGTGGATGCCGCCAGCCAGTCGTCCAGTCCGGCCTGGTCGCGCGCAGCCCAGCCCCCCGCATCGCGCCGGGCCATCCAGGCGGCGGCGGTGCGTTCAATCCGGATGCTGGTGGCCATGTCCTTCCTCATCCTCGGCCTCCGCCGTGTGCGTCCGCGCGGGCCCGGGCGCCTGTCCGTTGCCGTAGAAGTAGCCGGCCATCAGCCGGACGCCCTTGGCGACCTGCTTCTCCACCGTCTTCTCGCTGATGCCCATCCGCGCCGCGACCTCCTTCTGTGGCAGGTCCTCGACCCGGCGCAGCCACACCACCTCCCGGCAGCGCGGCGGCAGCCGGTCGAAGGCCGCCCCCAGCCGAAGCAGGACCTGGCGCGCGTCCAGCCGCCGTTCCGGGGACACCTCGTCTATCAAGACGTTCAAGGCGTCCGGATCACCCATCGGTTCGATCGACACCACCCGGCCGCGGCGCAGGCGGTCGGTGATCAGGTGGCGGGCGGTGGCGAACAGGAAGGCGCGCGGCGCGGTCGGGCGGCACTTGCCGGCCGCCTCGTAGACGCGGATGTAGGTTTCCTGGCGCAGGTCATGGATTTCGGCGCGATCGGACCAGGCGCGATGGAGGAAGGACACCAGCGCCCCCTCGTGGACGAGGATCTCGCGTGCGAACCAGTCGTCCAGGGAATCGTCCATTCTCCACGTTATATCGCCATACCGGTGCGAAGCGGCAGTGGCTGTGGCCATCCGGGGTAGGGAAACGGGCGCATCCGCTCGTCTTCCTTCCCGACCGCCACTGCCGCGAGGGAAACCAGCGCATGTCCCTGTTCGCGAAACTGTCCGCCTTCCTTGTCCGTGGGCGGACGCGCCTGTTTTTTTCCGGCGCCGTGCTGGCGGCATGCCTGCTGTCGGGCGTCGCGGTCGCGGCGTCGCCCGCGCCGGTCGCCGAGGGCGATGGCTATCGGTACTACGCGATCGGCGACCTGGCCGCGGCCAGGCCGGGGCCGGTGGAGCCGGGCCTGATGCTGGTCGGCGGCGGCGAATGGCCGTACGACGCCTTCCGCTGGATGATCGAGCGTGCCGGCCATGGCCACATCGTGGTCCTGCGCGCGTCCGGCGCCGCCGAGGCCCAGGACGAGTTCTACAACGCCATCGGCGGCATCGCCTCGGCGCAGACCTTCGTCTTCAGCGATCGCAAGGCGGCCAGCGACCCGGCCGTGCTCGCGGCCATCGCGGCGGCCGACGGGATCTTCATCGCCGGCGGCGACCAGTCCAACTACGTGCGTTACTGGAAGGACACGCCGCTGGGGGCCGCGCTCGACCGCCACGTGCGCGAGGGCAAGCCGCTGGGCGGGACCAGTGCAGGGCTGGCGATCCTCGGCGCCTGGACCTACGGCGCCATGGACGGCGGCAGCATGACCTCGGAGGTGGCGCTGCGCGATCCGCTCGATCCCGGCATGACCCTGGTCGGCGACTTCCTGCACCTGCCCTACCTGGAGCAGGTCATCACCGACAGCCATTTCGCCCGGCGCGGCAGGCTTGGCCGGCTGGTGGCCTTCGTCGCCAGGCTGCGCAGCGATGGCGTGGCCGGCGCGGTCGGGCTGGGCATCGACGAAGGTGCGGCGCTGTGCATCGACGGCGACGGCGTCGGCCGACTGTACCCCGGCGACCAGGACGGCTTTGCCTGGCTGGTGCGGCCCACGCAGCCGCCGGCGCGGGTGGTGCGCGGCCAGCCGCTGGAATTCAGCGACGTGCAGGTGACCGGCATCGGCGCGGACAGCCGCCTGCGGCTGCCTGGCCTCGAAGTCCAGGCGCCGGCCTTCGAAAAGGTCGCCCGGGCGAGCGGTGGCGAGCTGGTACTGCGTGACGCCGCGCCGTCCGCGCCTGCAACCAGCCGCTAGAATCCCCCGCTCCTCCATTCTCCCGGGAACCCTCGACATGAACGCACTGCGCCCCCTGTGTGCCGCCTTGCTGCTGTTTGCCGTCACCCCGGTGTTTGCCGCGGAGGAGGCCGCCACCGTGTTGGTGATCCATGGCGGCGCCGGCCTCCAGCGCGAGGGCACCAGTCAGGCCGACGAGGCCGCGCTGCGCGCCGCGATCACCCAGGCGTTGCGCAAGGGCCACGCAGAACTGGCCGCCGGCAAGCCGGCGCTGGATGCGGTGACCGCCGCGATCACCGTGCTCGAGAACGATCCGCTGTTCAACGCCGGCAAGGGCGCGGTGTTCACCCACGACGGGCGCAACGAACTGGATGCGTCGCTGATGGATGGCGCCACCCGCATGGCCGGGGCGGTCGCCGGCGTGCACCACGTGAAGAACCCGATCCTGCTCGCCCGCGAGGTCATGCAGCACTCGCCGCACGTGATGATGGCCGGCGATGGCGCCGAGACGTTCGCGAAAGAGCAGGGCGTCGAGCTGGTCGACCCGTCCTATTTCCGCACCGAACGACGCTGGCAGCAGCTGCAGCGTGCGCTGAAGGAGGACGCCGCCGGGCAGGCCCACGCCGAACCGGAGGTCGCCAAGCACTTCGGCACCGTCGGCGCCCTGGCCCTGGACCGGGAGGGGCACCTGGCGGCCGGCACTTCGACCGGCGGGATGACCGACAAGCGCTATGGCCGGATCGGCGATTCCCCCGTCATCGGTGCCGGGACCTATGCCAATGGCCAGTGCGCGGTGTCCGGCACCGGCTGGGGCGAGTTCTACCTCCGTGTCTCGGCAGCCCATGAGATTTGCGCCCGCATGGCCTATCTCAAGGAAACGCCGGCCCAGGCCGGCGCGGCCGTGATCAACGAGGAGATTCCCGGCATGGGGGGCGACGGCGGCGCGATCGTCCTGTCCGCCAGCGGCCAGGTGGCGATGCCGTTCAACACCGAAGGCATGGCACGCGGCTGGATCGGTGCCGACGGCGTGCCCCACGTGGCGCTGTATTCGGACGAACCGCTGGCCCTGCCCGGCGAGGCCACCACGGCGCCGTGAGCGGATCGCGGCCGGCAGGGTCCGGCTGCGCGGCGAGGCGAAGAAAAAACGCCTGCCACCGTTGACATGCTTTCGCCCGCCGGTCAAAATCGCGGGCTGTTTCGTGGGTTTGCAACGACCGGAGGGATACCCAAGCGGCCAACGGGGGCAGACTGTAAATCTGCTGGCTTACGCCTTCGGTGGTTCGAATCCACCTCCCTCCACCACGCCGGTTCCGCAGTCCGCGGGAGTAGTTCAATGGTAGAACCTCAGCCTTCCAAGCTGATGGTGCGGGTTCGATTCCCGTCTCCCGCTCCATTGCAACTTTCTTCCGCTGGCGCACGCAAACCACTGCAATCCAATTCGCTCACGTAGCTCAGTCGGTAGAGCACCTCCTTGGTAAGGAGGAGGTCGATGGTTCGATTCCATTCGTGAGCACCATCTCCAGGCAACACGCAACACCGCTCCACCACATTCCGCATTCAGCCACCACAACAGTTCAGCGAGAAGCACAGTCATGGCCAAGGGTAAGTTCGAGCGCACCAAGCCCCACGTGAACGTGGGCACGATCGGTCACGTGGACCACGGGAAGACGACGCTGACGGCGGCGCTGACGAAGATCGGCGCGG
>Ga0160437_1000631_pt1 | contig 17581 bp, 10 predicted proteins | sample HID1975I_E0MG_FD_108227 | JGI IMG/M metagenome (GOLD analysis project Ga0160437, IMG submission 108227) | Enriched soil microbial communities from UW Madison campus, WI, USA - HID1975I_E0 MG | ecosystem: Environmental > Terrestrial > Soil > Unclassified | place: USA: Madison, Wisconsin... | reverse complement strand
GCGGCGGTGCGCCAATATCCATCATCCGGCAATACATTGAGCAACAGCAAACACCCAGTTAGGTGGAAGACCGCGCCTTATATCCCCGCCCTGAAGGACGGGGTTTTACGGCACACTGGATAAGAAATTTCTTTTTTCTCTAAACAACCCTTTATTTACGCTATATCGTCCATCCCCATAATAAGCAAGTGATATGACCATTTATGCAATAAAATCGTCCATTGCATCGACATCATCTCTTCATTAGTATTAAATCCCCATAGCTAATATAACAACGGGAATGTGGAATACTATATTGATGTCAGCAAATATCCATGTTTTAACTCAGTGTATTTTACGGGTTTTATTGCTATGAATAACATGTCGACATTTGACCTGGCATTCATCACTGAACTAGGGATTCTGATGGAATCTCAGGAGTTCGCTTCTGTTGTAAGCATAAAAAAAAATCACAATGCAACGTATGATATAAATACATGCAAATCAGTTATTTATCTAAAAACCGGATGCGCATCTATACATAGAAAGACAGATGATGCTTTATTATATGAACTTAAATCACCAGCAATTCTGGGTTTAGAACAATTACTTTCAAATTCTTGTCATTATTACATCAAAGTAGATGGCCGTAGCAGGCTCATATTTCTTGAGCACTCATTAATACTGGAGTTGATTGAGAGTAATTTTTTATGGAAAAAAATGGCCCATTTTATGGGTGCCACTATTGAGATTATGGAATTACAAAAACACAACATCAATATTAAAAAGGGCGCCTATCAAACAGTAAAGACTAGCATTGAAAATATATGGCACTTACCTGTAGAGAAACGCCTCAGCACATCTATATTTACATTCATAATGCACAGGCATGATATTTCCAGAAGTTCTATTGCGAAAATCTTACACCAACTCAATAAAGGCGGTTACATCGCTATTCGAAGAGGCATTTTAGTTAATGTCACTAAGTTACCTGAGCGATATTAAATTGCATTTAAAGCTCCATGAACTGCATCATGGATGCTTTAACAGAAATAGCCACATAATCAATGGAACACATGGTCATATTATATGCAATCGAACTGGCGTTCATGACATTACCTCGCAGAACGACCCCATCGTTTACTTCTGACTTCAGGACAGTAAAATGCATATAAATCCAACAAGAGACAAAGCGGCTGCAATTATTCCTACGGACACTGGTGTTTTTGCCCCAGTTTTCATCTGCAGCCTTATGGCTACAAAAACGGGTGCTATTACTGAAAACAAATAGAAGGCCTGAAAAGTTGCCAGTGGCCAAACAATAGCGGGCCCTGTAAGCAAAATGATCAACAAAAACAAGCTAAAAAAGAAAGATGATAACCATGCCATACCAAGGGCATTCATGAGTGCCAGCAACAATTGCTGCATACGGTTGTCTATCTCGTGCCACTGTCGTTGTACTGCTTCTCGGTGGTAAGGCATAAACGATGTGCGAAATATATAGATAAGGCCAAATACCAGAACCATCACAAGCGATAATATATAGCAGACTATTCCATAAATCATCAATCACCTCGCAACCTTTGAAAACTATAAAAACTCCGCACCAAGGACATATACATAACCCAATTGTTGATACCTTTTGGATTTAATACTCCAAGCATCGATGGCGTGAGTCTGGGATTTTGATTAATGTCGGGTGTAATGCCTGCAGCGATCATTTCTACGACGCTGCTCATATAGACATCTTATTTCATGTGCAACATTATTAATTAATAGAGTAATACTTCTGTCTGAGTAAAAAAAGAGCATCCGGGAACCGGATGCTCTTTAACCATTATACGACGGTTACTCTGATATCCTGATCAACAAGTAATTGAGCAGAATTAGTGCCGACTCCCTGATAAAGAAGATATGAAACATTATCTACGAGTTCGGTCTGGCCTGAAGTAGACATGCCACTGATCTGTAAATTGTCATCACTACCGCCTTTTAATAAAAGCGTATCTGATGTATCTGACATATCCATGACATTCTGCAGACTCAGTTTAATTGTATTAGCACCAGAACCATTGATGTCAATTTGTTCGACTCCAGTAACAGTACCTTTAGCCAGTGCTGCAAAATCAAGAGTCTGACTCTGGTGACCGCTGATTAACACTAAGTCCTCTCCTGCCCCGCCATCAATTCGTCGGAAATTGGTGTCATTGAGAACAACGGTATCATTTCCACCGTTTGCCAGAATCACATCCATTCCTCCGCTGCCCGTTATCTGCTCGCCAGCGTCGGTACCCGTGAGCCAGTCATTACCCGGAGTTCCATCGATCGGATGAGACATCAGCCCCGTTCCGTAGAGAGCATTGCCGTAAATAACGTAGCTTGCGTGATTCTCCCCGACTAGCAGGTCGTCAAAGCCATCCTGGTTGATGTCTCCGGCTGCACTGACAGACTGGCCCAAATATCTACCAGGAGCACCCTGGATTATGAAACCAGATTGGGAAGAAAGGGTCTGAGTATCCAGAACGCGCATGTTATTTGCTGTATCCAGTGTACCAAAGACCCCATCTTCCTGGCCGAATATCACATAGGCTTCACCCGCGCCAGCGCCACTAGGCCCGTCTTGGAAAGCACCGACAACCACATCTTCAATGCCATCCCCGTTAATATCGCCTGCACTCGAGACGCCATTCGCAGGACTCAATGCTGGCGTCCGGATAATAAAGCCATCCTCTTGAGTCATCGTTGACAGGTCAAGGATGCTCTGAGTACCTGACACGGTGCCGGTTATACCCTCATCCTTGCCAAACAAGACGTAAGTCCTGCCGTCAGCACCAGTGACACTAATCAAATAATCGTCTAACTGGTCTCCATTAATATCACTTATCACACTCATCGCATTATTGTTTAAAGGGATCGTGTAGGTTGGATTATCCCCATTCAGTGGAATGATGAATCCATCTTGCTGGGTGAAGTTTGCCAGGTCCAGTTTCCTGCTGCCATTAGTCTGCACTGTGCCAAAACCGTTATCGCTCCGACCGTAGACAACATACATATCCTTGTAAGTGCTTATAAACAGATCATTGATTCCATCTTGGTCGATGTCGCCAGCCTCAGCCATGCCAGTGATACCTGTAAGACCTATAGCGTCCGGAGTGCCCAGATCCTGATATACACCTTCAATAGTAAAACCTTTGTCTTGTCCCAAAGATCCTGTCGGGAGAATAATCCGGTTGTCTGAGTCAGAAGTACCAAATGTGCTGTTTTCTCTTCCGTAAACAACAGTAACTTGCGAGTCGTAACCATTGTATGAGCCAATAGAACGAACATGTGAGTCACCAGCATAAGGTGCGTAAAATGCCATGTCATCTATGCCGTCATCATTTATATCGCCGAGATTTTTAACTATTTGCCCGAGGCGGTCAGGCCCCTGCCCACGAATGACAACTCCCTCCTGAGCAGAAAGCGTAGCGGTATTCAGTACATTTTGAGTGCCGATAACCTGCCCAAAGTTGTTGTCGCCCCGGCCGTAGATAACATAAGCTTCCCCAGCCGGATTTGTATCCAGACCACTGAATCTTATATTACCCGTCCCCCCGTTAGAATTGGTTGGGGCCCCGATAACTAAATCAGATATGCCGTCGCCGTTAACGTCCCCTACCGAGGTAGTGGAATATCCCAGCGAATCCCCCACACGCGTACCCTGAATGATAAAGCCTGCGGAGGAAGACAGATGATTGCGCACATCAAAAACCTGACGACCATTCTCTTCCGTGCCAAAGGAACCATTCTGATTACCAAATAAAACATAAGCCTGGCCTGCACTAACACCTGAGTTGGCACCACCAAAAGCGCCGAGAAGGAGGTCATCAATCCCATCATTATTGATGTCCCCTGCTGACGAAGCAGCGAAACCAATTAAGTCATCCGAGGCACCCTCGATAACTAACCCTTCAGCAGCTGTTAGCGTGGTGGTATCAATCACCTGCCCCTCTTTGTACAAAGTTTTATCCACGGTCACGGTAACAGCATCCGCTGTTCCCAGAGCCTCCACCCGAACGGGTACTGATTGACCGGCGGACAGGGCACTAATATCCAAGCTTTTTGACTGCCAGATACCGGAGCTGTCCACTACAAAGGTGTCCACTACTTCGTTATTCATATACACCTTAATACTGCTTCCAGCAGTGGCGGTGCCGTTGAGTTTCGCTGACTGTGCCCAGGTCCGGTAATCTGCGTGAGTCCCGTAATCATTGGACATTCCCTCTACGGTCAGGACAGTAGGTCGGGTATCGATAGTCACTGCCTGTTCTTCAATATCGGTCACGTTGCCTGCGGCGTCGGTGACCTGCCCACGGAACAGATAATTACCGTCGGAAAGTGCAGTCTGCCCTTCATCTGTAGGCGTCCAGGTTGCACCGCCATCGAGGGAAATCTCGTACTTGACGGAGCTGCCTGCCTCACTATCCTTCAGCGACAAGTCAAAGGTGCTGTCATGCGAGATAAAGTCACTCGTACTGGTCCCAGTGTCCTCAAAGTTTTTCAATACCAGAGTGCTGGAAACCGGCGCAATGTTGTCTACGGTGATAGTCCGCCCCTGAGTGGTGGCCTTGTTGCCCGCCACATCGGTGACCACCGCGCGGAACTGATAAGAGCCGTCGACCAAATTCGTCTGTGTGGCTCCGGTAGGCATCCAGTCTGCCCCGCCATTGACCGATACCTCATAGGTTACGGAACTCCCCGGTTCAATATCGCTCATCGTCAGACCGAATGTCCTGTCCTGAGTGATAAAGTCGGTCGTGCTGCTACCTGTGTCTTCAAATCCTGTCAGTGACAGCGACTGTATGTCGGCAAGCGGTGCCGTAGTGTCCACGGTAACGTTCTGAGCAAGCGTATTGGAGAAGTTACCCGCCGCATCTGTGACCACTGCGCGGAACTGATAAGCACCGTCAGTGAGGTTCACCTGACTGGCCTCCGTCGTTTCCCAGGTCGAACCGTTATCACGAGAGATTTCATATCTGACAATGCTGCCTGTCTCATTACCACTTAGCGACAAGTCAAAAGTATTGTCCATAGTGATACCGTCAGTCGTGCTACTCCCGGTATCCTCAAAGGTTGCAGAAGCGAGAGCCAGCTGACCTGTGGAGGGGGCCGTTGTGTCGACAATGACAGTTTGCGGATCTGTCTCCCCCGTAGTGCCAGTCTGATCAGTAACAACTGCCCGGAACAGGTATGTGCCGTCGGCCAGGCCCGACTGGTTAGCCTCTGTCGTCACCCAACTAGATCCGTTATCTCGGGAAATTTCGTATTTAACAGTGCTGCCTGCTTCATTATCAACAACCGTCAGATCAAAGATGTTGTCACGGGTGATAAAGTCGGCCGTGCTGCTACCGGTATCATCAAAGCCCGCAAGTTTCAGTGTGCCGGTCGTGACCGTAGCGTCCACGGTCAGTTTCAGCGGCGCACTATGAGGACTCTCATTTCCTGCGGCGTCGCCAAGAGTATAAGTAATCGTATGCTCCCCATCCTCAAGCGGCGTACGAGGTGTCAGGGTTCCGGTAGTCGGATTGTAGCCCGATGCAACCTTCACTCCATCGACGTACAACGACAGCCTTTCAGTAATCCCCGTGCCTACAATGATACCAGGGCGGTTGTCATCGGTTAGCGGTGCAGTACTTGCTGGATTCGTCACTGTCCCCACATCATCCACATAACCCGTTGCGGCCGACGGCGGTGTCGCCGGACCTACGGTATCCAGCGTGATCATTTTCTCTTTTGTGGTGCTTGTGTTGCCCACCGCATCCGTGATAACCGCGCGGAACTGCCAGGTACCATCAGCAAGATTAGCCTGACTGGCCTGCGTGGCAGTCCATGTCGCCCCGTTATCGCTGGAAATCTCGTAACTGACGGTGCTACCTACTTCATTCCCGCTTACTGTCAGGTCAAAAGTGTTGTCATAAGAAATAGAGTCTGTCGCGCTGACTCCCGTGTCCTCAAAGCCCGGCAGCGACAGCGTGCCGGCAGCCGGCGCCTGACTGTCCACGGTCAGGCTGAAGCCCGGACTCTGCGGACTTTCGATACCTGAAGGACTTATCATGGTGGTGGTAATGGTGTGCTGACCGTCTGAAAGCTTGTCGACTGGTGTCAGGATTCCGGTTGTCGCGTCATACTCTGCCGCGACCTTGTTCCCGTCAACGTAAAGAGCCGGGGTGCCCACCAGGTCTTTACCAACGTTAAAGCCAGGGCGAGTATCATCAGTCTGCGCAACCGTACTATCGTTACTAATGATGCTACCCACATCATCTGCATAGCTGGTAAAGACAACCGGTGCAAACGGGACCGTGGTATTCACGGTGATGTTCAGCGGCTCACTCTGCGGACTCTCATTCCCTGCCACGTCGGTCAGAGTGAAGGTGACTGTATATGAAGCTTCAGGCAGAGAATGGCGAGGAGTCAGAGTCCCCATAGTCGCGTCATAGTCCGCTTCTACCTTCACCCCGTCGATATACAGAAATGGAGTGTCAGCCAGGCCGATACCTACATTAAAGCCCGGACGGGTATCATCAGTCTGCGGCGCAGTATTGTTGGTACTTACAACCGCGCCGACATTATCCAGATATCCGGCTGGTGCCATCGGAGCTGTTGGTGCCGTGGTATCGACGATCACGGTCAGTACGGGAGTAGTAGCCGAATTACCTGCCGCATCAGTAATCGCAGCACGGAACAGGTATTTCCCGTCAGGGAGCAAATTTTGTTGGGACAAAGTATTCAGCCAGGTGTTTCCACCATCCGTCGAGATTTCATAGCGAGCGCTCGCTCCTGGCTCCAGATTGTTCAATGTCAGATCAAATTCATTAACACGAGTGATAAAATCTGTCGCGCTGGAACCCGTATCCCCAAAATTCGCCAGCGTCAGTTGGCCAGCCGCTGGCGGGGTTGTGTCCACGGAAATATTCAGCGAAGCACCCTGCGGACTCTCGTTACCTGAAGCATCGGTCAGAGTAGTGGTGATAGCGTGTGGACCATCAGGCAGCGCATTACGAGGCGTTAGGATCCCGGTGGTCGCGTCATAGTCCGAGGCCACCTTCTGTCCGTCAATATAAAGAGTCGGGATACCAGTCAGATCTTTTCCGACATTAAAGCCTGGAAGATTGTCATCGGTCAGCGGCGAGACACTGTCAGGGCTCTGAATACTCCCCGAATCATCCGCATAGCCTGCCGGCGCCGCTGGCGCATCCGGGGCGATGGTGTCTACGGTGATATTCAATGGGGCGCCCTGTTGGCTTTCGATGCCTGCCGGGCTGATAAGAGTAGTGGTGATGGTGTGCGGACCGTCAGTCAACGGAGTGACTGGCGTCAGGGTTCCAGCGGTCGCGTCATAGTCAGCAGCCACTTTCTGCCCGTCCACATACAGGACCGGCGTTCCGGCCAGGTTTTTGCCCACCTTAAAACTCGGACGAGTATCATCGGTCTGCGGCGCAGTACTCGCAGGACTCAGGATACTTCCCACATCATCCTCATAGCCTGCCGGAGCCGTCGGGGCCGCCAGGGCTACACTGGCTATCGTAATGTTCAGCGGCGCACTCTGCGCGCTTTCCCTCCCTTCAGTAAAAGTCAGAGTGGTGGTTATAGCGTGCGGGCCGTCCGGTAGTGGATTGCGTGGCGTCAGGATCCCGGTGGATGCGTCATAATCAGACTCAACCTTGTTTCCGTCAACATACAGGGCTGGGGATCCGGGAAGGCCTGTGCCGACGTTAAAGCCTGGGCGTGTGTCATCGCTTTGCGCCGCTGTACTGTCAACACTCTGAATCAAGCCTACATCATCCACATAGCCCGCAGGAGAAGGAGGGGCTGAGGGAGTTGGAGAGTTGCTATCAACTTTATTGTTATTGTTATTGTTGTCATTATCATCGCTGTTACGAGAGGCAATTGCCGCGCCCCCACCTACCAGGGTGCCAACTCCCAAAGCCCATGGCCACCATCCATTCCAGAAACTGTTCGAATCAGTGCCAGTCTGCACCGCCGACTCCATCAGGGGACTATCACTTAGCATGACATCCGTGAAACTCGATGAGCTCAGGCTATCCGGTACCTGCCAAGCAGCCAACTCCCCCTGACTGTTGTAACCCTGCAGGGACGGCGCCTCAGGGTAATAGTCCTTCAAGACCAACTCACCCTGCCCGCCGTGCTCATCGGGATAGCGGACAATAAGATCATTGCCGGATTTTTTCATCTGCAGTTCTGTCGCGGAAAGCCCACCTTTGCCGGTGGCAATAATAATTCGTGAGGAACCTTGTGGCACGATGATGGTATTCTGACCGGTAAGACTGTAGGCCTGTTTCCCACCCGAAACGCCTTCGAGCGTCACGGTCATGGCGGGCACGGAGGACGGAGGGATGACGCTGCTTTTCATAATGGTGTTTCCTGATGAAGTTTATTATTCCGGACGCCTCTTCCGGGGCATTCCGGGTGGCCAATATTCAACAACTGTGTATTAACTGTTGTCCTGCCGGAGCAGGAGATACCCTTTTCCAGAACAGGTGATCACGTGGCACTGAGTATGCTGAAGCACAAAACGCAGCTCTCTGACCAGCATCGTGATACGCACTGGAGAAAGGGTTTCTCCAAGTGCTGAAAACTGTCTGATAATGTCGCTCCGGGTCATCACTTCGCCTTCATTCTCTGTAAGTATCAGCAGGAGAGTGCGTCCCTTGATGCTGAGTTTATGAATAACCGCACTTCCGGAGACGATCAGACCTGCCGTACTTAAAAAAAAGTAACCGTTACCCAGAGCGGTTATATTGTTGTTCATCTCATCAATGTTCACTGATGCTTTCCTTTGGGCAGACAAAATGACGCAGAGATCCGAGCAGCGAAGCAAATAAGTAGATAAATAAAAATAAGTTTATCGATTTTTGATAAAGTAAAAAATGCCTGCAATGAAACGAGTGTAGAGCAGTTAAACACAGAGAAAACTAATAAGAAAAAATAACAAATAATCTAAAATAAAAATTAATTTTATTATCTTTTATTTTTCGTTGTTTGCGGCTTCGCAGCCAGATCCTGATTAAGCGATCTTTATCTCCTGCCTCCAGACAACCCCTGCCATTTGAGTATGACTAGATGCCTTTTAATGTTTCAGCCGAATCCAGAGCAGCCAGCCTGCGCCTGCTTAAACTACACTCACTGAGTAAAGGTTTGTATCTGGCGTAACAAAAGGCACCTGAATTCAGGTGCCTTTGTCGAAAGAAAGATGAGGTAACAAACTTATATCAAACTCAGTAGTAAACAAACTATCGAGATTTCCATATTCACATATTATGATAAGTCTTTAAAACGGTAGCTGACCTGAAGTAACCTGTGTACAGAGTTCCGCGAACGTTAGAAGCTGCACAGCTGAAAGATGTAACGAATAGAATTTAAATTAGAAAAACCAATATTAAATGGAATATATTATTTTAAAGCTTCAGCCATGTTAAGTATTCTTGATAACTGAAGTTTTTATCGTTCAAACGTCATCAAACTGAAACTGTTCTTCTCTGAGAATCTGAGCATACTGCTCATCCAATAGATCCATAAACATTCCTCTTTCTTTTGCAGGTATGACACGGCAAATCGTTGAGTGCATCATTTCGATTCTTTCTCTTGTTGAGCACTGAAAAATTTTGTCACGCAAAAGCAATTCTCTTTCCACTGAACGCTCCTCTTGTTAGTTTTTATAACGCAACATCATCATTAGATAATGTCATAATATAAAAAAACTCATTCGTCAAAAGTGTAACTGAAGCCAAACATTGTATTCCTGGCATCCGTATCACTTCCATTATCGCTATTAAACTCGGAAAATTTATCTGTTTTTCGTTTCCTGTCAGATTTATCGATTTTCTCAGTGAATAAACTACCAATCTCCATACCAGAACCTAATTTCATACATAGATCATTGTAGCAATTGCTTTGGTTTTCTGTCCATTCGTTCAAACCGGCATTCTTTTTGCCTAATTCAGCATTAGCTGCAGCTGAATATAGCAAAATGAAAACCACAGATAACTGAGTATGAGTAACCATCGCATTCTCACTCCTTATATCGTATTCACCTCGTTTGAAGAAAGCATGTAAACGCCGATTTCGCCAATTATAATGCATAATAATTCCTAATATACTTGCTCGTCGTTTATCATGCTTTATACAAGAAATATCAGAATGAGCACATTAAATGCTTCTCACGCATTCAATCGTATTATTGCTGTTTGAATAGAAACAGAAGACACCATCTTCATTCCAGATGGATATGTAACGACTGGGTTGGTGTAGTTCGTAACTCCCCTCTATATACCGCAGCAACACCCTGGATACAAATAAAGCATTATTGTTCAGAAGTAATTTACTCACATATTCATTTTTCGATGCATCTTCTGAGAAGGAAATTTTGTCCGTTATTAAATTAAGATCGTTATCTTCCGGATCTAAACGACCACTAATTTTAAATGTCATGTTATCGTAGTGTTCATCACTTATTGAATATTGAGAATAAAAAAAATCCTCTTCTGGGGACAACAACATCTCATGGTAGACTGTGGAAAACCCACCTCGTGTCGTCTGTACTTTATATTTCTGTTCATAATGACCGGTTTGTGTCGAGTGAGATGATTGGCTCTCGGTTAGTGAAACAATAACAAACAATATAATGATATTAATTACAATAAATACATTAATTACTTTCATCATCACACCCTTTAAATTCGGAGAAATCGTCAACTCGATGTATGGTTATATAGTCTTTTACTATACATTGAACAACAGCTCCCGCAGTCAGGGTTGTGTATACTTCGAGACCAGAATATTTTTCATTTATTTTACCTTTAAAATTATGTTGATTTAGATAGTTATTTAGCTCATACACACTGACAAATTCACCTTCACTGAGTTTTGGGTAATGCTCTCGCACCTCAGGGATGAGTTTTTCATCAGTGACAACTTTTATCCATTTTTCATCATTTATTACCAATACCTTCTTTTGAGTAAGAAAATCAAAAGACATATCAGTTAGCATAAATACATTATAAATAAGCAGGCAAACGCAAAGACTTAGCAATGTAAAAAATTTAATCAGGGATAATCCTTTTAACTTAAAAGGATTTTTATATTGTGACAGCGGTATGCCAGTACCAGTAATGGTATCCAAAGCTAAAACTTCTGCCGATTCTGGTTCCGGGCTTTGCTGAATCATTTCATCGTGAAAATTAAGTACGATTGTATGATCGTTGTCTTTGATAAAACAGTAACCATTCAGGTTCGTGACGATGACTTCAGACATAATGTGGTTTTTGAACATTTTCCTTATATTAGCAATAGATACGATAATGGAATTAGATGTCACAATTCGATCAGGCCAGCCGACAGAAGTGAGTTGCTCTTTGCTTAATGTTTTACCTATATTGTTGTATAGCTCAAGCAGAATATTAGCTTCTGGCGTTGAGCATTTATAAACAGTACCGTTAATTGAGATACTGTTCCTCATTCCTTTTCTATTAACATCAACATTTATTTTCATGTTCAACCGTCTAATCAAAATATTCTTATTAAGGGAGTGCACAATGCCAGTGCTTGAGATGACAACTAAAAGTTAAATAATTTAAGTAACTGAAATAAATTGCTACAAACAACAACAAATTTAAATATAAATATAAATTTTGCAATGTGTAAATTTACACATTCTAACTTCTTTAAACCTTAACATATCATCTTAACGCACTGATTTTCCTTGGTAATTTCATTGGAAAATACCGTAAACCTTCAGCTCCTGTCCCTTGCCATCTGAATCCCTGACAGAAATTAACCCCTGAACTTAAAGCGAATTTCATTGTTTTACTATTCGACACACCCTCTGCAAGTACTTTTACCTTCGAGCTTGACAATAACAGGGATAAGGCTTTTAAAAAGTTTTTACCTGATGTCTCGCTTTGTTCCAGCTTCCATAGCAAATCCTTATCAATCTTGACGTACTCAAAAATTCCCGACATCACTGCCAGAACCCCCAGACTGCCACGACCAAAATCATCCAACCAAAGGCGGCTCAGACTACGCATTTTAATTAACAAAGGATCATTCGCTGGATGCGAGTAATCTTCAATAAAGTGTTCGCTTATTTCAAGCCGCAGTACCGGATGAAGTTCGGCAATCATGTGCTGTAAATGCGGTAGTTTCATTATTCCTGTGGCTTGCTGTTTTGTGAGGTTAAGAGTCAGTAACAATCCATTGGCATCACACCACGGAGTGAGTTGTTTAACGACAGAAAGTTGCCATTCGAATATCTCGGTTTGTTCTGGTTCTGAAAGATATTGAAAAACTGTTTCCGCCGATATGGTTATATCGCTGCCTGTAAATTTTGGTTTTGATAAAATTTCCAGAGCAGCAAGCCGACCTAAGTTATCCCATACGGGTTCAAACCATGCTGTTAACATTAATTTATGCGCAGGGAGTTGATAGGTCGCACTTTGTAATAAAAGTCCAGAGTCTGGTATCTTGGTTTTCACAAAAATCCCCCTTTCGTAGATGAAGACTACTTAAATATGGATCCTCTGGTATTTGCCAGGCGATGATTTCCATAGCCCGACAAAATGCTTCACGTCTTGACATATCTTTTTCACTTTTTATTTTTTCCAGCAATAATTCAATAATTTTTATATCAGTGATGTACTGAGACATAACAATGCCTTTATATTTTTTATTTCACATTAATTTGAGTATTTAAAATAATGACGAATTAAAAGAGCATCCGGAAACCGGATGCTCTTAACCTTTAAACCACTGTCACTCTGATTTCCTGATCTACGAGCAGTTGTGCAGAACTACCTGTAGCAGTGTAAATGTTAAAATTGTTATTATGCATCTGGCCTGAAAAAGTCATTCCGCTGATAGTCAAATTATCATCAGTTCCACCTTCTAATAAAAGCGTATCTGATGTATCTGACATATCCATGACATTCTGAAGATTCAGTTTGATCGTCATAGCACCCGAACCATTAATGTCAATTTTCTCGACTCCGGTGACCACACCTTTCGCCAGTGTGCCAAAATCAAGCGTCCAGTTTTGGCCATTAATCCACAAAATGTCTTCCCCTGCTCCACCGTCGAGCCGTCGGATGCTGGCATCGTTAATAGAAAGTAAGTCATTGCCGCCGTTACCCAGAAGAACATCCCGCCCACCACTCCCTCCTATCGTTTCATTTCCATTGGTGCCTGTAATCCAGTCGTTACCCGTTGTTCCGATGATAGTAGGTGATGCAGACGCTATACCCGTTCCATAAAAGGCACTACCATAAATAATGTAGTTTGTACCGCTAGACGTAATTGCTTTTTGCGCCCCAACAATCAGGTCATCAAAACCGTCTCCGTTTATATCACCCGCTGCACTGACACTGGAACCAAAATAATCACTTGCATTTCCCTGAATTGTAAAGCCGTCTGAGGTGGACATATTCGTAACGTTAACTGTGCGTATGTTATTTGCAGTATTCAGTACCCCAAACCCGCCTTGTTTACCTAAAATCACATAAACTTCACCGGCAGCGCCAGTCGCACCTGTACTACCCAAAACTGAACCAACGACCAGGTCATCAAAACCATCTCCATTGAAATCACCAGCACTGGATATACTGTTGACCGTAGAGCCCGCTCTTGTTGTGATCCTAAAACCATCCGCCTGGGTCATATTATCCAGATTTAATTGGTTAAACCCTCCAGATATAGTGCCTGTTAGACCTGTGGATTTGCCAAAAATGACGTAAGATCCCTTGTTAGCCATACTGACCAGGTAGTCATCTATATTGTCTCCGTTAATATCACCAATCATTCGCGATTGAGTTCCACCGACTATGTCATAAGAAGTCCCATCAGTAGAATAAGAATCACCATTAATTGGAATTAAAATACCTTTATCTGATGTAAAGTTACTTAATTCTAACCATCTACCGGTCCCAGACGCTACGCCATAGGCTTTATCAGCTCGCCCATACAATACAAATACAAAGTCGTTAGTAGTAATGAATAAATCACCCGTACCATCCTTATTTATATCACCGGCGCTTGCCATATCCAGAATTGTTACTGAACCCGCACTGCCATGATCGAATGAAGATTGGCTACCGTAAGGATCAGAATAATCACCTTGAATTATGAACCCCTCTGCACCAGGCATAGTATTTCTGGTTATCACCCTGGAAGTTCCAGAGGCATTCCCATACAGGCTGTCAGACCTACCGTAAACAACAACAACCTGTGAGTCCCAGCCATAACCGTTAGCAGTAACAGGTTGACCAAACTGATTTAAGTAATAGCGGTTTTTTGCGTCCCCTGCAAATGGTGACAAAAAGGCCATGTCATCTATTCCATCCCTATTTATATCGCCAAGATTACGGGTGATATATCCCAGCGCGTCATGGTTAATTCCGCGGATGATAAAGCCATTCACATCTGTAAGCGATGAGCCATTCACCTCCCTCTTTGTACCATTGAGTACGCCGAAATTATTGTCGCCCCGGCCATAGACAACATAACTATCTCCACTAGATCTATTGCTGGTACCAACTCTGAGTATATTTCCCTGGCCCGTCCCCTCCCATGGTGCTCCTACTATCAGGTCAGACCTACCGTCACCGTTAACGTCCCCGATCGCAGAGATCATGCCCCCACCAGTAACTTTAAAACCTTGATTAGCGGTCATATTTTCAAGTTGTAGTGTCTGATAATCATTTACATTCTGTTTGCCAAACACTACATAAGAATGACGATCAAAACCACCGATATACAGGTCATCAATTCCATCGCCATTGATGTCTCCACCTAAGGAACTGAAAGATGAAAGTTCAACACCTCCTGATGTCGCAAAAGCAGCCCGTTGTGAAGCTGTAAGCGTGTCAACATCAATAACCTGACGTTCAATAACCAGATCCTTAGAGGCCCACACGGTACCCATTGTCCCAACAGCTTCCGTCCAGACTGTTTGTGTCGACCCATTGGTTTTCAGGGCGCTCAGATCGATGGCACTTGACTGCCAGATGCCGGTGCTGTCTACGACAAACGTCTGCACTGCCACATTATTAATCCAAATGTTTAGAGTGCTTCCTGAGGTAGCAGTGCCGCTAAGTCTAATGGAATCCGCCATGGTGCGATAATCCCCCAGGGTACCGGTATCATTGGACATTCCGTCTATGGTCACAGTCGTTGGGCGGTTATCTATCGTGACTGCCCGCTCTGCGTAGGACGTATTGCCAGCCACATCGGTGACGACTGAACGGAACTTATAGCTGCCGTCCGCCAGAGAGGACTGGTTAGCCGTCGTATTGCTCCAGGTCGTCCCGTTATTGGTGGAGATCTGGTAGCTGACGGTGCTCCCCGTCTCATTGCCGCTCACCGCCAGACCAAAGTCCCGGTCGCTGGTGACAAAATCGCTCGCACTTGCTCCGTTGTCTGTAAAACCTGTCAGGCTCAGCGTGCCGGCGGCCGGCGGTCTGGTATCAAGGGTGACAGTCCGTGCATTAGTGGCAGCCGTGTTGCCCGCAACATCAGTGACCACTGCGCGGAACTGATAAGCGCCGTTCGCGATGCCACCATTATAACTTGCACCTGTGGTGACCCACGTCCCGTTATCGAGGTACTCATAACGTACGACGGTGCTGCCCGCCTCATTCCCGGTAACTCCAAAACTGAAGCTAAAGCTATTGCTGATATAGTCCGTTGCGCTGCTACCTGAATCGGTATAGTTCAACAGCGCCAGCTGTCCGGCAGCCGGGGCCGTGTTATCGACCGTGACCGCCCGCTCCAAAGTGGACCGATTTCCAGCCAGATCGGTGACAGTTGCGCGGAACTTATAGCTGCCGTCCGCCAGGCCTGACTGACTGGCCAGGGTCGACGACCAGCTCGTTCCGTTGTTGGTGGACATCTCATAAGTGACGGTGCTCCCCGCCTCCTGGCCCGTCACCGACAGGCCAAAGTCCCTGTCACTGGTGATACCGTCAGTCGTGTTGGTCCCGCTGTCAGTAAAGTTCGTGAATGACAGCGCCCCGGCGGCAGCCGGCACCGTGGTATCCACGGTGACCGTCCGCCAGGGAGTTTTGGCTATGGTTCCTGCCGCACCAGTCACCACCGCACGGAACTGGTAAATACCGTCCGCCAGGGCTGACTGGGCCGCGTCCGTCGCCGTCCAGCTTGTTCCGTTGTTGCTGGACATTTCATAGGTGACGGTGCTCCCCGACGCATTGCCGGTCACCGCCAGACCAAAGGTGTTGTCATTCGTGATTAAATCACTTGTGCTGCTGCCGCTGTCAGTAAAGTCCGTAAAGGACAGCGTCCCGGTCACCGGGGCAAGGTTTTCGATAGTGACGGACTTCTCTGCATAGGACGTATTGCCAGCCAAATCAGTGACGGCTGCGCGGAACTTATAGTTCCCGTCCGGCGCGCCCAACAGATTCGCTATAGTGGTTGTCCAGGTGACTCCGTTATCAGTGGAAAACTCATAGATGACGGAGCTTCCCGCCTCCTGGCCGGTCACCGCCAGACCAAAGGTATTGTCAGTAGAAATAAAGTCGCTTGTACTGGTCCCGACGTCATCATAGTCGGTCAGGTTCAGCGTGCCAGCGGCCGGCGCCGTGGTGTCCACGGTGACCGTCCGCCCCTGGGTGTTGCTGCGGTTGCCCGCCGCGTCCGTCACCACCCCGCGGAACTGGTAAACACCGTCCGCCAGTAACGACTTGATATCCGTGGTCGCCATCCAGCTCGAACCATTGTCGATGGAGACCTCATAGGTGACGGTACTCCCCGCCTCCTGCCCCGTCACTGCCAGACCAAAGGTATTGTCAGTAGAAATTAAGTCGCTCGTACTGGTCCCGACGTCATCATAGTCGGTCAGGCTAAACGTCCCAGCCGCCGGCGGCGTGGTATCCACGATAACCACACGCTCGTTGGTATAAGCCGGGACCCCCGCCGCATTCGTGACCACCCCGCGGAACTTATAGTTGCCGTCCGCCAGGGCAGACTGGGCAGCAGTGGTGTCCACCCAGTCCCCGTTATTGGTGGAAATTTGATAGGTGACAGTACTCCCCGGCGCATTGCCGGCCACGGCCAGACCGAAGGTCCGGTCAGTGGTGATTAAATCACTGGTGCTGCTCCCGCTGTCAGTAAAGTCCGTCAGGTTCAGCGTCCCGGCAGCTGGCACCGTGGTATCAATGGTGACCGTTCGCCCCTGGGTGTTGCTGCGGTTGCCCGCCGCGTCCGTCACCACCCCGCGGAACTGGTAAACACCGTCCGCCAGGGCGGACTGGGCCGCGTCCGTCGCCGTCCAGGTCGTCCCGTTGTTGGTGGACATCTCATAGGTGACGGTGCTTCCCGCCTCCTGCCCCGTCACCGACAGGCCAAAGTCCCTGTCGGTGGTGATACCGTCAGTCGTGTTGGTCCCGCTGTCAGTAAAGTTCGTAAAGACCACACCCCCGGCTGCCGGCGCCGTGTTATCCACGGTGACCGTCCGCCCCTGGGTGTTGCTGCGGTTGCCCGCCGCGTCCGTCACCACCCCGCGGAACTGGTAAACACCGTCCGCCAGGCCTGACTGACT
>Ga0160437_1000627_pt1 | contig 17621 bp, 17 predicted proteins | sample HID1975I_E0MG_FD_108227 | JGI IMG/M metagenome (GOLD analysis project Ga0160437, IMG submission 108227) | Enriched soil microbial communities from UW Madison campus, WI, USA - HID1975I_E0 MG | ecosystem: Environmental > Terrestrial > Soil > Unclassified | place: USA: Madison, Wisconsin... | reverse complement strand
TTTGTTATAAAGAGCCCGCAATTGCACTTTTACAGGGACTCTTTTATGCGTAGCAAAACTTTATTTAAAGTGGCCGCACTTGCGGGCACATTAGCGCTTACCGGATGTGCTTCAAAGATCGCCTCGCCTGACAAGTTTTCTGGCTTTCTGAAAAAATACTCCGACCTCCAGGAAACAACGTCTGCCTCCGGCAAGCCGGAACTGCGTTGGATTGACCCGAACTACAACCCGGCAGATTACGATAACGTCGTGTACAACCCGATTGTGTATTACCCGGTACCCAAGCCGACGACCCAGTTCGGTGAACAGGCGATGTCTGAAATTCTGAACTACACCAACCAGGAAATGAAAAAAGCGATTTCTGAAAGGAAACCGCTGGTCACCACCGCAGGCCCGCGCAGCCTGATTTTCCGTGGTGCGATTACCGGTGTCGATTCAAGCAAAGAAGGGCTGCAGTTCTACGAGGTCATTCCGGTCGCATTAGTGGTGGCGGGAACGCAAATGGCGACAGGGCACCGTACCATGGACACCAATCTGTACTTTGAAGGTGAGCTTATCGATTCGAAAACCAATAAGCCGGTGATTAAAGTGGTGCGTAAAGATGAGGGTCAGGACCTCACGAACGAGAACACCCCTCTGACGGCGGAAACGCTGAAAGCGGTGATTGATGACATGGCGATTGATGCCGTGAAGTTTACGCCGAATCAGTCGTAAATTTGATGTGATTCTGGGAACCGGCGGCGCAAACCGCCGGTTTTTTTATGCCACGCTTTTACGCATTACGCCGCGTTTAAACCAGGTTTCCGGTTTCGCGAACATCACCAGATTGCCTACCAGTATCAGCCCCAGACCAAACACCGCATTGGCGTGCCAGACGTAACCTTCATAAAATGTTGAAATGGTCAGCGCCACTAGCGGGAACAGCAGGGTACTGTACGCCGCGTTGGACGGCCCGATGCGTCCGACGAGGGTAAAATAGGCACCGAAAGCGATGACTGAGCCGAAAATCGCCAGATACAGCAGCGCCCCCATGTAGCTTAAAGTGAACTCCGGCATGAAATTATCGCCGCGAATCAGTGCAATCGCGCCCATGACTATCGTGCCGTACAGCATCGCCCAGCTGTTGGTGGTCAGCGTTTCCAGGCCACGGCGCTGGTGACGAATGCTCAACATATTGCCCAGCGAGAAGCCATACGTGCCCAACGCGCTGAGGCCGATACCCATCAGCAGTTCGGTGCTCAGACCGCTGGCCTGCAAATCATCCCAGAACAGCGTCACGATGCCGATTAACCCGAGCAGTGCAGCGAGGTAAAAACGTCCCGGTGGCTGCTGGCGGTAAAACAGGAAGCTGTTGATGGCGTTAAACAGCACCGCCATCGAGAAAATCACCGACTCCAGTCCGGTGTTGATCCACTTCGCCGCGGTGTAAAAACACCAGAAATTAAAGCAGAACACGCAGCAGCCCTGAATGATGCAGAACAGATGGTCGCGCACCTGTAATTTACGCAGGCGTCCGATCAATTTCAGCACCACCATCAAGGTGACGCTGGCGACTGCAAAGCGCCAGAAAATCGACACTGGCGCGGCGACGGGTCCCTGTTGCAGGAAAATTGCAATCCAGGTGGTTCCCCAGATCACCACCACCAGAAAATAGAGCAGCACATTCATTATTTTTTCTCTGTTCAGTCAGTAATAGCCTGAAGTGTGACCGACGGCACAAAAGCGTGCTTGCAGAAGATTGCGGGCGAGTTGCATATTCTTGCGCATTTTTTTCAGTCGCAGACGGAGTAATGCTGGCAAGGGCGGGTGACAATTCATAGACTGTCACTCTGATTCACTGCCACAGCGATAACGATGTCTGAAACCTACGCTACGTTTAATACCCTGCGCCAACAAAACGCTGTCCTGCGGGATACGGTGGCGTTGAACTCTGGCATTCAACTGGCGGCCTGGTTTAATCAAAACGATAACGTAACGGTGAAAAGTGACCATCACACGCTGAGTCTGTACGTGGCCGATGGCTATGAGAGCTATCACAAAACGCCGTACGGCTGGAAAAATGGCGGGGGACCGGACCGTTTTTGCCTGATGCCGAAAGACAGTGAATCGAGCTGGGATATCCGCGATAACCTGTCGTTTGTGCATCTGTATTGCACCGATGAACACCTGCGCGAAACCGGCGAGAAAATCTGGGATCGCAGCCCGACGTCGTTTCGTCTCGATGAAAAAACCTTCGCCACCGATGACAAAATTACCGCGCTCTACCGCCATTTTCTGCTCGACGCCGACTGGCAGCAGCAGGCCAATCATTTGACACTCAGTTCGGCAACCACGCTACTGCTGACGCATTTAATCCAGCATTACACCAACGCGCAGTGGCAGTTGCCGAAAGTGACCGGCGGGCTGGCTCCCTTCGTACTGCGCAACGTGCTGGCCTATATGGAAGCGAACCTTGCTCAGCCGCTGACCCTGGCGGATTTGGCGCAGGAAGCGGCGCTCAGCGAATATCACTTTGCGCGCATGTTTACGCTGTCGATGAAAATGGCGCCGCATCAGTACGTGATGCAACGCCGTATGGTGCGGGCGCAGGAGCTGGTGCGTCACACCGCGCTGCCATTGACCGACATCGCGCTGGCCTGCGGTTTCAGCTCCGCCAGCCACTTCAGCAACCGCTTCAAAAGCGTACTGGGTATGACGCCCTCCCAGCTACGCGCGGCGGGAAAGTGACAGCACACTAAAGCATATTCCACCCGCTACTACTCCCCAAAATGCCGAGCCGACGCCGGCCAGCGTGAGACCGCTGGCGGTGACCAGGAAGGTGACAATCGCCGCATCCCGTTCATTTTCTTTCGCCAGCGCCTGTACCAGGCTGCCGCTGATGGTGCCGAGCAGCGCCAGACCCGCCAGCATCTGGATCCAGGCGACGGGCAACGCCGCCATTAATGACGTAATCGACCCGCCGAAAACACCCGCCAGCAGATAAAAAACGCCCGCCGCCGCGGCCGCTTTCCAGCGTTGATCGGCCTGCGGATGGGCTTCCGGGCTTTGGCAAATCGCGGCGGTGATCGCCGCAATACAAATCGAAAAGACGCCGAACGGGGAAAACGCCAACGCGATGCCGCCGGTAATCACGATAAGTACTGACACCGGGGCCGGATAGCCGGAGGCTTTCAGGGTGGCGATGCCCGGCGCGTTCTGCGACGCCATCGTCACCAGGAAGAACGGCAGGCCGACGCTCAGCAGCAGCGCAGGGGTAAATTCCGGGGCGATGTAGCGCGGCATAACAAACGCCAGATGCAGCGTGTCACCGTGCAGTTCGCCGGATAAAAGGGCGACCGCGCTGCCCGCCAGCAGTGCCGATACCACCGCATAGCGCGGGGCGAGGGCTTTAAACACCAGCCACGCCGCCAGCATACTGCCGCACAGCAGAGTATTGTCTTGCAGGCGGGTGAAAGCCTGCAAACCAAAGCGCAGCAAAATCCCGGCGAGCATCGCCGCCGCCAGCGAATGCGGGATAATTTTCATCAGGCGCGCAAATAAACCCGTCAACCCGCACAGCACAATCAGGGCGTTGGCGAAAATGAAAATACCCACCGCCTGATTCAGCGTCACGCCCTGTAAACCCGTCACCAACAGCGCCGCACCTGGCGTGGACCAGGCCGTCAGCACGGGCACTTTACGCCACAGCGTCAGGATAAGCGTACTGATGCCCATCGCCAGGCCCAGCGCGGTCATCCAGCCTGCAATGGTCTGTGCATCGGCCCCTGCGGCAGCGGCTGCTTGCCAGATGATGGCGGCGGAACTGGCATAGCCCACCAGTACCGCGACAAACCCCGCCAGCAGGGTGGAAAAAGGAAAGGCGCGCATAAAATCCTCTTGTGCGTTATAACGTCCGAATGAAATGTAGCATTGGGCGTTATAGCGCACAAGTGGTAAGCTTTGGCAAAAAGGAGCCGCCATGAACATTGCCCAACACTTGGCCACCACGCTGAAAACCCTGCGCCAGCAGCGTGAGTGGAGCTTGTCAAAACTTGCGGAAGAAACCGGGGTATCGAAGGCGATGCTCGGGCAAATCGAACGCAACGAATCCAGCCCGACGGTCGCCACGCTGTGGAAAATTGCCACGGGACTGAACGTGCCGTTTTCGCTGTTTATCAGCCCGCCGGAAAGCGAAGTGACGGCCTACGATCCGCAACAGCAGGCGATGGTGGTGACGCCCATTTTCCCGTGGGACCCGGTATTACATTACGATCATTTCGCCATAACCCTCGCGCCGGGCGCGATGAGCGAATCCACGCCGCATGAAACCGGGGTGATTGAACACGTGGTGGCGATCAATGGCACGCTGGAGATGTGTATCGGCGGGCAGTGGCAGCCGGTGCAACAGGGGCAGGGATTACGCTTCGCCGGGGATAAACCCCATGCGTACCGCAACAGCACCGACAGCACCGTGTTGTTCCATTCGTTAATCCATTACCCAAATTAGGGCGTGGAAAATGATTTCGCCGCGCCTCACTTCTGACTACAATAGCCGCCATTTTGACCCAACGGATAATAACGATGCGCCTGCAAAACCATCATCTTGAACTCCTGAGCCCGGCCCGTGACGCCAGCATTGCCCGTGAAGCGATTCTTCATGGCGCGGATGCGGTGTACATCGGCGGCCCCGGCTTTGGTGCCCGTCACAATGCCAGCAACAGCCTGAGCGACATCGCCGAGCTGGTACCGTTTGCCCATCGCTATGGCGCAAAAATCTTCGTGACGTTGAACACCATTCTTCATGATGATGAGCTGGAGCCTGCGCAGAAGCTGATTACCGACCTGTATCAGACCGGCGTGGATGCGTTGATCGTGCAGGACATGGGCGTGATGCAGCTCGATATTCCGCCAATTGAGCTGCACGCCAGTACCCAGTGTGACATTCGCACCGTTGAGAAAGCGAAATTCCTGTCAGACGTCGGATTCAGCCAAATCGTGCTGGCACGTGAGCTGGACCTCCAGCAGATCAAAGCCATTCATCAGGCCACCGACGCCAACATCGAATTCTTCATTCACGGCGCGCTGTGCGTGGCCTATTCCGGGCAGTGCAACATTTCTCACGCCCATACCGGACGCAGCGCCAACCGCGGCGACTGCTCCCAGGCGTGCCGTTTGCCATACACCCTGAAAGACGATCAGGGCCGCGTGGTGGCGTACGATAAACACCTGCTGTCGATGAAAGACAACGATCAGACCGCCAACCTGGCGGCGCTGATCGACGCGGGCGTGCGCTCCTTCAAGATTGAAGGGCGCTACAAAGACATGAGCTACGTGAAGAACATCACCGCGCACTATCGTCAGATGCTCGATGCGATCATCGAAGACCGGGGCGACCTGGCGCGTGCTTCCGCCGGGCGCACCGAGCATTTCTTCATACCGTCGACCGACAAAACCTTCCATCGCGGCAGCACCGACTATTTCGTGAATGCGCGTAAAGGCGACATCGGCGCGTTCGACTCGCCGAAGTTTATCGGCCTGCCGGTGGGTGAAGTGCTGAAAGTCAGCAAAGATCATCTCGATGTCCAGGTGACTGAACCGCTGGCGAACGGCGATGGCCTGAACGTGATGATCAAGCGTGAAATAGTCGGCTTCCGTGCCAATACCGTCGAGAAGACCGGCGAAAATCGTTATCGCGTATGGCCGAATGAAATGCCTGCGGATCTGTATAAAGCCCGTCCAAATGCCGCGCTTAATCGTAACCTCGACCACAACTGGTCGCAGGCGCTGACCAAAACCTCCAGCGAACGCCGCATTGCGGTAGATATCGAAATTGGCGGCTGGCAGGAACAGCTGATCCTCACCCTGACCAGCGAAGACGGCGTAACCGTGACCCATACGCTGGATGGCAATTTTGAAGAAGCGTCGAATACCGAAAAAGCGATGAGCAATTTGCAGGACGGCGTGGCGAAGCTCGGGCAGACCATTTACTATCCGCGCGATGTGCAGGTGAATCTGCCGGGCGCGCTGTTTGTACCCAACAGCCTGCTGAACCAGCTGCGTCGTGAAACGGTGGAGATGCTCGACGTGGCGCGTCTGGCCGCGTATCAGCGCGGCAGTCGAAAGGCCGTTTCCACGCCTGCGCCGGTGTACCCGGAAACGCATCTGTCGTTCTTAAGTAATGTTTACAACCATAAAGCGCGTGAGTTTTATCATCTCTACGGCGTGCAGCTGATTGATGCGGCATACGAAGCGCATGAAGAGAAGGGCGACGTGCCGGTGATGATCACCAAACACTGCCTGCGTTTTGCGTTTAACCTGTGTCCGAAACAGGCGAAAGGCAACATCAAGAGCTGGAAGGCAACGCCAATGCAGCTGATCAACGGCGACGAAGTGCTGACCCTGAAATTTGATTGCCGTCCGTGCGAAATGCACGTCATCGGCAAAATGAAGAATCACATCCTCAAGATGCCGCACCCGGGCAGCATTGTGGCCTCGGTCAGCCCGGATGAATTGATGAAAACCTTGCCGAAACGCAAAGGCTAATGCCTGATGGCGCTGCGCGTATCAGGCTTACACGTGTTGGTTTTGTAGGCCCGGTAAGCGCAAGCGCCACCGGGCAACCCGTTTACGACGTAAACCCCGCCGCGCTCATCAGCAGCCGGAAAAACATGCCCACCGCCGCCAACGCCAGCACGCTGCCGCCCCATAAAATCGCCATCCACAACAGCTGTTTGTACAAAGGTTGTTGCATCAGTGATACCCCTCGCCAGTCTGCACTTTTCCGCGAAATACGTAATAACTCCAGAAGGTATACACCAGAATTATCGGGATGATAATCAACGCGCCGACCAGCATGAAGCCCTGACTTTGCGCCGGTGCCGCGGCCTGCCACAGGCTGATATCCGGCGGAATAAGATTCGGCCAGATACTGACGCCCAGCCCACTAAAACCTAAAAAAATCAGCCCCAGCGTCAGTAAAAACGGCGCTGTATGACACGCGTCATTCGCCAGCGTGCGCCACAGCCCAAAGGCCACAATCAGCGTCAGACCTGGCACCGGCAGCAGATACCACAGGTTCGGCAGGCTGAACCAGCGTTCGGCAATCGCCGCGTGCGCCAGCGGCGTCCACAGGCTGATAACGGCAATCACCGCCAGCATTGTTAGCGTTAACCCTCGCGAGACGCTGCGCATTTTCGTCTGCAACGGATGTTCACTTTTCATCACCAGCCACGTCGCGCCGAGCAGTGCATACGCCACCACCAGACCGATGCCGCAAAACAGGGTGAACGGCGTTAGCCAGTCGAACGCGCCTCCGGCGAACGCCCGGTTGTGAACGGGAAAACCGTTCAGTACCGCGCCAACCACCACACCCTGGCAGAACGTGGCGAGAATCGAGCCGCCCATAAAAGCACGGTCCCAGAACGGACGGTGCGAGGGCGTCGCGTTGAAGCGAAACTCAAAGGCCACGCCGCGGAAAATAAGACCGATCAGCATTAACGTCAGCGGAATAGTGAGGGCGTCGATGATCACCGCGTAGGCCAAGGGAAACGCCCCGAACAGCGCCGCGCCGCCGAGCACCAGCCAGGTTTCGTTCCCGTCCCACACCGGGGCGACGCTGTTGACCATCACGTCACGTTCGTCGATGCTGCGCACGAACGGGAACAGGATGCCGATGCCCAAATCAAAACCGTCCATCACGATGTACATCAGGGTGGCGAAGACAATAATCACAAACCAGATAACCGATAAGTCGATGCCCATTAGCGGGTTTCCTTATGTTGATAACCGTCGATCGCAGCGGAAAGCGGGCGTGCAGCAGTACCGTGTGCGTCAGGCTGCCAGTCTTTCGGTCCTTTGCGAATCAGCCGAATCATGTAGCTGTAACCGACGCCAAACACCGACGTATAGACAATAAAGAACGCCAGCAGGCTAACGCTCATATGCACATCACCGTGCGCCGATACCGCGTCTTTGGTGCGTTGCAGGCCGTAAACCACCCACGGCTGGCGGCCAACTTCGGTCGTCACCCAGCCCGCCAGAATGGCAATCAGCCCGGACGGGCCCATCCACAGCGCAAAACGCAGGAACGGTTTGCTGGTATACAGGCGCTCGCCTTTTCGCAGCCACAGCGACAGCCCGCCGAGCAGCAGCATCAGCATCCCGAGCCCTGCCATCATGCGGAATGACCAGAACACGATGGTCGAATTGGGCCGGTCTTCTTTGGCGAACGCTTTCAGCGCCGGAACCTGTTTATCAAGGCTGTGAGTGAGGATCAGGCTACCGAGCGCCGGGATCTCCAGCCCGTATCGGGTACGTTCCTGTTCCATGTCGGGCCAGCCGAAAATCAGCAGCGGCGTTGGTTCACCCGGCGTATTTTCCCAGTGGCCTTCGATGGCAGCGATTTTTGCTGGTTGATGCTGCAACGTATTCAGGCCGTGCATATCGCCGACCAGCGCCTGGATCGGCGCGACAATCAGCGTCATCCACAGCGCCATGGAAAACATCGCGCGAATCGCGGGCGTGTTGTTGCCTTTCAGCAGATGCCAGGCGGCAGACGCGCCGACGAACAGCGCGCTGCTGAGAAATGCGGCGATGGTCATGTGCAGCAGCCGATACGGGAACGACGGGTTAAACACCACCGCGAACCAGTCCACAGGCACCACCTGGCCGTTAACGATTTCAAAGCCCTGCGGGGTTTGCATCCAGCTATTCGACGCCAGGATCCAAAACGTCGACATCAAGGTGCCCAGCGCCACCATGCAGGTCGCGAAAAAGTGTAGGCCCGGGCCGACTTTGTTCCAGCCGAACAGCATCACGCCGAGAAAACCGGCTTCAAGGAAGAAGGCGGTCAGTACTTCGTAGGTCAGCAGCGGGCCGGTGATGCTGCCCGCGAACTGCGAAAAGCCGCTCCAGTTGGTGCCGAACTGATAGGCCATCACCAGCCCAGAAACGACGCCCATGCCAAAGTTGACGGCGAAAATTTTTGACCAAAACGCCCATAATGAGCGCCAGACCGGGTTCTTTGTTTTCAGCCATAATCCTTCGAGCACCGCCAGATAGCTGGCAAGCCCAATCGTAATGGCCGGAAAAATAATGTGAAAAGAGACCGTAAACGCGAATTGAATCCGCGCCAGGTGGAAAGCATCAAGACCAAACATGGACAACCTCGACAGATAACAGCGATCGCAGTCATGGTAAGGATTACGGCGCAGGAGTAGCAGAAACAATCGGGGCTTATTTAGCTATAACAGTTACAGGAAAGGTGATATTTTTTATCACTGTTATGAAAATGGCGGCGAAAACGACGATGAAAAAATACCAGCAACTGGCGCAAAAAATCACCGAACAGATTGGCCTTGGCGTGTGGCAGCCGGGCGATCGCCTGCCGTCCCTGCGTGAGCAGGTCACGATCAGCGGCATGAGCTTTATGACCGTTGGCCACGCCTATCAGCTGCTGGAAAGTCAGGGCCGAATCATCGCTCGCCCGCAGTCCGGTTATTACGTTGCCCCGCGTCCGGTGAAACAACTGAAAGCCACGCCCCCTGCGCAGGTGATGCGCGATGAAGCGGTGGATATCAACACCTACATTTTCGGCGTTCTACAGGCCAGTCGCGATGCGGCGGTATTGCCGTTTGCCTCGGCGTTTCCTGATCCGCGCCTGTTTCCACTCCAGCAGCTCAATCGTTCCCTGGCGCAGGTGAGCAAAACCGCCACCGCCATGAGCGTGATTGAAAACCTACCGCCGGGAAATACCGAACTGCGCCACGCCATCGCGCGGCGTTATGCTTTGCAGGGCATGAACATTTCGCCGGATGAAATTGTGATTACCGCCGGGGCACTTGAAGCCCTGAACCTCAGCCTACAGGCGGTGACGGAGCCGGGCGATTGGGTCATTGTGGAAAACCCTTGTTTCTATGGCGCACTCCAGGCGCTGGAACGCTTGCGTTTAAAGGCGCTGTCGGTGGCGTCAGACGTGAAAGAGGGCATCGACATGGCCGCGCTGGAGCAGGCGCTGAAAGAATATCCGGTGAAAGCCTGTTGGCTGATGACCAACAGCCAGAACCCGCTCGGTTTCACCCTAAGCCCGGAGAAAAAAGCGCAGTTGGTCGCGTTGCTCAGTGCGCATAACGTGGTGCTGATTGAGGATGACGTATACAGCGAACTGTGGTTTGGCCGCGATAAACCGCTTCCGGCCAAAGCCTGGGATCGCGATGACATGACGTTGCATTGCAGCTCATTTTCAAAATGCCTGGTGCCGGGCTTTCGCATTGGCTGGGTCGCAGCGGGCAAACATGCGCAGCGCATCCAGCATTTGCAGCTGATGAGTACGCTCTCGACCAGTTCGCCGATGCAAATGGCGCTGGTCGATTATCTCGGCACCAAGCGCTATGACGCCCATTTGCGTCGCCTGCGTCGACAACTCGCCGATCGCAAGCATCAGGCGTGGCAAGCGCTGCTTCGCCATTTACCCCCTGAAGTGAAAATCCACCATAATGACAGTGGCTATTTTTTATGGCTGGAACTGCCCGCCGGTCTCGATGCCGGAGAGCTTGGCGCCCGGGCGCTGGCGCACAAAATCAGCATCGCACCGGGCAAAATGTTTTCGACCACCGACAGTTGGGCGTCGTTCTTCCGCTTTAACACCGCCTGGGGCTGGAGCGATCGTGAAGAGCAGGGCGTAAAAATGCTCGGTCAGCTTATTATTGAAATGCTTAACGAATAGCCATTCTTATTTCCTGAATATCTCTTTCTCTAAATGAAAATAACCCGACAATAAAGGGATAAATGACCGTCGGGTTATTTTTGTTTTGCGCGCCATAGGATATACGCATACCTCGCATCATGCCTTAACACCTTGTCTATACTGCATTTAGTTCAGATAACTCGCTGGGTTTTCAGCGTAATGCGCCCTTTGTCACAACCTGGTGAAATTTCCCGTTTCGCACGGGTAAGTCTGTATTACGCCGTCTACGGTTATTAAGAGCCTTTGCGCCAAAAACGTTTACGGAGATAGGTTCCAGGGGACATATTTTTCCGGCACGGCTGCCGCCTGATTAATTCCGACAGGAGTAAAACACGATGAGCAAGCAATTTGCCCGTAGCAGCCTGTGCGCGCTGGGTATGACTATCATGACAGCACACGCCGCCGAACCACCGACCACGCTGGGTAAAGCAGAAGGTCGCCTCGATATTATTGCCTGGCCGGGCTACGTTGAACGTGGCCAAAGCGATAAAAACTACGATTGGGTAACCCAGTTTGAAAAAGAGACCGGCTGTGCGGTGAACGTCAAAACCGCCGCCACCTCTGACGAAATGGTCAGCCTGATGGCCAAAGGCGGTTATGACCTGGTCACCGCGTCCGGCGATGCCTCGCTGCGTCTGATTATGGGCAAACGCGTCCAGCCGATTAACACCGCGCTTATCCCTAACTGGAAAACCCTCGATCCGCGTCTGGAAAAAGGCGCCTGGTTTAACGTTGGCGGAAAAGTGTATGGCACGCCGTATCAGTGGGGACCGAACCTGCTGATGTACAACACCAAAACGTTCCCGACGCCGCCGGACAGCTGGAAAGTGGTGTTCGTCGAACAAAATCTGCCGGACGGCAAAACCAACAAAGGGCGCGTGCAGGCCTATGACGGCCCGATATACATCGCCGATGCGGCGTTGTTCGTCAAAGCCACCCAGCCGCAGCTCGGCATTTCTGACCCGTATCAGCTCACCGAAACCCAGTACGCCGCAGTGCTGAAAGTGTTGCGCGATCAGCACGGCTTGATCCACCGCTACTGGCACGATGCGACCGTGCAAATGAGCGACTTCAAAAACGAAGGCGTGGTGGCGTCGAGCTCCTGGCCGTATCAGGCCAACGGTTTGAAAGCCGACAGCCAGCCGATTGCCACCGTGTTCCCGAAAGAGGGTGTCACTGGCTGGGCGGACACCACCATGCTGCACGCGGAAGCCAAACACCCGGTGTGTGCGTACAAATGGATGAACTGGTCGCTGACACCAAAAGTGCAGGGCGACGTTTCCGCTTGGTTCGGCTCGTTGCCGGTGGTGGCGGAAGGGTGTAAAGCCAGCACGCTGCTCGGTGAAAAAGGCTGCGAAACAAACGGCTACACCTTCTTCGACAAAATCGCTTTCTGGAAAACGCCTATCGCCGAAGGCGGTAAGTACGTGCCTTACAGTCGCTGGACGCAAGACTACATCGCCATTATGGGTGGTCGTTAATACCCGGGAGTATGAACATGACGTACGCAGTTGAATTTCAGGATGTTTCGCGTCTGTACGGTGATGTTCGTGCGGTGGATGGGGTCAGTATCGCCATCGAAGATGGGGAGTTTTTTTCAATGCTGGGGCCGTCAGGCTCCGGCAAAACGACCTGCCTGCGGTTGATCGCCGGGTTTGAACAGCTTTCCGGCGGCGCCATCAAAATCTTCGGGAAAGAAGCCAGCGTTTTGCCGCCGTGGCAGCGTGACGTCAACACCGTATTCCAGGACTACGCGCTGTTTCCGCACATGTCGATTATCGACAACGTCGCCTACGGGCTGATGGTGAAAGGCATCGGCAAGAAACAGCGTCATGCCATGGCCCAGCAAGCGCTGGAAAAAGTGGCGCTCGGTTTTGTACATACGCGTAAGCCGTCGCAGCTTTCCGGCGGGCAGCGTCAGCGGGTGGCGATTGCCCGGGCGCTGGTCAATCAGCCTCGGGTGCTGCTGCTCGATGAACCGCTGGGCGCGCTGGATCTCAAACTGCGCGAACAGATGCAGTTCGAGCTGAAAAAACTGCAACAGGATTTGGGTATCACCTTTATTTTTGTCACCCACGATCAGGGCGAAGCGCTGTCGATGTCTGACCGCGTGGCGGTATTTAACAACGGTCGCATTGAACAGGTCGATACGCCACGTGAATTGTATCTGCGCCCGCGCACGCCGTTCGTTGCCAGTTTTGTCGGTACATCAAATGTGTTTGATTCCGCGCAAACCCTGAAGCTGTGCGGCATGACCGGACAATGGTCGCTGCGCCCGGAGCATATTCGGCTTGATGCGGGAGGCGATATTCAGGTCAACGGCGTGGTGCAGGCGGTGCAGTATCAGGGCGCGGCAACCCGCTATGAAATTCGGTTATCCGGCGGGGAAAAGCTACTAGTGAGTCAGGGGAATTTCACCGGTGGTATCGTGCCCGATGGCCCGACGCCGGGCGAGAATGTGCGGGCATCATGGTCGCGGGAGGCCATGGTTCCCCTCGACGGAGGGGTGAGATGACCATGAGCCTTGCACCGTTGCCTTCTGCCAGCCGGGCAAGTCGGCTGTCAGGCCTGTTCTGGCGAAAGCCGTCGCTGGCGCTGTTTTTGCTGCTGCTCGGGCCGCTGATGTGGTTCGGCGTAGTGTATCTCGGCTCGCTGCTGACCCTGTTGTGGCAGGGGTTCTACACCTTCGACGATTTCACCATGTCGGTGACGCCGGACCTGACGCTCGCCAACCTCAACGCGCTGTTCAACCCGGCGAACTACGACATCATCATCCGCACGCTGGTGATGGCGATTTCCGTCACGGTCGCCAGCGCGATTCTGGCGTTTCCGATGGCGTGGTACATGGCGCGCTACACCCGTGGCAAATGGAAAGCCTTCTTTTACATCGCAGTAATGCTGCCGATGTGGGCGAGCTACATCGTCAAAGCCTACGCCTGGACGCTGCTGCTGGCGAAAGACGGCGTAGCACAGTGGTTTCTAGGCCACATGGGGCTGGAAGGGCTGCTCAACGAATTTCTGCTGTTGCCCGCCGTCGGCGGCAACACGTTGTCAACGTCTGGCTTTGGTCGTTTTCTGGTGTTCGTCTACATCTGGCTGCCGTTCATGATCTTGCCGGTTCAGGCCGCGCTCGAGCGTTTACCGCCGTCGCTGTTGCAGGCGTCGGCGGATTTAGGGGCGTACCCACGCCAGACGTTCCGCTACGTGGTCTTGCCGCTGGCGATACCGGGCATCGCGGCCGGGTCAATTTTTACCTTCTCGCTGACGCTGGGTGACTTCATTGTGCCTCAGCTTGTCGGTCCGCCGGGCTATTTCATCGGCAACATGGTGTACGCACAACAGGGGGCGATCGGCAACATGCCGATGGCGGCGGCGTTCACTATCGTGCCAATTGTATTGATCGCCCTCTATCTGGCGTTCGTGAAACGTCTGGGAGCATTCGATGCACTCTGAAAGAGCACCGTGGTTCCTGAAACTGGCCGCCTGGGGCGGGGTAATCTTCCTGCATTTCCCACTCGCCATCATCGCCATCTATGCTTTCAATACGGAAGATGCCGCGTTCAGTTTTCCGCCGAAAGGCCTGACGCTGCACTGGTTCAGCGTGGCAGCAGGGCGTAGCGATATTCTGGACTCGGTGACGTTGTCACTTCAAATTGCTGCGTTATCGACAACTATCGCGCTGGTGCTTGGCACGCTTGCTGCAGCGGCGTTATGGCGCAGCGAGTTTTTCGGTAAAAACGCCATCTCGCTGCTGCTGTTATTGCCGATTGCGCTGCCGGGGATCATCACCGGGCTGGCGCTGCTGACGGCGTTCAAGGCCATCAACCTTGAACCGGGTTTTTTAACCATAGTCATCGGGCACGCCACGTTTTGCGTGGTGGTGGTGTTTAACAACGTAATCGCACGTTTCCGCCGCACCTCATGGAGCCTGGTGGAAGCGTCGATGGATTTAGGCGCAAGCACCTGGCAAACCTTCCGCTACGTGGTGCTGCCGAATCTCGGTTCGGCGCTGCTGGCGGGCGGAATGCTGGCGTTTGCGTTGTCGTTTGATGAAATCATCGTCACCACATTCACCGCAGGCCACGAGCGCACACTGCCGCTGTGGCTGCTGAACCAGTTAGGGCGACCTCGCGATGTGCCGGTCACTAACGTGGTCGCGCTGCTGGTGATGCTGGTGACGATGCTTCCGATTTTGGGTGCCTGGTGGCTGACCCGCGATGGCGAAACGGTCGCCGGTAGCGGTAAATAATTGAAAAGTACGGAGCGGGATATGCAACACAACTTATTGATTAACGGTGAACTGGTCGCAGGCGCAGGGGAAATGCAGCCGGTGTATAACCCGGCGACGGGCGAAATCATTCTGGAAATTGCCGAAGCGACGGCGGCGCAGGTCAATGACGCGGTGCTGGCCGCCGATCGGGCGTTTTCCCAATGGGGCCAAACCACGCCGAAAGCGCGCGCAGAATGCCTGCTGAAACTGGCGGATGTGATTGAACAAAACGCCGAAGATCTGGCGAAACTCGAATCCCTTAACTGCGGCAAACCGCTGCACTGCGTCATCAATGACGAACTGCCTGCGGTGGTCGACGTGTTCCGCTTCTTTGCGGGCGCGGCGCGTTGCCTGAACGGACTGGCGGCGGGCGAATATCTGGAAGGGCACACCTCGATGATCCGCCGTGATCCGGTGGGTGTAGTGGCCTCGATTGCGCCGTGGAACTATCCGCTAATGATGGCGGCCTGGAAACTCGCCCCGGCGCTGGCGGCGGGCAACTGCGTGGTGATCAAACCGTCTGAAATCACACCGCTGACGGCGCTGAAACTGGCGGAACTGGCGAAAGATATCTTCCCGGCAGGTGTGATTAACGTGCTGTTCGGGCGTGGAAAAACCGTCGGCGACCCGCTGACCGGGCACGAAAAGGTGCGCATGGTGTCGCTTACCGGGTCGATTGCCACTGGCGAACACATCATTTCTCACACCGCGCCATCAATTAAACGTACTCACATGGAGCTGGGCGGCAAAGCGCCGGTCATCGTGTTTGACGATGCGGATCTGGACGCTGTAGTGGAAGGCGTGCGCACCTTTGGTTTCTACAACGCCGGTCAGGATTGCACCGCCGCCTGTCGCCTGTATGTGCAGAAGGGCGTTTATGCCGCACTGGTCGAAAAACTCGGCGCGGCGGTTGCCACACTGAAAATGGGCTGTCCGAACGATGAGTCTACTGAACTCGGGCCGCTGAGCTCCAAAGCGCATCTGGAGCGCGTCAGCCAGGCGGTGGAAAAAGCCCGCAGCCTCAGCCACATCAAGGTCGTCACCGGCGGCGAAAAAGCCTCAGGCAAAGGCTATCATTTCCAGCCGACCGTGCTGGCAGGCGCGAAGCAGGAAGACGATATTGTGCAGCGCGAAGTGTTCGGCCCGGTGGTCAGCGTCACGCAGTTTGACGACGAAGAACAGGTGTTGGGTTGGGCCAACGATTCGCAATACGGCCTTGCATCATCGGTGTGGACCAAAGACGTGGGCCGCGCACACCGCATGAGTGCGCGCCTGCAATACGGCTGCACCTGGGTCAACACCCACTTTATGTTGGTCAGCGAAATGCCACACGGCGGGCAGAAATTGTCCGGCTACGGCAAAGATATGTCGGTTTACGGGCTGGAAGATTACACCGTGGTACGGCATGTGATGATTAAGCACTAAATCCTTGCCCGATGGCGCTGGCGCTTATCGGGCCAACAACGTCACAGTCCGTAGGCCCGGCAAGCGTTAACGCCGCCGGGCAAACTCACGTTTACCGTTACTCTTCCAGATAGACAATCCGATACCCATCCTTCGCCTCGACCAGATGCGCAAAGCCGGGCTTGCCCAGATGCATTCCGGCAATCAGAAGATTTTCCCTGGCGACCTGCTCGAACAGCTTTTTGCGGGTGGCTTCTGCTTGCGCGGGATCGCTATCGAACGCAATGGAAACGGCGGGGATAGCGGTCTGAATATGCGGGAAATGCACGATGTCCCCCCAAATCAGCAGGCTTTTCTCACGTGAATCGATGCGGAACCCGGTGTGACCCGGCGTATGGCCAGGCAGCCAGATGGGGGTAATGCCGCGCACGACGGTGTCGTCGCCGAGGACATTTATCCGCTGCGCGTAGGCATCCAGGGTGCGGCGGAACAGGGCAAAGTTGCGCTGGGCACGTTCGCTGGCCTGCTGATATTTACCATCATCAAGCCAATGTTCGATTTCCAGTGGATGAAGGTAAATCTCGGCTTGGGTGAAGACCGGAAGCCCCTGCGCGTCCAGCATGCCGCCGATGTGGTCGGGATGACCATGCGTCAGCAGCACGGTGTCGATATCTTCAGGACTGACGCCAACCGCGGCGAGCGAGTTTTGCAGCAATCCTCCGGCGTTGTTAAGCCCGCCGGCGCCGGAATCCACCAGCACGATGTGGCCGTGTCCGCGAATAAGGTAGCCGTGAATGTGGATATTCCCGGCGTCAGTTATCCCGGCCTCGCGCTGAATGTCGCCCGCAACGGCGCTGTCGACGCCGGACAGCAGTTCCAGACTGGCGGCCATATTGCCGTCGCTCAGGGCGGTTACCTGAAAATCACCGATATGACGTGAAGCTAATTCAGAGCCGGACATTGCGTTCTCCCATCGATTTTTCATCATCTTACACGCCGCTTCAGGCCTTCGATATTGAGAATATTTCACGGCCCGTCCCGGCAATCAATGACCCGAAATGTCTGTAATATTAGACCTAATAATTGTAATGCTAACGATTAGGGCGTAATATTTGCGGCCCAAACCGCCACTAGCTCAGCTGGAAGAGCAAATGACAGTTTATGTTGTAGTGTACGAGGTTCGAGGCCTCGGTGGCGGTCCAATTTCCTTTTACTCTGGCTTCT
>Ga0160437_1000623_pt1 | contig 17647 bp, 11 predicted proteins | sample HID1975I_E0MG_FD_108227 | JGI IMG/M metagenome (GOLD analysis project Ga0160437, IMG submission 108227) | Enriched soil microbial communities from UW Madison campus, WI, USA - HID1975I_E0 MG | ecosystem: Environmental > Terrestrial > Soil > Unclassified | place: USA: Madison, Wisconsin... | reverse complement strand
TGTGCCGCGGGCGCTTCTCATCGGTCGCGACCGCACGGGGCGCCGTGGCCCGGAACCCCGCCTTGCGCGTAGGCAGCCGCCGTATTCGCCTTTCCCGAGTCCCGAGTCCCGTGTGCCGAGTCCCGAGTCCCGAGTCCCGAGTCCCGGGTCCCGAGTCCCGGGTCCTACTTCGCCTTGATCGCCATCGCCGGCAGCCCGCCGTTGGCGAGCTTGTCCTTGGCCGCGGCCAGCTCGGTGGCGGTGCCGTAGGGTCCCATGCGCACGCGGTAGACGGTCTTGCCGTTGATCGCGGCCGATTCGACGCGCGCGTTCAGGCCGAGCAGGGCGATGCGCGCCTTGACCGCTTCGGCGTCGCCCGAAGCGCCGAAGGCGCCGGCCTGCAGGATGTAGCGGGCCTGGGTTTCCTGACTGGCCGCAGCGGTGGCGGTCGCCGGGGTTGCAGGGGTCGCCGCGGGCGTCGACGCAGGCGCAGGCGCCGGCGTGGCGGCCGGGGTTTCCGTGATCGGTGCCGGCAGGGCGGCATCGCCCGAAGCGGCGGCGGCCGCGGCGGCCCGCTGCTGTTCGAGCTGCCGCTTGCGGACCTCCTCGGCGCGCGCGCTGGCGGCGAGCTCGGCGTCGGACATCGCCACTTCCTGGCCGGGCAGCACGGTATAGAAGTCGTAGTCGCGTTCCTGGTCGCTGGCCGGCTTGGTGCCGGGCTTCGGCGCGGCGGCGACCGGCTCCGGCAGGTCGGCGTCGTCCGCGTCGTTGCCGGACGGGGACGGCTGCGCGTCCGGATTCGGGCGCGGCAGGATGAAGCCGTCGCTGCCGTCGGACTTGAACACCCGCGGCAGCGCCAGCACCGCCAGCAGCGCGATCACGATGCCCAGGATCAGCCAGGCCCAGCCCGGCAGCCCGCCGGTGTTGCCCGAGTTGCGTCGCGCCTGCGACTTGCCGCGTCTTGCTGCCACTTACATTTTCTCCGGTGCATGTACGCCGACGAGGTCCAGGCCGTTGGCCAGCACCTGGCGGACCGCCAGGGCCAAGGCCAGGCGCGCGTCGCGCACGTCGGCCTCGTCGACCAGGAACTGGTGGTCGTTGTAGTACGTCTGGAACGCCTGCGCCAGTTCGAGCAGGTAGGTCGTCACCTGGTGCGGTTCGAGCTGTTCGCCGGCGGCGGCCACCACTTCGGGCCAGCGCGCGAGGTCGGTGAGCAGGTCGCGCTGTGCAGCGTCGGCGGGATCAAGCGGCTGTGCCAGCCCGTTGTCGAGGTCGAACGCCAGGCCGCGTTCGTCCACCTGCCGCAGCAGGCCGCAGATGCGCGCGTGCGAGAGCTGTACGTAGTAGACCGGGTTGTCGAGCGACTGGCTGCGCGCCAGGTCGATGTCGAACACCAGCTGCGAATCGGGCCTGCGTGCGACCAGGAACCAGCGCGTGGCGTCGCGCCCGGCTTCCTCGATCAGGTCGCGCAGGGTCAGGTAGCTGCCGGCGCGCTTGGACAGCTTCACCTCCTCGCCGCCGCGCATCACCGTGACCATCTGGTGCACCACATACTCCGGATAACCGGCCGGGATGCCGGCATCGAGCGCCTGCAGGCCGGCCTTCACCCGCGCCAGCGAACCGTGGTGGTCGGCGCCCAGCTCGGTGATCGCGCGCTCGTAGCCGCGCTGCCACTTGGACAGGTGGTACGCCACGTCCGGCACGAAGTACGTGTACGTGCCGTCGGACTTGCGCATCACGCGGTCCTTGTCGTCGCCGAAGTCGGTGGTGCGCAGCCACAGCGCGCCGCCGTCCTCGTAGGTGTGGCCGTGTTCGACCAGCCCGCGCACGGTTTCCTCGACCTTGCCGTCGGCGTACAGCGACGACTCGAGGAAGTACACGTCGAAGGCAACGCCGAACGCGGCCAGGTCGTCGTTCTGCTCGTTGCGCAGCCAGGCCACGGCGAAGCGGCGGATCGCGTCGAGGTCGTCGGCGTCGCCGTTGCCGGTCACCACCTGGCCCTCCACCTCGACGCTGGCGCCGTCGAGGAAGGCGCGGGCGACGTCGGCGATGTAGTCGCCGCGGTAGCCGTCCTCGGGCCAGCCGGCGTCGTCGGGCGTCAGGCCGCGGGCGCGCGCCTGCACGGACTTGGCGAGGTTTTCGATCTGCACGCCGGCGTCGTTGTAATAGAACTCGCGCTTCACGCCCCAGCCGTTGGCGTCGAGCACGCGCGCGATGCAGTCGCCGATCACCGCGGCGCGGCCGTGGCCGACGTGCAGCGGGCCGGTCGGGTTGGCCGAGACGTACTCGACGCCCGCGGTGCGGCCATTGCCGCCGTCGTTGCGGCCGTAACCGGCGCCCTGCGCGTGCACCGTCCGCAGCTGCCGCTGCCAGGCGCCCGGCGCCAGGCGGAAATTGAGGAAGCCCGGCCCGGCGATCTCGACCGTGGCGATGTCGTCGTTGGCCGGCAGTGCCTCGATCAGCGCCTGCGCCAGCGCGCGCGGATTGCTGCGCGCGGGCTTGGCCAGCAGCATCGCGGCATTGGTCGAGAAGTCGCCGTGGCTGCGGTCCTTCGGGCGCTCGACGACGAAGTCGGGCGTGGCGAGGTCGGCGGGCAGGGTTCCGGCGGCGCGGAGGGCATCGATGCCCTGGGCGACCAGGGCGCGGAGCTGGGATTTCACGGTGACGGTGGTGTCGCGGTTCAACGGCCCCGCATTGTACGCGAGAGACCCTGCCAGGCCGGCCAAAGCCGGGCCAGTGCTGGCCAAGGGCCGACAGCGGATCCCTCGCTGCGCTCGGGATGACAGGGTCGTGTTCTGGTCCTTTCCGTCACCTCCACACACGCTCCCTGCCCCCTGCTGTCATCCCGAGCGCAGCGAGGGTTCCGCTGTGCCCCAAGCGGTCAGCCGTACCAATCCGCGGCCAGGTCCGCCCAAGTCGGATTGTCGGTCGCGATCAGCGCGACCTTCTTGTCGCGACGCCAGCCCTTGATCTGCTTCTCGCGCGAGATGGCCGCAGCAGCGTCGGCCCCGGCCTCTTCGCAGTAGACCAGGCGCGTGATCCGATAGCGCTGCGTGTGCCGGGCACCAGATGTTGGCGATGCTCGTGAATGCGGCGCAGCAGGTCGCTGGTGACGCCGACGTAGAGCGCGCGCGAGCGGCTGGCGAGGATGTAGACGTGGAATGTCTTCATGCGTTGTGGCGGAGGGCAAAAGCAGGTCCCTCGCTGCGCTCGGGATGACAGGAAAGGGGAGATGACAGGGAGAGCCAGCACACAACCCTGTCATCCCGAGCGCAGCGAGGGATCTGCTTTCCGGGCGGCCAGCGGGGGCCTACACCCACCCGCGCGCCGCCAGCGACACCGGCGCGCCGTCGCCGATCACGAAGTGGTCCAGCAGGCGCACGTCCACCAGCGCCAGCGATTGCTTCAGCCGGGCGGTGACCGCGCGGTCCGCGGCGCTGGGCTCGGCGCTGCCGCTGGGATGGTTGTGGCCGACGATGATCGCCGCGGCGTTGTGCGCCAGCGCGCGGCGGACGACCTCGCGCGGGTGCACCTCGGCGCCGTCGACGGTGCCGCGGAACAGCTCCTCGAACGCCAGCGCGCGGTGGCGGGTGTCGAGGAACAGGGCGGCGAAGATTTCGCTGGGATGGCCGCGCAGGCGCTGGGCGAAGTAGCGGCCGGCGGCGGACGGGTCGGTCAGCGCCTCGCCGCGCTCCAGCCCCGCGGCCAGGTAGCGGTTGCACAGCTCCAGCGCCGCCGACAGCCGGCAGGCGCGCGCGGGCCCCAGGCCGGGCAGCTTCGCCAGCGCCGGCGGTGCGTGTTCGAGCAGCCGGCGCAGCGGGCCGTGGTCGGCCAGCAGCCGGCGCGCGGTGGCCACCGCGTCCAGCCCGCGCAGGCCGGAGCCGAGGAAGATCGCCAGCAGTTCGGCGTCCGACAGCACGGCGGCGCCGCGCTTGAGCAGTTTTTCGCGGGGACGTTCGCCGGGGGGCCAGTCGCGGATGTGCATGGGGATCCTTTGCAATGGGGTCGCCGGCGGCTGCAGCGCCAGGGGATGGGGCGTTGCCGTTCAGCAGCCGTCGGCGATGGGGCCATTGCAGCGCAGCGCGCGGCCCGGCGCAGTCGGGCCAGGCCGGGGGTTCGGGTAAGCTGTCGCCGCGTTCGCACGTAGGAATTTCCTGACATGGCCGAAGCCAGCGACAAGCTCCGGGAGCGCCGGATCCTGCTGTGCGTGTGCGGCGGCATCGCCGCCTACAAGGCGGCCGAACTGGTGCGTCGCCTGCGCGAGGCGGGCGCCACGGTGCAGGTGGCCATGACCGACGGCGCGCAGCACTTCGTCGGTACCGCGACCTTCCAGGCCGTGTCCGGCCTGCCGGTGCGCACCAGCCTGTGGGACGCCGCCGCCGAGGCCGCGATGGGCCACATCGAACTGGCGCGCTGGGCCGACCGCATCGTGATCGCGCCGGCCACCGCCGACACGCTGGCGAAGCTGGCGCACGGCTTCGCCGACGACCTGGTCAGCACCCTGTGCCTGGCCACCACCGCGCCGATCTCCGTGGCGCCGGCGATGAACCACCGCATGTGGCTGCACCCGGCTACGCAGGCCAACATCGCCACCCTGCGCGAGCGCGGGGTGCAGGTGATCGGCCCCGACGACGGCCCGCTGGCCGAGGGCGAATCCGGCCCCGGCCGCCTGCGCGAACCCGGCGCGATCGTGGCCGAGCTGGCCGCGGCGATGCCCTGATGGCCGGCGCCGCGCTGGCCGGCCTGCGCATCGTGGTCAGTGCCGGGCCCACGTACGAGGACATCGACCCGGTCCGCTTCATCGGCAACCGCAGCAGCGGCAAGATGGGGTTCGCGATCGCCGCCGCGGCCGCGCGCCGCGGTGCGGACGTGGTGCTGGTGGCCGGACCGGTCGCGCTGCCCACGCCCGACGGCGTGCATCGCGTGGACGTGCGCTCGGCCGCGCAGATGCACGACGCGGTGTTCGCGCAGCTGCCCGCCGACATCTACATCGCCGCGGCGGCTGTGGCCGACTTCACCCCGCGCCAGGTCGCGCCCGGCAAGATCAAGAAGCGCGACGGCGAAGACGGGCTCACGCTCGAACTGGTGCGCACCCGGGACATCCTCGCCGAGGTCGCCGTCGACCCGCGGCGGCCGCGGCTGCTGGTCGGCTTCGCCGCCGAGACCGGCGACGTCGAGACCTACGCGCGCGGCAAGCTGGCGAAGAAGAAGCTCGACCTGATCGCCGCCAACCGGGTCGGCGTCGAAGGCAGTGGCTTCGAGAGCGACGACAACGCGCTGGCCGTGTACTGGAACGGCGGCGAACGCGCGCTGGGCCCGGCACCCAAGACCGAACTGGCCGAGCGGCTGCTGGACCTCGTGGCCGAGCGACTGCGGGCCTGACCGCCGGCGGCACGCCCGGCCCGCGACGCCCGGCGGCGTGACCGCGACGCCATTGCGCGCCGGCCGCTTGCGCTACCCTCGCAGGTCGCGCCGACCGACCCGCCATCTCCAGGACCGCCGATGCACCACACCCTGCAGCTGAAGATCCTCGATCCGCGCATGGGCGGGCAGTGGCCGCTGCCCGCCTACGGCACCGAGGCCAGTGCCGGCCTGGACCTGCGCGCCGCGCTGGATTCGGCGCTGGTGCTGCCGCCCGGCGACGCCGCGCTGGTGCCGTCGGGGCTGGCGATCCACATCGACGACCCGGCCCTGTGCGCGGTGGTGCTGCCGCGCTCGGGGCTGGGCCACAAGCACGGCATCGTGCTCGGCAACGGCACCGGCCTGATCGACGCCGACTACCAGGGGCCGCTGATGATCAGCGTCTTCAACCGCGGCCGCGAGGCGTACACGATCGAGCCCGGCGACCGCATCGCGCAGCTGGTGCTGCTGCCGATCGTGCGCGCGACGCTGCAAGTAGTGGATACTTTCAACCAGAGCGCGCGCGGGGCGGGTGGCTTCGGCCACACCGGCGTGCGTTGACCAATGGCAGTCGGGGGGCAGGCCATGAACACTGAACACGAACCGGGCAAGGCGCGCGTCGCACTGGCGCACGCACGGCCGTGGATGCCGGTGCTCGCCGTCGTCTGCGCGCTGCTGGCGCTGTGGCTGGCGTGGAGCGGCTGGCGGCAGATGCAGGACGACAGCCGGCGCGGCGCGCTGGAACAGGGCCGCGACACGGCGGCGCAGTCCACCCAGCGCGTGCTCAAGGGCGACCTGGACAAGCTGGCCGAGCGGCTGGCCTCGGACGCGGTGCAGTCGGCGCTGGCCGCCGGCGACCTGGCCGCGGCCGGCAAGGCGCTCGGCGACGGCTGGAATGGCGTGCAGGAAGCCGCAGTGCTGCCGCCCGACCTGCAGGACGCCTATGCCGGCCTGCCCAGGAGCGGCTACGGCCGCGTCGCGGCGCTGGAGGCGGCGCAGGCCGAGGACAAGCCGGTGCTGTGGGCGATCGGCGGAGCCGGCAAGCCGGAGATCGCGCTGGCCGCGCCGGCACGCGCCGGCGACGCCACCGTCGGCATCGCCTTCGTGCGCCTGCCGCTGGCGCGCGCAATCCTCGGGCTGGAAAACGCCAGCCTGCCCGAAGACAGCTACCTCGCCCTGCGCCAGGGCAGCTTCACCCTGTTCGAACGCGGCGACACCGCACTGTCGCAGGGCGCCGAGCGGCGCGCCGTGCCGATCACCGGCACCAGCCTGCGCGTTGCCGCGGCGGTGCCGGCGCCGGTGACCAGCCCGTTTGGGCTGGGCGTGCTGGGGGCCTTCATCGCGGCGCTGGTGCTGCTTCTGCTGGGCTACGTCCTGTGGCGCCTGCCCAGCCGCATCGGCGGGCTGCACGCCGTCGACGACGGCAGCGCGCCGACGCTGTCGCAGGTGCTGGTCGACAGCCCGCCGGAGGCGCAGGAAACCGCGCCGGTCGCGGTGCGCGACGCGCCGAAGGCGGCGCCGGTGCGCATCGACCGCGGCATCTTCCGCGCCTACGACATCCGCGGCGTGGTCGGGCAGACGCTCGACGCGGGCGTGGCCGAGCTGATCGGCCAGTCGGTCGGTTCGCTGATGCAGGAAAAGGGACTCGAGGACATCGTCGTCGGCCGCGACGGCCGGCTGTCCGGGCCGGACCTGGTCGAAGGCCTGTCGCGCGGCCTGCGCAAGGCCGGCCGCAACGTCATCGACATCGGCCTGGTGCCCACGCCGGTGGTGTACTTCGGCGCCTTCCACCTCAACACCGGCTGCTGCATCTCGCTCACCGGTAGCCACAACCCGCCCGACTACAACGGCTTCAAAATCGTGGTCGGCGGCGAGACGCTGCACGGCGAGGCCATCACCGACCTGCATGCGCGCATCGCCGACAACCGGCTGCATGAGGCGATGTCGCCCGGTGGCCACAGCGAGCGCGACATTTCCGGCGACTACGTCAACCGCATCGCCGAGGACGTGCAGATCGCGCGGCCGCTGAAGGTGGTGGTCGACGCCGGCAATGGCGTGGCCGGCGAGGTCGGCCCGCGCGTGCTGGAGGCGATCGGCGCCGAGGTGATCCCGCTGTTCTGCGAGATCGACGGCAATTTCCCCAACCACCATCCCGACCCCAGCGAGCCGCACAACCTCCGCGACCTGATCGATACGGTCGCGCGCTTCGAGGCCGACCTGGGCATCGCCTTCGACGGCGACGGCGACCGCCTCGGCGTGGTGACGCGCGACGGCCAGAACATCTTCGCCGACCGCCTGCTGATGCTGTTCGCCGCCGACGTGCTCGAGCGCAACCCGGGCGCGGTGATCCTGTTCGACGTCAAGTGCACCGGGCGCCTGCCCGGCCACATCCTGCGCCACGGCGGCAGCCCGCTGATGTGGAAGACCGGGCATTCGCTGGTCAAGGCCAAGATGCGCGAGACCGAAGCGGAACTTGCCGGCGAGATGAGCGGCCATTTCTTCTTCGGCGAGCGCTGGTACGGCTTCGACGACGGCATCTACGCCGCCGCGCGGCTGCTGGAGATCCTGGCCACCGATCCGCAGTCGCCCAGCGACGTGCTCAACGCGCTGCCCAACGGCGTTTCGACGCCGGAGATCAAGGTCGACGCGCCCGGCGGTGATCCGCATGCGTTCGTCGAGCGCTTCGTCGCGCAGTCGCACTTCGACGGCGCGCGCCTGTCGACCATCGACGGCCTGCGCGTGGACTGGCCCGACGGCTGGGGCCTGGTGCGTGCGTCCAACACCACCCCGGTGCTGGTGCTGCGCTTCGACGGCGACTCGGCCGAAGCGCTCGACCGCATCCAGCAGGCCTTCCGTGAGCAGCTGCTGGCGCTGGACCCGGAGCTGCAGCTGCCGTTCTGACGACACCCGCGCCACCCCGCCCTCGGTAGGAGCGGCGGAAGCCGCGACCGGGTTTTGCCCGACGGCGCGCGGGGTCGCGGCTCCCGCCGCTCCTACAACGGAATGTCGGTGGGCCGCCCCTGCTACTTGCGCGTCGGGATGAACTCCTCCTCCACCGCCTTGGCCAGCAGGTCAGGCGGCAGCAGCCCCTGGTCGAGCAGGAAGTTGTTGAACGCCAGCCGGTCGAACTTCGCCCCCAGCGCCAGCTCGGTGTCCATGCGCAGCTGCAGGATGCGGCTGTAGCCGTAGAAGTAGCTGCCGGCCTGGCCGGGAGCATTGAACATGTAGCGGTCGAGCTCCTGCTTGGCCATCGCCGGCGACACGCCGACCTCGTCCTCCAGCACCCGGCGCGCGCTTTCGCGGTCGATCAGGCCGAGGTTGAGCATCGGGTCGAGCACCGCGCGCGCGCCGCGCAGCAGGCGCAGCTGCAGGGCGATCATCTGTCCGTCCAGCGGCTCGTACGGCACCATCTCGGCCTCGGCGTACAGCGCCCAGCCCTCGACGTTGACCGAGTTGAAGGCGAACAGCGTGCGCGCCAGCGAGATGCCGCGCTCCACCATCGCGGTGAACTGCAGCTCGTGGCCGGGCCGGCCCTCGTGCGCCGACAGCGTCCACGCCGCGGATTCGAAGTTGAAGTCGTCGTACTGCAGCGACGATCCGTCGGGGTTGGGCACCGACACCGGCAGCACGAACTGGCCCTGCTGCCCGGTGTTGCCCACCAGCGGCGCCGGCAGGAAGTGCGGCGCCGGCTGCGCCGCGGATTCGGCCGGGCTGCCCAGGCGCATCACCATCGGCCGCTTCGGCACGTCGACGATGCGCTGCCTGCGGATGATCGGGTCGATCGCGTCGATCACGGTGCGGTAGCGCGCCTCAAGCCGGTCGTTGGGGATCTGCGCCTGCTTCAGCGCGCGGATCACGCCGATGTAGTCGCCGTCGTCGATGCCCTTGAGTCCCTTGGCCTTCGCCACCAGCGGCGCGAGCTGCGCCATCGCCGCGCGGGTCTCCATGAACTCCACCTGGGCGCGGTCGATCAGCAGCTGCGGGTCGATGTCGATGCCGTACTGCTTGAGCTGGAACGCGTACAGCTCGGGCGGAAGCTTCGCATCCGCGCGCGCCTCGGGCAGCACGTCGGCCTGCGCCCATGACTGGTACGCCTTGAACTGCGTCGCCATCGCGTCGAGCGCGGCGTCGGCACCGGCGATGTCGTACTTGGCGAACAGCTTGCGGATGCCGTCGACATAGGTGTCGACGTTGCCCAGCGCCTGCTCGACTTCCAGCCTGGTCGGCCGCAGCAGCGCCTTGTCGCCGGCGCGCTCCTCGTAGCGCTGGCGCGCCAGTTCGGTGATCGGCGTGGTGCCCGGCGCCATGCCCACGTAGGCCTTGAGCCGGTCGAGCGCGCGGGCGCGGCGCTCGGGTGGGGTCTGGTCGGACAGCAGCCCCTGCAGGCCGGAGAACACCAGCTGCGGCGCGTCGGTCCACGGCAGCAGCAGGCGTTCGCCCAGGGCGCTGCCCTCGATGCTTTCGTCGGCGGCGTGGATCATGATCTGCAGGTCCTGGCGCACGTTCGGGTCGCGCTCGACCTGCAGCTTCTGCTCCAGCGTCGCCTTGGCATCGGCCACCGCCGCGCGGAAGCGCTCGCCGTTGCCGGGCCGCAGGTCGGCGACCTTGTCGTCGTAGCCGGGGATGCCGAAGAACGAAAAACCCTCGGGCTGGAACTGCGCCTGCGCGGCGACCAGCACCTGCGCATCGGCATTGCTTTTCTCCACCCAGGCCGGCGTGGCGGGCGTCGCGGCGGCCGTCGGCGTGGCGGGTGCCTGCGCGATGGCGGCGGGCGCGGCGAGGGCGAGGGCGATGGCAAGCGCGAGCGTTTTCATGGCGGAATCCGTGTGCGGGGATCGCGTGACCCTACGCCGCGCGCCACGGGCGGGCAATCGGCCACAGGTCACGAGGGCAGGCTGCGGCGGCGCGGGTTAGCATGGCCCGCGACGGCGCGCCGCGGTGCGGACGCGCCACTTTCGACAAGGGACGGGGCTGCATGCATTCGATGATCGTTGGCGGGCGCGCGCGTGCGCTGGTGCTGGCCGGATGGCTGGCGATGGGGGTTTCGGCGGCTGCGTTCGCGCAGGCGCCGGCGGTGACGGCGGACGACTACGCGCGGGCCGAACGGTTCCTGCCGCACAACACCGCGCCGCTGGTCGACCACGTGCCGGCGCAGCTGGCATGGCTCGACGACGGCCAGTTCGCCTACCGCGACCACGATGCCGACGGCGACCGCTTCCTGCGCGTGGACGCGGCCAATGGCGGCGTCGTGCCGGCCTTCGACCACGTCAGGCTGGCGCGCGCGCTGGGCAAGGCCGCCGGCAAGCCCGTGAAAGCGGAGAAGCTGCCGCTCAAGCGCTGGTCGATCGAGGACGACGGCCGCATCGCGCTGTCCGCGTTCGACAAGGATTACCGCTGCGACCTGTCCGGCAAGGGCGAATGCGTCGAGAAGACCGGCGAACCCGGCGTACGCTCGCCCGACGGCAGGCGCGAAGCCTTCGTCCGCGACTGGAACCTGTGGGTGCGCGACCTGGCCAGCGGCGCGGAAACGCAGCTGACCACCGACGGCAGCACCGACTACGGCTACGCCACCGACAACGCCGGCTGGAAGCACACCGACAACGCCATCCTGGTGTGGTCGCCGGACTCGATGAAGATCGCGACGTTCCGGCAGGACCAGCGCAAGACCAGCGAGATGGTGCTGGTGCATACCAACGTCGGCGCGCCGAAGGTCGAGCGATGGAAGTATCCGTTCGTCGGCGACGAGCACGTCACCATGATCGAGCGCGTGATCGTCGACGTGCCCGCGCGCAAGGTCGTGAAGCTGCAGATGCCGCCGGACCAGCACCGTTCGACCCTGTGCGACGACGTCAGCTGCGACGGCGGCTGGGAGGACGTGCAGTGGGCGCCCGACGGCCGCACGCTGGCCTTCGCCTCCACCTCGCGCAACCACCGCGACACCTGGCTGCGCATCGCCGACGCGGACACCGGCGCGGTGCGCACGGTGTTCGACGAGAAGGTGCAGACCTACTTCGAAAGCGGCAACGGCGCGGTCAACTGGCGCTACCTGCCGCGCTCGGGTGAAGTGCTGTGGTTCAGCGAGCGCGACAACTGGGGCAACCTGTACCTGTACGACGCGGGCAGCGGCAAGCTCAAGCATGCGGTGACCACGGGCGAGGGCAACGTGACCGAAGTGCTGCGCGTGGATCCGCAGTCGCGCACGGTGTGGTTCCGCGGCGTCGGCATGGAGGCCGGGCGCAATCCCTACTACCAGCACTTCTACAAGGTCTCGCTCGACGGCGGCGAACCGGTTCTGCTCACGCCCGAGGACGCCGACCACAAGGTCGAGCTGTCGCCCGACGGCACGTATTTCGTCGATACGTATTCGACGACCGATACCGCGCCGGTGGCCGTGCTGCGCGGTGCCGCCGACGGCGCGCTGGTGCGCGAGGTCGCGCGCGGAGACATCTCGCGCCTGCAGGCCGCGGGCTGGATCGCGCCGGAGCCGTTCACGGTGAAGGCGCGCGACGGCAAGACGGATCTGTACGGGCTGATGTTCAAGCCGACGAACTTCGATCCGTCGAAGCGATATCCGATCATCAACTACGTCTATCCCGGCCCGCAGACGGGCTCGGTGCGCAGCCGCAGCTTCCTCGCCTCGCACGGCGACAACCAGGCGCTGGCCGAGCTGGGCTTCATCGTGGTCGCCATCGACGGCATGGGCACGCCCTGGCGCTCCAAGGCCTTCCACGACGCCTACTTCGGCAACATCGGCGACAACACGCTGCCCGACCAGGTCACCGGCATGCAGCAACTGGCGCAGCGTTTCCCGTGGATCGACCTCGACCGCGCCGGCATCTGGGGCCACTCCGGCGGCGGCAACGCCACCGCCGGCGCGATGTTCCGCTACCCGGACTTGTTCAAGGTCGGCATCGCCGAGAGCGGCAACCACGACAACCGCAGCTACGAGGACGACTGGGCCGAGAAATGGCAGGGCCTGCCGGTCATCGCCAAGGACGGGTCGAGCAACTACGACGACCAGGCCAACCAGAACCACGCCGCCAAGCTCAAGGGCCACCTGCTGCTGATCCACGGCCTGATGGACGACAACGTCCCGCCGACCAACACCCTGCTGGTGGTGCAGGCGCTGATCGAGGCCAACAGGGACTTCGACCTGCTGCTGCTGCCCGAGGCGCGCCACGGCTACGGCAGCGGCGAGGTGGGCATGTACGTCACGCGGCGGCGCTGGGACTACTTCGTGCGTCACCTGCTGGGGGCGGAGCCGCCGGCGGGGTACGGGATCAAGCCGGGCAGCCAGTAACGGTTCCGCAGGCGTTGTTTTTGTAGGAGCGGCGGAAGCCGCGATTGATTGCGGGACGTCGGCTGAAGATCGCTGCTCCCGCCGCTCCTACGGGACACGGAGTGTCGCCCGGGCTGCGCCGGCCCTCGCGTAGAATGCCGCGATGGATGTTTCCCACCTGCTCGACGGGCTCAACGACGCCCAGCGCGAGGCCGTTTCCGCGCCGCCGGGGCACTACCTGGTGCTCGCCGGCGCCGGGTCCGGCAAGACCCGCGTGCTCACCCACCGCATCGCCTGGTTGAACGAGGTGTTCGGCGTGCCGGTGCACGGCATCTTCGCGGTGACCTTCACCAACAAGGCCGCCGGCGAGATGCGCCAGCGCGCCGACGCGCTGCTGCGCAACGGCTCGCGCGGGCTGTGGATCGGCACCTTCCACGGCCTCGCCCACCGGCTGCTGCGCCTGCACTGGCAGGACGCGAAGCTGCCGGAAGGCTTCCAGATCCTCGACAGCGACGACCAGCTGCGCCTGGTCAAGCGCGTGGTGCGGCAGCTGGAGCTGGACGAGGCGCGCTTCCCCCCGAAACAGATCGCGTGGTGGATCAACGGGCAGAAGGACGAGGGCCGGCGCCCGCAGAATATCCAGTCCGACCGCGACGAATGGTCGGACGTGATGCTGAAAAGCTACGCGCTGTACCAGGAGCGCTGCGACCGCGCCGGGCTGGTCGATTTCGCCGAGATCCTGCTGCGCGCGCACGAACTGCTGCGCGACACGCCGGCGCTGCTCGCCCACTACCGCCAGCGCTTCGGCCAGCTGCTGGTGGACGAATTCCAGGACACCAACAGCATCCAGTACGGCTTCGTGCGCCTGCTCGCCGGCGACAGTGGGCAGGCCGATTCTGGCAAGGTATTCGTGGTCGGCGACGACGACCAGGCGATCTACGGCTGGCGCGGCGCCAAGGTCGAGAACGTGCAGAAGTTCCTGCAGGACTTCCCCGGCGCGCAGACGATCCGGCTGGAGCAGAACTACCGCTCCTCCGCCAACATCCTGGGCGCCGCCAACGCGGTAATCGCGCACAACCCGGCGCGCATGGGCAAGCAGCTGTGGACCGACAGCGGCGAGGGCGAGGCGGTCGACCTGTACGCGGCCTACAACGAGGTCGACGAGGCGCGTTTCGTGGTCGAGCGCATCGGCCAGTGGGTGCGCGACGGCGGCAGCCACGGCGACTGCGCGATCCTCTACCGCAGCAACGCGCAGTCGCGCGCGTTCGAGGAAACGCTGCTGGCCGAGCAGATCCCGTACCGCGTCTACGGCGGCGTGCGCTTCTTCGAGCGCGCCGAGATCAAGGACACGCTGGCCTACCTGCGGCTGGTGGCCAACCGCGCCGATGACGCGGCCTTCGAGCGCGCGGTCAACACGCCCACGCGCGGGATCGGCGAGCGCACGCTGGACGAGGTGCGCAAGCGCGCGCGCACCGATGCGGTGTCGCTGTGGGAGGCGTCGATCCGCGTTGCGCGCGGGAACGAACTCGCCGCGCGCGCACGCAACGCACTGGCCGGCTTCCACGCGCTGGTCGACGCGATCGACGGCGAGGTCGCCGAACTGGCGCTCAAGGACAAGATCGACCACGTGCTGATGCGCTCGGGCCTGCGCGAGCACTACGCCAACGAGTCGAAGGGCGCGCTTGAATCAAGGGTCGACAACCTCGACGAGCTGGTGTCGGTGGCGTCGCGCTTCGTGCGCGGCGACGAGGAAGAGGGCGAGCGGCTGAGCGAACTGGTTGCCTTCCTCGCCTATGCCGCGCTGGAGGCCGGCGAGGGCCAGGCGCAGGCCGGCGAGGACGGCGTGCAGCTGATGACCCTGCACAGTGCCAAGGGCCTCGAATTCCCGCTGGTGTTCCTGGCCGGCATGGAGGAAGGCCTGTTCCCGAATGCGCGCTCGGTGGAGGAAAGCGGACGGCTGGAGGAGGAGCGCCGGCTGGCCTACGTCGGCATCACCCGTGCGCGGCAGAAGCTGGTGCTCAGCTACGCCGAGTCACGGCGCCTGCACGGCCAGGATATGTACGGCGTGCCCTCGCGCTTCCTGCGCGAGATCCCGGCGGCGCTGCTCAACGAGGTGCGGCCGAAGGTGCAGGTGTCGCGGCCGATGTACGCCAGCACGCTGCGGCGCAATCGCGGCCACGCGGTGGTCGACGAGACGCCGGGCATCCGCCTGGGCCAGAACGTGACCCATGTGAAGTTCGGCAACGGCATCGTCACCGACATCGAAGGCGGCGGCGCACACGCGCGCGTGCAGGTGAACTTCGAGGACGTCGGCAGCAAGTGGCTGGTGCTGGCTTACGCGAACCTGCAGCCGGCATGACCGGCGCCACGCCGCTGCTGTCGCGCGTGGTGGTGGCCGATGACCATCCGATGTTCCGCGCCGCCCTCCTGCATGCGCTGTCCGGACTGGTCGCGCCGGGCGGTGTGGCGGAAGTCGCCAGCCGCAGTGCGCTGGAAGCCGTGGTGGTCGCCGGACCCGCGCCCGAACTGGTACTGCTGGACCTGGCGATGCCCGGCGCTTATGGCTTCTCGTCGCTGGTGTGGTTGCGCAGCGAACGGCCCGAGGTGCCGGTGCTGGTGGTGTCTTCCAATGACCACCCGGGCACGCTGCAGCGCGCGCAGCAGTTCGGCGCGGCCGGCTTCGTGTCCAAGGCGGCACCGGCGCAGGACCTGCGTCGCGCGGTGTGCGCAGTCATGGCCGGCGATACGTGGTTCGACGCCGTGCCGGCCGACACCAGCGGGAGCGACGCACGCCTGGCCGAACGCCTGGCGCAGCTGACCCCGCAGCAGCTGCGGGTGCTGATGCTGATCGCCGATGGCCTGCTCAACAAGCAGATCGCCGCGGAACTGGGGTTGTCGACCAACACGGTGAAGATCCACGTCACGGCGATCCTGGCCAAGCTGCAGTGCCGTTCGCGCACCCAGGCCGCGGTGCTGCTGAAGTCGTTGGACCTGGACGCGGACGCAGAAGATACCGGCACCGGCGTTTGACCCGGCTCAGCGCGCACCACGCGCCGCCAGCAGCAGCTGCGAGAGCAGCGCGCGCAACGCCGCAGGCGCCACCGGCTTGGTCAGCAGGCGCAGGCCGATCGCGGCGACCTGCCCGCGCAGCGCCTCGTCGCGCAGCGCCGATACCACCACCACCGGTGGCAACCTGCCCCAGTGCTGCCGGCAGGCGGGCAGCAAGTCCGGGCCGACGGCATCGCCGAGCTGGTAGTCGAGCAGCAGCAGGTCCGGCGGCGGTTGCGCGTGGCACAGCGCCAGCAGCGCCGCGGCGTCGTGTGCCATCGTGACCTCGCAGCCCCATCCCTGCAGCAGCGTGTGCATCGCCAGCGCGCCGTCGCGGTCGTCGTCGACCACCCAGATCCGGCTGCCGCGCAGCGGCGAATCGCTCGCCGGTGCCGCGGCGGTTGCCGGCGGCGGCGCGGCCGCCGCCACGCGCGGCACCCGCAACGAGAACACGCTGCCGCGGCCGGGCTGCGAGCGCAGCTCGAGCCGATGCCCGAGCAGCCGCGCGATGCGGTCGACGATCGACAGCCCCAGCCCGGCGTTGCGGCGGTCGCGCTCCACGCCGTTGTCCAGGCGCCGGAACTCCTCGAAAATCGCCGCGTGCTTGTCGGCGGGGATGCCGACGCCGGTGTCGAGGACTTCGATGCGCAGGTGGTCCCCGTCGCGGCGGCAGCCCAACAGCACGCCGCCGCTGCCGGTGTACTGCAGCGCATTCGACAGCAGGTTCTGCAGCATGCGCCGCAACAGCACCGGATCGCTGCGCACCACGGCGCGGGTATCGACCCGGCGCAACGACAGCCCCCGTGGCCGCGCCAGCACCGCGAACTGCCCGGCCAGGTCGTCCAGCAGCGGTGACAGGGGCACGTCGGCCAGGTTCGGCTGCAGCGCGCCGGTTTCCAGGCGCGACAGTTCCAGCAGGTCCGACAGCAGTTCGTCCTGCGCGTCCAGCGCCGCCGCGATGCGGTCGACGAGTTCCCGGTCGCTGGCACCACGCAGTCGGTCGTGCAGGGCACCTGCCAGCATGCGGGCGGCGTTCAGCGGCTGCAGCAGGTCGTGCACCGCGGCGGCGACGAAGCGCCCCTTGTAGCGGTTGGCGCGTTCGGCCTCGAGCTTGGCTTCGCGCAGGTCGCGGGTGCTGTCCTCCACCCGCCGCTGCAGGGTGGTGGCCAGCGTGCGGAGCTCGCGCGCGGCCGCGGTGTAACTGGTGATGTCGGTGTAGCTGGTGACGAAGCCGCCGCCGGGCAGGGGATTGCCGCGGATTTCCAGTACCGTGCCGTCCGGGCGCTCACGCTCCTGCTGGTAGGCGCCGCCGCTGCGCAGGTAGTCCAGGCGGCGCTGCACCGCGTCGTGTGTGTCACCGCGGCCGAGCCAGCCGCGGCGGGCGTTGTGGCGCAGCAAGTCCTCGATCGGCCGGCCCACCTGCAGCAGCTCGGGCGGGTACTGGAAGATTTCACTGTAGCGTGAATTCCACGCCACCAAGCGCAGCTGCGCATCGACCACGCTCACGCCCTGTGGCAGGTGTTCCAGGCTTTCAAGCTGCCCGCGCGCGGCAGCGTGCGCGGCCAGGACCAGGTCGTCCTGCGCGCTGCGCAGCGCCTGCGCGTGGTGCGCGACCATGCGTTCAAGCTCCTCGCGGCTGCGTTGCTGGTGGCGCGCCAGGCGCGCGCGCTGGCGCAGGAACATCACCAGCAGCACCAGTGGCAGCCAGGCCGCGAGCGTCGCCGCGAACGCGGTGCGCGCGGCAAGTCCGGCCGCGCGCGTGTCGCGCAGCGCGTGCAGCGTCCAGTCCTGGGCCGGCAGGTGCCGCGAACGCAGCAGCCATGTGCCGGCCGTGGGCGGATCGTCGATGCGCACGCGGCGCGCGCCGCCGACCTGCGCATCGAGCGACTCGATCCGTGCGGCGCGCAGGCGCGCCGGCGGATACTGCCGGGTCGCGGCGAT
>Ga0160437_1000622_pt1 | contig 17651 bp, 14 predicted proteins | sample HID1975I_E0MG_FD_108227 | JGI IMG/M metagenome (GOLD analysis project Ga0160437, IMG submission 108227) | Enriched soil microbial communities from UW Madison campus, WI, USA - HID1975I_E0 MG | ecosystem: Environmental > Terrestrial > Soil > Unclassified | place: USA: Madison, Wisconsin... | reverse complement strand
TTCGCTGGCGGACAAGGACCTGGCCATGGATCGCACCATGATCCCGCTGGGCAGCTGCACCATGAAGCTCAACGCCACCGCCGAGATGATTCCGGTGACCTGGCCGGAGTTCGCCAACATCCATCCGCTGGCCCCGGCCGACCAGGCCACCGGCTACAAGGAACTGATCGACGGCCTAGAAGCGATGCTGGTGGAATGCACCGGCTATGACGCGGTCAGCCTGCAGCCGAACTCCGGTGCGCAGGGCGAGTACGCCGGCCTGCTGGCGATCCGCGCCTACCACCGCTCGCGCGGCGAAGGCCATCGCGACGTCTGCCTGATCCCGGATTCCGCGCACGGTACCAACCCGGCCTCGGCGCAGATGTGCGGCATGAAGGTCGTGGTGACCAAGACCGACGCCAACGGCAACGTCGATCTGGACGACATCCGCATCAACGCGGAGAAGTACAGCGACCGCCTGGCCGCGCTGATGATCACCTACCCGTCCACGCACGGCGTGTTCGAGGAAGAGGTGGTGGAGATCTGCGAGATCGTGCACAAGCACGGCGGCCAGGTCTACACCGACGGCGCCAACATGAACGCCCTGGTCGGCGTGGCCAAGCCCGGCAAGTGGGGCTCGGACGTGTCGCACCTGAACCTGCACAAGACCTTCTGCATCCCGCACGGCGGCGGCGGCCCGGGCGTGGGCCCGTGTGCGGTCAAATCGCACCTCGCCCCGTTCCTGCCCAAGGTGCTGGGCGGCGAAGGCGATGTCGGCATGGTCAGCGCGGCCAGCTTCGGCAGCGCCTCGATCCTGCCGATCAGCTGGATGTACATCACGCTGATGGGCACCGCCGGCCTGCGCAAGGCGACCCAGGTCGCCCTGCTCAACGCCAACTACATCGCCAAGCGCCTGGCCCCGCACTTCAAGACCCTGTACACCGGCCGCAACGGCCTGGTGGCACACGAGTGCATCCTGGACGTGCGTCCGCTGGAGAAGACCTCCGGCATCGGCGCCGAGGACGTGGCCAAGCGCCTGATCGATTTCGGCTTCCATGCCCCGACCCTGAGCTTCCCGGTCGCCGGCACGCTGATGGTGGAACCGACCGAAAGCGAATCCCTGCACGAACTGGACCGCTTCATCAACGCGATGATCCAGATCCGCGAAGAGATCGCCGCGATCGAAGACGGCCGCCTGGACCGCGAGGACAACCCGCTCAAGCACGCCCCGCACACCGCTGCGGTGGTGTCGGCCAGTGAGTGGTCGCACGCCTACCCACGTGAGCTGGCCGCCTTCCCGCTGGCCAGCCTGCGCCAGCAGAAGTACTGGCCGCCGGTGGCGCGCGTGGACAACGTCTACGGCGACAAGAACGTGATGTGCGCCTGCATCCCGGTCGATGCGTACAAGGAAGACGAGGGCGTGGAGGTCTAAACCTCCCTGCCCTGACGCAGCAACAAACGGCCCGCGCAAGCGGGCCGTTTTTGTCATGGGGTGCGGCCGACTACCCGCTCCCGGCTCCCGGCTCACGCGCGCCTTGGAGGAGAGCCGCCCTCGGATTCCGCAGGCTGGGCGGGGGTGTGTGGGTTCGCAGGACACGCCGTGAATCCGTCCATGGAGGCTCATGTCGCGCCATCCATGGCGCTCGTGGTCCCGCCAACCCACACACCCCCGCCCTCGACAGTGGGTCGGTCGCCTCTGGAACACCAAACGCAATCCCCGTGCAGCGGAGGCGAGCAACAACACCTCATGCCGTCATCGGACGGTTGTAGCGTCAGCATCGGCGTCGAACATTCAACGCTCACGGCTCGTTGCTCAGCGCCAAAAGCGCATTTCGCATCGCGCACTCGGCGTCGAACTCTGAGCTTCGAACTTTGAGTTGCGAGTTGCGAGTTGCGAGTTGCGAGTTGCCAGCATCAGTGCATTGAGCATCGCAGCACCAGCTCGGCTGCGGCCTGCGCTCTGCTTTGGACCTTTCCTCGTCCACCAGCCCCCTGTCAAAGGGTGGGCACGGGTGGGTTGGCGGGACCGTGTGTTGCCATGGATGGCAACACACGAGCTTACATGGACGTACTTGCAGCGGGTCCCGACAACCCACCCGTGCCCGCCCCAACCAGCGGAGCCCAAACCCTGCGGCCGTTTGGCTGTTGGCTGTTGGCTGTTGGCTGTTGGCTCTCAGCTGTTGGCTGTAGCCCGCATCCGGCGCGCAACCTCACTACTGGCCGCGATCACCGCCGTCAGCACCGCCATCGACAGGAACTGCACCCGCGTGTGCGCCTCGGACAACAACAGACCGAAAATCACCGCCAACACCCCCAACCCCAACACCGTCAGATACGGATACCCCGCCATCCGGAACGGCAACCGCGTCCCATCCCGGTTCGCCCGATGACGCAGAATCAACTGCGACAACAACGAAATCGTCCACACCAGCAGACACGTCGAGCCCACGATGTTGAGCAGCACCGGCAGCACCCTGTCCGGAAACACCAGCTCCATCACCGTCGCCGCGAAACCGAACAGCACACTGGCCAGCACCGCGATGATCGGCACCTGGCGCGGATCGGTCCAGCCCAGCACCGCCGGCGCCTCACGGCGCTGCGCCAGCGAATACATCATCCGCGACGCGCCATATAGATTGGCATTGAGCGCCGACAGCAGCGCGATCACCGCGATCAGCGTGATCGCCGTCGCCGCACCCGGAATCTTGGCCGCTTCCAGCACCGCCGCGAACGGCGACCTGAGTGCCTCGCTGGTCCACGGCACCACTGCGATGATCACGCTCAGCGAGCCGATGTAGAACACCAGGATGCGCCAGGCCACGGTGCGGATCGCGCGGGCGATGCTGCGCTCGGGGTCTTCGGTTTCGGCCGCGGCCACCGCCACGATCTCGGTGCCGCCGAAGGCGAATATCACCACCAGCAGCGCCGCGCCGATCCCGGCCAGGCCCTTGGGCATGAAGCCACCGTGCTCGGTGAAGTTGCGCAGGCCCGGCGAGGCCACGTCCGGCAGCCAGCCCATCAGCAGCGCCACGCCGATCAGGATGAAGCCGACGATCGCGGCCACTTTCAGGATCGCGAACCAGAATTCGAACTCGCCAAAGTTTTTCACCCCGAGCAGATTGATCGCGGTGAAGAACAGCATGAAGGCCAGCGCCGCCATCGGCACCGGGATCGCCGGCCAGACCGTGGCGAGCAGGCCGGCCGCACCGACCGCTTCAGCGGCGATCACGATCACCAGCTGCACCCACCATAGCCAGCCCACCGTGGCACCGGCAGTGGCGCCCATGGCGTCGGCGGCGTAGACCGAAAACGCGCCACTGGTCGGCTTGGCCGCGGCCATTTCGCCCAGCGCGTTCATCACGATGATCACCAGCGCGCCGGCGACCAGATACGACAGCAGGACCGCCGGGCCGGCGGCCTGGACGCCTACCCCGGAACCGAGGAACAGGCCGGCGCCGATCGCGCTGCCCAGGCCCATCATGATCAGCTGGCGGGGCTTGAGCGCGTGCCCTAGGCGGGTATCGGCGGGCGGAGTGACAGGAGCCGGAGTCTGGGATGCGGGCATCGGAATCGATTGGCGGGCAACAAGTGCGACACCATACCCTGTCGACCGCGCGACGGCATAGGCCGGAAGCCCCACCCCGCCTCAGCCGGCGGCGCGCTCGCCGATCTGGGCACGGTAGGCCCGCGGCGACAGCCCGACCTCGGCCTTGAACTTGCGGGTAAACGCACTCTGGTCGGTGAAGCCACAGGCCTGGCCGATGCTGGCAATGCTGTCCGGGCCATGCAACAGGTGGACCGCCATCTGGATGCGCAGGCGGGTAAGGACCTGCTGCGGGGTCATCTGGAATACCTTGCGGAAGGTACGCTCCAGCTTGGAGAGCGAGAACCCGGTGATGTCCAGCAGGGTCTGCATGCGCACGTTTTCGGCGTAATGCGCATTCAGATGGGCCAGGGCCAGGCGCAGCTGTTCGTACTGGGTGCCCAGGCTGTCCTTCTGGCCCAGGTCGCGCGAGATCCCGATCAATCCGCGGATCTGCCCCTCCACCAGCAGCGGCCGCTTGCAGGTCAGGCACCAGCCCGGCTCGCGGTTGGCGAACAGATGCAGCTCCATCAGGTTCTCGATCACCTTGCCGGCCAGCACCTGCTCGTCCTGGGTGGCGTAATCGGCCCCCAGCCCGGTCGGATAGATCTCCGCCGCGGTCCGCCCGATCACGTCCTTGCGCGACTTCAGGCCCAGCCGGCGCAGCATGGTCTGGTTGATATGCGTATACCGCCCGTCGCGGTCCTTCATGAAGAACAGGACGTCGGGGATCGCATCAAACAGGGCTTCGATGTCGGCGGGTTCAACGCGCATGCGGCTGGAAAGAACAGGGGAATGACGCGACCAAGGATACCTGCACGCGCGCGCCTCACCCAGCGCCGGCGCCCCGCATGTGAAGCGCGGGTGCAAGCAGCGCCGCATTTTCGCACCCGCGATTAACGCCCCGCCCGCCAGTGTGAGGTGATCCCCCTTCCCGCCAGCTCCCGGAGTCGCCTCATGGCCGCCAGCAAGAAAAGCACAAAGAATGCCCCCGCCCCCGCCGCCGATGTCCGTGGCGAAGGGGATGAACTGCACCAGCGTGCGGGCAATGGCCATCCCGCACTGACCACCAACCAGGGCATTCCGGTCGGTGACAACCAGAATTCGCTGCGGGCCACCCCGCGCGGGCCGACCCTGCTGGAAGACTTCATCCTGCGCGAGAAGATCACCCACTTCGACCATGAGCGCATCCCCGAGCGCATCGTGCATGCGCGCGGCAGCGCCGCGCACGGGTATTTCGAACTGACCCGCTCGCTTGGCGAATACACCCGGGCGCGGATCCTCAGCGAGGTAGGCGTGCGCACCCCGCTGTTCACCCGCTTCTCCACGGTGGCCGGCGGTGCCGGCTCGGTCGACACCCCGCGCGACGTACGCGGCTTCGCGGTCAAGTTCTACACCAAGGAAGGCAACTGGGATCTGGTCGGCAACAACATCCCGGTGTTCTTCATCCAGGATGCGATCAAGTTCCCCGACCTGATCCATGCGGTGAAGATGGAGCCGGACCGCGCCTTCCCGCAGGCAGCCAGCGCGCACGACACCTTCTGGGATTTCGTCTCGCTGATGCCCGAATCGATGCACATGATCATGTGGGCGATGAGCGACCGCACGATCCCGCGCTCGCTGCGCACCATCGAAGGCTTCGGCATCCACAGCTTCCGGCTGATCAACGATGCTGGCGAGTCGACCTTCGTCAAATTCCACTGGCGGCCGAAGCTGGGCATCCAGTCCACCGTGTGGGACGAGGCGGTGAAGCTGCAGAGCGCAGACAACGATTTCCACCGCCGCGACCTGTTCGAGGCGATCACCGCCGGCAACTTCCCCGAGTGGGAGCTGGCGGTGCAGCTGTTCACCGAGGAACAGGCCGAGGCCTTCCCGTTCGACCATCTGGACTCGACCAAGATCATCCCGGAATCGCTGGTACCGCTCACGGTGATCGGGCGCATGGTGCTGGACCGCTGGCCGGACAACTTCTTCGCCGAAACCGAACAGGTCGCCTACTGCCCGGCCAACGTGCCGCCGGGCATCGACTTCAGCAACGATCCGCTGCTGCAGGGCCGCCTGTTCTCCTATCTGGATACCCAGCTCAGCCGCCTGGGCGGCCCGAACTTCCATCAGATTCCGGTCAATGCCCCCAAGTGTCCGTTCGCCAATCACCAGCGCGATGGCCACATGCAGATGAGCATCCCGAAGGGTCGGGTCGCTTACGATCCCAGCTCGCTGCAGGGCGACAGCCCGCGTGAGACCGCCGATGGCTTCCCCAGCCATGCCACCGCCCCGGATGACGGCCGCAAGGGGCGCGTGCGCGCAGACAGCTTCGCCGATCACTACAGCCAGGCCCGGATGTTCTTCCGCAGCCTGGAAGCGCCGGAGCAGGCGCACCTCGCCTCCGCACTGGTGTTCGAGCTGTCCAAGGTGGAAACGGTCAAGGTCCGCGAGCGTACGGTGAGCCACCTGCGCAACATCGATGAATCGCTGGCCAAGCGGGTCGCCGATGGCCTGGCGATGCCCGCGCTGCCCGAGCCGGCCGCCACGCAGACCCCGGCGCAGGATTTCCCGAAGGCGCCCGAGGTACGGATCATCGGCCGCACCAAGGACCTGCTCACCGGCCGCTGCATCGGCATCCTGTTCGACGAAGGCTCCGATGCGGCCCTGATCGCCAACCTGCGCAAGGCCGCCGACAAGGCCGGGGCCAGCGTGAAGCTGGTCGCACCGAAAATCGGTGGCGCCAGGCTCAGCGATGGCAAGACGCTCGCCGCGGACGGCCAGTTGGCCGGCACGCCGTCGGTGGTCTTCGATGCGGTCGCCGTGGTGCTCAGCAGTGATGCCGCCAAGAAGCTTAGCAAGGAATCGGCCGCGATCGATTTCGTCAGCGATGCCTGGGCCCACCTCAAGGCGATCGCCGCCGACGACGGCGCACAGGCGCTGTTGAAGGTCGCCCGGGTCGGCAACGATGCCGGGGTGGTCGAGGCCGAGGACGCAAAGGCCTTCCTCGCCGCCGCCTCTACGCGGCAGTGGGCCCGCGAACCGAAGGTGCGCACGCTCGCCTGAGCGGCGCCACCTTCGTCACCAGACAGGAGCATGACCATGCCGCGCGGTGATAAATCCAGCTATACCGACAAGCAGAAGCGCACAGCCGAGCACATCGAGGAAAGCGAGAAAGCGCGGGGCCGCAGCGAGGCCACCGCCGAACGCATCGCCTGGGCCACGGTCAACAAGCAGGATGGTGGCGGGAAGAAGCGCGGCAGTGCGAACAAGACGGCCGCCAAGACCGCGAAGACCTCGGCGACGAAGAAGGCAGCGGTAAAGAAAACCGCTGCCAGGAAGGCCGCCCCGAACGCAGCGGCCGGGAAGGCCACCAAGAAGACCGTAACGAAGACGGCGAAGAAGACCGCTGGAAAAACGACAGCGAAAACCGCGGTCAAGAAGACGACAAAGAAAGCGGCGAAGAAGACCGTCGCGAAGCAGGCCACCCGGAAATCCGCATCAACTACCGCCGCCCGGACGCCTGCGAAAAAGACGGCAACAAAGACGGCAACGACCGGCGCCCGCAAGCGAGCGACCGGCAAGGCCTGACCTGCGCGCCTGACCGGCCGTGCATTTACCGCGTACTGCCTGAAGCAGCACGCGGCAGAGCCCAGGCGCAGCGCTTACCGCGGCACTGGCACGGTGGACGGCTTCGATGGCGTGACCCTTCCGGACGCTACCGGTTTCACCGGCAGCGGCATCGACTGCAGCCGGCGGATCGAGCCGATCGGCACGGCTTCGGCCCGCCGTTGTTCGGGCCACCACAGGAACACGAACGCACTGCTGGAGCCCAGCAGTTTCGCAGTGCCGGGCAGCGCGGCCACGTCTCCCCCGAGCACGACCTGCACCGATGTACCGCCCCTGCCATCTCGGATCTTCTCGGCCGAGCTGAGGGCATACAGCGCCGCGCCAAATGCCATGAAGCAGACCACCGCAATGCACATGCCGGTCAGTGGACGCAACCCGGAGAACTCCCAGTTCATCCACGGCGATTCGGAGAACAGCATCCGCCATCCCCAGTGCCGCGCACGCAGGCGCGCCACCTTGGCCGGGTTGCGCCGCCGCAGGGTTTCCGGCCAGCCCAGCAGCACCGCCAGCAGAGCGCCCAGCAGCAGGATCAGAACGTAGGCCGGATCGCGCACTCCTGCGACCAGGAAGTCGCTGACCTGCAGGTAATCCAGGATCGACAGCCGGAACTTGAAATAGAAGAAGTAGCTCGACCACAGGCCCAGAACGGACAGGAATACGTAGCCGGCACTGACCATCAACGCCGGCTCCTGCCGCAGCAGACGCCAGATCACGGCCACCATCGAATCTTCATTGCCATGCGTGACCGGCAGCAACGACCAATCGGTCGGCGTCTGCTCCGCCGGGACATCCCCGTGACTGCTGCCCTCGTCCCTGTTCCCCATGCGCCCCTCCCCCGTTCGGCAGAGCATCGCGCACTTTGGCGATGGACGGAAGCGGGCGCACCGGGGTCGCGCGGTCGCGGAGACCGCCGTGGCGCCGCGCCCTACTGCACGCTGAAACTTGCCTCCGTGGCGTGCTCGGTCCCTTCGATGCGCAGGTCGATCGAGAAGCGGTCGCACAACCGCTGTACGATCGCCAGGCCCAGCCCGAACCCGGCGCTGCCCTCGCCCTTGGTGAACGGCCGCATGATCGCTTCGGGATCGCCTGCCGGCGCGGTATTGCGGACCCGCAGCCGCCCGGCCGCGACATCGATGTACACCTCGCCCGCCCGCGTGTGCGCGAATGCATTGCCGATCAGGTTGGCCAGCAGCATGTGCAGCACCGGGCCAGGCACCGCCAGGTGCGCGCTGGCGGGCACATCGACCCGCACCTGCACCGGCTTGCCCTCCAGCTGCGACGCCTGCTCGACCACTACCTGTTCCAGCATCGGCAGCACCGGCTGTGGGGTCGCCTCCTGATCCACGTTCTCTTCGCGGGCCAGCGTGAGCAGGGTGATGACGGTCTGTTCGAGCTGCCGCGCCGAGTGCTGCACATGCTCAAGCTGCTGCCGCCCACGCTCGGACAGGCCCGGTTCGCTGGCCAGCTGTTCGGTGGCGCTGCGGATCACCGCCAGTGGCGTGCGCAGCTCATGGCTGGCGTCACGGGTGAACGCATGTTCGCGGGCAATGAAGGCGCGCACCCGCCCGCTGAGATCCTCCACGCCGCGGGCGAGCACGCCGACCTCGTCATCCGGGAAGTCACCGGCAAACCCGACCGGCAACCGATCCGGCGCCATCTCATCGACCAGCGCCGCCAGCCTGGACAAGGGTCGCGTGGTGCGTCGGGCCAGCCATGCGCCGGCCAGGACGGCGACCATCACCACGGCCAGTCCGGACCAGGCCAGCAACGCCAGGATCTGGCTGCGCATCGGCCGCACCACCAGTTGCTGGCTGACCTCGGCGACCAGCCACCCCGGCGTGGCGGCCCCTTCCGGCTGCACCGGCCGCAGGTGATAGTGCCGCCCCTGCGTACCGGCGATCTCGCGGCGCCAGGGCTCGGCATCAAAGGTGGCCTTGAGATCGGACGGGAACGTGGCAGGGCTGTCGTGGATCGTCATGAAGGCATTGCGCGGCGGCGACCAGGTCCCACGGTCGGCCCGCTGATCCAGCTGCTGCTGCGCTTCCTGTTCGAGCATCGCATCGAAGAAGCGATCCTCAACGCTGTAAACGAACACCGCCACGTACAGGCCGAACAGGCTGGCCACCGCCAGCGCGAACACCGCAAACACCAGCATCAGCCGGTTGCGCAGCCGATGCACCCGTGCCGTCATGCGTCGGCCTCCAGCCTGAAGCCGACATCGTGCACGGTCTTGAGCATCGCCCGCTCGAAGGGCTTGTCCAGCGCCTGGCGCAGCAGGTACAGATGCGAGCGCAGCGGATCCGATGGCGGTGCTTCATCGCCCCAGAGCCGTCGGATCAACTCGCTGCGGGTGACCGTGCGCGGCCAGGCTTCGGCAAGCAGCACCAGCAGCCGGTAAGCGGTCTGCGGCAACTCGATCGCCTGCCCACCGCGATACACGGCGCCACTGCGGCGATCAATGCCCAGCGACCCGATGCGCAGCACATGCCCATCGCGTCGTCCGTGTCGATGGGCCAGCGCCAGGCATCGCGCCAGCAGCTCCTCGCCCGCGAATGGCTTGACCAGGTAATCATCGGCACCGGCCTGGAAGCCGACCAGCTTGTCGGCCAGCGTGTCGCGCGCGGTCAGCATCAGGATGGGAATGTGGCGGTCGGCCTGCTCACGCAGATGGCTGCACACACGCAGGCCATCCATGCCCGGGAGGGTGAGGTCCAGCACCAGTACCTCCGGCGGTTCATCCAGCGCCATCTGCAGGCCACTGCGGCCATCGGCGGCGAAGGCCACGCGATGGCCGCGGGCTTCCAGCAGCGTGGCCATGCCGGCGCGCAGGGCCGGATTGTCCTCGATCACCAGGATGTGCAGGCCTTCGTCCATGGGGTCAGCCTTCGATCGTGTCCTTGAGCTGCTTAGCTTCGGCCATGTCCGGGTGGGTTTCCAGCAGTTTGCCGAGCACGCTGCGTGCCTGTGCGACCTCGCCGAGGCGCCAATGCGCCTGCGCGATGCCCAGCGGCAGCTGCGGCTCACTCATGTACGGCGCGGCCAACTGCATGATCGCCAGCGCGTCACGCACCGCTGCGTCGTCCTGCGCGGCCTGCAGCTGGTAGTACCCGAGCACGCCGATCAGCTGGTCGTGATAGCCCGTACGGTTGCTGGCCAGCTCGCGCTTGACCGCCTCCCCCTCACCGGCAAGCAGGCGCTGCACCAGCGCCATGCTGGCCTCGTCACGCCACGGCGTGCGGGCCACCGGCGTGCGACCGGTAGCGCGCACGATCGCCTCGGCGACGGCCGGTGTGGAATACGGGTTCTGCCCGGTGATCAGCCGGCCGTCGACGACCAGCTTGGGCATCATCAGCGGCGCCTGTTCCCAGCGCGCACCGCGCTCGCGCAGCGCCGTCTCCAGCAGGAAGGGAAACTCCTTCGCCCAGCGCTTGCCGAACACCCCTTCCTCGGCATTGGTGAAGCCGGTCATGCGACGTCCGGCCACCAGCAGCGATCCGTCCGCCAGCCGCACGTCCACCAGCGCAGCCGGGCCGTGACACACCGCCGCGATCACGGCGCCGCGGTCATGCATCGTGCCGACCAGACTGCGCAGCGCGGCATCGGCCGGCAGATCGAACATCGCGCCCTTGCCTCCGACCACATAGACCGCCGCATAGTCGGCCGCCCGCAGCGTGGCGGTGGCGCGGGTATCGGCCAGTAGCGCGGTCGCGGCCGGATCAGCGAGGACGCGTGCGTTGAAGGGCTCCTCGGCATTGAACTTGTCGGCCTCCACCGGCCCGCCGCGCGGGCTGGCCACCTGCACGGCCAGGCCGTTGTCGCGGAAGATCAGGTAGGCCTGGGCGAATTCGTCCATCTCGAACCCGGGGCGGCTCTTGCCCTGGTCACGGCCTTCGCCGCTGACCACGATCAGCACCGTATCGGCGGCCGCCGGGCGGGCATGGAGCGAGGGAACGGCCAGCAACAGGGCCAGGACGGCACCGGTACGGCGCAGCAGGGACAGCATCATGGGCAGCATTCCTTGGGTAGGTGGCCCCAGCCTGCCGCGCGGATGTGAATCAGATTTCAAGCCGGCATGGCCGTGCACACAGCTGAACGATCCGGCCGCCGGGCGCTGCGTTGATGGCTCCCTCGGCCCGAAGATGCGAAAATCCCTCCCCCTCCAGGGCAGGCCCCGCGCCAGCCGATTCCCGAGATACCGTGAAGACCCCCCAAGGCTTGCAGGCGCTGATCGACGACGGCGTGATCGATGAAGTGCTCCGCCCGCTCAAGAGCGGCAAGGAAGCAGCGGTATACGTGGTCCGCAGCGGCGACGATGTGCGCTGCGCGAAGGTATACAAGGACATGGCCCAGCGCAGCTTCCAGCAGCGCGTGCAGTATCAGGAAGGCCGCAAGGTCCGTGGCAGCCGCGAAGCGCGCGCCGTGGGCAAGGCCAGCAATTACGGCCGCAAACAGCAGGAAGCGGCCTGGAAGAACACCGAAGTGGAGGCGCTGTACCAGCTGCGCGATGCTGGCGTGCGCGTGCCCGAGCCGTACGGCTACTTCCACGGCGTGCTGGTGATGGAGCTGGTCACCGATGCCGAGGGTTATTCCGCCGCGCGTCTGGGCGAAGTCGAACTCAGCCCGGAACAGGCCCGCGAGTTTCACCAGATCCTGGTCCGCCAGGTCGTGCGGATGCTGTGCTGCGGCCTGATCCACGGCGACCTGTCGCCGTACAACGTGCTGGTCGGCCCGGAAGGCCCGGTGGTGATCGATTTCCCCCAGGTCGTCAGCGCTGCAGGCAACAATGCCGCGCGCACGATGCTGCTGCGTGACGTCAACAACCTCACCGCCTATCTGGGCCGCTGGGCACCGGAACTGCTGGAGACCTGGTACGGCGAAGAGATGTGGGCACTGTTCGAGGCCGGCGATCTGCTCCCGGACAGCGTGCTGACCGGCGCGTTCGAGCAGGATGAAAGCAGCATCGATCTGGATGGCGTCCGCCACGCGATCAACGATGCGCGCGAAGAAGCGCTGATCCGCCAGCAGGGCCGGGAAGCGGCGGAAGAAAACGACGACTGAGTCGACGCCGATGGCGCCCGGCGCCCGGCGCCCGGCGCCACCGTGTCGCACGGCCATGCAGAACGCCCCGCAGATGCGGGGCGTTCTGTTTTCCACTCATCCGGCGACGGCTGTCACGCAGCCTGCAGCGCGCCCGGTCGGCCCCGCACGACGTCGGTGCCGGCGATCTTGAACACCGCGACCGATTCGGTCAGTGCCTGCGCCTGCTCTTCCAGCGCGCGGCTGGCGGCCGTGGCTTCTTCCACCAGCGCCGCATTCTGCTGGGTGACCTGGTCCATCTGCACTACGACCTGGTTGACCTGCTCGATACCGGTGGCCTGCTCCTTGGTGGCGGCGGCGATATCGCTCATCAGCTGATTGGTGCGCGCACTGGCCTGGGTCAGCCGGGTGATCGCCGCTTCGGACTGCACGGTCACGCTCAGACCGGTCCTGACCTTGTCGCTGGATTCGTCGATCAACGCCTTGATCTCCTTGGCCGCCGTACCAGCGCGCTGTGCCAGCGTGCGCACCTCGCTGGCCACGACCGCGAAGCCGCGTCCGTTCTCGCCGGCGCGGGCCGCCTCCACCGCGGCATTCAAGGCCAGGATGTTGGTCTGGAACGCGATGCCATCGATCACCGAAGAGATCTCGGAGATCCGCGCCGAAGACTGGTCGATCTCGCCCATCACTGCCGCCATCTGCGCAATCGCCTGCTCGGTCGCCTTCACCGCCGCGCCGGCCGCATTGGCCTCGTGATCGGCCTGGCTGGCCAGTTCGGCGTTCTGCCGGACCGTGGAGGTCAGCTCTTCCATCGAGGCGGCCGCCTCTTCCAGGTTGGCTGCCTGCTGCTCGGTACGTCGCGAGAGATCATTGTGGCCGGCCGCCAGTTCCTGCGCGGCGTCGTTGATGCTCCCGGCCGCGCCCTGGATCTGCTGGACGATACCGGTCAGCTGCACCGCCGTGACGTTGGCATCGTCGCGCATCTGCGCAAAGACCCCTTCGTAGTCGCCCTCCATGCGCGAGGTCAGATCCCCCGTGGAGATCGCCCGCAGCACCAGTGACAGGTCCGCGATGCTGGCCTGCGAACTGGCCATCATGCCGTTGAGCTGGGCCACCATCGCGCGAAACTGGAACTGGAAGCCCGGCTCGTCACCGCGTACCGAGAAATCACCCGCGCGTGCCGCCGATGCCAGGGTTTCGATCTGCTGGTTGATCGCCATCAGGCTGCCCTTGACCGTGGCCATGGTGCTGGTCAGCACGGCCTTCTCGCCCGGGTAGCTGTCCAGATCACGGCTCAGATCGCCGATGGCGTAACGCTGCATCACGTCCACCATATGCAGCTCGACCGCCACGTGTGAACCCACCAGTTCGTTGGTGGCACGGATCATCCGCCCGAAATCGCCGGGGAATGCCGCCTCCTCCATGCGGTAGCCCAGCGCGCCGGCCTCGTGCTGCCGTGCCATCTCCAGCTGCGCGGTGATCGCGGCCCGCACGGTCTCGCGCACGGTGCCCATCGCGTTGCCCAGCCGGGTGATTTCATCGCGGCCACCGAGGCGGACCTCCTCGGCCAGATCGCCCTTGGCCATCCGTGCGGCAAGCTCCACTGCGCGTGCCAGCGGTGCGGTCAGGCTGCGGCCGATCAACACCGAGGCGGCAATGCCGACCAACAGCGCAATCGCGCCCAGGATCAGCAATCTCATCACGGTCTGCTCGCCGAGACGGATCGCGGCGGCGCCAGCATCACGGCTCTGCGTTTCTTCGTAGGCCACTCCGTTATCCAGGGCGGCGTTCCAGCCATTGGCCGCTTCCTGCACGGCACCGAGAGTGAGCGCCGTCGCTGCGGCGAAATCGCCCTGCCGCATGAGCTCGCCCATCTGCTTGTTGAGTGGCTGGGCCCGACCGCGCCAGGTAGCGATAGCCTCGGCAATGGCCTTTTCATCGTCGGATGCCGGCATGGCCTGATAGGTCTTCCAGCTCGCCTCGTAGCGCGCCACCAGCGCCGCGATACGGGCTTCATCATCGGCCAGGCCATCACCCTGCCGCAGCAGCATCTGGCGCCGCACCACCATCATTTCGTTGTTGGCGTCGAGCATGTCCGAGAGCACCCCCACTTTGGCCATGTTGACCTCGACGACCTGCTGCATGGCCTCTTTCTGCAGGGCACTTCCCTTGGCACCGATGATCACCACCGCCGCTACCAGCACCAGCAGCAGCCCAAAGCCGATCCCCAGCCGCCAGACGACGCTGACGTTGCGCAAACTATCCATGACATCTTCCAAAACGAGGTGAGTGCTCCGGTATCGGCGCTGGATGAAGTGCCTTGACCCACCCGGGTGTGAAGGGGTTCACGTAACGCACACCTCACTGACGGAATGCCATTTCTGCCAGGCGCCACGTCACAGTTTTCACGTCGAACGCGCAACCGACGCTGGCATGGTGGATGCACGCTATCCATGGAGTCCCCGATGTCCCTTCGCATGCATCGATTCGCACGCGTCACCGCGCTCGCCCTCGCCCTGTCGTCATCGGGCTGGGCAATGGCGCAGACCGCACCGTCCCCCGCCACTGCCACCGCGCCGGCGAAGGCGCCACTGGAGACGGGCCTGCGTTCGGATCTGCATGCGCAGGTACTACTGGATCGTGCGCACTTCTCGCCCGGGCAGATCGATGGCGAGGTCGGCTCCAATCAGAAACGCGCCGTCTCCGGCTTCCAGGCCGCACGCGGGCTGAAGGTCACCGGCGAACTGGACGACGCCACCTGGCAGGCCCTGCAGCCCGATGCCGCGCCGCCGCTGACGCGCTACACGCTCACCGCAGACGACGTCGCCGGTCCATTCCAGCCGCTTCCAAAAGGCCCCGCCGCACAGTCGAAACTGAAGGCGTTGGGCTTCGGTTCCGTGGAAGAGGCGCTGGGCGAACGCTTCCACGCCTCGCCGGAGCTGTTGAAGACACTCAACCCGGGCGTGGACCTGGGCAAGGCCGGCAGCGTGATCCAGGTGCCGAACATCGCCGTCACGCCGCTGCCCAAGGCGAGCAAACTGGTGATCGACAAATCCGACTCGACGCTGCGCCTGTTCGATGCCGACGGCAAGGTCTACGCGCAGTTCCCGGTGTCGTCGGGCAGCAAGCATGACCCGCTGCCGATCGGGAAATGGAAGATCCTTGGCATCTCCCGCGATCCGACCTTCCACTACAACCCCAAGCTGTTCTGGGATGCCAAGGCCGGTGACAGCAAAGCCGTGCTCCCGCCGGGCCCGAACAACCCGGTCGGCGTGGTCTGGATTGATATCTCCAAGCCGCATTACGGCCTGCACGGCACACCGGAACCGGGCCATGTCGGCAAGACGGAGTCGCACGGCTGCGTACGCATGACCAACTGGGATGCGCTGCAGGTGGCCGATGCGGTGGATGCCTCCGTGCCGGTCGTGATGCAGGAGTAAGCGCATGAAAACCCTGCGACTGCTGGCGGTCGGCCTGGTGCTGGGTGTGGTCGGATACTGGCTGCTGGCCCCGGATCCCTCCGCCAGGCTCGGGGCTGCCGAGCCGGCGAAGGTTGGCTCGGCCACCAGTTCCGCCCGTGCCACGCGCGATGGCCCACCGCCACCGCTGCCAAGCACCGCGCCTGCACCGGTGCAGACCACGCCCCCCCCGCCCGCGCCGGATGCGGGCGGTTCTGCACCCGCACCGGCCGAGGGCGCAGGCGCCTTGCTGCTGCCCGTACAGGGGATCGATGCCAATCAGTTGCAGGACACCTTCACCGACGCGCGCAGCGAAGGCCGCGTGCACGACGCGATCGACATCCTCGCACCGAACGGCACGCCGGTCCTTGCCGTTGCCGATGGCACGGTGGAAAAACTATTCGACAGCGTGCGTGGCGGGCTGACCGTCTATCAGTTCGAACCGAGCGGCCGCTACTGCTATTACTACGCGCACCTGGACCGCTATGCCGAAGGCCTGGCGGAGAAAAAGACCATCAAACGCGGTGAGGTGATCGGCTATGTCGGCAGCACCGGCAATGCCAGCCCCGAAGCACCGCACCTGCATTTCGAGATCCATGTACTGGGCCCGGAGAAGCAGTGGTGGAAGGGCGAGTCGATCAATCCGTATCCGGTATTGAAGGGCGCGCCGCTTGCCGCCCAGTGATCAACGTGCAGCGGACGTTGCGTCCCGTATCGCCCGTGCCAGTTCCCAGGCCCGGCCGCGCAGTGCATCCAGCCGCTCGTTGAGTTCGCCCGCGTCGGCTTTCCATTGGAAATGGCCGTTGCTGTAATCCTGGCCCAGCGCGAGATCATTGAACGATCCCATGCCGCCATAGGCGCGCAGCAGGCTCTCCGGCGCGTCGGGGGCGCCCTGCTCGAGCTTGAGCTTGACCCGCTGCATCCAATCCGCCCAGTGGCGCTCCCCGTCGCTACGCAGCATCGCTTCGAGCTCGCTCACCACGGCATGCAGCGCGCGGCTGGCACTGCTCATCGCGAAGGGTGTGTCTCCAGACTCCATTTCGCCCTGGCGGATCGTTGAGAGGCTGGACAGCATGCCATGGCCTGGATAACCGGCGCGATCACGGCGCGCCAATGGTCGCGGCCGACCAGTAGAACTACTGGCGCGAATCCGGGAATTTGCCGTTGTACCGATCACCGACGCGGCGGACACTGGCCGCTGACGGCCCGCCTCGACCACCGCCCCATTCTGGAGATCACCGTGATGATGCTCGCGCCCCGCGTTGCCCTGCTCCTTCTCTGCGGCGTCGTGGCGGCCAGCACCGCAGCGGCGCAGGAACTGCCCGCCACGGCCGCCGACCGCTTCGCCCTGCTTGATCGCAATGGCGATGGCAGGATCAGCCGGGATGAGTACGACGGCGATGCCTTCTTCCGCGTGCTCGACGCCGACCACAACTACCGGGTGACGGTGGATGAAGTGCAGGCGGTGCTGGGCCCACAACGCGACGGCGAGTTCTCGGCAGCGGAATGGGTACGCATCACCGATCTTAACGGCGACGGCGAACTGAGTGCCGAGGAGATGCGTCGCTCGTCGCAGATGCGCTTCCAGAGCCTGGATGCCAACCACGATGAGAACCTGGAGCTGTCGGAACTGCAGATGGGCGTCGGCCGGCGCTGAAGCGTATGCGGGTGCGGCAACGAAAAAGCCCCGCTCGCGCGGGGCTTTTCCTTCAGACTACGTGGCACTGCCGGGCGTGGCCCGGCACTGCGCGCCTGATCAGGCGAACGGATCCTGCAGGACCATGGTGTGGTCGCGGTCCGGGCCGGTCGAGACGATGCTCACCGGGCAACCGGCCAGCTCTTCCAGCGCGCGCAGGTAAGCGCGGGCGGCCGGCGGCAGGTCGTCCCAGTTGGTGATGCCGTGGGTGTTCTCGGTCCAGCCCGGGAACTCCAGGTACACCGGGGTGCACTCTTCCCAGCCCTGCGCGTCCAGCGGCGCGTAC
>Ga0160437_1000620_pt1 | contig 17701 bp, 20 predicted proteins | sample HID1975I_E0MG_FD_108227 | JGI IMG/M metagenome (GOLD analysis project Ga0160437, IMG submission 108227) | Enriched soil microbial communities from UW Madison campus, WI, USA - HID1975I_E0 MG | ecosystem: Environmental > Terrestrial > Soil > Unclassified | place: USA: Madison, Wisconsin... | reverse complement strand
CTCGTCCAGCACGGCGCGCAGGCGGTCAACGTCTTGCACCAGCGCATGCAGGCTGCCGCCCAGCCGGTACAGGTTCCACAGCGCCACCGACGGCTGGCGGTTCCAGGAATAGCGCCCTTCCGAATCGGAATGGTTGCACACGTGCCCCAGGCGGAAGCCGTCCATGAAGCCGTACGGACCGTAGTCCAGCGTGAGCCCCAGAATGGACATGTTGTCGGTGTTCATGACGCCATGACAAAAGCCCACCGCCTGCCAGTCGGCCATCAACCGCGCCGTACGGTGCGTGACCTCGCGCAGCAAGTTGATGTAGGGCGTCACGTCATCGTGGGAGTCCTGCGATTGGCCCTCCGGCGCCTGGCGGCATTCCGGGTAAAAGCGGTCAATGACATAGTCGGCCAGCGTCTTCAACAATTCCGGCTGTCGACGCGATGACCAATGTTCAAACGAACCAAATCGAACGAAGCTGGGCGACATTCGCGTCACGATGGCGGCCGTCTCCACGGTTTCTCGCATGACCGGGTCATCCGACACCACCAGCGCCAGTGCGCGCGTCGTGGGAATCCCCAGACCGTGCATGGCTTCGCTGGCCAGGTATTCACGCACGGATGAGCGCAACACGGCGCGGCCGTCTCCCATGCGTGAGTACGGCGTCATCCCGGCGCCCTTCAATTGCAGCTCCCAGCCACCGGCCGGCCCCTGGACTTCGCCCAACAGGTGGGCGCGCCCGTCTCCCAACTGGCCCGCCCAAACGCCGAACTGGTGCCCGCTGTAGACCGCGGCCAGCGTGTCGCCGCCAGGCAGCGGCTCCGAGCCGGAAAAAACCTGCAAAAACTCGGGCGTGCTCAGGACGGACGAGTCCAGGCCAAGCAGCGCGGCCGCGTCGGCGTTGGCGTGCAACAGGCGCGGATTATTCAGGCCTTGCGGCGTCAGGCGGGTATAGAAAACAGCGGGCAACGCGGCAAAGGTATTGACCGCGCGCAGTTCGGATAGGGATTGTGCATTCATGCGCGTTGGCTCCTGGCGGCGCGCTTGGCGGGCCGCACATAGAAAATGGCGCTAAGGAAAAAAGTAGCCGAAAGAACGATTTCACCCCAGGCCATCAGCACGGAAAGCGGCATCGGGTCGGACATGGCTCGTACCACTCCTTCCATCAGATACAGCAGCGACAACATGGACGCCCACTGATAGGTGTAGAGGTTCCCACGCAGGATGCCGCGCAGCGGAAACGCCAGCGGCAACGCCTTCAACAGCATCCAGGATCCGCCGGGCCGCAACGGCGCCACCACGGTTTCCCAGGTCACGCACAGGACGATCAGGGCGAACAGCGAAACCGACGCCAGCAGGCGCAAACGGGGGTTGAGTTCAAGGTTCATACTGCTATTATCGCCTGATGAATCGCCCCGCCGAGTCCGTCGCCGCCACGCCGGCGGCTACCAAACCCGCGACGCCGCGCTCTTCATGGGTTGTCAGGGCAGGACGTATTTTTCGGTTCACCCTGCAACGCGCCGACGAAGAAAAGCTTCTGCAAGTCGCGTCCAGCCTCACCTTCACCACGGTGCTGGCCATCGTGCCCATGCTGGCAGTGGTGCTTTCCCTGTTCACCGCCTTTCCGGTGTTCCAGGAGTTCCGTGTCGCCCTTGAAGACTTCCTCACCAACAGCCTGATGCCGCCGTCCGTCTCGGACAACATCATGGACTACCTGAACCAGTTCGCGCGCCAGGCGTCCCGCCTGACGGCCATTGGCGGCGCGTTCCTGCTGGTGACTTCCCTGCTGTTGATCATGACGATCGACCAGGCCTTCAATGACATCTGGCATGTGTCGCGCCAGCGGCCGCTACGGCAGCGCGCGCTGGTGTATTGGGCCATCATCACCCTGGGGCCGGTCCTGGCCGGCGCCAGCTTGTGGGCCACCTCTTTCGTGGCGCGCGAATCGCTGGGACTGGTGCGCGACGTCCCGGAAATCATCAGCATCGCCGTTTCCTTCATGCCGCTGATCCTGACGGGTTTGGGCTTCGCGGCCCTGTTCGTCGTCGTCCCCAACCGGGACGTGTTGTGGCGGGATGCGCTGATTGGCGGGGCCGTGACGGCCATCGTCCTGGAAATCATGAAGTCGGGCTTTGCGTACTACCTGACCCGGTTTCCCACCTACACCATCATCTACGGCGCATTCGCCACACTGCCGATATTTCTGTTGTGGATCTACCTGTCGTGGCTGGCCGTGCTGCTGGGCGCCATCCTGGCTTCCAGCGCGCCGCTGATCCGACTGGGCCGCCGCAAGATCAACCGCTACCCCGGCGCGCAATTCGTGGACGCCCTGGACGCCTTGCGCGCGCTGCGCCGCGAGCAGTCCGCCAACCCGCCTGGTCTGGCAGTCAACGTGCTGGCGTCGCAACTGCGCTTGCACCAAGACGAACTGAACGACGTGCTGGAAAAGCTGAGTGCGATGGGTCTGGCCACCCGCAGCCCTGAAGACCTCTGGGTGCTGACCTGCGATGCTCGCGAAACATCGATGGCGCCGGTCGTGGACAATTTTCTGCTGGACCGCGGCCAGGCCCGGGTGCGAAACGATCCGGATATCCTGCGTGTCGCCTCCACCGTGATTTCCCAGGAAAACGCGCCAACGCTGGAAGAACTGTGCGGAGAAGCGCAGAATACCGAAAATGGAGTCGCTCCCTTATTGCAGTTGGAAGCGAACAAGAAATAGCAAAGTATCAGGGCGCAGTCCGCCCAGGAGGAACCGATGTTGAAGGTCAGCGAGATTTTGCGCGTCAAGGGTGACACGCTCTATACGGCGTCGCCGGACATGCCTGTGTCCCAGGCCGTGCAAACCATGAGCGAGCAGGACATAGGCTCGCTTGTCATCATGGAATTCGGCACCCTGACCGGCATGCTCACGTTCCGCGAGATCATCCGCCACATGCACGCGCATGGCGGCGCCGGTGAAACCACCATCCGGTCCATCATGGACGACGCGCCGGTCAGCGTGTCTCCAAACACCAGCGCCGACGAAGTACAGCGCCTGATGCTGGAAAAGCATGCGCGCTACATCCCGGTCATGGACGGCCCGACCCTGATGGGCGTTATTTCGTTCTATGACATGGCGCAGGCGATCGTGGCGGCTCAGCAGTTTGAAAACAACATGCTGAAAGCCTACATCCGCGACTGGCCGACCGAAAGCGCGGAACCGGCCAAGTCCTGATCCGCCCCAGGCTTTGGCGGCAGCAGCCGCCAGCCTGCCTTCAGACCCCCGCCGGCGCCGCTTCCAATGCGGCGCCGCGCACATCCGGCGCCTGCCGCTGGCTGCGCCAGGCGTCGTAGATCAAATCAGGGTTGTTGGCTGCAAGCAGGGCCGGATCCGACAGCATCCGGCGCCAGCGCCGCGCCCCGGACTGCCCATTCACCAAGCCCAGCATCGGGCGCGTCATCACGCGCAAGGGCACGCCCTTCGCCACCTGCCGGGCGGCGTATTCGGTCATGGCGTCCACCACCTGCGCATCAGTGGGCAAGCGAACCGACGGCCACAATTGCAGTGAAACCTCGGACAACACGCGCGGCGTATGCCAGGCGGCCCGGCCCAGCATCACCCCATCGAACTCGTTCGCGGCCCCAACGGACTGATCCGCGTCGGCCAAACCGCCGTTCAACACAAACGTGCAGTCGGGAAAGTCGCGCTTGAGCTGCTTGACCACGTCGTAACGAAGCGGGGGAATTTCGCGGTTGTCCTTCGGCGACAAGCCCTTCAACACCGCATTGCGGGCGTGGGCAATGAAGACCCGGCATCCCGCGTCATAAATCTTGCCGACGAAATCTCGGACGAATTCGTAGGAATTCTCGTAATCGAGGCCCAAGCGATGCTTGACGGTGACGGGGATGTCGACGGCGTCCTGCATGGCTTTCATGCAATCCGCGACCAGGGCGGGCTCGGCCATCAGGCAGGCACCGAACGCGCCTTTTTGCACACGCTCCGAGGGACAGCCGCAGTTGAGGTTGATTTCGTCGTAACCCCATTGGCGGCCCAGCTTGGCCGCCTGGGCCAATGCGTCAGGCTCGCTCCCGCCAAGCTGCAACGCCACGGGGTGCTCGGCCTCGTCAAAGTCCAGGTGCCGCGGGACGCTGCCATGCAACAGCGCGCCCGTCGTGATCATTTCCGTATACAGGCGCGCGCGGGGAGCCAGCAGCCGATGGAAATAGCGGCAATGGCGATCGGTTACGTCAATCATCGGGGCGACGCACAGCCGCCAGTCGGGGGAGTCCAAGAATCACTCTACAAAACAAGGGGATGCGGTATTTTACGGGCTTCGCGGCAATATGTCCGGCAGCCTGTCCCCGCCTGCCCGCGCCCCTCCCGAACGGCCCAGGCGCTATGTGGTCTAAAATTGCGCCGCCGCCGCCGCACCCGGCATGTCCGAGCGTCCGTTAACTCCTTACCCTGTACATCAATGGCCGTATTCACTCCCGTATCCGACGACGACGCGCGCGCCCTCCTGGCGCGATTCGACCTGGGCGAGTTTGTCTCGCTTCGAGGGATTACGGCGGGCATCGAGAACACCAATTACTTCTTGTATACGACCCGCGGCGAATTCGTGCTGACGCTGTTCGAGGTGCTGACGCACGCGCAACTGCCTTTCTACATTGAACTGATGTACCACCTGGCGGAACGTGGCGTCCCGGTGCCGCAGCCGCAAAACCTGCGTGACGGTACCCGGCTGACGACGCTGCACGACAAACCCTGCGCCATCGTGTCGCGCTTACCTGGCGGATACGAGCCCGCCCCCGGCGCGACCCATTGCGCACTGGCGGGCGCGACCCTGGCCCGCGCCCATCTGGCCGCCCAGGATTTTCCGATCCACCAACCCAACCTGCGCGGCTTGAATTGGTGGCTGGAAACGGCGCCCAAAGTCATGCCGTTTCTGACTCCCGAGCAGGCCGAGCTATTAAGCGCCGAACTGGCTGCCCAACAAGCCGCGGTGACCACGCCCGCCTGGCAGGCGCTGCAGACTGGCCCCGCCCACTGCGACCTCTTCCGCGACAACGTGCTGTTTGCGGGCACGTTCGAAGATCCGCTCATGGGCGGCATCATCGACTTCTATTTCGCGGGCTGCGACACGTGGCTATTCGACGTGGCGGTCAGCGTCAACGACTGGTGCATTGAACGCGATAGCGGCGAATTCATCCCCGAACTGGTGCAATCGTGGCTGGCCGCCTACGCCAGCGTGCGCCCGTTTACCGACGCCGAACGGGAAGTCTGGCCCCTGATGCTGCGAGCGGCCGCCCTGCGCTTCTGGATATCCCGCCTGTACGACTTTTTCCTGCCCCGACCCGCGCAAACGCTTAAACCGCACGACCCGCGGCACTTCGAAAGAGTGTTGCAGGCACGCCACCGCTCGCGCTTGCCAATATTGCCGTAACCGTAACGCCCCCCATAATGGGGCTAGCGCGTCCCTTTTTGAGAGACATCCCTCCTTTAGAGAGCCATGCAAGCAGCATTCTTACCCGCGACGTCCGGCTGGCAATGGGTTCGAGACGGCTTCCGTCTGTTCCGCAAACAACCCCTGGCCATGTTTACCTGGGCAATGTTCATCAGCCTTCTGGTCGTCTTCGCCAGCGCGACGCCTCCCGTGGGTCCGATTCTGGTCGTGGCGCTCATGCCCATCATCACCCTCATGACCTTGTCGGCGTGCAAGCACATTGAGGCCGACCGCGTCATGCTGCCGTCGATGTGGGGCAAACCCCTCAAGCAGCCGGGCGTGTTCAGGAAGCTGTTCCTGATGGGCTTGTTGTATGCGGGCTTGAGCATGGCGGCCGGCCTGCTGACTTTCCTGCCGTTCATGGACTCGATGGCGGAGGCTTATCGCATTGCGTCCGTCGAGCGCTCTCTGGACCCTATCCTGATGGCCATGCGGGTTCCGCTGACCATCTTCGCCATTATTTATGTCGTGATAGCGGCCTTGTTCTGGCACGCCCCGGTGTTGGTCGCGTGGCATGGCCTGCGCTTGGTGCAAGCCTTGTTTTTCTCCGGTATTGCTTGCTGGCGCAACAAGTGGGCGTTCCTCGTGTACGGCGCCACCTGGGCACTGGTTTTCCTCTTCATCGACCTGTGCGCCGGCCTGCTGGTTTATATGGGCCTGTCGCTCGAATTCGCGGGCACCCTACAGATTCCGTTCAATATCGCCGCGGGCGGCGCGCTGTATTGCAGCTTCTATCCGGCCTATACCTCCGTGTTCGGCATCAATAACACCAGCCCGCATCTCGACAACGGCAACAGCGCCCAGGCATAAGGCAATGCGGCAGGGTGGCAACGCCCTGCGCACCTTCATCACCCGCAGATCTCGCCCGACAAATACGACGTCGATGGCATAGCGCATGCCAAAGGTATGCACGCCCGCGCAGGGCATGAGCAACACGCCGGACCGCTTGCCGGGCGGTCGACGCCCCAGCAGGCCCCGCATCCGGCGCTTCCAGCCATCCGCGCGCAAGAATCTCAGCCGGACAAGCGACAAGGGCGGGCGGCCATTCATTGCACGCTTTGCAGCAATTGAACGGCAATGGGAAACGCCAGCACGATGAACGTGCACGGGAAAATGCACGCGATCAAGGGCAGCAGCATTTTTACCGGCGCCTGCATCGCCAATTGTTCGGCTCGCACGTTCCGATCGCCGCGGCACTGCGCCGCTTGTGCCCGCAGAACCGGGCCCAGGCTGATGCCCAGCGCCTCGGCTTGCGCCAATGCGGCGGCCCAGGTCCGGGCAAGCGGACTGTTGCTGCGGTCGGCCAAGGCCTTGATCGCGGCCGTCCTCGTAACGCCCGCCCGCATCTCGGCCAAGGCCTCCGCCAAGGCATCACGCAGAACGCCTTGCGGACCGCTTTGTGCCGCCAACTGCAGCGCCCCCTGCACGCTCAAACCCGCTTCCACGCATAGCGTCATCATGTCGAACACAAAGGGCAGATCGCGTTCAATGCTGCGGCGGCGTGTTTCGCTCAGGCTTCGCAACCAGGCGCGGGGGGCCAGGCCGGCAATGAGGCCCAAAGCCAGCGCCCAAGGCATCCAACCCAAGGGCGACATGCCGTAGGCCGCCATCGCACCTGCCGCCGCCCCGCCAGCCAGCAGCGCCGCGCTGGCGCTCAATGCCGCCACGTGCGCGTAACCCACGCTTGCCGGCAAGCCCGCCCATTCGATCGCGCGCGCCAATCGGGTGCGCAGGCGCCACGAACATAGCGGCCCCGCGATCGGCGCCACGGCAGATACCCATGGCCAGGCCGCCCGCCACCACCACGGCAATCCGGCCGACACCGCCTGTTTGCCGCCCAGCAAGGGGCGCAGCGCAAACCAGGTCAAGCAACCCACGGCCAGCGCCGCCATCAACATGCTCAGGTTCAACAGCATGGACCCCTTCCCCATTGCCCCCTCCTGTTAGAGCTCGATCCGGACGATGCGCCGGATCAGCAACACACCCGCCGTCTCCAGTACGGCCACCATCGCAAGCACGCCCCACCCCATGGGCGTGTGCCACAGCAAGCCCATGATCTCGGGTTCAAGCTCATTCAACACGGCAAGCAACACCAAGGGCAGCGCTCCCACTATCCATGCTTGCAAACGCCCTTGGGATGTCAGCGCCTGCAACTTCGCCTGCAACTGCAAGCGCGCACGCAAGGTTTGCGCAATGCTCTCCAGCGCCTCGGCCAGGTTGCCGCCGGTCTGCGCGGCAATGCGCATGGCGGCCACCACCAGCGACGTGGAGTCGGCAGGCATCCGCGACTGCAAATTCCCTAGCGCCGCGTCCCACGGCACGCCCAAGCGCTGTTCCCGCAGCATCAAGCCAAATTCCTGGGCTAGCGGTGCGTCGCTCTGCTCAACCACATGGCGCAATCCCGTGGGCAGTGCGACCCCTGCGCGCAATGCCGAGGCCAGCATCAACAAAGCCATTGGCAATTGCTGTTCGAAACGGCGCGCCCGTCTACGCCGCAGCATCTCAACCGTCATGCGAGGCGCGCGAGAGGCCAACCCGGCAAGCAATGCCGCCAGGATGCTACTGCCCGTCAACGAAATGGCCAACGCCGCCGACAGCGCCGCGCAGGCGACGGCCGCCAGCCACAACTGCGAGGGGTCAATGAACAGGAACACTTCGCTAAGCCGGACTCCCGCGTCTTGCGTGTAAAGCTCCCGGTAGCGGCGCAACGCCGGCGCAAACCAGGCCTGGGCATGCAGCACCAACACTGCCGCGCAGCACATTGCGCCCGCCGCCGCCGCCCAGATCATGGAAACCCCGGTGCAGACTTGGACGAAGGTGATTCCTTCGGCGTCGATGTTTCGGTGAACCACGCAGGGTCCATCGATACCCCATCGTCAGCCCAGCCTTGCGAAAAGCCGGGCAACGCTCCGCATCCCTTGAATCCCACAGCCCGATCAAATCGGAATAGCTCCTGCAGTTGTATGCGCCCGCTTTCCATCCCCGCGACTTCGACGATCGACGTCACGACTCGACGGCCGTCCGCCAGGCGGGCCTGCTGCACCACAAGTTCAACGCTGGCGGCGATCTGTTCCCGCACGGCGGACAGGGGCAAGTCCAGGCCCGCCATCAGGATCATCGATTCCAGCCGGCCCAAGGCATCGCGGGGTGAATTCGCGTGCAAGGTTGTCAATGAGCCCTCGTGGCCCGTGTTCATCGCCGTCAACATGTCGAACGCTTCGGCGCCCCGGCACTCCCCCACGACGATACGGTCCGGCCGCATGCGCAGCGCATTGCGTACCAGCTCGCGTATGGCGATATGCCCCCTGCCCTCCTGATTGGCGGGCCGCGCTTCCAGCGCCACCAGATGATCGTGATTCAGCCGCAACTCGGCGGCGTCCTCAATGGTGACGACCCGCTCGCCATCGGGGATTTCATTGGACAAGATGTTCAGCAAGGTCGTTTTGCCCGAGCCCGTGCCGCCGGACACGACCAGGTTTTTGCGCATCCTGACGCACAGCGCCAGGAACCGCGCCATGGCCTCGCTTAAGGACGCCGCCGCGATCAGATCGGACATCTGGGGCCGTCGCCGCGGAAACTTGCGGATGGTCAGGCTGGCGCCTTTCATCGCCACCGGCGGAATGATGGCGTGCACGCGCGATCCATCGGGCAAGCGGGCGTCAACCATGGGCGAGCTTTCGTCGATACGACGGCCCAGTGGCGTGACGATGCGTTCGATCACCCAACGCACCGATTGTTCGCTGGTGAAGGCGGCGGGGTGTCGCCAAAGCCGCCCCGCGCGTTCCACGTAGATCTCGTCATAACGGTTGACCATGATCTCGGTGATGTCGGGCGCGGCCAGCAGGGGCTCCAAGGGCCCCAATCCCACGGCTTCGTCCAGTACCTCTCTACACAACGCCTGCTTGGCCGCATCGTCGGGCAAATCGACGTCCGACGCGACGATATGCGTCAGCAGGCGCTCGGCTTCGGCGCGCAACGTGCCGTCGCTCATGCCCGCGACGTCGCGCCGGCGCAGGTCCAGCGCGTCGAGCAAGGCCGCGTGCAAACGCCGACGCGCTTGCACGCGCTGTGGCGCAATGGGCGGCAGCGGCGTCGTGGCCATCGAAGGCGAAGCCGTCTCAGCCTGGGTCAGCACGGCCGCGTCCGGTGATGCGGGCGCAACGGCTACGGCGAAGGCCAGAGCCGGTGCGGCATCGTCCGGCGCTGCCCACCGCACGCGCAAGCGGCAAGGACCTATCAGGATATCGTCGTCGGGCAAGACCGGCGCATGACGCACCACTCTTGCTCCGTTCACGAGGGTGCCAGCCAAGGTACCAAGATCCTCCAGGACGATATCGTCGTCCTGACGAAGCAAGCGGGCATGCTGCCGCCCCACTCGCCAATTGACGATACGCACGCCGCATTGGGAGCCCCTTCCGATCAGCACCGGCGTCGGCGCGAACTGTCGGCGAACGCCGGAATCTTCAAATGTCATTTCGATGTCGAGCATGGCGTCACTCTTGATGTGGCGTCTGGGGGAAGTCATCGCGGGAGACCCACTGCGAACCTGCGCCTGCATAGGGATCCCAAGCGTCGACGTTGACGGGCGTTGCGGTTCCCAGGCGCGGCGGCTCAGGAAACGCCGTATCCAACACCCCTCGTCCGCGCCGCACCCGATCCAGCATTGCGGGCTCGCTCTGCGACACAATCTTGGGCGTCACAAAGATGGCCAACTCGGTTTCGCGCTGCTGAAACCTGCGCGACGAGAACAAAGCCCCAAGAATGGGAATGTTCTGCAACCAGGGCAGGCCATTGATTTCTTGGCCTTGCTCTCGCGACAAGAAGCCCCCGATGACCAGCGTATTGCCCGATCTGACGTTGAATTCGGTGGAAGCCCGCCGCGTCCGCAAGGCAGGGCCACCTGCCACGCTTAGCGACGTGTCGACGGAACTTGCCTCGACTTCGATCAACGACCGGATCACGCCGTTGCGGTCGATGCGTGGCGTGATGTTGAGTGACACACCATACGGTTTGAACAAGGTGGTGGGGTTGCCACGGGAATCGGTCGATGTGTAGGGAACCTCGCCACCGGCCAGAAACGTGGCGCTGGCGCCGCTGCGCGCCAGTAGTTGTGGCTGCGCCAGCATGACGGCTTCACCACTTTGCGCCAGCGCGGCAATGCGGGCGGAGAGCAAGGCATTGACCCCGAAGTAACCGGCGGCGGCCGACACCGGCCCGGCGGTCTCGATGATGGATTCGCCAGGTCGGGTCATGCGCCCCCGCGAGCCTGCGTCCCAGGCCAGGCCGGCATTTGCGCCGCCTTGGGTCACCCCGTCCCAGCGCAGGCCAAACTCGCGCATTCGCGATGTGGGAATTTCAACAACCTGCACATCAAGCAGCACCATGCGGTCCCATCCCACTTGCCCCGTGAAGTCCAGGATGGCGGGATAACGTTCGGCCAGGGCGGCAATGCGTGCCCGGTCGTCGTCGGACAAATCGTCTCCTTCGATCACGATTCGCCCTCCCACCGTGGTGCTGCGCGCGCCGGGAATACGGGCAAGCAGCGACTCGACCTCTGCCCGCAAACGCGGCGCGCCGGCGGCAACAACGCGCAGTTCATAGGCTTTCGGTTTGCCCCCGGCCGCCCAGACGTGCACGGACGACACCCCTTCGGCGCGAGCAAAAATCACGACATCCCGGCCTTCTGTCGCAACGGCGCTCAACACCTGCCCGTTTCCAATGGCCACTCGTTTCACGCCGGGGTGTGGCAGTACCCGGGTTTCACCTACCTGCAACTCCAGCGCCTGCGGCTCATTTGAGGCGGTGGCGGTGGCCGTGGTGGACGTCAGGGCAAGCGTGATTGCGCCCAGGATGAATGCGATGCGTCTCATGGCCGCTCCGATGCACTACCCGCCATTGCGGCGGCGTCTGAAGGATCAGGCGATTGAGCCTGCATGCGGTCCCCGTACAAGATCGTTACGCCGGGAGCAGGCGCGGGTTCCGGCGCCAATCCGATAAGCGAGGCCAGATCCGTCTGAGAGGATTCGGCAACGGCCGCCTCATCGTCGCGATGTCGCAGCATGGCCGTCAACGAGCCCGCCTGCCTGGCAGCGACGAACTTCATGGCTTGGTCCGGATCGGCGGCAAGCGTAATGCTGCCGGCACCGCTTGCCCCTCCATCCTCGTCGGCCCCGGCGCCAACCGTCAGCACGCGCATGCCCTGCAGCAAAGGCACGGTGAGCTCTTTTTGGCGATGAGGAAAGGTCACGTAGATATCGATCAAATCGTTGGCACGCAGCATATCGGCCAGCCCGCCAAGGTCAGCCGCGGCAACAGTCAGCGCCCGCTGGCCCGAACGCAATCGGGATGCCAAAGCGGGGGCCGGCATGGAGAAAGTCAGATGTGACTTCAGCAAAGGTTCACCGTGAGTCACATCCGCCACCAAGGTGCCGCCAAGCAAGCTGTTCAATGCCAGAGGGTCCAGGCTGGCGGAAGACGCCCACTGCGCCGGAATTTCGCGGACCGCCACGTCAGCCTCTTCCAGCCGCGTGCCCGCGGCAAGGTCATAGGCGGCAACCAGACGCTCGACAACCGGTGTGCGGGCCTCGGCTTCCAACGCCTCTACCCGTTGCTGCACGTGCTCGCGCACGGCCCATGCCGATAGCAGCCCGGCCATCAGCGCCAGCCCATACACACCCGCGCGGCGCAGCCGGGAAACGCCATGCATCAGTGCAGCCTTCATGGCATCCACCTTCTGACCCGCAGGCCGCTGCCTGCATCCAACGGCACCAGCGACACCTGCATGCGTTGGTCTGCGCGCGCCCATGACTGCGAAGCGCCGTCGTCTGCTTCCAGACGCCACCCGTCGCGCAACAAGGCCGCTTTTAACAAGGGGGCTATCCGAGAAGGCGGCAAACCATGTTCCCAAATGCGCTCCCACACTTTGACGCCCGCCTCCATCACGGCAAAATCGAGGCGCAACCGTGCGCCCTCGGGCAGCCAGGCAGGCGCCACAGGGTTTGGAGGGGCCGTCATGCGCAGCGCAGACACCGTGCCGATAGTCCGGCTCGGGCCGACGTTTTGCATTTGCGCTACCCATTGCTGGTCATCGATCCAGCCAGACAGGATCAGATGACCCGGCAGCACATTCAAATCGGACAAGGCGGGCTGCTGATCCACCAACGCCCGGACCACGGCTGGGGTATCCGCAGGTGCGTCAAACACCAGCACTTGTGCCGGATAGCCATGAAGCCACACGCGGTCGGCCAGCAAGGCATGGGTCGACCCTTCCGGCAAGCGCAGCCGGCTCAAGGGTGCCGCGGCTGTCGTTGCGGACTGCGAGGGCTGCGCGACGCAGGGGCCCGCCACACTCGCAAGCCACATCATCAGCACCAAGGGGCGACGCAAGCGGACGACCGCAGGCCTAGCCCGGCGAATCGAAGTCATTGAGTAAGCATTCATGGCTTTCGTCCTTTACGTGTTCCCAACCGGTCAGGCGGCACCACATCTGCCCATGCAGATAGCCAATCGGTCTGTAGCCCGGCCCGCCTCCAGGGACCGTCCATGCGCCGTGTGGCAGGCCCGACTCGCCGCGCCTGCGCAAGCGACACTCGTTCAACCTGACGCCATGCAGTCGGTGCATTGCCAATACGGCGGCGCGCGTCGGCGTCTCCATGTGCATGGCCGGCACCTATCGCCACATGCGCATGGCGCGCGATGATCGGCGCTTGTCCATTCCGCGAGGGCATCGAGCGCGCATACACCGACAGCAGGCGCAGGCCCACGCCAAACCATTCCCCCTGCAATACAGACATGTTCGGCGGCGCGATGCCGGGCAATTCAAGGACCCGTTGGCGCTGTCTGGCGGCAACCATCGAATGCGCTGGCGCCATGGGTTGCCCCAGCGCGCCCGACATCGCTGTCTTGCGGCTGGCCTGCGACAACTGTTGCGCCGAGAACTGCAGCCCGCCGACCCAGGACACCGCCCAAACCAGCACTGCCATCAGCGGCAGCATCAGCAAGGCCTCGACGATCGCCTGCCCTTGTTGCCGAGCAGGACAACGGAGATACCTATCCCTCTGCATCATGGTGTGCTCCGGGCATGCGAAACCTCTGCGCGCGTGACCGCCGAGAGACGTGCCTGCCAATAAGGTCGAAACATGGTGGCCAGTTCTTCACGGCGATCCGCACGCTGCTCAGGCCGCAAGAAATACGTTTCGGCGGCACTGGTCACGGTGATCCCGCCAGACGGCCCCAGGGCGGCATAACGGAAGATGCCCGTCGGCGACGCCAACACACTGGCCGCATCGGTGGTCTTCAGTACGGAACCAGACCAACGCACGCGCACGGCAAAACGCAGCCGCTCGTGCAAGCGCGACGCCCGGACTTCGCGGTAAGCCGGCAAGCCCTTGCCGGGCCAACGCTGCGCGGACGCCATCGCATAGGAATTCGCCATGGGGTTGGTCACGCCGCTGAAGATGTCCCACGCGGTGGACTGCTCCACCCAGCGCCAAAAATCCTCTTGGGAAAAGTCCGCGGGCGGCTCATCCACGTAGTCCACGCCATCTGGCGTCTTGGACTTCTGGCCTTGCGCCGTACCCCAGCCCATTGCGTATTCACGGTAATAGCAGCCGATCCATCGATTGGATCGCAGCGCATGAAACGACTGCGTGTCCAAGGCGCCCCAACGCCCATCAGGCCCAAGCCATGTCGAACCACGGCGGCGCAACTCATGCCGCTTCAACGGGCAGCGCTTGCTGACGGGCCAGGGATTGCGACGCGTGGCGTTACGCTTTTGCAGATATCCATAGCGGTCAACCGCCTGTTCCACTGCTGGCCGCAACCCTGCTTTGCGCGTAGCGACACGGCGCTCGGCGAACCCGGGCCACGCATCCGACAGCAGATGCAATGTAAGACCCCGCGCACGTGGCGACTTGCCCGAATCCGAACCCGACTCCTGATCCGAACCCGGATCAGTCATGTTGGCCTCCAGGACCTTGCGCATGATGCGATCGCGCGAGGCCGACAGCCCCGTGATGGCTGAGGCCGCCGCCGCTTCCAACACCCGATGCACAACGTGGTCATGTTGCGCAAACGCGCTTGCCAACCGCGACTCAGCATCGGGCAGAGCCTGCCCTGCCCGATAAGCAAGCCCCATATCCGGACCGAACAGCATGGCGATCAAGCCGGCAGGCGGGTTGCCCCGGGTACGTTGAGCGTGCATGGCGCGGCCGTACTGCGCGGCGGCGGCCAAGGTGACCAAGTGCGCCATGGCGACTTGATGCGCAATCTGCGTACGGTTCACATAGGCAAGGGCATTGAGCGTGCGCGCTTGCTCAAGCGCGCCGCTGTAGGCGGCCGCATCTGCCGCATGGGTCAAGCGCATACGGCCTTCCGCCGTTTGACCCAGGTTGTAGAGCACAACCAGGGATGCCGCCGCGACAGACACGATCATCATCCCCAGCACCAATGCCTGGCCATGCTGAACGCTGGAAGGCATGCGCATCGGCGTCATCACTTCGCGTCCGAGGCATTGCCGGTAAAAGACTTGAGAGACCGAGCCTTGGCCTGAGCCGCTGCCTTCTGAGCCGCCTGCTGTGCCGCGCGCGTCTGCGTGCCGCCATCTTCCCCTGCAAGCTCACGTGCCATGGCGGCGGTTTGTGAACGCACCACCTGACCGAAGTATTGATAGACGGCAATGGCAGCCACCGCCACCAGCGCCACAACAACGATGTACTCCGTCATACCTTGGCCCAATTGCCGTTTTCGACTGCTCCACATCTCTGCTCTCCGCTGCGTTGAATGAAGCGTCAGTGTCGGCTCGGCCCCTGGACGCCACAATTCGCGCATGCCGAGGTGGGCAAAAAGATCCCGCGATCTTGACGTGCGTGAGAAGGTGACTGGCTGGCAAGAAAAAACCCTTCGCGCCGTCGGCAGCGAAGGGTTCATGCGATGGGTGGACGTGACCCACTCAAGATTCTTGTAACCCTTTCATTTTCTGGGGTTTTCCCTATTGCCGATGGATTTTCACAGCAGTAGATTTGAGTTGCCGGGCTGTCTGACACCCATCGCGTGCGAAGCCGGGCAGGAGCGCCTCAGACTCATCTTGAGCTGGGGCGCTCTTCCGTTGGAGCGTCGCACTACCAGGCATTTGCCATGTGAAGACGACCAAACCCTCTTGTTTCCGCGCCGCCGCAGGACTTGTTTCGATAACGAGGAACGTCCCCGTTTTTGATGGAATATACTGGATATACAAACAGTATTTTCCGCCATGACGTTCAAAGCCCCCCTCACCCTTGACGACCTTCGCACCATCCGCGAGCGCCAGCCCTGGAACTCCGATGTGATCTCGCTGCTCTGGGAGGTCAAACGGCTGCGCTCGGTGTTGCTGCGCGCGTATCAGTTATCCGGCGACTTCAAACGGCCGGCAGGGGTCACGGGCGAGCTTTACGACGACTTCATGAAAAGCCTGCGCGACGAGCCCTGTGTGCAAGAACGTGACGGCCTGGCGTCATCGCTGCTGGAAGCGACGGAAAAGCTCAGGAAAGGAATGGCCCCGCGGTAGCCGCTGGGGCGTGCCCCGGCAGGCCGCAGATAGGAGAGTCAATCAGTCTTAGATTGGGCCTATAAGCGACGCAAAGGCCAGTTCGCTTGGTAGAGTGCGATGCATGAACGACTGGCCTATCCCCAATTTCCCGCTCGAGCAATTCAGAGCGCTCTCGCTCGCCGACAAAGAAATTTGTCTGGCGATGATCCGCGCATACTGTGCAGAAGTTGCGCTGCAAGAACAAATCGGTATGCGGCCGACCGAGGATGATCTGTATTCCTTTTAGCTAAACCCACCATCGCCCGGCTAGACGGCCACATGGCCTGACACCGCCGCCGGCGTCCGGCGAGAATCGGCGTAAGGTCAGGCCTGCAAGCGGGCCCGCACGGGTGCGAAGCCCGCGCGCCGCTTCCAAGTCAGCAGGCCTTCTCCTCCATGCTCAAGCGCCCCATACCAGATGGCGCGCGCACCGCGAGCCGGTGGCGTGTCAGCGTGCAGTAGCCATTGGGCGATGTGCACATGCATAAGCAGCATGACGCCGTCAGCCAAATGGTCGCGGTGCCCCATCAGGTCCAGGTAGTGGACCAATTCGCCGCTGCGCGCCAGCTTGGTATAGGCCACCAGACGCTCTGTGGTCTCAAGTGGCCCGTTGCGATGGCCGGGGGCATCAATGAAAACTCCCCACCATAATGTCCAATGCGTATCGCAGGCGGGAGCCTGCCAGGGCTGGGCATGCTGGGCCTGCCGGCCGATATGCTCGGGCCGCAGCAGCCAACGCGCCAGTACGGGGCCACCACTACGCACTGCCATCGAAGTTTTAATCGCGTGCACGTCGTGAATGTGGTTCGCCAGCGCAAAGGGACGCACGCGATAGCCGATGCGTTCGGCACGGCGGATCTTGGACAGGTTGCGCGAAGACCTGCCGCGCAGTAGACGGTCCAGGCCCTGGACATCGCGGCAGGCGTGTAAATCCAGCATCATCGGCGTGGCACCCCGGCCACTGCCTTGCATATCGTAGCGTTGCGCCACGCGCTGCATGCGCACCAACGCCTGCGTCGAACCCGGTCCTTGCGCCCGCGCCGCCTTCAGGCTCAAGGCCATGGGCACGGGTGAATCTCCCCACTGGCGCAAGCGCGCAGCTTGCCGCCGTCGCACTATCACGGGATCGAGCACGGCATAGTAAAAGCGCATTAGCAAGGCGAGGGGTTGCATTCGGTCTCGGTAACGCGGAAGGCTAGGAGTGAATCGGGACGGCCCTGAAGTATGCCACTTGGCGTAGACGCACCTTGTCATGCCTGCCCAGACAGTCTCTTTTTGGACACTGCGTGTTGAACTCCTCAGACGCCGAAAATGAAACAGCCGCCATTGCTGGCGGCTGTTTCGTACCTGATTTCTCAGGATTTTCTTGGTAGGCCCCCCGAGAGTCGAACTCGGCACCAATGGATTATGAGTCCACTGCTCTAACCAGGCATGAGCTAGAGGCCCAGGAAACGATTACTGCCCTTCCAGGAAGCTCTTCAGCTTATCGGCCCGGCTGGGGTGACGCAGCTTGCGCAGCGCTTTAGCCTCTATTTGGCGAATGCGCTCGCGGGTGACGTCGAACTGCTTGCCCACTTCTTCCAGGGTCTGGTCGGTGCTCATTTCGATACCGAAACGCATACGCAGAACCTTGGCTTCACGCGGGGTGAGAGAGTCTAGCACTTCCTTG
>Ga0160437_1000619_pt1 | contig 17708 bp, 19 predicted proteins | sample HID1975I_E0MG_FD_108227 | JGI IMG/M metagenome (GOLD analysis project Ga0160437, IMG submission 108227) | Enriched soil microbial communities from UW Madison campus, WI, USA - HID1975I_E0 MG | ecosystem: Environmental > Terrestrial > Soil > Unclassified | place: USA: Madison, Wisconsin... | reverse complement strand
GACGCTTATATTCAAATGGAATGGATTATTCCAAAAACGCGTTTACAGACGAATTAATGCCCACTCTGGTGATTAATGAGGCGATCTTGGCGGCGTTGCTGTGTTCTCTCTTTGATTTTTATGTGTCTTTTTATCTTGCGGGAAACCAGAAATTTCTCCCACTGGTTTCGAGGCTCAAAGGGAACGCCCAAGCGGATATTGATGGTCACGCTATCCTCAATTTTGCGTTTAGCATTACAGCGCTTACCGGACAAATCGATGATACGCACGCCATTTTTACTTAGGATGAAATTGCCTTCATGGGCATCGCCTGAAACGATTTTCATTTCATGCATTTGCTGCATCGCAGTTTTGACATTGTAAAGGATGTCCTGGGAGATTTCAGGCAGTTGGCGCAGTTCGGGGCCGGGAATGTATTCAAACAGCATGATCGACACCCGCGCAAATTTGAGAATTCGACGTTCCGCGAGCAGATAAAAATCGTTAGGGAAGGTATGTCCTTGGCTATATGCTAAATCGATTTTCTCGATCAAGTTCTCGTTAACATTTGGACGCAGCAGCGACTTGGCAAATTTCTCGAGTTTCTTGTGTTCATGGGAACAGATTTTTAATACGTACTGGCCGTACGCCGTATTCAACAATGAAACGTGAGTATGCCGCTGGCTTTTGAATACCTTCGTTACACTCAGTTTTTGGATATTGCAGCTTAAAATATCGTCAAGAATTTCCAGGTAACGTGAGTCGTTACTTTTACAGCAGACGTGAAAGCCACGGTACTTCAGTTTTGTAATCATAAGGCAAGCGGCAGATCAGGGTATCAGTGGGTTATCGCTATCAAGACAAAGGACAGTATATTTTCGCGCTGGAACGAACAAGAGCGCAGATGTCCAAAAATAAATCCCTGTTCTGACACACAAAAAACGGACGTTACGTTGCCCGCTTAATGCCCACTCTGATGATTGATAAACCGGTCAAAGCGAAATTGCAGTTCACTGATGAGGCTGGATGACCAGCGCACAGCGCTGTTGTCCGGCATGGATTGCGGCATCCATACGGCGTACATGAACAGCGCCATGCACAGCACGCGTTCGAGCTGGTTACCTTTTCGCGGCGCAAGAATGGGCAGGCGGAAACGCCAGCGGCATGGCCACAGCAGCGGCACGCCTGCTGGCGTCAGCATATCGGCAAGAATATGGCTCAGATAGCCGAGCACCATGCCCTGCAACACATCGGCAGGAATAAACCAGGTTTCGGGAACTTTTAAATAGAACAGGGTCAGGCTACCGAAAACCGCCAGCAAGCTATGGGTGAAGCCGCGGTGGCCGAATATTCGCGCAATGGGTTTGGCTATCCAGCTTAATCTCTGCCCAAGCAACGACTTGGGGTGATCGATGTCCGGTAGCAGGCAGGTCAATACCGCAGCGGGAACAATATGCCACCAGTCGCCCTGCGCCAGAACGGGGGTCAGTTCGGCATTTTTGGCAAACACCGCGCAGGCTATTGAAAAGAGCAGGTGGCCTTCCGCCGTCATGATAAAACCCGTCAAACTGTCAATTCATACAGTATAGGGTTTTTATACAGTGGGCGGAAGAGGTGACGGTGTAACTGTTTGTCAAAATCCCGCGTTTAGCGGGCAAGCCAGCCGCCGTCTACGGCCAGAGTGTATCCGTTGACGTAATCCGATGCCGCGGAGGCCAGAAAAACCACCGGTCCCTGTAGATCTTCCGGGCTTCCCCAGCGTCCGGCGGGGATACGATCGACAATCGCCTTGTTGCGGTCTTCATCTTCGCGCAGGGCCTGTGTGTTATTGGTCGCCATGTAGCCCGGCGCAATGGCGTTCACATTGATCTGGTGCGCTGCCCATTCATTCGCCAGCAGGCGGGTGATGCCCAACACGCCGCTTTTTGACGCGGTGTAAGAGGGCACGCGGATCCCGCCCTGGAAGGACAACATCGACGCGATATTAATGATTTTGCCACCGTCACCCTGACGGATGAACTGGCGGGCGGCAGCCTGAGCCAGGAAAAACACCGATTTCAAATTCAGGTTCATCACATCGTCCCAGTCCTTTTCACTGAAATTCAGCGCATCTTCCCGGCGAATGGTTCCGGCATTGTTGACCAGAATATCGATACGGCCCATATCAGAAACCGCGCGAGTGACAATCTCTTCCACCTTATCCTGCTGACTGAGATCGGCCTGCACGAAGCTGAATCGGCGGCCTAGCGCCTCAACGCGCTCTGCCGTTTGCTGGGGGTTTTTGCGACTCACGCCGACGATGTCACACCCGGCTTCGGCAAGCCCTAGCGCCATGCCCTGGCCTAAACCGGTATCGCAACCGGTGACGATCGCCACTTTTCCGGAAAGATTGAACGCATTGAGAATCATAAGCACACCTCTGGCCTGTTTTTATCGTTGTGATGCAGGTAATGCGAGAAGCATAGAGGCGAGGGCGTGAAAACTCAAACTAAAATAAAACGATGTTTTAATTAATTTGACGGCGTTGGCGTTTTTATGACAATTGCCCGGCAACGATGCTGCCGGGCACAGTGACTTAACCGAACAGGTGCTCGGTGGTCAGCTGCTCCAGGGAGGAGAGTTTGACGTTAGCGAGCACGTAGCGCGGGTCAGCCTGGTTTTCATGTTCAGGCACCACGATTGAGCGCATGCGCGCGGCTTTGCTGGCGATCATTCCGTTAACGGAGTCTTCCAGCGCCACGCAGGTCAGCGGGTCAACGCCCAGTTTCGCGGCGCAATCCAGATACACCTGTGGATGCGGTTTGCTGTATTGAAGCTTTTCAGCGGAGGCGAGGGCGTCGAACTGCTCACGCAGGTCGAACATTGCCAGCACTTTTTCCAGCATGTGCAGCGGTGAAGCGGAAGCCAGGCCCACCTTCAGACCCTGAGATTTGCACAGCGCAATGGCTTCTCGCGCACCTGCCAGCAATGGGCGTTCTTCTTCAACCAGGGAAATCGCACGACTGATGATGCGTGCGGTGACTTCTTCACGGCTCGGCCCGTTCCACGGCTGTTGCGCGAACCAAAGTTCGACCACCATGTCGATACGCAGACCAAGCGTGTCAGGCAATTCGTTACGGCGCGAAATATCGACACCCAGACCGGCAATAACATCCAGTTCGGCACGATCCCACAGCGGTTCGGAATCAATCAGTAAACCATCCATATCAAAGATAGCGGCAAGAATTTGACGCTGGGCTGTCATAAGGCAACTCCTGTAGAGGTAAAAAGGCCTGAGATTCGACCTAATCGTACACCATATCGCTTTTAAAGCGCAGGCGAAAAGGCACAACTAAAGGTAGACTTACAGCGAAACAGAAAGCGCGTCTGAACAAGGGGAACCCATGACGTATCAACAAGCTGGACGCATCGCCATACTGAAACGCATTTTGGGCTGGGTCATTTTTATCCCGGCCGTGATTTCCACGCTAATATCGGTGTTCAAATTCATGTTTGAGCACAGTGAGAAGCAACCAGGCATTGACGCCGTTCTGCTCGATTTTGCTCACGTCATGATTGAGATGATCCGTTTTAATACGCCGTTCCTGAATTTCTTCTGGTACAACTCGCCGCAACCGGATTTCCACCACAGCCTGAACATCGGCTTCTGGATTATTTTCGCGCTGGTGTTTGTTGGCCTGGCACTGCAGTCTTCCGGCGCGCGTATGAGTCGTCAGGCGAAGTTTGTCCGTGAAGGCGTGCAGGATCAGTTGATCCTCGAGAAAGCGAAAGGGCCGGAAGGCTTAAGCAGAGAACAAATTGAGGCCAAAATTGTGGTTCCTCACCACACCCTCTTTTTACAGATTTTCGAGATGTACGTTCTGCCGGTGATTGTGATTGTGGCGGGATACTTCTTCTTTAAACTGTTAGGTTTCCTGTAATAAAAAAAACCGGTCATCGAGACCGGTTTATTTTTTATGCTTGCGGAAATGGCCGCGGCTTTCCTTCGTTGTCCACCGCCACGTAGATAAACAGCGCTTCGGTTGCTTTATAACGCTGACCGATAGGCTCAGAAGAGACCTTCTTCACCCACACTTCAATGTTTACCGTAATCGACGTTGTCCCGCGTTTGGTGCAGCGTGCGTAGCAGCACACCACGTCACCGACCGCGACCGGACGCAGGAACGTCATGCCATCAACACGCACCGTCACCACGCGACCCTGGGCAATTTCTTTGGCCATAATCGCGCCGCCGAGATCCATCTGCGACATAATCCAGCCGCCAAAAATATCGCCATTAGCGTTGGTGTCCGCGGGCATCGCCAGCGTACGTAGAACCAAATCGCCCACAGGCGCTTCACTGCTTGCAGTCATTTACTTGTCGTCCTGCGGCATGTGGCGGTAGATGTATACGCCGCTCAGCAGCGTGAAAATCAGGGTAAGGGCGGTTAAGCCAAAGACTTTAAAGTTTACCCAGATATTCTGCGGCATCCAGAAGGCGATATAAATGTTTGCCAGACCGCACACAATAAAGAACAGCGCCCAGGCAATATTCAGACGCGACCAAACGAACTGCGGCAGGGTCAGTTCTTTACCCAGCATGCGCTGGATCAGCGGCTTTTTCATGATCCACTGGCTGAACAGCAGCGCACCGGCGAACAGACCGTAAATCACCGTGACCTTCCATTTGATAAATTCATCGTTATGGAAGAACAATGTCAGACCGCCGAATACCGCAACGAGCACGAAAGTGAACAGTGCCATTTTTTCAACTTTGCGATAGCGCACCCAGCAGTAAATCAATACCACCGCGGTGGCGATGATCAGCGCCGTGGTCGCGGTGTAGATGTCATAAAGTTTGTAGAAAACGAAGAACACCACCAGCGGTAAAAAATCCAGAAACTGCTTCATACATCGGTTCCGTATTTCAGTAACGGCCCGGGAGCACCGGGCCTGAGGGAGATCAGTTACGAATAAGCATATACAGGCGGAATAACTAGATCAGCAATAAAGCGGAAATAAGGTTGCTGATGCAGTTCACCACCACCGCGCCTACGTTTGGCGTCAGCACGGCAAAGTTAGGTGCTAAGATAAGCAGCAGCGTTTTCGCCAGCAGCCAGCCGATGACCGCCGGGGCCACCAGACGCATATTCGCCCACGCCAGACGCATACTGCTGCGCAGTGAGTTGAAAATACCCAGCTTGTCCTGGACCAGCATAATCGGTGCAAAAGAGAACACGATAGCCAACAGCACGCCTGGAACCACAATCAGCATCACGCCCATCTGCACCAGGAATGTGGTGAGGAAGATGAGCAGCAGTAATTTCGGCAACACCGGAGCGCTGGCACCGATGGCACGCAGAGCGCTGACGCGCTGACCCGCAGAGATCATCTGGATAAGCAGCAGTACGCCGCCCGCGAGAATGGCATTACCAATCAGGCCAGAGAACGTCGACGCCGCTGACGCACGCAGCAGGATCTGCTGCTGTTCCGGCGTCATGTTTTGCACCAGGTCAAACAGCCCTACGCTACCCGCAAGGTTATCGCCGCTGCTTAACAGGGCGAGCTGTTCGTCGCTCGGTGAAAACGCATGGCCAAGTACCACCGTGATAAACGCACACAACAACGCAATCAGCAGAACCGTAACGAACTGATTACGAAAAAAATTACCCGTGTCACGGTAAACCGACTTAGCCGTGATAGACATGCACTCTCCTTGAGTCTGGCTGGTAGTAATAAGCCGGCAATTGTAACTCACCCGACGTCAAAGTGGCAGCATCAACACCTGTATGGAAAGGCATATCTTTGTAAAGGAGTAGTAAGCAAAAACGGGGCCTGGAAGCATTTCGACCATAATTTAACCCATAGCATCATCTTTACTCTGACGGGAAAGTGAGGCAAAGCGCCCAAACCGACTTTTTTGTAACAGAGAAAAGTCAAAATTGATTCAGATGGCGTTTATTTGTAAGTGATCCACCGCCAAAAATTAATCCAGATCAATGAATGTTAAATCTCAGGGATGAATGTGATCTGAGTTAGATCGTTTTTACTTATTTGTGGGTATATTCAGCGCGCTTATAAAACCATAGGGAAGGAGTGGATATGAAAAAGTTAGCAGTGGCAGCGCTGGTATTAAGCAGTCTCTCTGGCGGAGCGTGGGCGCATGAAGCGGGCGAGTTCTTTATCCGTGCGGGTTCGGCAACGATTCGTCCTACGGAAGGCTCGGATAACGTGCTGGGCCTCGGAAGTTTCACCGTCGATAACAATACTCAGCTCGGTTTAACCTTTACCTATATGGCGACGGATAACATTGGTATCGAGCTGCTGGCCGCTTCGCCGTTCCGCAGTAAAGTCGGCACCGGCCCGACAGGAACCCTTGCGACGGTGAATCTGTTACCGCCTACGCTGATGGCACAGTGGTATTTCTTTGATGCCAGCAGCAAAGTTCGCCCGTACATCGGGGCAGGTATCAACTACACCACATTCTTTAACACCGATTTTAACGATACGGGTAAAGAAGCCGGTCTCTCTGACCTGAGCGCTACGGACTCCTGGGGGGCTGCGGGACAGGTGGGTGTCGATTATCTGATTAACCGCGACTGGCTGATTAACGCCTCGGTCTGGTATATGGATGTGGACACCGACGTGAAGTTTAAGGCTGCTGGAGAGAATCAAACCATTCACACCCGCCTGGATCCGTGGGTATTTATGTTCTCGGCAGGTTATCGCTTCTGAGTGTAATAAGAGTGGCTGCCGGGCAGTCACTCTTTGCTGCAAGGCACTTGTCACTCGCCTGAAATTTATAAATAAATTGCTTACAGTTGTTCCTGCCGCTTCGCTCGCATCTGCGCACGTTCTACCTACAATAGCGCGCTCAATTATTAGACGTAGATGTTAACAATGAAATTTAAATCCCTCTTTCTTATTTCGGCACTCGTTATTGCCGGTTGCAGTGCCAGCGGCAACACCGCCAGCGAACAGCGTGCTTCCATTCAAAAAATGCGCACCGACACCTTAACCAAGCTGTATAACCTGCATCCGGAAGCCCGCAGTGATATTCAGCACTCTAATGGTTACGCGGTCTTCTCTGGCAACAGCAGCAAGATTTTCGTTGTGGGCTTCGGCGGCGGTTACGGTGTGGTGAAAGACCTGCACACTGGCAAAGATACCTACATGAAAGTGGCGCAGGGCGGTGCAGGCGTTGGCGTAGGTATCAAACAACTGAGCACGGTGATTGTCTTCCACGACAGTAAATCCCTGAACAAATTCATCACCGATGGCTATGTTGTCGGTGCAGATGCTAACGCGGCAGCGAAGTATGACGACAAAGGTGCAGGTACTGGCGCGTCGGCAAGTGGCGTAGCGACAGATGCGAAGTCTTTGCCATCGATGGTCAGCGTTTACGAAATCACCGAAAAAGGCCTGGCGGCGCAGGCGATGATCAACGGCTACAAATACTGGCCGGATGAAGACCTGAACAAAAAGTAAAAAAAGCCCGCGCAAGGCGGGCAAGTCATACTGGAAGCAATGTGAGCAATGTCGTACCGAATACCTGAGTGATTTACTCAACTACTCGGTATTGAGAAAGATAATGCTTCTCATTAATAACTTCAACCCCTTCTTTCTTGGGGATGTTATTCAATGAGAAAGACGGTCCGGTTCTGGCGCCGTCTGGGACATAACCAGACGGCGTAAAGATTATGCGCTGTGGGTAGCCGCCTTCATGTTTTGCACGAAGGTTTTCAGTTCTGCCAGCATCGTGGTTGGATTATCGAGGTTTTTCTCGATAATTTTCACAATCGCCGAACCGGAAATCGCACCAGCCGCACCAGCCCCGACGGAGGCCGTCACCTGGTCCGGGGACGAAATACCAAAGCCCTGCAACGGAGGCGCGGCGTGGTATTCGGTCAGTTTTTCAATCAGGTGATGCAACGGCAGCGCGGCGCGATTTTCCGCTCCGGTCACGCCCGCACGGGAAAGCAGGTAGGTGTATCCGCGACCGTGGGAGGCAATCTGGCGCAGCAAATCGTCATCGGCGTTTGGCGGGCAGATGAAGATCGGTGCCACGTTATGGCTCATTGCCGCCTGACGAAACTCCGCCGATTCTTCTACAGGGACGTCCGCCACTAGCACGGAATCCACGCCCACGCGCGCGCACTCAGCGTAAAACGCATCAATGCCGCGGTTAAAGACCAGGTTGGCGTACATCAGCAGGCCAATCGGAATGGTCGGGTGTTTCTGACGAATAGCGGCCAGCATCTCGAAGCACTGCGTCGGCGTCACGCCGGACGCAAACGCGCGCAGCGTGGCATCCTGAATCGTTGGGCCATCGGCCAGCGGGTCGGAGAAGGGAATGCCCAGCTCAAGCGCATCGGCACCGGCTTCAATCAGGGTGTCGATGATTTTCAGCGACTGCTCCGGGTTCGGATCGCCCAGTGTTACGAAGGGAACAAACGCGCCTTCCTTGCGTTTTTTGAGCTCAGCAAACAGGTTGTCATAGCGTTCCATCAGATTTCCCCTCGCGCTTTCAGAATGTCATGTACGGTGAAAATGTCTTTATCGCCGCGACCGGAGAGGTTAACCACCAGCAGCTGCTCTTTTTCAGGGTTCTCGCGCATCATTTTCAGTGCGTGAGCCAGGGCGTGGGAAGACTCCAGCGCCGGGATAATGCCTTCGTGGCGGCTCAGCGCTTTAAATGCGTCCAGCGCTTCGTTATCGGTGATCGAGACATATTCCGCGCGACCGATGCTGTTCAGGAAAGCGTGCTGCGGCCCCACGGACGGGAAATCCAGCCCGGCAGAAATAGAGTAAGACTCTTCAATCTGGCCTTCTTCGGTCTGCATCATCGGCGATTTCATGCCGAAGTAGATGCCTACACGACCGTGTTTTAACGGCGCGCCATGCTCACCGGTTTCAATCCCGTGCCCACCTGGCTCAACGCCAATCAGGCTGACAGCAGTGTCGTCGATAAAATCAGCAAACATGCCGATAGCGTTAGAGCCGCCGCCGACGCAGGCAATGACCGCGTCCGGTAGACGGCTTTCACGTTCCTGAATCTGCACTTTGGTTTCTTCGCCGATCATCCGCTGGAACTCACGCACGATGGTCGGGAATGGGTGCGGGCCCGCCGCGGTGCCGAGCATGTAGTGCGCGGTTTCATAGCTACCAGACCAGTCACGCAGCGCCTCGTTACAGGCATCTTTCAGCGTCGCTGAACCGCTGTGTACGGGGATCACTTCTGCGCCCATCAGACGCATACGGAATACGTTTGGCGACTGGCGCTCAATGTCTTTGGCGCCCATGTAAATTCGGCATTTCAGGCCGAGCAGGGCACATGCCAGAGCGGAGGCCACGCCGTGCTGACCGGCACCGGTTTCCGCGATGATTTCGGTTTTACCCATGCGTTTCGCCAACAGCGCCTGACCCAATACCTGGTTCGTTTTGTGCGCACCGCCGTGCAGCAGGTCTTCACGCTTGAGGTACAGCGTGGTTTTGGTGCCTTCGGTCAGGTTCTGACATTTGGTCAGCGCCGTCGGGCGGCCAGCGTAGTTTTTTAGCAAGTCGGTGAACTGTGCCTGAAATTCCGGATCCTTCTGCGCGCTCACAAACGCTTCTTCCAGCTGGCGCAGGGCAGGCATCAGGATCTGCGGCACGTACATGCCGCCAAATTCACCAAAGTACGGGTTCAGTAATGTATTCATGTCCATTTCCTTAATATGCGCGCAGCGTCTGAAAAACCGAGGCCAGTTTGCTGGCATCTTTAATGCCCGGTTCAGACTCTACGCCAGAATTGAAATCGAGCCCCGCGCAGCCGCTTTTTGCCGCTTCTACACAGTTATCGGGGCTAAGGCCGCCAGCCAGCAGGACGTTACTCAGGTCCTGACCGTTGAGCAGCGACCACTCGAAACGTTGTCCGCTGCCGCCCTGGCCGTTATCGAACACGTATTTGTCGACGTGATTCAGGTTGCGGGCGGGCAGGGAATCTTTGACGCTTAGCGCTTTCCAGATTTGCACGTGGGCAGGCAGCGTGGCGCGAAGTTCGTCGATATAAACCTGGTCTTCATGGCCGTGCAGCTGAACCGCCGCCAGTGACAGACTCTCGACTTTCGCTGCCACGTCGCTGATGGCTGTATCACGGAATACGCCAACGTAGCTCAGAGGCGCGCTGTTAATGACGTCACGTGCCTGGGATTCATCCACAAAACGGGGTGAGGAAGGCACAAAAATCAGTCCGCCGAAGACGGCACCGGCTTCATACGCGGCCTGTGCATCCTGGGCGCGGGTTAAGCCGCAAACTTTGTTTTCACCCAGCAGCACGCGGCGCACGGCGGCATTCAAATCGTCGTGCGACATCATTGCCGAGCCAATCAGGAAACCGTTGGCAAAGTGGCTCAGTTCGCGCACCTGGCCGTAGGTGTTGATGCCAGATTCGCTAATAACCGTCACGCCAGCGCCTAAACGCGGCGCTAATTGGCGGGTACGATCGAGATCGATAGAGAGGTCGCGCAGGTCGCGGTTGTTGATACCGACGACTTTGGCGTTAAGCGCGATGGCGCGCTCCAGCTCTTCTTCATTACTCACTTCGGTCAGCACGCCCATGCTCAGGCTGTGTGCCACCGCCGATAGCTGGCGGTACTCTTCATCGTCGAGCACGGACAGCATCAGCAGGCAGGCGTCGGCCTGATAATGACGCGCGAGGTAAATCTGGTACGGGTCGACGATGAAGTCTTTGCACAGAATGGGCTGCGGCGCGATTTGGCTGACAATCGGCAGGAAATCGAAGCTACCCTGGAAATACTTTTCATCGGTCAGGACGGAAATCGCCGACGCATAGTGTTTGTAGATCCCCGCGATACGCGCCGGGTCGAAGTCTTCACGGATTACCCCTTTAGACGGGGACGCTTTTTTGCACTCCAGGATGAAGGCGGTGCGTGCGCCCTGCAGCGCGTCGTAGAAATGACGCGTGCTCGGCTGGATCTCATTCTGAAAACTGGCTAACGGTTGCTGCACTTTACGGGCGTCGACCCAGATGCGTTTATCAGCAACGATTTTAGCTAAAACGGTCTGCATTTCTTATCCTCTAGCCGCTAATGCGGTCACGCGATCGTAGGCTGCACCACTGTGCAGGACGTCCAGCACCTGTTGCACGTTGGCTTTCAAATCTTCATGGCCGTGAAGGCGCATCAGCATGGCGACGTTGGCGGAGACAGCGGCCTCGTGGGCGGCTTCACCTTTACCTTGTAGCAAGCGTGAAAGAATGTCACGGTTTTCTTCCGGCGTGCCGCCCGCCAGCTGTTCCTGATGATATGGCGTCAGGCCAAAGTCATCGGCGGTCAGCTGATAGCTCTGAATTTCGCCGTCTTTCAGTTCGGCAACCACGGTCGGCGCATGCAATGAAACCTCATCCATACCGCCGCTGTGAACCACCGCCGCACGCTGATACCCAAGCACGCGCAGGGTTTCGGCAATCGGCAGCACCAGTTCCGGGCTATAGACGCCAATCAGCGCAATCGGCGGGTGCGCCGGGTTGATCAGCGGCCCGAGCACGTTAAATAGGGTGCGGGTTTTTAACTGCTGACGAACCGGCATCGCGTGGCGAAAGCCCGTGTGGTATTTCGGTGCGAACAGGAAACAGACGCCCAGATCATCCAGCGCTTCGCGGGATTTCTCGGCGTTCATCTCCAGATTGATACCGAAAGCGGCCAGTAAATCGGACGAACCGGATTTGCTCGATACGCTGCGGTTGCCGTGCTTCGCCACTTTCAGGCCACACGCTGCGGCCACAAAGGCGCTGGCGGTGGAAATGTTGATGCTGTTGCTGCCGTCGCCGCCGGTACCGACGATATCGGCAAACGGATAATCCGGACGCGGGAACGGAGCGGCGTTTTCCAACAGGGCAGTAGCGGCCCCGGCGATTTCCTGCGGCTGCTCACCGCGAACTTTCATGCTCACCAGTGCGGCGGCCAGCTGTTCTGGTTTCACTTCTCCGCGTACGACCGCAGAAAATAACTGGTGGCTTTCCGGCTGGGTCAGGGTTTGCGCCTGATACAGTTTTTCCAGAATTGGCTGCAGGGTGTTCGCCGGTTCGAGTTTCTGCAATGCCCATTCCAGGGTCTGCTCCAGCAGGCGTGCGCCGTGGCTGGTCAGAATCGATTCGGGGTGGAACTGGAAACCCACTACGCGGTCGGCGTCGTGACGCACCGCCATCACCATGCCGTTATAGCTGGCGTTGATGGTCAGCCCGGCGGGGACATTGCTCCCGACCAGAGAGTGATAGCGCGCGACCGGCAGCGGATTCGCCAGCCCGGCGAACATTGCCTGACCGTCATGCTCAATGCTGGAGGCTTTACCGTGCAGGATTTCGCCCGCCTGGCCGACGTAACCGCCGTAGGCTTCAACAATCGCCTGATGCCCCAGGCAGATACCGATAATCGGCAGCTTGCCGCGCAGTCGGGTCAGCAGTTCCGGCATACAGCCGGCTTCCGATGGTGCACCCGGACCAGGGGACAGCATCAGAACAGGGTTATCCATGGTCGCCAGGCGTTCAATCAGGGTCTGAGCGGGAACGTGGTTCCGGTAAATCACCACGTTATGTCCGCTCGCGCGCAGCTGGTCTGCCAGGTTGTAAGTAAAGGAGTCGATATTGTCGAGCAGCAGAATGTCAGCCATTAGAAAATCTCCTTCGCGTGGTGGGCCTGGGCAATGGCGCGCAGTACCGCGCGAGCTTTATTACGGGTTTCATCGGCTTCGGACTGCGGTACAGAATCAAGCACCACACCAGCACCCGCCTGAACGGTAGCAATGCCGTTTTCAACAAAGGCAGAACGGATAACAATGCAGGTATCGAGGTCACCGTGGGCGGTAAAGTAACCCACCGCGCCGCCGTAGCTGCCGCGGCGTTCACCTTCAGCGGCCGCGATAAGCTGCATGGCGCGGACTTTCGGGGCACCGCTCAGCGTACCCATGTTCATGCAGGCGCGGTAGGCGTGCAGCACGTCCAGATCCTGACGCAGCTCGCCAACCACGCGGGACACCAGGTGCATGACGAAAGAGTAGCGGTCCACTTTGGTGAGATCCGCCACGTAGCGGCTGCCGGGCGTACAGATGCGCGCCAGGTCGTTACGCGCTAAATCCACCAGCATCAGATGCTCGGAAAGCTCTTTGTGGTCGGTACGCATTTCCAGTTCGATGCGGCTGTCGAGGTCACGATCGAGTGACCCGTCGGCGCGGCGACCGCGTGGGCGGGTCCCGGCAATCGGGTAGATTTCAATTTGACGGTTGCTGGCATCGTATTTCAGCGAGCTTTCCGGTGAGGCGCCGAACAGGCAGAAATCGTTATCCTGCATGAAGAACATATAGGGGCTTGGGTTACTCTTCTTCAGCACGTCATACGCGGCCAGCGGCGATGGGCAAGGCAGAGAAAAGCGACGAGACGGCACGACCTGGAAAATCTCCCCGGCACGAATGGCGCGCTGCATTTTACGCACCACGGCGCCGTACTCGTCATCGCTCTGGTTAACGTCGGTTTTCATCTGCTCAATTTTGGTCACCGGCAGCGGAAGCGGCGGTTCGTTGAGTTGCTGACGAAGCTGGGCCACGCGTTGGATCAGACGCTGCCTCTCGCTGTCGAGCGGAGTAAACAGGCTCGCCTGAATGCGGGTGGTTTTGGTCTGATGGTCGATAACCAGCAGCGTTTCCGCTAAGTAGAAGCAGTAATCAGGGCAGGCCGTGTCGCTATTGAGCTGCGGCAAATCTTCGAAACCCGCGACCAGGTCATAGGCAAACAGCCCACCGAAGAACATCGCTTCGCGTTCATCAACCGGGACCGTAACCAGCGTTTGCAGCAGGCGGAAGGCATCGAACACCGACAGCGAACAGAGGCGCGCGTCTTCATCGAGCAGGTTGCTCACCGCCGGGAAGTGCAGGATGCGGCCATTCGGCTGACGCTGATTGTCGATGCCGGAAGGCAGGGCGCCGTCGAGTAAATCCAGCAGCGCAGCGCCGTTGTCAGACAGCGCCTGAATCGTGACGGTGTCACCTAACGCAGTGATCCGCAGCGCGCTATCGACTAACAGCAGGCTTTTTAAATCGTCTTTGCTGTCGATATCCGCCGATTCCAGCAGCAGGGTCGCTGGACGGGCACCGCACAGTTGGTGGAATAGCGCCGTCGGGTTTTCCCGGTAAATGGCGTCACTGGTCAGAAGTTCGAGCGCGGGTTTTTGTGTTTGCATTATCGTTCTCACCATCTCGGATATGTTTTTATTCAAAAAAAAGCCCGCACATTGGCGGGCCAGGTATCTGTTCGTCTTATGCAGACGCGTAGCTACAGCCCGATATTAGGTTGTACGCCACCCGCCATGCAGAGTGAAAGAAAAATGTGTCATCGCAGATACCTCGTCGTGTGAACTTGCGTACTAGTTAACTAGTCCGCGAGGGCAAAGTCAACCCCTGATTTCAGAAATTCATTCAGTAAGGCTATGATGGGTGCCGTCAAACCCAAACCTGATAGTGATAACTGAACACCGGAGTGATTTTGAGCGACCATCCCTACGCCGTGATTTACGACCTACACAGCCACACCACCGCCTCTGATGGCCGTTTGACGCCTGAGGAACTGGTGCATCGTGCGCTGGAAATGCGCGTGGGCACGTTGGCGATTACCGATCACGACACCGTGGCGGCCATCCCCGCCGCTCGGGCTGAGATCGCCCGCGCCGAACTGCCGCTCGAACTGATTACCGGGGTGGAAATTTCCACCGTCTGGGAAAATCACGATATCCACATCGTCGGCCTCAACATCGATATTGAACACCCGGAGATGACGGCCTTTCTGGCAGCGCAAACCGAGCGCCGCCAACAGCGCGCTAAACTTATCGCTGAACGTCTGGAAAAAGCACAGATCCCGGGCGCGTGGGAAGGGGCGTTAGCCCTGGCGGATGGCGGGGCGGTGACGCGGGGTCACTTCGCCCGTTTTCTGGTGGAATCCGGCAGAGCGAGCAACTTTAACGACGTCTTCAAAAAATATCTGGCCCGCGGTAAAACCGGATACGTTCCGCCGCAGTGGTGTACAATAGATCAAGCTATTGATGTGATTCATCATTCTGGCGGCAAGGCGGTAATCGCTCATCCAGGACGTTATAATCTTTCAGCTAAGTGGCTGAAAAGACTGCTGGCTCATTTCAGTGAATGTGGCGGCGACGCCATGGAAGTCGCCCAGTGTCAGCAGGCTCCCCACGAGCGTGCGCAGCTTGCCACCTATGCGCGTCAGTACGGTTTACTGGCGTCTCAGGGCTCTGATTTTCATCAGCCCTGTCCGTGGATAGAACTCGGACGCAAGCTGTGGCTCCCCGCCGGGGTAGAAGGCGTGTGGCAAAGTTGGGAAACACAGCCCCAAAAGATCAACGAGAGGGAAGTATGAGTCAGTTTTTTTATGTCCATCCGGACAACCCGCAGCAACGCCTGATTAATCAGGCCGTTGAAATTGTGCGTAAGGGCGGCGTTATCGTGTACCCCACTGATTCCGGGTATGCGCTGGGCTGCAAAATTGAAGACAAGGGCGCGATGGAGCGAATCTGTCGTATTCGTCATCTGCCAGATGGCCACAATTTCACCCTGGTGTGCCGCGATCTGTCTGAGATCTCGACGTACGCCTACGTGGATAACGTGGCGTTTCGCCTGATTAAGAACAACACGCCGGGCAATTACACCTTCATCCTGAAAGGGACGAAAGAGGTGCCGCGCCGCCTGTTGCAGGAAAAGCGTAAGACCATTGGGATGCGTGTGCCTTCGAACCCGATTGCACAGATGCTGCTGGAAGCGTTGGGCGAACCTATGCTCTCGACGTCACTGATGCTGCCGGGCAATGATTTTACCGAATCCGATCCGGAAGAGATCAAAGATCATCTGGAGAAGCAGGTCGACTTGATTATTCACGGCGGTTATCTCGGCCAGCAGCCGACCACGGTTATCGATCTGACGGACGATTCACCGGTGGTTCTGCGTGAAGGCGTGGGTGATGTGAAACCCTTCAGTTAAGCCTTAAGAAGCGGCATTCACTGCCGCTCTTTCTTGAACCCATTACGGATGCAGTTTTAGTCCTTTAATGACTTTATCCACCGCTTTTTTCGGCCCACGAATCGCCAGACCCACCAGATTCAGCCGCGCGGCATCTTCAGCAAGAAACACTTCCCGATTCGCTTCGTCATGTCCCGTTGAAAACATCGCTTCCACGTAGGGTGTCAGGGTCAATTCACGTTCAATACCTTTCAGATGCACTTTTTGTAAGGCTTCCAGGCCGGCTTCAAAAATCAGCATCGGTTCGCCCGCGAGCTGACCGTACTGGCGGCCAAGCCCGTCCACGTAAGGCTGGCCCAGGATTTCAGGGGCCGAAGCCGTAATACCCGAGGCCAGAAACGCCACAACGTTCAGACGCTGCCAGACGGCTAAATCATTGCGGACGATCAGCGCATTTTTGGTGTCAAAAATCACAGGTTTTCTCCATTCATTCTTGTAGTGAATAAACAGAATGGAAGTTTGGCGGGGGTTAAGATAGAACGTTTGTGCACTGACGCTGGTAAGCGGCGGGCGAAAGGCGATAGGCGCGCTGGAACCAGCGGCCCATATGGCTTTGGTCGGCAAAACCGACCAGCGACGCGACCTGCGCCAGGTCTTCACCTTTGGCGAGCAGCATCCGCGCCGTGCGTAAACGCAGGCGAACCAGCCACGCATGGGGGCTTAAGCCGAAGGTGTTTTTAAACTGACGGCTCAGCCGGAAGCGGTCGATTCCGGCCCAGGCGGCCAACTCATCAAGCCCAATATCGCTGCCCATCCTGTCATGAAGATAATCCCGTACCTGATACATCTGACGCTGGGCATCACTCTGCGCCGACGCCGGGCGTTGACGGATGTGCGTTGAAAGGTGTTCCAGCAGGTGGTCCAGGCTTTGATCGCGTGCCAGTCGGCCTTCCTGGTGGTGCAGGGCAAAGAAGCTCTGCTGAATAGCCTGCGTCAGCGCGATATCGTCGGTCAGCGTATTGCGAAAGGCCGAACCGAGGGCGGAAATATCCCCCAGCCCACGGGCGTCCATCATTCCGGAAAACCAGCGCTGCGGAATGTAGAGCATCGCGTAGGTAAACCCTCCGGCATCCGGCGCGTGTCCGTCATGCACGGCACCAGGTTCAATCAGAATTGCTCGACCCGGCGTGCTGGTGTGTAGCGCCCGGTGACAATGAAAGCGCTGTAGCCCTTGCTGCGTTACGCCGAGCAGCACTTCGTCGTGGTCATGCGGATCGTAGGCATGGCCCTTAAAGTGCGCGCTGACGCTTTCAATGCCGGTATCGGCATCGCGCTGAAGGGTCAGCCAGCTTTCAGGGTGGATCTGCTCGTCGGTGTCTTTCATTGACCTTCTCCGGGAGAACGAGAGGTAATCATTATTGACATGAATGTGCGACAGGTAAAGTTCAGCGATTGTCGCCGGGGCCGGGTATAACGAGATGAATCATTTAACCTAAAATTCATGTAAGATATGCGGTCACGCAGCGCCATGCGGGTTGAGAATGATTCATCCGGGGCGAAAAATGAGTTCTGTTGATGCGTTCAGTCTTATCTAACGTGTTGATTTTGCATATATCCCAGACGGCTGGGAAGGCGACACCTAAAGGGTGCTCAAGGAGCGAGAAATTACAGAAAGTGCGGCCCCGCGCCGGCCACGGCTCCCGCCGTGAAATCGAAACCATGATTCAGGCCGGTCG
>Ga0160437_1000615_pt1 | contig 17787 bp, 13 predicted proteins | sample HID1975I_E0MG_FD_108227 | JGI IMG/M metagenome (GOLD analysis project Ga0160437, IMG submission 108227) | Enriched soil microbial communities from UW Madison campus, WI, USA - HID1975I_E0 MG | ecosystem: Environmental > Terrestrial > Soil > Unclassified | place: USA: Madison, Wisconsin... | reverse complement strand
TTCAGACCAGACGTTCTCGGGCCGATTCAAGCAATCCTCCTCCACGTCCGAGCGGTGCCGACACGGCAAGCTCGGCCAGAGCATAGTGCGAAAGTTGGAAGGCGAGAATGGATTCCGCACCGCAATTGGCGTTGACTCCCCTCGGTGTGACCCCATCCCGGCAACGGCCCGTCGCAATGTCCGCCAGAATGACGCCGCGATCATTGCCGCCGAAGAACCAGCGCCATGCCGTCAGCGCATGTTCCACCCAGAAGGCACCATGCGTGGCGGTCCAGGCGGAGCAGGCTGCCTCGATGGCGGCCTGGGCTTCCAGTGGCTGCTGGTCGAACGGCAGGTAGCCATGCGGCTTGCCGAAGCTTTCCGAGCCGATCGGGCGGAACTGGCCGCGCGCGGAGACCTGCTGGCGGCAAATCCATTCCAGCGTTTCCAGGCCGGCCCCGATCCAGGCTTCCCGGTCCAGCGCGCGGCCCGCTTCGATCAGGGCTTGCGGCAGCCGGGGGTTGTCATAGCCGAGCACGGCCTCGAACCAGGCCCAGTCGGGACGGCGCCCATGGCCGAGCAGGCGCATGAGGAAGTCCCCCCCCTCCCGCGCGCACTCCAGCGCCGCCGCATTGCGGGGATCGCGCCGGAGCACCGCGCAGGCGCCGAGCATGGCGAAGGCGCGGGCGCGGGGCGCCTCGATCGTGGCCAGCCGGGGGAGCACGTCCTCGAACAGCTGGAGCGCCCATTCCGAAAGGCTCTGATCCGGCGCCCGTTCGTATGTGTGCCCCAGTGACCAGATGGCGCGACCGTTGGAATCTTCCGAACCCTCGTCCTCGCACCAGCCCCGGTCGAAGCGCATGAAGTTGCGGAAGCGCGCAAGGTCAGGGTTCCATGCGGACTGCACGAAGGCCGCGTAGGCAAGGCTCCACTTCATCCGCTCGGCCACCGGCAGGCCGCGCGCGACGTTCATCAGCATGAGCGCGCGGGCATTGTCGTCCAGGCAATACCCGTGGCGGCGGTCCGGCACCACGCCCACCGAGTGCTGGAGCATGCCGGTGGCATCGCTCATCGCCAGCACGGCGGCGAGGCCCGGCGTCGCGGTAATCGGCGGCATCGCCGGATCGGGCGCGCGGGCCCGGTCTACCAGGCGCAGGCTGGCGTCGGCGAAGCGCGGCCAGATCATCTCGCGGCCCCGCGCCCAGGCGCGGCGCTGCATGGCGGTGAGGTCCGCCGGACGATCGAGCAGGGCGTTGACCGCTTCCGCGATCGCCTCGCTGGAGCCCGGCTCGATCAGGCGGCCGATCCCCTCGCCCAGCAGTTCGCGGGCATGGACATAAGGCGTGGACACCACGGCCTTGCCCACCGCCACGGCATAGCTGAGCGTGCCGGACGTCGATTGCTGCATCCCCAGATAGGGCGTCAGGTAGATGTCGCAGGCTTCGAGCTGGTCGAGCAGTTCGTCGGTTTCGAGGAAGCGGTTTTCCCAGGCGATGTGCGAGAGCACGCCCAGCCGGTCGGCCAGGGCCTGCAATTCCTCGCGATAGGCCTCGCCCTCGTAAGCGACGAGATTGGGATGCGTGGCGCCGACGATGCGGTAGATCACCTCGGGATGGCGCGCGACGATGGCCGGCAGCGCCCGGATCGCGTGTTCCAGGCCCTTGCCGCGGCTGAGCAGGCCGAACGTCATGAGCACCTTGCGGCCGTCGAGACCCAGCTGCTCCTTGAATTCGTCCTGGCGGCCGAAGGGACGGTCCGGCGCGCCGTGCTCGATCACTTCGAGGATGCGCGGCGGGGCGTCGTATTCGCTCTCCAGCAGGTTTCGCGAATGATGCGACATGACCATGATACGCGAGGCGCGCGCGATCAGGTGGCGCAGGATCTTGCGCTGGCGCTCGGAAGGATCGGACAGCACGGTGTGCAGCGTGAGCACCAGCGGCGCGGCCAGACGGTCCACGAAGTCCAGCACCATCTCGCCATCCTCGCCGCCGAAGATGCCGTATTCATGCTGGACCCAGACCGCATCGACGCCGGCTTCGTTGACCTGGCGTGCGGCGCGGGCGTAGTCCTCGGGATCGTTGCAAGCGATCGTCCCGGTGACGTCCCGGTAGTCCAGCCGGTGGTCGGGATCGTCCAACGCGTGCACGTCGAGCGTGATCTCGGGATGGAATTCCCGCAGCTTCTCGAAGATGTCGGTGGTGAAAGTGGCGATGCCGCACTTGCGCGGCGCAAAGTTGCCGACAAGCGCGATGTGCAGAGGCCGCGGTGCCGGCCGATCCGCTTCGGGCCTGTTCGCTTCGAGAGGCCCCGTCTCGGCGTCGCCGCTGGAGGGGATCACGTCGAAGATCGAACGGACTTTGTCCGAACCCGATTTCCGGCCGGGTTCTTCGTCACGAGGCATCAGGTTCATGCGCACCCCGCAGAAGGTGGAGGAGAATGCTCAATGAAAGCCCAAGAGTGCCATGAGTTTCCCGCTGCACTGCAAAAAAACTGACATGTCGCGGCAAAGCGCCCGCCGCGAAGGCCGTGCAGAGGCCGGAAACGCGTTAAGTTCACATTTGTGCAGTTGCGAATCGGGAGCCGGCGGCATCACGAGGGCGCAAGCAGGTCGCGATTTAGTATAGACAAAAAAGCATGGGCCCACCCCTGCCCGGCATGGACTTGGCTCCGGGGCTTTCCTATGTCCGTCGAACGCGCAAACTGAGAAACGACGGGAACACCATGCCCTCCGCCTCCACCCCTTTCGCGAATCGGGACCAGACGCTCTACCGGCTGCTGTCAGCCGCCGTGGGCGACGATGCCGCGACTTCGGCCCTGACCGTTCTGACCATAGACCCCGCCCTTGCCGGCTCGGGAGACACCGTGTCCCGCGCCCAAGTCGCGATGGCGCTCAACGCTGCGCTGTTCGCAGACCTGCTGGTCCGCGTGCCCACCGCGGCGCGTTACGTCCAGACCGTGCGTGAGGCGGGCGAGACGATCGTCTTCGACCACGGCGCCCTGCGCACCATCGACGGCGAAACCGGCGACCTGCCTGCCGGCCACGAGGCTTTCGGCCGTTTTCTGATCCCGCTCGGCTATGAAGTGGGCGGGCTCTATCCGCTGCCCAAGCTGAAGATGACCGGCCGCGCCTATGTCCAGCGCGACCTGCCCGAGACGATCCCGCAGTTCTTCGTGTCCGAACTCCATGTCGAGCAGCTGGCCGAAGCGGCCCGGGCGGCCTGCGCCAGTGTTTTCGGCACTTCCGTCGATCCGCTCGGCGAAGCGGAATGGGCGGCGCTGGACGCGCTTGCCGCCAAGGGCGCCTGCCCCTTCGAGCAGGGCGTCACCGCGCTCAAGGGCGCGCTCGCCTGTTTCGAGCGGCAGCATCAGCCCCCGGCGCTGGCGGATTACGAAGTGCTCCTGCCGGAAACCCGCGAAGGCGCCTGGATCGCCACCGAGGGCAATGCCTTCAACCATGCCACCACCCGGACGGCCAACGTCATGATCCTGGCCGAGGAACTGAAGGAAGACGGCTATCCGATGAAGCCGTCGGTGGAAATCTCGCAGAACGGCCGCGTCCGCCAGACGGCGATCCTGGCGGACAAGGTCGTGCGCCCCTTCCGCGAGGCCGACGGCAGCGAAGTGCCGCTGCCGGTGCCGGGCTCCTTCTACGAATTCATCACCCGCGACATCGATCCCGAGACCGGCAAGCTCGATCTCACGTTCGATTCGGGCAATGCCACCGGCATCTTCGCCGTCACGAGAAACGCATGAACCAGCTGAGGTCCTACGATCCCGCCAGCGGCGCCCTCGTCTGGGAAGGCCCGATCGCGGACGCCGCGGCCGTGGACGCCGCGCTGGAACGCGCCCATGCGGCCTTCCCCGGCTGGGCGGCGCTGCCGGTGGCGGCCCGGGTCGAGGCGGTGCAGCGCTACAAGGCCGTGCTCGAAGCCCGCAAGGACGCCGTGGCCGAGGTCATCGCCCGCGAGACCGGCAAGCCGCTCTGGGAGACGCGCGCCGAACTCGCCTCGATGATCGGCAAGATCGGCATCTCCATCGCCGGACAAGCCGAGCGCGCGGGCGAGAAACGCAGCGACATGCCGTTCGGACAGGCCGTTCTGCGCCACCGTCCACACGGCGTCATGGCCGTGCTCGGGCCTTTCAACTTCCCCGGCCACTTGCCCAACGGCCACATCGTCCCGGCCCTGCTGGCGGGCAACACGGTGGTGTTCAAGCCCTCCGAGATGACCCCCGCGACCGGGCAGGCCATGGCCGATGCCTGGTTCGAAGCGGGCCTTCCCGAAGGCGTGTTCCAGATCGTTCACGGCGCCCGCGCCACCGGCGAGGCGCTGGTGGCAGGCCATATCGACGGCCTGCTGTTCACCGGCTCGGCCGGCGCCGGCGCGCATTTCCGGCGGATCTTCGCGGATCGGCCGGACGTGATCCTCGCGCTCGAACTCGGCGGCAACAACCCGCTGGTGGTGTGGGACGGCGATCTCGACGAGGCCGCCTCGGTCGTCGTCCAGTCCAGCTTCATTACCACCGGCCAGCGCTGTTCCTGCGCGCGCCGCCTGATCGTGCCGGACGACGATTTCGGCGCCGCCCTGGTCGATGCCGTGGCCGCGCTGGCGGACCGGATCACCGTGGGCGCCTGGAACGAGACCCCCGAACCGTGGATCGGCCCGCTGATCTCCGAGCGCGCGGCCGAAGCCGCTGCGGAGCGTTACGACGAACTGGTCGCGCGCGGCGCGCGGGTCGTGCGGCCTTTCGGCGGGATCGAGGGCCGCAGCGGCGCCTTCGTGACGCCGGGCATTCTCGACGTGACCGGCGTGGACGTGCCTGACGAGGAAGTGTTCGCCCCCATCGTCCAGGTCACGCGGGTTCCGGACTTCGACGCCGCGATCGCCGCTGCCAACGCCACGCGCTTCGGCCTTTCCGCCGGCCTCGTCAGCGCCGACGACGGCTTGTGGGACCGCTTCGTGCTGGAGAGCCGCGCGGGCGTGGTCAATCGCAACCGCCCGACCACCGGCGCGGCCGGATCGATGCCCTTCGGCGGCCTTGGCGACAGCGGAAACCACCGCCCCAGCGCCTATTATGCCGCCGATTACTGCGCCTATCCGGTAGCCAGCTTCGAGGCGGCAGACGCGCAGGGCAACAGCGCCGCCCTGAACGGCAAGCTAAACGGCAAACGGGGCGGATGAGCGCTCTCACCGCCGAGGAACGGGACCTTCTGGCCCCGATCGAGCGGGCGCCGATCCTCGCCCACACGCTCGAATGGGCGGCGATCAACAGCGGCACCGCCCATGTCGAGGGGCTGGCCGCGATGGCCGGGCAGCTCGCCCAGGCTTTCGCGGCGCTGCCGGGGGAAGTGCGGCTGGTCGATCCCGCCCCGGTGGAGAAAGTCGACAGCCAGGGCCAGACCCGCGCCGTGGCCCACGGCCGCCACCTCGTGCTTTCGGTGCGGCCGGAGGCGGCCCGCCGGGTCATCCTGACCGGGCACATGGACACCGTCTACCCCCGCGAACACCCCTTCCAGACCTGCGACTGGCTGGACGAGAACAGGCTGCACGGCCCCGGCACGGCCGACATGAAGGGCGGCCTCGCGCTGATGCTGGCCGGGCTTGCCGCTTACGAGCGCTCCGGCCCGACCCTCGGTTACGACGTCCTCATCAACAGCGACGAGGAGACCGGCTCGCTGTCCTCGGCCGCTCTGATCGCCGATCTGGCGCGCGGCAAACTGGCAGCATTGACTTACGAACCGGCGCTTCCCGGCGGGCAGATGGCCCGCGCGCGGCCGGGATCCGGGAACTATGCCGTGGTGATCCACGGCCGCTCCGCGCACGCGGGCCGCAATCCCGAAGAGGGCCGCAATGCCGTGGTGGCAGCGGGCGATCTCGCCCTGCGCCTCGCCGCGATGCGCCGTCCCGGACTCTCGGTGAATCCGGCCAGGATCGAAGGCGGCGCGCCCAACAACACCGTGCCGGACCTGGCGATCCTTCACTTCAACATGCGCCCCGCCACCCCCGAGCTGGCGGCAGAGGCGCAGGCGCTGGTCAAGGCCGCCGTGGCCGAAGTCTCCGCCGCGCATGACGTGCACATGCACGTCCACGGCCACGTATCGCGCCCGCCCAAGGCGATCTCGGCCGAGACCGAGTCGCTCTACGGCACCGTCAGCAAGGCCGCCGCCGATCTTGGCCAGCCGATGAGCTGGAAGGACACCGGCGGCGTCTGCGATGGCAACAACATCGCCGCCTGCGGCGTTCCGGTGCTCGACACCATGGGCGCGCTGGGCGGGTCGATCCATTCGCCGGACGAATTCCTGCTGGCCGACTCCCTCGATGCCCGCGCCCGCCTCACCGCTCTCGTCCTTCACCGGATCGACCGCCACGGAGTTTTGCCCGCATGACGTTTCTCCTGCGCACCGCACAGGAAAAGGACCTCGACGCGCTCTATCGCATGGCGAAGGGCACGGGCGGCGGCTTCACCAACCTGCCGCCGGACAAGCCCACGCTGGGCGCCAAGCTGAAGCGCACGGCCAAGAGCTTCGCGCGCGAAAGCGAGGACATCGCCAACGATCTCTTCGTGTTCATCCTGGAAGATACCGCCACGGGCAAAGTCCGCGGCACCTGCCAGGCCTTCTCGCAAGTGGGCACGGAGTTTCCCTTCTATTCCTACCGGATCGGCCGGATCACGCAGCACTCGCAGGAACTGGGTCGCACCTTCCGCGCCGAGATGCTGACGCTCTGTACCGATCTCGACGGCGCCAGCGAAGTGGGCGGGCTCTATCTCGACGCCACCGAACGCTCGGCCGGCGTGGGCAAGCTGCTGGCCCGCAGCCGCTACCTCTTCATCAAGACGCACCGCGCGCGCTTTGGCGATACCACCCTGGCCGAACTGCGCGGTGCCATCGACGATGCCGGCAACTCGCCGTTCTGGGACGGTCTTGCAGGCCGCTTCTTCGACATGAGTTTCCGCGATGCCGACGAATTCAACGCCAAGCACGGCAACCAGTTCATTGCCGACCTGATGCCCAAGCACCCGATCTACTGCGCCCTGCTCTCAGAGGCGGCGCGGCAGGTGATGGGCCAGCCGCACTACTCCGGCCGCCCGGCGATGCGGATGCTGGAGAACGAGAACTTCGCCTTCCAGAACTACGTCGACATCTTCGACGGCGGCCCGACCATGCTCGCCCGGACCGACCAGATCCGCACCGTGCAGGACGCCCGCACCGGCGTGATTACCGCCCTGACCAAGGCGGACGATACGGAAGCCAGCCACCTCGTGGCGACCGGCCGCCTCGCACGGTTCCGGGCCTGCCTCGGCAAAGTGGACGCTGCCGACGGCGGCGTGACGCTGGACGGCGCGGCGGCGGCACTGCTCGGTGTCGAGGTGGGCGATACGGTGATTTACGCCAACGCATGATGGCCCCGTCGCCCCGGGCACGATCCGGGACGACGGGCGCTTTTCGCAACCGCACATTCGCCCTTTGCAATGGTCCCGACACTGTCAGGGCGCATATTGAGCCTATGACTTCCCTGCCCGAAACGCTTCGCTCCCCCGTGCTGCCCGACCCGATCCGCGCGGCGATCTTCGACATGGACGGGACGCTGCTCGATACCGAAGCCGCCCACGGCCGCGCTTTCGCGCAAACCGGCAAGGCGATGGGCTATCCGCTCGCAGCGGAGCTGCAGAATTCGATGGTCGGCATCCACCGCGACGGTTCGCGCCGCCTGGTGGCCGACCACATGGGCCCGGACTTCCCGCTGGACCGCTTCTTCGAGGAGAGCGACCGGGCCTTCGCAGCCATGCTCGATGCCGGAATCCCGCTGCGCCCCGGCGCCGAGGTGATCCTGGAGCACTTCGCCAAGGCCGGCATTCCCATGGCCATCGCCACGTCCTCGGAAGCGCCTTATGCGCAGCAACGCCTCGAAAAGGCGGGCCTGCTGCGCTATTTCGATCTCGTGGTCACCCGCAACGACGTGACCGAGGCCAAGCCTCACCCCGAACCCTACCTGCTGGCCGCCAGCCGCCTCGGTGTCGATCCGGCGCATTGCGTCGCCATCGAAGACAGCCCCGCGGGCGTCCGCTCGGCGACTTCGGCCGGGATTGCCACGGTGATGGTGCCCGACCTGCTGCCCGCCACCGAGGAACAGACGCTGCTCTGCGCGCAAGTGCTGCCCAGCCTCCACGCCTTGCGCGACCTGCTGCTGGCGCCCGCCGAAAGCTGAGCGAATTGGGCGGTGCATAGCTTGCCCCGCCCGCTGGACCGCCCCGCCACGATCTCGCTACGGGCGGGCGGATGAGCATTATCGCCACCATCATGAATTCGACCACCGGCCAACCCATCCAGAAGATGACGTTCGGCCGCATGCCCAAGCCCTGGGCGAGCTTCAACCTCGCCACCGGCGAACTCGTCACCGCCGACCGCGTCCATGTGGGCAAGCCTGCGCCGGGTAAGTTCGCGGCGCCCGTCGAAGTCTGGGTCACGCCGAAGGCCTGAGGGCGCCTGTCAGGTAGCCTTTTCCCATCGGGACGCAGGGAAAGCGCCGGATTCCCTGCGTCTCCGCCGACGGGAGCCTTATGCGGTCAGTTCCGGTCCGGCTGACGGTCGGGATGCGCGGCGATGAAGGCCGGATGCTCCCGGCAGGCCGCATCTATCCGCGTCAGGTGCGGATAGGCCGACAGATCGCAGGAAAACCGCCGCGCATTGTAGAGCTGCGGCACCAGGACGCATTCGAACAGCCCCGGCGCATCGAACAGGAAATCTCCTGCCCCGCGTGACGCCTCCAGACGCTGCGCCAGCCGCGTCTCGACGCTTTCGAACGTGCGGGCGATCCAGTGGCGATACCAGTCGTCCACTTCGTCCTGCGCATGGCCGAGGTCGTTTTTCAGGTACTTGAGCACCGGCAGGTTGAGCGGCGCATGAAGCTCGGTGGCGATCGCCAACGACAGTTCGCGCGACGCGAAGCGGTCCTCGATATCGCGGGGGAGCAACGGACGGTCGGGAAAGCTCTCGTCGAGCCATTCCAGTATCGCCATCGACTGCGCATAGATGCGCCCATCGATCTCCAGCGCCGGAACACCGCCGTAGGGGTTGAGGCGGCGGTACTCCCGGGAGCGCTGCTCCCCGTCGAGCAGGTTGACCGCAACCTGCTCGTATTCAAGCCCCTTGAGACCCAGCGCGATGCGCAGGCGGTAGCTGGTGGAACTGCGCCAGTAGCCGTGGAGCCTCACGTCTCCGCCGCGATCTTCTCGTGCAGCCAGGCCGCGTGACGCGGGGCCTTCTTGGTGCGCGCCCATTCCTCCAGCATGTCGTCGGCCACGGCCTTGAGCTGGGCCATCTGGCCGGAGCTGCCGAACTGCCAGGCGAGTTCGAGGCGGTGGCCGTTGGGATCGAACAGGTAGATCGACTTGAAGACGCCGTGATGGACCGGGCCGACCACCGAAATGCCCCGCGCCTCGGCCCGCTGCTTGGCCGAAAGGAGGTCCTGCTCGCCCTCCACCTTGAAGGCGATGTGCTGGACCCAGGCGGGGGTCGCCTCGTCGCGCCCCATCTCGGGTGAATTCGGAAGCTCGAAGAAGGCCAGCACATTGCCGCCGCCGCAGTCGAGGAAGACGTGCATGTAGGGATCGGGGGCGCCGGTCGAGGGCACCTTGTCCTCGGCGATGGCCAGCATGAAATCCATGCCCATCACCTCGCGGTAGAACGCGACGGTCTCCTTCGCGTCGTGGCAACGGTAGGCGACATGGTGGATCCCACCAAGTTTCGGCGCCAAAGTCGCGTCGGGCATCGGGGCTGGCATCGGGCTCTCGTCAGTCATCTTCAGTCTCCCGGGAATTGCGGGCGAGCCTGCGTGGGCCCGCCCGTCTCTCCCAATTTCGTGTGCGCCGCGCCGCTTATCCGGCGGGCTCTTCCACCTTCAACACGCCGCGGCGGATCTGGTCGCGCTCCATGCTTTCGAACAGTGCCTTGAAATTGCCGTTTCCGAAACCGTCGTCGCCCTTGCGCTGGATGAATTCGAAGAACACCGGCCCGACGCGGGCCTCGGCAAAGATCTGGAGCAGCAGGCGCGGCTGGCCGCCCGCGCCGACTTCATCGGTGGTGCCGTCGAGCAGGATGCCGCGCATCTTGAGCTGGTCGGCAGGCTCGCCATGGCCGGGAAGCCGCTCTTCGAGCATCTCGTAGTAGGTTTCCGGCGGCGCGGTCATGAACGGCACGCCCAGCGCCTTGAGCTTGTCCCAGGCGCCGACGAGATCGTCGCAGATCAGCGCGATGTGCTGGATGCCCTCGCCGTTGAAGGCGCGCAGGAACTCGTCGATCTGGCCCTTCCCGCCCTCGGCCTCTTCGTTGAGCGGGATGCGGATCTTGCCGTCCGGCGCGGTGAGCGCCTTGGAGGTGAGGCCGGTATATTCGCCCTTGATGTCGAAATAGCGGATCTCGCGGAAGTTGAAGAGCTTCTCGTAATAATCCGCCCAATAGGCCATGCGGCCGCCGTAGACGTTGTGGGTCAGGTGGTCGATCACGTCGAAGCCGGCGCCGACCGGGTGGCGATCGACGCCGGGCAGATAGTCGAAGTCGATGTCGTAGATCGACAGGGCACCGTCGCTTTCGCCGTTTTCATCGGCGCGCTCGTAGCGATCGATCAGGTAGATGATCGAGTTGCCGATGCCGCGGATGCCCGGCAGGTGCAGTTCCATCGGTCCGGTCTCGACCGAAACCGGCTCGGCCGAACGGGCCAGCAGTTCGGCATAGGCGGCGCGGGCGTCACGAACGCGGAACCCCATGCCGCAGGCCGAAGGGCCATGCTCGCGGCTGAAGAACCAGGCCGGGCTGTGCGGCTCGTAATTGGTGATGAAATTGATGCCGCCCTGGCGCCAGAGTTCCACGTCCTTGGAGCGGTGACGGGCGATCTTCGTGAAGCCCATCGCCTCGAACACCGGCTCCAGCACGCCCTTTTCCGGCGCCGAGAACTCGACGAACTCGAAGCCGTCCAGTCCGATGGGATTTGGCTCGATGGAGGTTTCGAGAAGGTCGGTCATGGAAGCGTTTCTCCGAAAGGAATTTCGCCGGAAAGCGTCTCTCCGGCAGGAATGGGCGGCGCCGCGCGCCAGGTTTCGTAGACGGGGCCGAAATCCAGCCCGACCAGATCCTCGATCAGCTGCGGCAGGCTCTCCAGGACGAAGTAGGTCTTCTGGAAAGCATCGATCATGTAACCGGTGCGCATGACGCGCACGGCATCGAAGGGCAGCCGCAGGACCGCGCGATCCTCGATGGAAAAGCGGGTTTCGCTGGCCGAGGAGATGATGCCGGCGCCGAAGACCTTCAACGCGCCGTCCTCGCGGACCAGGCCGAATTCGATGGTGTACCAGTAGATCCGCGCCAGCATCCCCAGCGCATCCATCGCCATGGCCCGCGCCCCGGCCTTGCCGTAAAGCTCCAGGAAATCGGCGATGGTGGGATCGAGCAGCATCGGCACATGGCCGAAGAAATCGTGGAACACGTCCGGCTCGACCAGATAGTCCAGCTCATGCTCCTCGCGCAGCCAGCGGGTTACCGGGAAGCGGCGATGGGCAAGGTGGTCGAAGAACACGGCATCGGGAATGAAGCCCGGCACGCCCACCAGCTCCCAGCCCGTGGCGGGGCCGAGGATCGCGTTGGCATCCTCGAAGCGCGGGATGCCGTCCGCGCAGTCCAGCCGCGCCAGGCCCTCGCGGAAGGCGCGGCAGGCATATGTCTCGACAAGCGCCGACTGCCGCGCATGAAGGCGGCGCCAGCGTTCGTGCATTTCGGGGGTGTAGGCATGCCAGTCCTGCCCGACCGTGTAGTCCGCGGCAGCGCCATCATACTCTCCCCGAAGCTCGCTCGTCGATGTCTCGGTGGAGGGCTTCTTCATTCCCTAGAGAATACCACAAGTCTCATGGCAGATTCGTGCGATTGCGCGCGCGCTGGCGGTCTGTAAAAGGGGATTCCACCAGGAAGTCGGCTCAAGGCAGGGGATTCATGCAGCTGGATCTATTCGACCGCAAGATCATCGCGTCCTTGCAGGAAGACGCGCGCATGCCGGTGGCGCAAGTGGCCGAACGCACCGCGCTTTCCGCCACGCCGGTCAGCCGCCGCATCAAGCGGCTGGAGGACGACGGGGTGATCCTGGGCTATGCGCCGGTGCTCGACCCGCGCAAGCTCGGCTTCGAACTGGAAGCCTATGTGCTGATTAACCTGAACGCCCATATCGACGAGAACATCACGCGCTTCGAACAGGCGATCCGCGACAATCCCTATGTCATCGCCTGCCACGCCGTGACCGGCGACATGGACTACATCATCCACATCATCGCCCGCGACGTGGAGCACTTGTCGCAGATCACGCTGAAGACGCTCGTGCGCATTCCCGGCGTGCGCGACGTGAAGTCGAGCATCGTGCTGGAGGCGATCAAGGAACCGCGCACCCTGCCGCTGGAGTGAGGGGTGGTTTGGGTGTGGCGGGGATGGAGGTGCGGCAAGGCACTCGGCCTGCCCCGCTATGCTCGTCATCCTGAACCTGTTTCAGGATGACAAGTGAGATTTCGGCCGACCTGCGCGCTGATGATGGGCCATGTCCGGCCATCAACTCGCCCCTACGCCCGTCGTCCTCACGCTCCCACACTCCTACGCCCCTGCCCCCCCACCTTCGTCATGGCGAGGAGGCGAAGCCGACGAAGCAATCCAGGGCGGCTCTGCGCGACTCTGGATTGCTTCGCTCCGCTCGCAAAAACGAAAGGAATGGAGACGGGGCAGGAGAAAACCCCTGCCCCGTCTCCACTTACCGCCCGAGCAGGTTCCTTGCCTGGCTGGCGATCTGGGCCAGCATGGCGGGGCTGAGCGGCACGGTGTTTTCCGCGCGCTGCACCATCGCGCGGAAGGTCTGGATCGCGGCGATATGCGCGCGGCCCCATTCCTCGGCGGCGGCGGCCGGGTCGGACTTGCCGGCCTTGGTCGCGGCCAGGCGCTTCAGGAAGTCGAGGCGCATCTGCTGGAAGTCGCGGGCAAGACCGGCGACGAGCAGGCGCTCCCACGGGTCAGACGGGTTCATGATCGAGGCACTGGCCTGCGCCCAGTCCAGCCCCAGTCCCGCGCCGATGCGGGTGAAGGCCCCCACCAGCTGACGCGGATCGATCCCCGCATCGGCCGCCAGCGCGGCGATGCCTACGGCCCCGTCGAGGTCGTAGAGGTTGGCCACCATGCCCGCCTCGTCCTCGGGCGCGCCGAGTTCGAGCAGGCCGCTGCGCAGCTTCTTCGAATGCGCGACGATGCGTTCGCCCAGCAGCTCGTGCGTGTCGACCGAGAGCGTGGCCACCGGCTTGCCGATCCGGGCCATGACTTCGGACGGCGCGGCCTGTCCCGCGCCCGCCCGCAGCAGGTCCGCCATGTGCCCGCGCACCACGCCGGCCGTCCGGTCGAACAACGCGATGCGGGCGTCTTCGCTCATCGGCGCCACTTCGAGGCGTTCCCAGAGGGCGTCGAGATCGAAGAGCTGCTCCGCCAGCGCGAAGGCGGCGGCGACTTGCGCAAGGTCCGCGCCCTCCTCCTCGGCCAGTTCAAAGGGATGGACGATGCCCAGGCGATTGACGATGCGGTTGGCCAGCTTGGTGGCGATGATCTCGCCGGCCAGGCGGTGGCCTTCGATGAAGCGGGCGAACCTGGCCTGCATCGGCTGCGGGAAGGCCGCCAGCAGCATGGGCTGGAGCGTTGCATCCGTCGCCAGGGCCGAGTTCTCGATCGCCGCCTGAAGCACCAGCTTGCCGCTGGACAGCAGCACCGCCAATTCGGGGCGGGTCAGCCCGCGCCCGTCCTGCGCGCGGCGGCCGAGCGTTTCGTTGTCGGCCAGCCCCTCGGTCTTGCGGTCGAGGTTGCCGCCTTCCTCGAGCGTCTCGATCAGGCGAATATGCGAAGGCATGGCCGTCGCCCCGCCGCGCTCGGCGATGGAAAGCGCCAGGGCCTGGAGGCGGTTGTCCTCCAGCACCAGCTCGGCCACTTCGTCGGTCATCTCGCGCAGCAGTTCGACGCGCTCTTCCTCGGTAAGCTTGTCGGCCCGCTTGGCGGCGGCCAGCGCGATCTTGATGTTGACCTCGTTGTCCGAGCAGTCGACGCCTGCCGAGTTATCGATGAAGTCGGTGTTGATGCGCCCGCCTCTGGAGGCGAACTCGATGCGCGCGGCCTGGGTAACGCCCAGGTTCGCGCCTTCGCCGATCACCCGCACGCGCAGTTCGTTGGCGCTGACGCGCAAGGCATCGTTTGCCGGATCGCCCACAGTGGCGTTGTTCTCGCCGGAGGACTTCACGTAAGTGCCGATACCGCCGAACCACAGCAGGTCGACCGGCGCCCAGAGGATCGCCGAGATCAGCGATTCGGGGTCCAGCTCGCTCGCCTCGATGCTCAGGGCGGCGCGCACTTCGTCCGTCAGTGCGATCGACTTGGACTTGCGCGAGAACACGCCGCCGCCCTTGGAGATCAGCGCCTTGTCATAGTCTTCCCAGCTCGAATGCGGCAGGTCGAACATGCGCCGACGCTCGGCCCAGCTTTTCGCGGCATCGGGATCCGGGTCGAGGAAGATGTGGCGGTGGTCGAAAGCGGCCACGACCTTGAGCGAGCGGGAAAGCAACATGCCGTTGCCGAACACGTCTCCCGACATGTCGCCGCAGCCGATCACGCGGACCGGGTCGTTCTGCACGTCGACGCCGAGTTCCAGGAAGTGGCGCTGCACCGAAAGCCAGGCGCCGCGCGCGGTGATGCCCATGGCCTTGTGGTCGTAGCCGTTGGAGCCGCCGCTGGCGAACGCGTCGTCCAGCCAGAAGTCGCGCGATTCGGCGATGCCGTTGGCAACGTCGGAGAACTTGGCGGTGCCCTTGTCCGCCGCGACCACGAAGTAGGGGTCCTCGCCGTCGAGGATCACCACGCCCTTGGGGTGCACGACCTTGTCCGCCACGATATTGTCCGTGATCGAGAGCAAGGTGCCGATGAAGATCTCGTAGCTCGCCTGCCCCTCGGCCGCCCATCCGGCGCGGTCGAGCGCGGGATCGGGAAGCTGCTTGGGATAGAAGCCGCCCTTGGCGCCGGTCGGCACGATCACCGCGTTCTTCACGCGCTGCGCCTTCATCAGGCCCAGGATTTCGGTGCGATAGTCGTCGCGGCGGTCGGACCAGCGCAGTCCGCCGCGCGCGACGGGGCCTGCGCGCAAGTGGATGCCTTCCACGCGGCGCGAATAGACGAAGATCTCGCGCCAGGGCAGCGGCTTGGGAAGGCCGGGGACCAGCGCGGAATCGAACTTGAAGGCCAGCGCGGTCTCACCGGCGGGCGCGAAGGCATTGGTGCGCAGCATGGCGGCCACGACATCGCGGAAGGCCCGCAGGACGCGGTCGTCGTTGATGGCGTTGACCTCGGCCAGGCCGGCGCGGATGGCTTCCTGCGCCTGGGCCTTGGCCTGGGCGCGGTCGCCCTTGAAGGCGGGATCGTGAATGCCGCGGAACAGGTCGATGATGCCCAGCGTCACGGCCGGAGCGCCGAGCAGCGCATCGACCACGGTGCCGATACCGAAGTGCATGCCCGCCTGGCGCAAGTAGCGATACCAGGCGCGCAGCCAGTCGGCCTCGCGCTTGGAGAGGCCGAGGCCGGGGACCAGGCGGTTGAAGGGATCGTTCTCGGCCTGGTTGTTGAGCACGCCGGCCAGGGCGTCCTCGATCATCGGCGCCAGCTTGAGCACCTCGCGCGCATCGCTGCCGGTCGGCAGGGCGAGCGTGAAATCGTGGATCGTGCCGATCCGGCCGCGGTCGAGCGGGGTCGGCATTTCCGCCAGCACCCGGAAGCCGAAGTTCTCCAGCGCGGGCACCGCGTCGGAGAGGGGCAGGCTGCCCTCGGCCTGGTAGATCTTGAGGCGAAGCTGCGGCACTTCGCCCGAATCGTGCTGGTAGAGGCGCACCCCGCGGCTGCCGCGCGCTTCGGTACCGGCATCGCCGACCACCAGTCCGCGCATGTGGCCGATGTCGATGGCGGCCTCGCCCGGACCGTAGTCGCTGCGATAGGCCATCGGGAAGCCTTCGGCATAGCGGGTGGCGATGGCGGCGGCCCGGCCAGGTTCGAGCGACTGGGCCAGCGCGGCTTCCACCGCCTCGCCCCAGCCGCGCAGCATGACCTGCAGGCGGTGGTCGAGCGCTTCCTCGTCAAGCGCCTGAGTGCCCTCGCGAATGTCGAGCGTATAGCGCAGCATGGCCAGGTTGCCCGCCTCGACACTGAGCGCCCAGTCCAAGGTGGGGGCCTGCGCGGCCTCCTCGATCATCGCCTGGATGCGCTTGCGCATCTGGGTGGAGAGCGTGTCGCGGGCGATCCACACGAACGCGAAAAGGTGGCGCGACAGCGGCGAGGCAGTGACCACCAGGCGCGGGCGCGGACGGTCGACCAGCGCGGTCATCGTCGTCGCCAGGCGCTCGACGTCGGCTTCGCCGAAGCCCAGCACCAGGTCGTGCGGCAGGCTGGTCATGGCATGGGCCAGGGCCTTGCCGGTGTGGCCGCCCGGGTCGAAGCCCAGCTTGCTGCCAAGCCCGGCCAGGAGACGGCGCAGACGGGGAACCCGGTCCGGCGCAACGGCCAGCGCGGCGCTCGTCCACATGCCCGCATGGACCGAAAGCGCGGCGATCTTGCCGCCCTCGATGACCGGCACCAGGAACAGGTCCAGCGGTACGCGGCGATGGACGGTGGAAATGACATTGGCCTTGATGACCATCGGCGCACGCACCTCACCCGCGGCAAGCTGGGCATCGAAAGTCTCGAAGGCGCGGTCGTAGCTGGCGTCGGACAGGAGGTCGCGGGCCTCGCGCTTGCACACGCCGAGCTGGTCGGCATGGCTGCCGTCGCGGCGGCGGGTGACATGGCCCAGCTGGGTGAGCATGCCGCCGGCGAACCAGCGCAGAAGCTCGGCGCCTTCGGCATCGTCGACGCGGTCGGCATCGGCGTCCATCGCCTCGACCATCTTCGGCCAGTCGGCCACGGCGATCCGCACGTCGGCCAGCGTGGTTTCCAGCGCGGCCTGGATATCTCGGCGCTGGCGCGCATCGGCACGGGCGGTCTCGATGTAGATCATCGATTCGCGGCGCGCGCCTTCGCCGGCCTCTTCCGGAAGAGCGACGAGGTCGCCCTTGGCATCGCGCTCCACGCGAACGACCGGGTGAGCCAGGCGGTCGATCACGAGGCCCGCCTCGGCAATGACCGCGGCGACCGAGTCGACCAGGAAGGGCATGTCGTTGTTGACGATGGCGATGCGCAGATAGCGGCGCTCGTCGTTCTCCGAAGCGATCTCGATCACCGGAGTCTCGGGCGCGCGGTGCGCGGCCAGTTCGAGCAGGACGTGCGCGGCTTCCTCGACCCAGGCGCCTTCATCGGGCGCGTCGCCGGGCAGCAGCGAATCGCGGATGCGCGCCACGATGGCAGGCTGCAGCGCGGAGGCCTTGCGACTCGGCTTGGTTCGGGTCCTGGGGGCGGCGGTCAGATCGTCTGCGCTCATTGCATTCTCCCGCATATCAACGGCAGGCGAGGCGTCGCAGTGCGCCTGCTGCCAGACGACGAATATAGGGCCGGTCCAGCGATCCGGCATCCTTCCGCTTTTCCGCCTCGGGCGAAAGATGACGGCAGGGCCTTTTCAACCACACACATGACGATGCGGCGACCCGAAGCGACCGGCCGGTCTCGTCGGCATGGCGAGGTTGTAACGTGATTTCCCTGTCACGCAACATTCGTTTAACGGTGCGAAATTGATTTATTTGCACTTCGGCGGCGGAGGGAATTGCCGCCTAGCCGAGCCC
>Ga0160437_1000612_pt1 | contig 17865 bp, 13 predicted proteins | sample HID1975I_E0MG_FD_108227 | JGI IMG/M metagenome (GOLD analysis project Ga0160437, IMG submission 108227) | Enriched soil microbial communities from UW Madison campus, WI, USA - HID1975I_E0 MG | ecosystem: Environmental > Terrestrial > Soil > Unclassified | place: USA: Madison, Wisconsin... | reverse complement strand
GAGTGCGGGCGCCCTGGCTCCTACACGTGCTTCAAGGCACCCCGGCTTGTCGGCGTCCCGCACTCCGCTCTCACCCTGCACGCTAAGGCAAAGCCAAGACACAAGCGGCTTCAGCCGCGAGCTCTTGCCCTTCCAGCACCTGCTGGAAAAGCTCGCGGCTGAAGCCGCTCCTACAAGGGGACTGCAGAGGCACGGAGGTCGCGGCAATGGGCGGCGCCGGATATGCTCCCGCGGATTGGGGGCGCTCGTGGATGACCGACTGACATTGCCAGCTACGACAGGGCCGCGCCGATGCTGAGCATCGGCGTCGTCGTGCTGGCCGCCGTGCTGTGGCTCGGCCTGATGTTCGGCACGGCCCTGTACGGCGAGCGCCACCCGGCGGTACTGGCGCGGCACTGGCGGCACGTGTATGCGCTGTCGCTGGCGGTGCACTGCACCTCGTGGTCGTTCTACGGCACCGTCACCCAGGCCGCGCGCTACGGCTGGCCGCTGCCGCCGACCTTCCTCGGCGCGATCGCCTTCTATGCGCTGGCGGTGGCCTTCATGGTGCGGCTGGTGCGGCTCGCACGCGAAACCAACGCGACCTCGCTGGCCGACCTGATCGCCACGCGGCTGGGCAAGGATGCCTGGCTCGCCGCGGTGGTGACCCTGGTCGCCGCGCTCGGCCTGATCCCGTACATCGCGCTGCAGCTCAAGGCGGTGACGATGAGCTTCGTCACCCTGACCGGCGACGGGGCGCGCGGGGACCTGTCGCTGTGGCGCGATGGCTCGCTGTACGTGGCGCTGGCGATGGCGCTGTTCGCGATGCTGTTCGGGACGCGGCGCGCGAGCGCGGTGGAGCACAACCGCGGGCTGGTGCTGGCGATCGCGTTCGAGTCGGTGTTCAAGCTCGCGGCGATGCTGGCGCTGGGGGCCTTCGTCTGGTTCGGGCTGGGCAAGCTGCCGGAGGCGCCGGCGCCGCTGTCGCAGCAGACCACGGACGGCTTCGCGCCACTGGTGCTGCTGGGGGCGCTGGCGATGTTCATCCTGCCGCACCAGTTCCACGTCGGCGTGGTCGAGTGTCGCGACGAGGGCGACGTGCGCACCGCGCGCTGGCAGTTCCCGTTCTACCTGCTGCTGATCGCGCTGCCGGCGCTGCCGCTGGCGCGTGCCGGCACCGCGCTGCTGGGCGACAGCGTGCCGTCGGACATGTACGCGCTGGCGCTGCCGTTCTCGCGCGGGCACGAGGGCGTGGCGCTGTTCGCGTTCCTCGGCGGGCTCAGCGCGGCCACCGGCATGGTGGTCGTGAGCACGCTGACGCTGAGCCTGATGATCGGCAACCACTGGTTCGCGCCGGGGCTGCTGCGCGGCGCGTGGTCGCATGGCGGCGACGACGGCGACCGTCGCGGCGACGTGCTGCTGCTGCGCCGCGTGGGCATCGTCGCGACCATGCTGCTGGCGTGGGCGTACAGCCGCCAGATCGCCGGCAGCGAGGCACTGGCGGACGTGGGCGCGGTGTCGTTCTCGGCGCTGGCCACGCTGGTGCCGGCGCTGGGGTTCGCGGTATGGCGGCCGCAGACGCCGGCGCGCGCCGCTACGGTGGGTGTCGCGGTGGCGTTCGCGGTGTGGGCGTGGGTGATGCTGGTGCCGATGGGAGTCGCAGCGACCGGCGGCGATGCCGGCTGGCTGCAGCGCGGGCCGCTGGGCATGGCGTGGCTGTCGCCGGACGGATTGTTCGGATTGACCGGCTGGAGCCGGCTCGGCCGTGCGGTCGGCGCGAGCCTGTTCGCCGGCACGCTGGCGACGGTGCTGGTGGCCACGGTGCGCGTCGCACCGCACCGCGTCGCCGCACGCGGTTCGGACGTGCGCACCCTGCGCAGCGCCGGCCGCCGCTTCCTGCCGGCGCGCAGCGTCGAGGAACTGCTCGCAGGCGCGCCGGCCAGCGGCCCGGTCCCGGCCCGCATCGAGGCGCGGCTGGAGCGCGAACTGGCCGCCGTGCTCGGCAGCGCATCGGCGCGGCTGCTGCTCGATGCCGCGCGCCGCGAGGCCGGCGCGGACCTGGACACCGTGGCCGCGATCGTCGGCGAGGCCTCGCAGGACCTGCGCTTCAACCAGCGCGTGCTGGAAGGCGCGCTGGAAAACATGAGCCAGGGCATCAGCGTGGTCGACGCGCAACTGCGGCTGGTGGCGTGGAACCGGCGCTACGCGGAGCTGTTCGGCTATCCGCCGGAACTGCTGCAGGTCGGTCGCCCGATCGCCGACCTCAGCCGCTGGGCGCTGGAGAAACTGCCGCCCAGCGGGGACATCGAAAGCGCCCTGCAGCGCCGGCTTGCCTTCATGCGCGCCGGTACGCCGCACCTGTCCGAGCGCGTGATGCCGGATGGCAGCATCATCGAGATCCGCGGCAACCCGATGCCGGGCGGCGGCTTCGTGGCCACCTTCACCGACGTCACCGAATTCCGCAGCGTTGAACGCGGCCTGCGCCGGGCCAACGAAACCCTGGAGCAGCGCGTGGGCGAGCGCACCGCGCTGCTGGAATCGGCCAAGCGCGAGGCCGAGCATGCCAACGATGCCAAGAGCCGCTTCCTCACCGCGATCGGCCACGACCTGATGCAGCCGCTGCACGCCGCGCACCTGTTCACCGACACCTTGTCGCAGCAGCTCGCCGATCCCGCGCAGCGCGATGCGGTGCGGCAGGTGCGTGGCGCGCTGGATTCCACCACCGACCTGCTGACCGGGCTGTTCGACATGTCGCGGCTGGAAGCCGGTGGACTGGTGCCGCAGCCGCGCGAGTTTCCGCTGGCCGAGGTGCTGGAGCCGCTGGCGTCGGAGTTCCGCGCGATGGCCGCCGAGCGCGGGCTTGCCTTCGCCTGCGTGCCGACCCCGGCCTGGGTGCGCAGCGATCCGCAGCTGCTGCGCCGGGTGCTGCAGAACTTCCTCGCCAACGCGGTGCGCTACACCGCGCACGGCGGCATCCTGCTGGGCGTGCGGCGTGCCGGCGATGCGCTACGGATCGAAGTGCACGACACCGGCCCGGGCATCGCGCCGGAACAGCAGGCGGCGATCTTCGAGGAGTTCCGCCGCGGCGACGGGGCGGCGGGGCAGGGGCTCGGGCTTGGCCTTGCGATCGCCGACCGCATCGCGCAGCTGCTGGAAGCGCCACTGGGGCTGCGCAGCCGCGTCGGCCGCGGCACCGTGTTCACGCTGGCGGTGCCGCGCGCGCCGGCGCGTGCACCGGTGTCCGCATCGGCGAAAGCCGGCCTTGCCGGCACCCGGGTGCTGATCGTCGACAACGACCGCGCCGCACTGCAATCGCTGCGCGTGCTGCTGGAAGGCTGGGGCTGCGAGGTCGAGGCGGTGGCCGATGGCGTTGCGGCGGAAGCCGCGATGGCGGCGAACGACGCATCGCTGTGGCTGTTCGACTACCACCTCGACGACGGCGACACCGGCGCAGCGCTGCATGCGCGACTGGCCCGGCGTTTCGGCGCGCGGCCGGCGCTGATCCTCAGCGGCGATGGCGGCGATGCCGTGCGGCGCGCGGTGCACGAGGCCGGCCTGCCGCTGCTGGCCAAGCCGCTCAAGCCGCTGGCGCTCAAATCGGTGCTCGACCGCCTGCTGGCCGCGCGCGCGGCGTAGCTTGTCCCTACGACTCCAGCTGCCGCGAAGGGTCGCTGAGCTCGAGTTCGCGCAGCACCACGCCGGCCTGGGTGCGGTTGCGCACGCCGAGGCGGTCGAAGATCGCCGACAGGTGCGCCTTCACCGTGCGCTCCTGCACGTCCAGGCGATCGGCGATCTGCTTGTTGAGCAGGCCTTCGGCGACCAGCACCAGCACCCGGAACTGCTGCGGCGACAGGCTGGCCAGGCGCGCGGCCAGGGCGCTGTCGCCGGCCGAGGACTGCGCCCGCGTCACCGCCGCGCGCAATGACGCGGGCAGCCACTGTTCGCAGGCCATCACGCTGCGGATCGCGTCGCGCAGATCGTCCAGCCCGGCACTCTTGGGCAGGTAGCCGGCGGCGCCGTGGTCGAGCGCGCGCCGCACCACGCGCGGGTCGTCGTTCGCGGACACCACGATCACCGCCACGCCAGGATGCTGGGCGCGGATCGCGGCCAGCCCGGCAAGGCCGTGGTTGCCGGGCATGTGCAGGTCGAGCAGGACCAGGTCGATGCCCGGCTCGGCGTCGAGCACGGCCAGCACGCTGTCCAGAGAATCGGCCTCGCGCACCTGCAGCGCGTCCACGGCATCGGCTGCGGCCTGGCGCAGCGCGGCGCGGAACAGCGGATGGTCGTCGGCGATCAGCAGGGTAGGCATTGCCGCGATTCTCGCAGGAATCCGCGTGCGGGCGGGCCGGCATGGCCTGGTACCAAAGTACGATGATCGAAGCGGCCCGGCTTGCTACTGTCGCGACATGATCAGAATTCCAGTCCGTGCCGTCGCCGTCTCCCTTGCCGTTCTGCTGGGCGCCTGCGCCAGCGGGCCGCAGCGCGATTCCACGGAGGCCCCCATGTTCACGTCCGGACGCAGCACCGACCACCGAGGCAACGATGACCTGCTGACCGCTGGCCTCGGCCTCGACGGCCTGCGTGCGATGACGCCGCCGGCCTTCGCCGATGCTACGCATCCGACCGCGACCGAACTGCGCCGGCGCGCGATCTGGAGCAACTGGCGCGGCATCGCCGATCTCGCCGCGGGCGGCGGCTACGGCACGCTGTACGGCACCACGCAGGCCGTGCCGGGGCGCGAATACTCGGCGCTGGCGACGGTACCCGGCGCCACCCAGCCGCACCGCGTGCTGGTGCAGGTGCCCGATGCCTTCGACAAGGCGCGCCGCTGCGTGGTGGTCGCGCCGGCGTCCGGCTCGCGCGGCGTGTACGGCGCGATTTCCATCGCCGGTGCCTGGGGGCTGCCGAAGGGCTGCGCGGTGGCCTACACCGACAAGGGGGCGGGGACCGATTATTTCGACCTCGACACGCAGGCGGGCGTGCGTGTCGATGGCACGGCCGGCAGCGCCGACAGTGGTGATGCGCTCGCGTTCGTTCCGGATGCTCCTGCTGCCACGGGCGGCGTTGCGTTCAAGCACGCGCATTCGAAGGACAATCCGGAGGCCGATTGGGGCCGGCACGTCCAGCAGGCGGCGCAGTTCGCGCTGCACGCGTTGGACGAAGCGCTGCCGGACGCCGCGCCGTTCACCTTCGACAACACGCGGGTGATCGCGGTCGGCATCTCCAATGGCGGCGGCGCCGTGCTGCGCGCGGCCGAGCTGGACGGCGACTGGCTGGATGCGGTGGTCGCGGGAGAACCGAACGTCTTCGTCGAAGGCGGCCGCCCGATCTACGATTTCGCCACCGAAGCCGCGCTGCTGCAGCCCTGCGCGCTGTTGCACCTGGCGCCGGAGTCGCTGGCCCAGCCGCCGATGCGCGCGCAGGTCGAACCGATGTGGACGCTGCGCTGCGCCTCGCTCAAGGCGGCGGGGCTGGTCACCGGCGACACCACCGCCGGGCAGGCGAAGTCCGCGTACGATGCGATGCGTGCCAGCGGCTGGACCGACGCGGCGCTGCGCTCTGGCGCCGCTTCGAGCGGCTTCGACCTGTGGCGCTCTGTCGCGGCGACCTACGCCTCCGCGTACGGCCGCTACGGCGTGGGTGAACATCCCTGCGGATATGCTTTTTCGGCCCAGAACGCCGACTTCAGCCCGCGCGCCGCCACGGCGGAAGAGCGCGCGGCGTGGTGGTCGGATGCCGCCGGCATCCCGCCGGGCAACGGCGTCGGCCTGATCGATGCGAAGGTCGCGCCGCCGGACCTCACGCTGCCGGGCCTGCAGTGCCTGCGCGCGCTGTGGGACGGGCAGGGCGCCGACGCCGACCGCGTGCGCAGCGGCATCGCCGAAACCCGCGCTTCCCTGCCGCGCCCCGGCCTGCCGGTGGTGGTCGTCCACGGTCTCGACGACGGCCTGGTGCCGCCGGCCTTCAGCAGCGCGCCCTACGTGGCCGCGGCGCAGGCGGCCGGGCGCGAAGTGCGTTACTGGCAGGTGGAAAACGTCGAGCATTTCGACGCGTTCCTCGGATTCCCCGACTATGCGGCGCGTTACGTGCCGTCGCTGCCGTACGTGTATGCGGCGCTCGATCGCGTCGATGCCTATCTCGACGGCAAGGCTTCGTTGCCGTCCGACGCGGTGATCGCTACCACGCCGCGAGGCGCGGGCAAGCCGCTGGAAGCGGGGAACCTGGCGATTCCCGTCAACTAGCCTTCCTTTCTCCCGCTTGCGGGGGAGGGTGGGTGCGGGAATGAGCGCCGCAGGCGCGAGTGCGGTTGTCTTTCCCTCTCTCCAGCTCCTGCTTTTTTGCTCCTCGCCCCTAAAGATCCAGACGCCACTCCGGAGGCCTGCAGACCCGGAGGGCGCCGCACATGGATGTGCGGCGTTTTTCTATGGGACAGGATGTCCCTTAGAAAAATCCCCGCAACAATGACTTCCCGGGTGTGCCCTTGGCACAAAGCGTTTTCTTTGGTTCGTTTCTTTGACGCTTATCAAAGAAATGAACTCGGCCGCGCAGCGGGCGAAACGCCTTTGATTTTGCCTTGGCTGACATGCCTGGCCGGCATGAGGACAAAAAGCCATACGTGCAAAAGTCAGAAGCTTTCGCCTTCGGCGACTTCATTTCTTTTGATGAGCGTCAAAAGAAACGGAAGCAAAGAAAAACGCTTTGTGTCCAGGGCAAACCCGGCGATTCATTGATGAAGGGATTTTTCTAAGGGACATCCTGTCCCGTAGAAAAACGCTGCACATCCATGTGCAGCGCCCTCCGGGTCTGCAAACAGGCGGTGGAACGGTGTGATCTTTAGAAGCGAAGGCGAAGGCGAAGGCGAAGGCGAAGGCGACTGCAACTGCAAGACCGCCAGTGCGGGCGTGCCGGGTCAGGTCAGCCTGGCCAGCGCCTGTCCCAGCTTCACCGGCGTCTCGGCCGCCAGGCCCGGTGCCAGCTCGGCCACGCCCGGCGGCAGCAGCACGACCACCGTCGACCCGTAGTTGAAGCGGGCCATCTCCGCGAAACGTTCCACCGTGACCGCCGCGCCGTCGTCGTCGGTCCGGTAGTCCTTGACCGTGACCGCGTCGCCGTAGGCGGGGATCTCCTCGCCGCTCCACACGGTTTCCACGCCCGAGACCAGCAGCGCGCCGACCATGACCACGGCCATCGGGCCGAAATCGGTGTCGAAGTGGCACACGAGGCGTTCGTTGCGGGCAAACAGGCGTGGCACGTTGCGCACGGCGTCGGGGCCGACGGAGAACAGGCGGCCGGGGACGTGCACGGTTTCGCGCAGGGTGCCGGTCCACGGCATGTGCACGCGGTGGTAGTCCTTCGGCGAGAGATAGACGGTGGCGAACAGGCCGCCGGCGAAGACTTCGGCCGCAGCCTGGTCGCCGAGCAGTTCGGCGGCGGTGAACGACTGGCCCTTGGCCTGGAAGATGCGGCCCGGCTCCCCGGACGGGTCTCCGATGCGGCCGCACTGGCTGATGCGGCCGTCGGCGGGCATCAGCAGGGTGCGCGGGTCGGGGTCGGGCACGCGCGCGCCGGGCTTGAGCGCACGGGTGAAGAAGGCGTTGAACGTGGGATAGGCCAGCGGGTCGGCGTTGGCGGCTTCGGACAGGTCGACGCCGAACTTCGCCGTGACCGTGTCGATCAGCCATTGCTTGAGCCGGGGGTTGTCCGAGTACGCCAGCCGCCGCGCCAGCGAGGACAGCAGGCGGTGCGGGAGGGCATAGGTGAGGCGGGTGACGAGGCTCATGGGGCGGCTATCCGGGGAAGGCGCATCGGGTCCTTCCCGCGGCGGGAAGGAGGCCGGGCGCGGACGTTACTTGAACGAAGCCTGCGTCAGCGCCGCCATGTCCGCCGCGATGGCCTTCGGCTGCAGCGGCGGCTGGATGATGCCGGCCATGCGGCCCTGCGGGTCGAGCACGGCGATGGTGGCCGAGTGGTCGATGGTGTAGCTGTCGGGCGGCGCGCCCTCGGCGGCCGGCACCTTCGCGAACACCATCGACAGCGAACGCGCGAAGTGCTCCAGTGCCGGCACGTCCGCGGTCGCGGCCAGGGTGTCGCGGTGGAAGGCGTGCGCGTACTCGCCGATGCGGTCGGGGTCGTCGCGCTGCGGGTCGACGGACACGAACAGCACCCGCGGCCGGGTCGATTCGGGCAGGGCTTCCCACTGCTTCTGCGCCTGCGCCAGTTCGGCCAGCGTGGTGGGGCAGACGTCCGGGCAATAGGTGAAACCCAGGAACACCAGCGTCCAGTGGCCCTTGAGCTCGCCGGGCACCAGCTGGGTGCCGTCGGACTGGCGCAGGGAGAAGTCGGGCAGGGTCCGCGGCTGCGGGAACAGGCGGACGGTCTCCATCGCCGGGCCCGCCGGCGCGGGGGCGGCGAAGAAACGCTGCGAGGCCAGCAGGCCGAGGCCTGCGGCCAGGGCCACCACCAGGATGACGAGGGTCGTGCGGTTGAACATGGGCAGGTCGCTTGTTCACGCAATACTTGAAGTGCGGCCATGATAACCGCGCCGCCGCTATACTTCCCGGCCCTGCTGCCCAGCGCCCGGGCGCCGCCATGACCGACGAACTGCACACGATCATCGACCTGATCCGCTATGGCGCCAGCCGCTTCAACGCGGCCGGGCTGACGTTCGGGCACAGCTACGACAACGCGATCGACGAGGCCACCCAGCTGGTCCTGCACGCCCTGCACCTGCCCCACGACCTCGGCCCGGCCTACGGCCAGGCGCGGGTGACGCTGGCGGAGAAGGAGGAAGTGCTGGCGCTGTTCCTGCGCCGGATCGAGGATCGCATCCCGGCCTCCTACCTGACCGGCGAGACCTGGTTCGCCGGCCTGAGCTTCAAGTCCGACCCGCGCGCCCTGGTGCCGCGCTCGCCGATCGCCGAGTTGATCGAGGCCGGGTTCGAGCCCTGGCTGGGCGGGCGCGAGGTGCGGCGCGCGCTCGACCTGTGCACCGGTTCGGGCTGCATCGCCATCGCCATGGCCCACTACAACCCTGGCTGGCAGGTCGACGGCGCCGACCTGTCTGACGACGCGCTGGCGCTGGCCGCCGAGAACAAGGCGCGGCTGCACGCCGACAACGTGAAGCTGATCCGCTCGGACCTGTTCGCCGGCCTGTCCGGGCGCCACTACGACCTGATCGTCACCAATCCGCCCTATGTCACCAACGACGAAACCGACGCGCTGCCGGCCGAGTACGCGCACGAGCCGGAGATGGGCCTGCGCGCCGGCGATGATGGCCTGGACATCGTGCTGCGGATCCTGCGCGACGCGCCGCTGCACCTGGGCGAGGACGGCCTGCTCATCTGCGAGGTCGGCGAATCCGAGCGCGCGCTGGTGCGGTTGCTGCCGGACGTCGAGTTCGCCTGGATCGAGTTCCGGGTCGGGCAGATGGGCATCTTCGCGGTCGAGTGCGCGGAGCTGATCCGACACCACGGCCGCATCGGCGAGCTGGCGGCCGCGCGCGAGGGCAGGCCGGCGGAAGCGGCGGGTTCGCTGTTTTGAGCGCGGTTGCGGCGCGGCGAACGGACGCATGAACACCTTCGGCCAGCTGCTGCGCGTGACCACCTTCGGCGAGTCGCACGGGCCTGCGATCGGCTGCGTGGTCGACGGTTGCCCGCCCGGCATCGCGATCGCGCCGGGAGACTTCGCCCATGACCTGGCGCGCCGCGCCACCGGCCGCAGCCGCCATACCTCGGCGCGGCACGAGGCCGACGCGGTCGAGATCCTGTCCGGCGTGTACGAAGGCCGCACCACGGGGACGCCGGTCGCGCTGCTGATCCGCAACACGGACGCGCGCAGCCGGGACTACGACCGCATCGCGCGTCAATTCCGCCCCGGCCACGCCGACTACACCTACTGGCAGAAGTACGGCACCCGCGACCCGCGCGGCGGCGGGCGTTCGTCGGCGCGCGAGACCACGATGCGCGTGGCGGCGGCGGTGATCGCGAAGCGGTGGCTGGCCGACCGCTTCGGCGTGCGCGTGCGCGGCTTCCTTGCGCAGATCGGCGAGGTCCTGCCGCGCGCGCATGACTGGGTCGTGGTCGAGGACAACCCGTTCTTCTGGCCGGATGCCGCGCAGGTGCCCGAGCTGGAGGCGTACATGGACGCGCTGCGCAAGTCCGGCGACTCGGTCGGCGCGCGCGTCACCGTCGTCGCCGACGGCGTGCCGCCGGGCTGGGGCGAGCCGGTGTACGGCAAGCTCGACGCGGAGATCGCCGCGGCGATGATGTCGATCAACGCGGTCAAGGGCGTGGAGATCGGCGACGGCTTCGCGGCGGTCGCCCGGAAGGGCAGCGAACACCGCGACGCGATGGCGCCGGACGGTTTCCGCTCCAACCATGCCGGCGGCATCCTCGGCGGGATTTCCAGCGGCCAGCAGGTGGTGTGCTCGGTGGCCTTCAAGCCGACCTCGAGCCTGCGGCTGCCGGTCGAGGGCGTGGACGTGGACGGCAACGCGGTGGAGATCGTCACCACCGGCCGCCACGATCCCTGCGTGGGCATCCGCGCCACGCCGATCTGCGAGGCGATGCTGGCGCTGGTGCTGATGGACCAGGCGCTGCGCCACCGCGCGCAGTGCGGCGACGTGGGCGACGTGGCGCCGCGGATCCCCGGCGCCACATGATCCTGCAGGAGCGGCTTCAGCCGCGGGCTTTTCGTCGGACGGGAAGATCACGAGCTCGCGGCTGAAGCCGCGCCTGCAACAATCGAAGCGATATAGCGGCAGGAAGAACAATGAGCAGGCAATACAAGGTCGCGGTGGTCGGCGCCACGGGCGCGGTGGGCGAGGTGATGCTGTCGGTGCTGGCGGAGCGGAAATTCCCCGCCAGCGAGGTGGTCGCGCTGGCCAGCGAGCGCTCGGCCGGCGTGGAGGTGGCCTTCGGCGACGACGAAGTGACGGTCCGCGACCTGGCGACCTTCGACCCGGCTGGCGTCGACATTGCCCTGTTCTCGGCCGGCGGCGACATCTCGAAGGAGTACGCGCCGAAGTTCGCCGCCGCCGGCGCGGTGGTGATCGACAATTCCTCCGCCTTCCGCATGGACCCGGACGTACCGCTGGTGGTCAGCGAGGTCAACCCGGAGGCGGTCAAGCAGCGTCCGCGCGGCATCATCGCCAACCCCAACTGCTCGACCATGCAGCTGATGGTCGCGCTGGCGCCGATCCACCGCGCCGCCGGCATCGAGCGCATCAACGTCGCCACCTACCAGTCGGTGTCTGGCACCGGGCGCCGTGCGCTGGAGGAACTGGGCCGGCAGACGGCCGGGCTGCTCAACTTCCGGCCGGTGGAGCCCGAGGTGTATCCGGTGCAGATCGCCTTCAACGTGATCCCGCACGGCGGCGACTTCGATGACAACGGCTACACCAGCGAGGAGATGAAGCTGGTCCACGAAACCCGCAGGATCCTCGGCGACGACGCGATCCGGGTGAATGCCACCGTGGTCCGCGTGCCGGTGTTCTACGGCCACTCGGAGGCGGTGAACATCGAAACCCGCGACAAGCTGGGCGCTGCCGGGGCGCGGCGGCTGCTGGAGGCCGCGCCGGGCGTCGAGGTGGTGGATGAACGCGCCGCCGGCGGCTACCCGACGCCGGTCACGCACGCTTCCGGCAAGGACGCGGTGTACGTCGGCCGCATCCGCGACGACCTCTCGCACGAGCGCGGGCTGAACCTGTGGGTGGTCGCGGACAATATCCGCAAGGGCGCTGCGCTGAACGCGGTCCAGATCGCGGAACTGGTTGTCGCGGAAGGCTGAAGCGTTGCGGATCGGTCGCCGCGGCGGCTAGAGTCGGGGCCATGAACCAGGGGAAAGGCGTGACCAGGACAATGCGGAAGGCATGGCTGCCGTTGCTCGCGGCGCTGCTCACCCTGCTGGCGATGCCTGCGTTCGCGCTGGGGCTGGGCCAGATCACGGTCAAGTCGCAGCGCGGCGAGCCGTTGCTGGCCGAAATCGCCATCGTTTCCAGCGATCCGGGCGAACTGGAGAACCTGCAGGCGCACCTGGCCTCGCCGGAGACCTTCGCCCGCGTCGGCCTGGAGCCGCCGAACAGCACCGTGAGCGGACTGCAGTTCACCGTGGCGCTCGATCCGCAGGGCCGGCCGGTGATCCGCGTGACCAGCGCCGGGCCGGTCGACGAATCGTTGCTGACCTTCCTGCTGGAGGTCGACTGGGGCCAGGGCCGGCTGGTGCGCGAGTACTCCGCGCTGCTGGACGCACCGCGCACCGTGTCCGCGCCGGCGCAGCCGCCGATCGAGGCGCCAAGCGTGGCGCCGTCGAACACCATCGTCCGCGAACCCGACGTGCCGGCGCCAGCGCCGGCCCCGGAACCGGCGCCGGCGGATACCGCATCCACGCCCGAACCCGAACCCGAACCCGAACCGCAGCCCGCAGCGCCGGTCGCAGCCGAGCCGCCGGCAGAAGCCCCCGCGCCATCGAACGCCATCGCCCCGACGCCCGCACCCCCGGCCGCCGCGCCGGAAGAGCGCCGTGTCCAGCCGGTCGCGGCGACGCCCGGCGACTACGGCCCGGTGCAGGTCGGCGACACGCTCGGCAAGATCGCGCGATCGATCGACGCCGACGGGCATTCGCTCGACCAGGTCATGCTGGCGCTGCTGCGCGCCAATCCCGATGCCTTCATCAACGGCAACGTCAACCTGGTCAAGACCGGCGCGGTGCTGCGCATCCCCAACGGCTCGGAGCTGTCCGAGTACAGCCGGAAGGAAGCGCGGGCCATCGTCCACGAGCAGATCGGCCAGTGGCGCGAGATGCGCAGGCCGGCCGAGCAGCCTGCCGCCGTCGCCGGTGATGGCGCAGCCACCGATGCGGCCGGCAACAAGAATGGCGAAAGCGCCGGGGCGGCGGCGCGTACCGCCGATGCCCGGCTGGAAATCGTGCCGCCGTCCGCCAAGGACGCGCGGCAGGCGGGAACACGATCCGGCATCCAGGCCGGCGGCGAGGGCGACATGCTGCAGGAACTGCAACAGACCAAGGAAACCCTGGCGGCGCGCGACGCCGAAGTGCAGGAGCTCAAGACGCGGGTGGCCGACCTCGAGAAGCTGCAGCAGGACCAGCAGCAGCTGATCGCGCTCAAGGACGGCAAGCTCGCGGAAACGCAGCAGGTACTGGCCGCGCGCCAGGCCGGGCAGGCGCAGGAGGCTTCCGCGCCCATCTGGCCGTGGGCGGTCGGCGGGCTGCTGGTCGGGCTGTTGCTGGCGTGGCTGTGGATGCGGCGCAAGCCGGCGACTGCCGGCCGTCCCGTGTTCGACACCTCGCGCCTGGCCGCAGGCGTGCCGGAGAAGCCGTCGCCGGCGCCCGCCGCGCCGGAACCGCCGGCGCCGGCTGCGACGGGTACCGCGCCGACCTGGCATGCCGGCGGCTCCGCCGCGCCAGCGCAGCCTGCCGTGCCGGTGGTGGACGCCGTTCCGCCGGAGCCTGAGCCGGAGCGGCCAGCGGAATCCGCAGCGGACGCCGAAGCCGCCGACGCGGACGACAAGCCCGTCTCGGCCGGCCACGACCGCATCGAACTGGCGCTTGCCTACATCGACCTGGGCGACGTCGACACCGCGCGCGGCCTGCTGCAGGAAGTGGCCGACAACGGCGACGCGGCCGCGCGCGGCGAGGCCTCGCGGCTGCTGCGCGACCTGGTCTGATCCCGGCCGGCGATCCGCATGCGCTACGCGCTCGGCGTCGAATACGACGGCAGCGGTCTGTTCGGCTGGCAGCGGCTGGGCAAGCCGGGCACCCAGGCCGTACCGACCGTGCAGCAGATGCTGGAGGAGGCGCTGTCCTCGGTCGCCAATGCGCCGGTCGACACCGTCTGTGCCGGCCGCACCGACGCCGGCGTGCACGCGCGCTGCCAGGTGGTGCACTTCGACAGTGATGCCCGGCGCGAGCCGCGCGGCTGGATGCTGGGCGCGACGTCGCGCCTGCAGCAGGCCGTGTGCGTGCGCTGGTGCGTGCCGGTGGCCGACGATTTCAGCGCCCGGTTCTCCGCGCGCGCGCGCCGCTACCGCTACAGCATCCTGAACCGGCCGATGCGGCCGGCGCTGGGCCGCCAGTACCTGTCCTGGGTGCGACAGCCGCTGGACGCCGACGCCATGCACCGGGCCGCGCAGGTCCTGCTCGGCGAACAGGACTTCTCCGCTTTCCGCACCGTCCACTGCCAGGCCCCGCACGCGCGGCGCAACCTGCAGCAGGTCACGGTGGCCCGCGATGGCGAATACGTGCACGTCGACGTGCAGGCCAACGCTTTCCTGCACCACATGGTGCGCAACATCGTCGGTTCGTTGCTGCTGGTGGGGCAGGGCGAACGGCCGGAAGCGTGGATCGCCGAACTGCTGGCCGGGCGCGACCGCACGCTCGCCGGCCCCACTGCGCCGCCCGGCGGGCTGGTGTTCGTCGGGCCGCTGTACCCGGTCGAATGCGGATTGCCGGCGGAAGTGACGTTGCCGGACTGAATGCAGTCGCCGTCCGCGCGACGCGATCGCGCGCCAGCGGTTACGCTATCGCACCCCGATTGCCCATTCGTCGAAGCTTCCGCGCATGTCCCGCACGCTGTTCCGCACCCGCATCAAGTTCTGCGGCATGACCCGCGCCGGCGACGTGCGCCTTGCCAGCGAGTTGGGCGCGGACGCGGTGGGCTTCATCTTTGCCGATGGCAGCCCGCGCCGGATCCACGCCCGCGAGGCGCGCGCGCTGCGTGGCGCGCTGGCGCCGCTGGTCGACGCGGTGGCGGTGTTCCGCAACAACGCCGCCGACGAAGTGCGTGACGTGGTCCGGCAGGTACATCCGACGCTGCTGCAGTTCCACGGCGATGAGGAGGACGCGTTCTGCCGCGGCTTCGGCGTGCCCTACGTCAAGGCGATCGGCATGGGCGATCCGCTGGTCGAGGACGCGGTGGCGCTGCAGGTGCGTTACCGGGGTGCCGCCGCGTTCCTGTTCGACAGCCACGGCGGCGACACCGACGGCGGCAGCGGACAGGCCTTCGACTGGTCGCGGATCCCGACCGGGCTGGTTAAGCCGGTGATCCTTGCCGGGGGCATCGGCAGCGGAAACGTATTCGACGCGATCCTGCGCACGCTGCCCTGGGGCGTGGACGTGTCCAGCGGCATCGAGGCCTCGCCGGGCATCAAGGACGGCGACCGCATGCGCGAGTTCGTCGAGCAGGTGCGCCGCGCCGATTGCCACGTCGAGCCGGACATCGATGCGGGCAGCGACCTGGCTGCCAGGGCCAACGGAATCAGCGGAACCAGCAAGTGAACGATCCCGACAACGCAAGCACGGCCGCCGGTGCGGTCGACTACCACGCATGGCCGGACGCCAGCGGTCACTTCGGTCGCCACGGCGGGCGCTTCGTCGCCGAAACCCTGATCGGGCCGCTGGAGGAACTGGCCGCGGCCTACGACGCGGCGCGCGTGGATCCGGCCTTCATCGATGCCTTCGACCGCGACCTGGCGCATTACGTCGGCAGGCCCAGCCCGATCTACGAGGCCGAACGGCTGTCCGCGCATGTCGGCGGCGCACGCATCCTGCTCAAGCGCGAGGACCTGAACCACACCGGCGCGCACAAGATCAACAACACCATCGGCCAGGCGCTGCTGGCCAGCCGCATGGGCAAGACCCGGATCATTGCCGAGACCGGCGCCGGCCAGCACGGCGTGGCCAGCGCCACGGTCGCCGCCCGGCTGGGGCTCGAATGCGTGGTCTACATGGGCGCCACCGACATCGAGCGCCAGAAGATCAACGTCTACCGCATGCAGCTGCTCGGCGCGAGCGTGGTGCCGGTGACCAGCGGCTCGGCCACGCTCAAGGACGCGCTCAACGAAGCGATGCGCGACTGGGTCACAAACGTGCGCGACACCTTCTACATCATCGGCACAGTGGCAGGCCCGGACCCGTACCCGCGCATGGTGCGCGACTTCAATGCCGTGGTCGGCCGCGAGGCGCGCGCGCAGATGCTGGCCGAACACGGTCGCCTGCCGGATGCGATCACCGCCTGCGTGGGCGGCGGCAGCAACGCGATCGGCATCTTCCACGCCTTCCTCAACGACCCGGGCGTGCGCATCGTCGGCGCCGAGGCGGCGGGGGAGGGCATCGCCAGCGGCCGCCACGCGGCTTCGCTGGCCGCCGGACGGGTCGGCGTGCTGCACGGCAACCGCACCTACGTGCTGTGCGACGACGACGGCCAGATCACCGAAACGCATTCGGTCTCGGCCGGGCTGGATTACCCGGGCGTCGGCCCGGAGCACGCCTTCCTCAAGGACACCGGCCGCGCCGAATACGTCGGCGTGACCGACGACGACGCCCTGGCCGCCTTCCACCTGCTGGCGAAGACCGAGGGCATCCTCGCCGCGCTCGAATCCAGCCACGCCATCGCCCAGGCCATCAAGCTGGCGCGCGACATGCCCAGGGACGCCATCGTCCTGTGCAACCTGTCAGGCCGCGGCGACAAGGACGTGCACACCATCGCCGCGCGCGAGGGGATGGTGCTGTGACGCCGCGCGAGGGGTGCAGCTTTGTTTCCTTTCCCTTGAACGGTAAGGAGCAGAACGCATGAACCGCATCGACAGCAGATTCGCCCAGATCAAGGTCGCCAGCCGCAAGGCGTTGATCCCGTTCGTCACCGCCGGCGATCCGTCGCTCGAGTCGCTGGTGCCGGTGATGCACGCGCTGGTCGATGCCGGGGCGGACGTGATCGAGCTCGGCGTGCCGTTCTCCGACCCCATGGCCGATGGCCCGACCATCCAGCGCAGTTCCGAGCGCGCGCTGGCGCGCGGGGCGGGGCTGTCGTTCGTGTTCGACAGCGTGAGTGCCTTCCGGCGGATCGACGCGCAGACCCCGGTGGTGCTGATGGGCTATCTCAACCCGGTCGAAGTGCGTGGCGCGGAAGCGTTCGCGCGCGACGCGGCCGGGGCCGGCGTCGACGGCGTGCTGCTGGTCGACCTGCCGCCGGAAGAAGCGGGTGGCTTCCGCGAAGCCTTCGCCGCGCATGGCGTGGCGCTGGTGCTGCTGGCCTCACCGACCACCACGGACGCGCGGCTCCAGGCGTTGTGCCGGCAGGCGCAGGGCTATCTCTACTACGTGAGTTTCGCCGGCGTCACGGGCGCATCCGCCCAACTGGACCCGGCGGTGGCCTCCGCGCGCCTGCGCGCGATCCGATCCATGAGCGCGGCGCCGGTGGTCGCCGGGTTCGGCATCCACGACGCCGCCAGCGCGAGTGCCATGGCCGTCGACGCCGACGGCGTGGTGGTGGGCAGCGCCCTGGTCGCGGCCATGGCCGAATCGACCGATGCCGGGGACGCTGCCGGCCGCGCCGCTGCCTTCCTGGCGCCCCTGCGGGCGGCGCTGGACCGGGCGGGCTGAATTGCGCCGTGCGCTAAACTTTGCCGCCTGACGCGGCCGACGGCCGCTCCGAGGCAACCGATCGCATGTCCTGGCTGAAGAAAGTGATGCCCGCCCGCATCCGCACCGAACCCGGCGCGCCCAAGAAGCGCAGCGTCCCCGAGGGGCTGTGGGAGAAGTGCGACCGCTGCGGGTCGGTGCTGTACAGGCCCGAGCTCGAGGAGAACCTCGAGGTCTGCCCCAAGTGCAACCACCACATGGCGATCCGTGCCCGCGCGCGCCTGCGCGCGCTGTTCGACCCGGACAGCACCCGCGAGATCGGTGCCGCGCTCGGCCCGACCGACGTGCTGAAGTTCAAGGACCAGAAGAAATACGTCGACCGGATCAAGGCCGCGCAGAAGAGCACCGGCGAGCGCGACGCGCTGGTGACCCTGGAAGGCACGCTCAAGGGCCGGCCGCTGGTCGCCAGCGCCTTCGACTTCGCCTTCATGGGCGGCTCGATGGGTTCGGTGG
>Ga0160437_1000611_pt1 | contig 17871 bp, 16 predicted proteins | sample HID1975I_E0MG_FD_108227 | JGI IMG/M metagenome (GOLD analysis project Ga0160437, IMG submission 108227) | Enriched soil microbial communities from UW Madison campus, WI, USA - HID1975I_E0 MG | ecosystem: Environmental > Terrestrial > Soil > Unclassified | place: USA: Madison, Wisconsin... | reverse complement strand
ATCACGACTGATGAATTCGGCCCTGGCATAACGCAATCGCGTTGGCGGGGATGGTTTTTGATTTCATTCAGGAGTGCTTATGGCTCATTTTTGTGCGCAATCCCCTGCGTTTATTTTGCATCACGTCACCTGTCAATTTGCGACGGGCGATATTCTATTTGGTCCGGTCGATCTTTCGCTTGAGCGTTCGCTTTGCGGCTTAGTTGGGCGCAACGGCAGCGGGAAAACTCGCCTGTTGCAACTGCTTGCAGGCGCAGAAACGCCTGCCCACGGGCATATCGAACATTTTTCGACGGTGGCTTATGTCGCTCAGCAACCGCTGCTTTCCGCGCAAAGTACGCTGGCTGATTTACTCGGCCTGACGGAGATATTTTCCGCGCTGCGTCGGGTAAACAACGGTGAGATGCAGCCGGAAGATAGCGAAATCCTCGACGGTCACTGGGACATTTCAGAACGCCTGAGTACGGCGTTTGCCGCGTTGTCGCTCCCCGAGTTTGATGCTTATCGTCCGGCTTGTTCATTGAGCGGCGGCGAACGCGTGAAGGCGTTGCTGTGCGCCGCGTTTCTTTCCGGGGCTGATTATCTGCTGCTCGACGAGCCGACTAACCATCTGGATAGCGCCGGGCGGGCATGGTTTTATCAGCAGCTTGCACAGTGGCGCGGCGGGGCGCTGATTGCCAGCCACGATCGCGAATTACTGGCGCAGGTGCCGCATATTCTCGAGTTCTCCGCTGGGAATTTACGCCATTACGGCGGTAATTTTGATGTGTACCAGCAGCAGCGGGAGGCCGAACAGCAGGCGGCCCGTTCCGCACTCGAACATGCGGCGACCGAACGGCGACGCACCCGCCAGCGTCTGCAAAAGGAGCACGATAACAGCCAGCGACGCTCCGCTCAGACCCTTCGCACCGTGGATTCTCTGAACATCGCCTCGTTTGAGCGCGTGGCCTATAAAGGCGCGGCCAAAGCCCGGCTCGGCACGCTGCGCCGTCAGCATCATGAGCAGAATGAGGCGTTGAACGCGGCGGTTAATCACGCGCGTGAACGCGTGGAGGATGAAACGCCAGTGATGATGACGCTGCCGGGTAACCACGTTGCGGCGGGTAAACAGGTGCTGGAGGTTCACGATCTGGTTCTGGCGCATTCCCCGATTTCGCCGTTGAACTGGCGCGTGGATGGCCCGATGCGCGTGGCGCTGCGTGGGCCAAACGGCTGCGGTAAAACCACGCTGCTGAAAACGCTTCTCGGGCTGGAATTGCCGGTGAGCGGCAACTGTCATCTCTCGGTGAATGCGGCCTGGCTCGATCAGCATCTGAGTCAGTTCAGTCTTTCGCTGTCGGTGATGGAGCATCTGAGTCTAGCGGATACGCCGCTGGAAGAGGGCGTGCTGCGCAGCCGCCTGGCGCAGCTGCAGCTGACCGCGGATAAAGTGGGTTTGCCGCTGTCATCATTGAGCGGTGGCGAGCGCCTGAAGGCCGCGCTGGCGAGCGTGCTGTGGCGGCGGGAGGCGACTCAGCTTTTACTGTTGGACGAACCGACTAATCACCTCGATTTGGCGTCGACACAAGCCATCGAGGCCGCGCTGGCGAACTTCCCCGGCGCGATGCTGGTGGTCTCTCATGACGAGGCTTTTTTACGCGGGCTGAAATTGACGCATGCGCTCGAATGGCAGGCGACGGGCTGGGTTTTTAGAGAGATGTAAGCAGGCAATGTTCTACGCACCGACCAGTGCTGAGAAGGGGAAGCCTGTGGCGTGAACGACGCTGCGCAGTGTCTTTAATGTCGGGTTGCCCGTTGGGGAAAGTGTGCGATAGAGCGATTCACGCGACACGCCTGCTTTCTGGGCAACCACGGTCATCCCCCCGCGCGCTTCCACGATATGACGTAACGCCAGCAAAAAAGCCTCCTGGCCGCCGTCTTCGTCAATGTCGAGAAATGCCTGGTGGAGATAGGCCTGAGCAAAAGCCGGGTCTTCGCGGAGTGCCTCCACCATCACCTCGTCATATAAACGTTCTTTCGCCATACATCACCTCGTTAAATAGTCCTGAAGGCATCGAATAGCCTCATTGATATCTGCATTCTGTGAGCGTTTGTCGCCAGCGAGCAGCAGTAAAACGACTTCTCCTGCTACGGTGCTATAAAGCTACAAATGTGCGGTGATGGAGAGGCAACACGATAGGCCAAAAAGGGACGCGGGAAGGGCGGATTTACACAATTAAGCTGGATACAAACAAAAACCCCCGCACTCGCGGGGGTCAGTTAACACCGTTATTTCATAAGCTGTCTGGTCAATCGGGGATCAGCCTGGATCAGGCGCATCAACTTCAGCTCGGCAGGTGAGGGTTTTTCTCTTCTTGATTCCCACTCATGTACCATCGCTACGCTGACGCCCATCGCTTGGGCAAAATCATCGATCTTCAAACCGGAGCCTTTACGCAGTTGCTCAAACTCAGTAAAGGCTGTGGGCTTTTGGGTCAGGGTCATTCTCTGTGAATCATCTTTGAAAACAATTTGTTCAAGACTGCTCAGCAGTTCGTACATAGGGTCTTTATTTGTCATTGATAACTCCTCTTTACCCATCATACCTCAAGCTGCAGGAACGTTAACGACATCCGCTCGCCCCAGTCACTTACTGGTGTAAGCGCGTGGAACTCTCAGATTTGTCGCCTTCCTGCAACTCGAATTATTGAAGGTATACATCTCACAGTGGGCACGTGAACAACAAAGAGCTTATTAAGGATAGTCAGTAAAAAGGGTGAGGGGTGGTCACGGGAGTGATTATTTGTGCGGTATCTTTTGCGTGACCCGATTCAGCCTTTCGGATGGGCCGACTAATTATTTGATAAAGAAACGGGAAAGTTATTCAGCACAATTTTTGTAAATCGTAAGTAAAAATGTGGCAAACGGCGGGCGCTGACACCCGCCGTTTGCCCGTCAGGCCTTTTGTGTCGCCTTTCCAACCGGGACGGCAGCGTTTTCAGCCGGGCGATCGCTTTTGGTCAGGGCGTATTTTACCATCAGCGCGGTGGCGGAGAGCAGCGCCGGGATCGCCAGCAGCATGAAGATGGTTTCAAACGATAGCTGGGCTTGCATCAGGAACACGCCGCTGAACGCCCCCAGAATGCCGCCGAAACGTCCAATGCCCAGCATCCATGCCACACCCGTGGCCCGGCCCTGTGTCGGATAGAACCCAGCCGCCAGGGCGGGCATGGAAGACTGCGCCCCGTTCATGATGCTGCCTGCGATGAATACCATCACGCCCATCAGCACCAGGCTGCTGGTGGAGAACCCGACCAGGCAGACGAATACGCCGGTCAGCAACCAGCCCACCGCAACCACCTTGTTCGGGTTAAATTTGTCCATTAGCGCCCCGAGTATCAGCACGCCAATCCCGCCGCCGAGTGGGAACAGGGCGGTGACGATGGAAGCCTGGCTCATGCTGGCACCCGTTTCACGGATAAGCAGCGGCAGCCAGCTGGTGAGTAAATAGAAAATCAGCAAGCCCATGAAGTAGGTCAGACACAGCATGACCGTGCCGAGCGCGTAGCGTGGCGAGAAAATCACACCCAGCGCCGATTTGTCCTGTACTCCGCCCGCTTCGTGCAACACAAAACGCGTATCGGCGGCGATCGGCGCAATACGACGCAGAATGGTCGCCACTTGCTGCTGCGATTTGTTTTTCGCCACCAGATAACGCACCGATTCCGGCAGCAGGAAAATCAGCACAACCGCCAGTATCAGCGGCATCACGCCGCCGAGGATCAGCACGCTTTGCCAGCCATACTGCGGAATTAACCACGCGGAGATAAACCCGCCGAGCGAGGAGCCAATCGGGAAGCCGACGAACATCAGGTTCACCAGCAGAGAGCGACGTCGTTCCGGGGCATATTCGCTCATCAGCGTGGCGGCGTTGGGCATTGCGGCACCGAGACCAAGCCCAGTGAGGAAGCGCAGCAGCGTCAGCTGGTTGAGGCTAGTGGCCGCAGCGGTCAACAGGCTGAAGCCGCCGAAGACCACAATGGAGAGGATCAGCACTTTTTTACGGCCAATGCGGTCCGCCATCGGACCTGCGGTCAATGCGCCGACGGCGAGCCCGACCAGTGCGGCGCTCATCACTGGGCCTAACGCAGATTTTTGTACGCCCCATTCCTGCACAAGGTCAGAGGCGATAAAGCCGATAATAGCGGTGTCAAAACCGTCCATCGCCACGGTAATGAAGCACAGCACGAGGATCATCCACTGGTATTTCGTGAAGGGATTCTCGTTAATAAAGGCCTGGATATCGGTTGTTGTCTTTTTCATATCGCGATTCCTGGGAGGTAAGTTGTGCGATTATCGAACGTAAATCCGTTAATCGTTCATCAATCAAACCATCAGGATGCTTTTTCGACAACGTGCTGGCCGGGGGAAGCGTGCGATTATCGTCCGGTGGGCTGACATCAGCGCCAGTGTACCGAATAAATTCTCATTGATTCATTGAGTTATAGTCATTTTTTTGCAGGCAAGCAATATCATTAATTGTGATGTGGGCAACAAATTATTAACATCACGTCGTCAGTGAGGAAAGCGTGCGACTTTTCCCAACGCGAATGAAGGAAAGGGTATCCTGCGAGGCTTGCGTCGACTATCCTTGTCAGCGTCAGGCACGTGTGTGTGCCAGTTTGCGCTTTTTTTTGGCTGAAGGAGTATGAAAATGGCGACAGGAAAGTCCTGCTCTCGCTGGTTTGCGTCTATTGCGGCGTTATTGATGGTAGTTAGCCTGAGTGGGTGTTTCGATAAAGAAGGCGATCAGCGCAAAGCGTTCATCGACTTCCTGCAAAATTCCGTGATGCGTAGCGGCGAACGTCTGCCGACGCTGACCACCGATCAGAAAAAACAATTTGGTCCGTTCGTTTCCGATTACGCCGTGATTTACGGTTATTCTCAGCAAGTGAGCCAGGCGATGGATGCCGGTCTGCGTCCGGTTGTGGACAGCGTGAATGCGATTCGTGTGCCACAGGATTACATGACTCAGCGCGAACCGCTTCGTCAGGCGAATGGCGCGCTTGGCGTGTTGAGCCAGCAGCTGGAAAACGCCAAAATGCAGGCGGATGGTGCGCATTCAGCACTGAAACAGGCTGACGATCTGAAGCCGGTTTACGACCAGGTTTACAACAAAGTGGTGACCCTGCCAGCGAACGCCATTCAGCCGCTGATCCCTGCCGCACAGATCTTCACCCAGCAGCTGGTGCAGATTGGTGATTTCGTGGCACAACAAAACACGCAGGTAAGCTTCGTGGCGAACGGAATTCAGTTCCCGACGTCTCAGCAGGCGAGCCAGTACAATGCGCTGATTGGCCCTCTGGCCGCTCAGCACCAGGCGTTTAATCAGGCCTGGAGCGCGGCGGTTAACGCCACGCGTTAAGCATTAAAACCGGGTGGCGTCCTGTCACCCGGTCTCTTTCTCATTTCACCTGCGGGTTCACGCAGTTCTTCTCAATCTTTCCGTTTAACGCATCAATCAGGTTTTCAACCGCCGTGGCCGCCATGTTGTAGCGCGTCTCATGGGTGGCAGAACCGATGTGCGGCAGCGCCACGACGTTCGGCAGCTTGAGCAATTCTGACGATACCGGCAGCGGCTCCTGCTCGAACACATCCAGACCCGCCGCATGAATCTCACCTGCTTTTAACGCGGCGATTAACGCGTTTTCATCCACCACTTGGCCACGCCCGGCATTAATGAAAATTGCCGATGACTTCATTTTGGCGAACTCGGCGGCACCGAACAGATGACGGGTTTCGTCGGTCAGCGGCAGGATAGAACAGACAAAATCGGCTTCCTGAAGCAGGGTGTCGAGGTCGCAATGGCGCGCGTTAAAGCGCTCATCCGCTTCTTTATGCTGACGGCGAGCGTTGTACAAAACCGGCATACCGAAACCGAAATGGGCGCGCTGCGCCAGCGCCAGGCCGATGCGGCCCATCCCGACGATACCGATGGTTTTGTGGTGCACGTCGGTACCGAACCAGTCAGGGCCAATGCCTTTGGTCCATTCGCCTGCTTTTACGCGTTCGGCCACGTCGACTACCCGGCGTGCGCTGCTCAGGATCAACGCCATCAGCGTATCGGCCACGGTTTCCGTCAGGGCGGTCGGGGTGTGCATCAGCAATACGTGGCGGGCGTTTAGCGCATCAACGTCGAAATTGTCGTAGCCGACGGAAATGGTAGAAGTAGCACGCAGGGCGGGCATGTTATCCAGCAACGCGGCATCGACCTTTTCGCTTGAACCAAGCAGGCCCACGGCATTTTTGAACGCGTCGGCATGCTTCTGAACGGTATCCGCGTCCAGGTTTGGCACTTTTGTGACTGAAAAATGCGTCTCAAGGCGGCGTTGTAAATCGTCAGGTAATGATTTGTAGAGAATGACGGACGGTTTCATTCCTTGCTCCAGATAAGGGTTTAAGCGTGGCGTGCGCCGACGGGAAGCTTCTGATTATTAGCAGGCTTAACAATTAAAGTCAGCCATACAGAAACGAAAAGTGCTACCCCCATAAATATGTAGGAGGCCGACGGCGTGCCGGTGGCCCCGTTGAGGTAGCCGACAAACCAGGAACCGAAGAACGAGCCAAGCGCTCCCATGCTGTTGATCAGCGCCATCGCGCCACCGGCCACGTTACGCGGCAGCATCTCCGGCACAATGGCGAAAAACGGCCCGTATGGGGCGTACATCGCGGCACCGGCAATCACCAGCAGGCTGTAGGACATCCAGAAGTGATCGGCCCCGACGGCCCAGGAACCGATAAACGCCAGGCCGCCAATCAGCAGCAATGGCCAGACGAACAGCTTACGGTTTTGCATCTTATCGGAGGCCCAGGAGGCGAGGATCATGGCGATGGTGGCGGCCAGATAGGGCACCGCCGACAGCCAGCCAACTTCCACCATCCCTAAGTTTTCACCGCCGCTGCGGATAATGGACGGCAGCCACAGCACGAAGCCGTAAACCCCGATGCTCCAGGCGAAATATTGCAGGCACAGCAGAATCACGTTGCGCGAGCGGAAGGCTTCGCCGTAGTTACGCACCGCTTTGATACCCTGCTGCTCCAGATTGAGCTGCTCCTGTAACGCAGATTTTTCAGTCTCGGAAAGCCAGCCCACCTGCGCAGGTTTGTCTTTCACCAGCACCCACCAACAGAATGCCCAAATCACCGCCGGGATACCTTCAAAGATAAACATCTCGCGCCAGCCGAAGGACTGAATCAGATAGCCCGACACCACCGACATCCACAGTACCGTCACCGGGTTGCCGAGGATCAGGAAGGTGTTGGCGCGTGAGCGTTCAGATTTGGTGAACCAGTTACTGATGTAAATCAGCATCGCGGGCATCACCGCGGCTTCGACCACGCCCAGAATAAAGCGGATCGCCGCCAGCATCGGGATATTGCTGACCATCCCGGTCAACGAAGCGCAGCCGCCCCACAGGATCAGGCACACAAAAATCAGTTTGCGCACGCTGCGGCGTTCGGCGTACATCGCGCCGGGGATCTGGAAGAAGAAATAGCCGAGGAAAAACAGCGCGCCGAGTAGCGAAGACACCCCTTTGGTGATGCCGAGGTCATCGTTAATCCCCGCGGCGGAGGCAAATGAGAAATTGGCGCGGTCGAGATACGCCAGGCTGTAGGTGATAAACACGATAGGCATGATGTACAGCCAGCGCTTCATGGCAGAATTTGAACGGTTCATAAGCGTGCCTCTGTTACTGAGGAAATGGCTACCGCGGTATGTAGGGTACAGGGTAGCGTTGTTTGGGTGTTTCGGTTGCTGCCGTCCGGTGTGTGAAAAAGGGATTACCCGGCCTCGCCGAGCGCTTCCCGGGTAGGTAATCCTTCGCTGTCGCCCTGGACCTGAATCGCCAGCGAGCCAATTTTGTTGCCGCGCGCGACCGCCTGCGGCAGGGTTTTGCCTTCCAGCAGAGCGCTGATAGTGCCAACCGCGAAGCCATCGCCTGCGCCTACGGTATCGACGACGTTCTCCACTTTTTCGGCGGTTACGCTGCCGTGTTCGCCGTCCGCGCTCTGGAACCATGCGCCGTCGGCCCCGGTTTTAATCACCACCGCTTTTACGCCGCGGCTGAGGTAAAAATCAGCAATGCCTTCCGGCGTGCGCTGTCCGGTCAAAATAAATCCCTCTTTCAGCCCAGGCAGCACCCAGTCAGCCTGACAGGCGAGATGATTCAGTTTCTCCACCATTTCTGCTTCACTTTTCCACAGCACCGGGCGCAGGTTGGGATCAAAAGAGAGGGTTTTCCCAGCGCGTTTCATGGCGTTCGCCGCATGATCAAGCAGTTCGTAGGCGCTGCCAGATAACGCGGCTGCCACGCCGCTGAGGTGCAAATGACGGGCTGACAGAAAGTGCGCGGAATCGAAATCGTCTTTGCTGAGATGGCTGGCAGCGGAGCCTTTGCGGAAGTATTCCACAATGGGATCGGTTCCATTTTCGACTTTAGATTTCAACTGGAAACCGGTCGGGTAACGCCCGTCCACGGTCACGCCCGTGCGAACGATCCCTTCCTGGTTGAGCGCGTCCAGCACGAACTCGCCGAAGCTGTCATCGCCCACCCGGCTGACCCAGCTGACGCTCAGTCCGAGACGTGCCAGGCCGGTGGCGACATTCAGCTCTGCCCCGGCCACGCGTTTGATAAACGACTCCACCCGGCTAAGCGGCCCGGTTTTCTGGGCGACAAACATCGCCATGGCTTCACCGATAGTGATCACATCCAATGTCTGATTCATGCTTATTCCTCGCGTAACCAGCGGACATAGCGACGAGTGACGGCCACCAGATCGTCGCCTTCGAGTGGAAATTCGATGCCGCGTGGGACGTCGTCAGGCAGAGCGTTGAGCAGGGCGGCCCAGCGCGGATTGTCGTCCGGCGTTATCGCCCGCCAGCCGTTATGATGCGGTTCGGCGGCTTTGACGTGAACGTATCCCACACTCGGGGCCAGCAGATGTGCGGCCTGTTCCGGGGAATCGCCCAGCCACAGCCAGTTGCCCATATCAAACGTCAGACGAATCGGTAATGAATGTACGCGGATGGCGGCCTGGAAACGCTGCATCGGGGCCAGTTTGCCGCAGTCGGTCTGGTCGTTTTCAATCACCAGCGCTACCGGGCTGTCGGCCAGAATGGCACGCAGCGTTTCCAGCGCGGAAGGCTGTACGAAATGACCCAGAGAGAGTTTTAGCCAGGCGGCATTCAGAGCCTGGGTTTCCAGAAGCAATGAGCGGAGATGGGGGTTCAGGCTGCCGTCGGTTTCAAACAGCCCTTCCGGCGCGGAATAGCAGGCCATCAGGTTGTGCTGAGAGATGTCAGCCGCCAACTGAGGCAGGGCGTCGATCTCCTGCGGGGCAAACAGTTCGCGGCGGATTTCGACGCCGTCGGCGCCTGCTGCCGCAATGATGGACAGCACGCCGCGCTGCCCTCCGAGGGCCATCACGCGGTCGCGGCCATAGGCGGCGGTTACGACGATGATTTTTCTTGCCATCCGGGACTCCAGAGCGAAATAAGAGTGGGTTTCTCTGTATTACGCTAGATGGAACCGGTTCCAAAGAAAAGGCGGCGTTGTCTATTTTATGATCGTCATCACAGGGGAATTAGCGGCTGGTGGATCCTCGGACGATCAGTTCGCCGGAGAAAACCTGCTCGCGGATCGGGTCGCTGCTGCCTTCGATCCGGCGCACCACTTGCTCTACAGCGGCATAGCCGATTTTCCAGGTGGGCTGTTTGAGTGTGGTAATGCCGACACCCGCCAGCTCTGCCCATTCGAGTTCGTCAAAACCGAGCAGGCCGATATCGCTGCCCCAGTGCAAGCCCAGACGTTTGAGCGACCGTGCCACCTGGAGTGTCAGCGCGCCGTTGGCGGAAATTACCGCTTTGCGCATTCCGCGATGGGTGGCGTGGAACTGGCGCAGGGCGTTATCGATGAGCGCGCCATCGTTTAGCGGCACTTCGGCGTTTTCGGCGCTGATGCCCGGATAGCGGGCCAGCGTGTTGCGATAGGCGGTCAGGCGTTCGCGTCGGGTGTTGACGCTCCCGAGCGGTTCGCTGAGAAACAGCAGGGCTTCAAACCCCTGATCAACCAGGTGTTCGGTGGCGGTAGTGGCGGCCTGGGTGTTATCCAGCCCGACCACGTCGCAGGCAAAATCGGGGATTTTTCGGTCGATGAGCACCATCGGCAAGGCCGATTGTTGCAGGCGACTCAGGCCTTCTTCGTGCATCCCCACGGCATTCACCACGATGCCTTCGACCTGATAACTGCGCAGCAAATCGAGGTAGTGTCGTTCCTGATCCACTTCGTTATTGGTGTTACAGACCAGCGGCGTGAACCCCTGTTCGCGGCAGGCGGCTTCAATCCCGCTGAGGACGTTGACGGAATAGGGATTGGTGATGTCGGCGATGATGAGTCCGATAAGACGTGTACGGCCATGCTTCAGGCCACGCGCCATCAGGCTTGGACGGTAGTCGAGTTCGGCAATGGCGTGTTCGATTCGCGCCAGAAGGGCGTCTGACAGCAGATGCTTTTCGCCGTTAAGATAACGCGAAACGCTGGTCTTACCCGTTTTTGCTGCTTTCGCCACGTCGCTGATGGTGGCTCGCGCCTTGTTCGCCATGAGGGCTTCCTTCACCTGAATGTGTGAACACCTTAGCGCGAAAAAAAGCGATGGCAAGCCGTTAATGGCAGAGTTGGCGGGCGTTTACGTCGGAAGCATTGGCCGGGGGTGGCGAAACCCTCCCCGGCACATCGATTACTACAGCGGGCTGAGGGTGATTTCTACGCGACGGTTCTGCGCTTTCCCTTCGGCGGTGCTGTTGCTGGCGATAGGATTCGCAGGCCCCATTCCGCTGGTGCGGATACGGTTCGCGGTAACGCCCTGAGTGATAAGCGCGCTGGCCACTGAATCGGCACGTTGCTGTGACAGGCGCATGTTCAGGTCCTGACCACCGGTGCTGTCGGTGTAACCGACCACGTTAACCGCAGTTTTTTCGTACTCTTTCAGTACCATCGCCACGCCGGTGAGGGTGTTTGCCCCAGCCGGTTTGAGGTTGGCGCTGCTGCTGTCAAAGGTCACGTTGTTTGGCATGTTCAGCACGATGTTGTCACCATTACGGGTAACGCTGACGCCTGTGCCCTGCATTTTCTGGCGCAGTTTAGCTTCCTGAACGTCCATGTAATAACCGACGCCACCGCCAACGGCTGCGCCTGCTGCGGCACCAATCAGCGCGCCTTTGCCACGGTCTTTCTTCGAGGAAGAAAGCATGCCGATACCTGCCCCCGCCAGCGCGCCAAGGCCTGCGCCGATACCGGACTTACCGGCTTCACGCTCGCCGGTGTAAGGGTTGGTGGTACAGCCTGAAAGGGCCAGCGCGCCGCTTACCATAGCGGCAATCATGATTACGCGTTTTTTCATCTTATTTCCTTAATCCTTTTTATTCTTTGCCACGGCGTCCGCGGCGGTTGATTATGACGCGTGTTTGCTGGGAAAATTCCAGGAGCAATCTTTAATTTTGTAAATAAATTGAACGCGGGTGAAAAACTCAGCGTCGCAACACCTGCATCCGCTAATCAGGAGCCTGTTTTGGCCAACTCATCTGTAACAAAAACCATTCTGACCGCTGCCCACTGGGGGCCCATGCTGGTCGAGACCGATGGCGATACCGTGCTGGCCTCTCGCGGCGCGCTGTCCGGGACCTTTGAGAACTCGCTGCAAAGCGCGGTGCGCGACCAGGTGCACAGCAAAACGCGAGTCCGTTATCCGATGGTGCGTAAAGGTTTTTTGGCCTCGCCGGACAGCCCACAAGGCGTGCGCGGGCAGGATGAGTTTGTTCGGGTGAGCTGGGATGAGGCGCTGGATCTCATTCATGCTCAGCATCAACGTATTCGCGAGACCCACGGCCCGGCGTCGATTTTCGCTGGCTCCTACGGCTGGCGTTCTAACGGCGTGCTGCACAAAGCGGCGACGCTGTTACAGCGCTACATGAGCCTGGCGGGCGGTTATACCGGACATCTGGGGGATTATTCCACCGGCGCGGCGCAGGCGATTATGCCGTACGTGGTCGGGGGCAATGAGGTGTATCAGCAGCAAACCAGCTGGCCGCTGATTCTGGAACATACCGACGTGGTGGTGTTGTGGAGTGCGAATCCGCTGAACACCCTGAAAATTGCATGGAACGCCTCCGACGAGCAAGGCATGACCTTTTTCGACAAGCTGCGTAACAGCGGCAAACGACTGATTTGCATCGATCCGATGCGTTCGGAAACCGTCGATTTCTTCGGCGAATCGATGGAGTGGCTGGCCCCGCACATGGGCACCGACGTGGCGCTGATGCTCGGCATTGCCCATACACTGGTGGAAAATAACTGGCACGATACGACGTTTCTGGCACGCTGCACCACCGGCTACGCCCAGTTTGCCGGGTATCTGACTGGCGAGCGCGACGGCGTGGCAAAAACGGCCGAATGGGCGGCTGACATTTGCGGCATTGATGCGGCAAAAATCCGCGAACTGGCTGAGATATTCCATCAAAACAGCACCATGTTGATGTCCGGCTGGGGGATGCAGCGCCAGCAGTTTGGCGAGCAGAAGCACTGGATGCTGGTCACGCTGGCAGCCATGCTTGGCCAGATTGGCACGCCGGGCGGTGGTTTCGGTCTCTCATATCATTTCTCCAACGGCGGGAACCCAACCCGACGCGCGGCGGTACTGGCCTCGATGCAGGGTAGCGTCGCCAACGGCACCGATGCGGTGGATAAAATCCCGGTGGCGCGCATTGTCGAAGCGCTGGAAAACCCCGGTGCACCGTATCAGCACAACGGCATGGACAGACACTTCCCGGATATCCGTTTTGTCTGGTGGGCGGGCGGCGCCAATTTTACCCATCATCAGGATACCAACCGGTTGATTCGCGCCTGGCAGAAGCCGGAACTGATCGTTATCTCTGAGTGTTTCTGGACCGCCGCCGCACGCCATGCGGACATCGTGCTGCCGGCAACCACCTCGTTCGAGCGTAACGATTTGACCATGACCGGAGATTACAGCAACCAGCACCTGGTGCCGATGAAACGCGTGGTCGCGCCACGCGATGAGGCGCGGGACGACTGGGAAGTCTTTGCCGACCTGAGCGAACGCTGGGAAGCGGGCGGCCGCCAGCGCTTCACCGAAGGCAAAAGCGACCTGGAGTGGCTGGAAACGTTTTACGAGATTGCCGGGCAACGCGGTGCGAGCCAGCAGGTGACGCTTCCTCCGTTCCAGCAGTTCTGGGAAGCCAATCAGCTGATTGAGATGCCGGAGAGCGAGCAGAATGCCAGGTTCATCCGTTTCGCCGCCTTCCGCGAAGATCCGCAGGCCAATCCGTTAAAAACCGACAGCGGAAAAATTGAAATTTATTCACAGCGGATCGCCGGTTTTAATTATGCCGATTGCCCTGGGCACCCGACCTGGCTAGAGCCGGACGAATGGCACGGTAATGCGCAGGCAGGGCAGCTACAGCTGTTATCGGCGCATCCGGCGCACCGTTTGCACAGCCAGCTGAATCACACGCGGCTGCGCGAGAAATATGCGGTGGCGGGGCGTGAGCCGTTGACGCTGCATCCTGACGATGCGAAAGCGCGGGGCATTGTCGACGGGGACCTGGTGCGCGTGTGGAACGGGCGAGGGCAGGTTCTGGCGGGCGCGGTCGTGACCGAGGGGATTCGCCCTGGCATTATCTGTCTGCACGAAGGGGCATGGCCGGATCTCGATAATCAGGCCGGGGGCCTCTGTAAGAATGGCGCGGTCAACGTGCTGACCAAAGATCTCCCGAGTTCGAAGCTCGGCAACGGCTGTGCGGGAAATACCGCGCTGGCGTGGCTAGAGAAATACCACGGGCCAGCGCCCACGCTTACAGCATTTGATCCGCCTGCCAACGCATAATCCAGGTCGGCTGTTGGGTTTCATCCTGCCATGCGCTGTCCTGAATACGGAACCCCAGCGCATGGTAGAAATTCACCGCCCGGCTGTTCTTCTGGTACACCTCGAGGCTTAATTCCGGGTAGCGGTCGCAAACAAACGCGAGCAGCGCCCGGCCAATGCCGCGTCCGATACAGGCGGGCGCGACAAACAGCGCACCGACAAAGCGCTGGTCCATCACGCTGATAAACCCCTGCACCACGCCATCTTCTTCCCACACCCACGTATGCGCGGCAGGCAGATACACGTCGCGCACCAGCGGTTCGCTCTCATGCCAGTAGCTTTCCTCAATAAACGGATGCGCGAAGATAGTGCTCTCCAGCCACAGCGTCAGCAGGGGCTGGCGGTCGCTACTTTGCCATTTGCGGATCATCGTCGCCTCCTGGATGGCAGAAGCACGCGGTGACATGGTCGTTCACCAGCCCGCAGGCCTGCATAAAGGAGTAGCAGATGGTGGTGCCGACAAATTTAAAGCCACGCTTTTTCAGCGCTTTTGCCAGCGCATCCGACGCCGGTGTGCTGGTGGGGATCTCGGCCAGCGTCGCGGGGTGCATGACCTGCGGATGGTTATCGACAAACGACCAAACGAAATCAGCGAATGGCTCACCGTTGGCTTCCATCGCCAAAAAGGCACGGGCGTTGCCGATGATGGCCTGAATTTTTCCCCGGTGGCGAATGATACCCGCGTTCAGCACCAGCTTTTCGACATCGGCTTCATCCATGGCCGCCACTTTTATCGGGTCGAAGTGATGAAATGCGTCACGATAGTTTTCCCGTTTTTTCAGCACCGTTATCCAGGAAAGCCCGGCCTGCTGGCCTTCAAGGCAGATCATTTCAAACAGCTTTTGATTATCCCGCTGGGCCACTCCCCATTCGCTATCGTGATAGGCAATGTAAAGCGGGTCCTGACTTACCCAACCGCAACGTTCCATCTCACTCTCCCACTTTTTTGATGTCGATGAAGAAATGTTCAACCTGCCTTGACGGCAGAAATAAAATGACAATATTTAGTAATACGCACTCGCGTAAAAAATCATAACAACAATGCCGGATTCGGCTCTTTCGGAGTCGCCAAATGATTATTAGAAGATGCAATGGCTACCGGGGGGGACTCTACCCGGCATCAGTTTTTGTGTGGATGTCACTTACGACATCAGCTTTTGCCTGGCAACAGGAATATATCGTTACTGACCCACAAAGTAATATGCCGGAACGCTATACCTGGGATAGCGATCACCAACCGCGTTATGACGACATTCTGGCGGAACGCATCAGCGCGACGCAAGTTCAGCCGGGTATGGCGATGAATCAACCCGATGATACCCCGCTGGATGCGACGCGCACGCTGAGCATGGTCTGGAATATTCCGTTGTCCGCCCTGTTCACGACCGGGCCGGTGGCGAGCTGGCATTATGATGGGTCTGCCACCTCGACCTGGAATGAATTTGGCGACAGCGGGACCAGCACCACCGCGCTGACCGACCCGATGTGGCATGCCAGCAGCAGCACGCTGGGCTGGCGTCTCGATTCGCAGCCGCTATGGGGCGTGCATCCGTGGGCGCAAATCAGCTACAACCAGCAGTTTGGCGATAATCAATGGAAGTCGCAGTCGGGCCTGAACCGTACGCCGACATCCACGCAGGACGGGAACTGGGTCGACGTCACCGTGGGGGCCGATATGCTGCTTAATCAGCACGTGGCAGCGTACGCATCGCTGTCTCAGGCCGATAATATGAGTGAAGGCGCCAACTATCTCTACATCATGGGATTGAGTGCCCGTTTTTAACAAATCATTATCGCCATGAATACATCTTCAATTCTATTTCATTACAGTAATGTCGCGCTCTGCCGTGATAGTTAACACTAACTTTTTCCGCGTTTTTCTTTTGGCAATGTCATTCATTCCCCTCTCAATGCATTTCATTCCGCACTGACGGCAGTTCATACCTTTTTTGCCCCCGCCTGAAATGCACTTCGTTATTTTAGCTGCAGTTAATTTTGATAAGGCCTATACGCCCATGAATACTGCAATCCGTCCTTCTACCCGCTGGCTGACGCTGGTCGGAACCATCATCACCCAATTCGCACTCGGCTCGGTGTATACCTGGAGCCTGTTTAACGGCGCGCTGTCCGCTAAACTCAATGCACCTATCAGCCAGGTCGCGTTTTCCTTTGGTCTGTTGAGCCTCGGTCTGGCGATTTCTTCCTCCGTGGCCGGTAAACTGCAAGAGCGTTTTGGCGTGAAGCGCGTCACCATGGCCTCCGGGATCTTGCTTGGCTTAGGCTTCTTCCTCACTGCCCATGCTAACAGTCTGATGATGCTGTGGCTGAGCGCCGGGGTGCTGGTCGGTCTGGCGGACGGGGCGGGTTATCTGCTGACGCTGTCCAACTGCGTGAAATGGTTCCCGGAGCGTAAGGGGCTGATTTCTGCGTTTTCCATTGGCGCGTATGGTCTGGGTAGCCTGGGCTTCAAATTCATCGACAGCCAGCTGCTGGCGAGCGTTGGCCTGGAAAAAACCTTCATCATCTGGGGTGCAATTGTGCTGGTGATGATTGTGTTCGGCGCAACGCTGATGAAAGACGCGCCGCTGCAGGAAGTTAAAACCACCAACGGCGTGGTAGAGAACGACTTCAGCCTGGCGCAGTCAATGCGTAAACCACAGTACTGGATGCTGGCGGTGATGTTCCTGACAGCCTGCATGAGCGGTCTGTACGTCATTGGTGTGGCGAAAGATATTGCCCAGGGCATGGTGCATCTGGACGTGATGACGGCGGCGAACGCGGTCACCGTGATTTCCATCGCCAACCTGAGCGGTCGTCTGGTACTCGGTATTCTGTCTGACAAAATTGCCCGTATCCGCGTGATCACTATCGGTCAGGTGATTTCCCTGGTCGGCATGGCGGCATTGCTGTTCGCCCCTCTGAATGCAACGACCTTCTTCGCCGCGATTGCCTGTGTGGCCTTCAACTTCGGCGGCACCATCACCGTATTCCCATCGCTGGTGAGCGAGTTCTTCGGTCTGAACAATCTGGCGAAAAACTACGGTGTGATTTATCTCGGCTTCGGGATTGGCAGCATCTGTGGCTCGATCATTGCGTCACTGTTCGGCGGTTTCTACGTGACCTTCTGCGTCATCTTCGCCTTGCTGATTCTCTCTCTGGCGCTGTCGACCACTATTCGTCAGCCTAATCGTGAAGTGTTTGAAGAGGCTCATGCCTGATTCGGGGCGGTATAACCCCTATCGCTAACACATTCCGGCCATAAATCTTTCGATCCGGGCTATTATTTTTGTAAATATTGCCCGGATCACACTTCCTGATGACACTTTTCTCCCGCGCTATGGTCTACTCACTGCGCTTATAGACGTTTCTGATAACTGTTCCTTACGCGATTCCTTAATCTACTTACTATCATGCCGATAGCTAAGTCGGTTTTTTGTGCCCCTTCTCCCAGGGTTTTTGCTCGTATGAATTATATTAAATCTTTAACGCAACAACGGCTGTGCCTGTTCCTTGCGGTCTATATCGGCTTGTTCCTGAACGGTGCGGTGCTGGTTCGTCGTCTGCTGGGTTACTTCGAAGATTTCTCAGCAACAAACGGCATTTTTGCCGTCATTGAACTCTTTGGCTCCGTTCTCATCACCTTCTTCCTGCTGCGCCTGCTGTCACTCTTAGGCCGCCGACCGTGGCAAGTCCTTACCTCGCTGGTAGTGATCATTTCCGCTGCCGCCAGTTATTACATGACCTTTATGAACGTGGTCATTGGCTACGGGATCGTGGCCTCGGTGATGACCACCGACGTTGACCTGTCCAAAGAAGTGATGGGTCGTGGCCTGATGATGTGGACCGTGCTGGCAAGCTTGCCGCCGCTGTTCTTCATTTGGAGCAACCGCT
>Ga0160437_1000608_pt1 | contig 18037 bp, 15 predicted proteins | sample HID1975I_E0MG_FD_108227 | JGI IMG/M metagenome (GOLD analysis project Ga0160437, IMG submission 108227) | Enriched soil microbial communities from UW Madison campus, WI, USA - HID1975I_E0 MG | ecosystem: Environmental > Terrestrial > Soil > Unclassified | place: USA: Madison, Wisconsin... | reverse complement strand
TAAAGGCAGTGCAGCCGCAATGGTAGGTCTGCATAAAGGTGACGTGATAATTGGTATCAACCGCCAGCGCGTGCAGTCCATCGCCGAGATGCGTAAGGTGCTGGAAACCAAACCGGCCATCATTGCGCTGAATGTTATGCGCAATAATGAAAGTATTTATCTGCTACTGCATTAAGCGAAAACGCTGCGGACATCGCCTGCGTGTGATGTCCGCATAACTCGTGATATGCTTCGCCTGTTTCCTTACCTGTGATAATCGCACCATGCTTGCAAAGCTCTTACGCTCAGTCGCAATCGGATGTATCGTCAGTGGCATTCTGCTGGCCGTCATGCCGTCATTGCGGCAGTTTAACCCCCTTTCATCAGCGCCTTATGACAGCGCTGATGAATCGCCCATCAGCTATAACCAGGCGGTAAAACGCGCTGCACCTGCGGTGGTGAATGTCTACAACCGCGCGCTGAATAACAATTCCAGCCAAAACATGCTGACGCTCGGCTCCGGGGTTATCATGGACGAGCGTGGGTACATCATTACCAACAAGCACGTGATTAACGATGCCGACCAAATCATCGTTGCGCTGCAGGATGGTCGCGTGTTTGAAGCGTTGATCGTCGGCTCCGATAGCCTGACCGATCTCGCGGTATTGAAAATCAACGCCAACAGCGGGCTACCGGTTATCCCTATCAACCCTAAACGCACACCGCACATTGGCGATGTAGTATTGGCGATTGGTAACCCTTACAACCTGGGGCAGACCATCACGCAAGGGATTATCAGTGCCACCGGCCGTATCGGCCTCAATCCGTCAGGCCGCCAGAATTTCCTGCAAACGGATGCCTCTATCAACCACGGTAACTCCGGCGGTGCGTTGGTGAACACTCTCGGCGAACTGATGGGGATTAACACCCTTTCCTTTGATAAAAGTAATGATGGCGAAACGCCGGAAGGCATTGGCTTTGCCATTCCGTTCCAGTTGGCGACCAAAATTATGGATAAGCTGATCCGTGATGGGCGCGTGATTCGTGGCTACATCGGCATTAGCGGCCGTGAAATTGCACCGCTTCATGCCCAGGGTGGCCCGATGGATCAGATTCAGGGAATTGTGGTTAACGAAGTGGCGTCGGGTGGCCCGGCGGCGGAAGCCGGCATTCAGGTCAACGACGTGATTGTCTCCGTCAACAACAAGCCTGCGGTCTCCGCGTTGGAAACCATGGACCAGGTTGCGGAAATTCGCCCGGGTTCGGTTATCCCGGTGGTGGTGATGCGTGATGATAAAAAGTTGTCGCTTGATGTCACCATTCAGGAATACCCCGCCACCAACTGACAGGCATAAAAAAACCGGAGCAATGGCTCCGGTTTTTTCATTCTGGCGTCAGGCTTATTTAACGAACTCTTCGCCCAGAACGATATCTTTCTTCAGCGTATCCAGCATGCCTTCCAGCGAGTGCTGCTCGTAGGCGCTCAGTTTGCCGATAGACTGGCGCGCTTCCACACCGTTTTTACCCAGCAGCAGCGGCTGAGAGAAGAAACGTGCATATTGACCGTCACCCTCAACGTAGGCACATTCCACCACACCTTTTTCGCCTTGCAGCGCACGTACCAGAGACAGACCGAAACGTGCCGCAGCCTGGCCCATAGACAGCGTGGCAGACCCGCCACCGGCTTTCGCCTCCACCACTTCGGTGCCCGCATTCTGGATGCGTTTGGTGAGGTCAGCCGCTTCCTGCTCGGAGAAGCTTACACCAGGGATTTGCGACAGCAGCGGCAGAATGGTCACGCCTGAGTGCCCACCGATAACCGGCACTTCAATGTCATTCGGCTGCTTGCCTTTCAGCTCCGCCACGAAGGTATTCGAGCGGATGATGTCCAGCGTGGTAACGCCGAACAGTTTGTTTTTGTCGTACACGCCCGCTTTCTTCAGCACTTCAGCAGCAATTGCCACCGTGGTGTTGACCGGGTTGGTGATGATGCCAATGCAGGCTTTAGGGCAGGTTTTTGCCACCTGCTGCACCAGATTCTTCACGATGCCCGCGTTGACGTTGAACAGATCGGAACGATCCATCCCCGGCTTACGTGCGACACCAGCAGAAATCAGCACCACATCAGCGCCTTCCAGTGCTGGGGTTGCGTCTTCGCCGGAGAAGCCTTTGATTTTCACCGCGGTTGGGATATGACTGAGATCCACTGCCACGCCAGGGGTTACCGGCGCGATGTCATACAGGGAGAGTTCTGAGCCTGAAGGCAGTTGGGTCTTAAGTAGTAGGGCAAGCGCCTGGCCAATACCGCCAGCTGCGCCGAGGACTGCGACTTTCATCCTAAACTCCTTATTATGGTTAGTTTCATCTACCGAAACTCCGTTGCGGCAACCTTAATTCACAAGGTAAATAATGACAACAAACGTCATTGAAGAATGCGGCATTCCCCGCAGCATTGCGGTGTCATTGCTCACTTTACCGCCTGTGACAAGAGACCCGCGACGGCGTAACCAGTCGACTGTTGGTTACAATACACCCAGCCAGACAAGCAAAACAACATCATTTTTATAACATTTGATTTACTTTTGCCGTTATTTTCGACACGTGACGAAAGCATGTTGCTTGATAACGATTTTTGATAAAATCCTTCCCATTCATAACATTATTTCAGCCTTATTCACGGCAGATCATTTGCATAAAAATTCATCCATATGCATAATAATGTTGTTTTTACCGCCATGATACGGGTGACTTATGCGAAGCTCCGCTAAGCAAGAAGAATTAATCAAAGCGTTTAAATCGCTACTAAAAGAAGAAAAGTTCAGCTCTCAAGGTGAGATTGTTCAGGCATTACAGGAGGAGGGCTTCGAAAATATTAACCAGTCCAAAGTCTCCCGTATGCTGACTAAGTTTGGCGCGGTACGGACCCGCAACGCCAAAATGGAAATGGTCTACTGCCTGCCAGCAGAACTGGGCGTGCCGACCACCTCCAGCCCGCTGAAAAACCTGGTGCTGGATATCGACTACAACGAGTCAGTGGTGGTCATCCACACCAGCCCGGGTGCCGCACAGCTGATTGCCCGCCTGCTCGACTCCCTGGGTAAGGCAGAAGGTATCCTCGGTAGCATTGCCGGAGATGACACCATCTTCACCACGCCAGCGCGTGGATTTACGGTTAAAGACCTGTACGAAGCCATTCTGGTGCTGTTCGAACAAGAGCTTTAATCCGCCCCTCTCCGGCACCCGGCCGGAGAGCGTCTTATCTCCCCCGCACACCTTCCAGCGCTACATAAAACCCCCTTTTATTTAACATTAAGTGCGTTTCACTGCGTAAATGTAATCAGCCAGTGAATGTTGTTATCAAAAGCGCACAAATCATCAACTTTACCCATCCATATGATTTTCTTAGTAATAAGAGCAAATACACGTCTCTACCTGACGTTTTTAATGCTTTTCCGTTATAAAAATGACGGTTTTTGACACTTAATTACATGCGAAACCATTAGCTTGGTATTAATTTCTTCGGCGATTAGTGTATACTTGATTTTGTGATGAGGGTCACGAAACAAGAGACCCTGCTAAAAAATTCGACGAGGTGAAAATTATGAAAATCAAAACCACTGTAAGTGCACTGACCCTTCTTTCTGTTCTGTCTTTTGGCGCTTTCGCCGCTGATTCAATCAATGTGGATCAGGCAGCAAATCGCGAAGCCATCGGCACCGTTTCCGTCGGCGCAGTCGGTTCTTCCCCAATGGATATGCATGACATGCTGAATCAGAAAGCGCAGGAAAAAGGGGCATCCTCTTACCGCGTAATCGAAGCACGTAGCGGCGACCATTGGCACGCAACGGCTGAGCTGTACAAATAAGATTTATTGATAGTCGGTTAGAAACAAACACGTATCAGCGCGGCTCCAGGCATAAAAAAAGCAGTTCAAACCTTCTCGCCGCGCAGTCTATGAATCAGGAGTAAATATTATGAAAAGCGCAATGATTATCGCAACACTGGGTCTGGCATCGGTTCTTTCCTTTAGCGCAGGCGCAGGCGCAGCAGTACATCAGATTAGTGCAGAGCAGGCTCAGAGCATGCAATCCATGGGTACCGTTTCTGTTTCACAGGTCGGCAGCGCCCCAATGGACATGCGTCATGAGCTGGCAGCAAAAGCCGAGAAAGAAGGCGCCAGCAGCTACCGCATTATCGAAGCCCGTAGCGGCGACACCTGGCATGCCACTGCCGAGCTGTACAAATAAACCCTCGTCGTCTTAATTGACGACTTGCCCCCGCCTGTCGGGGGCTTTTTTATTGATGACGAACATTGAATCGCAGCATCCCTTCCAACTCTTCCTCCGCCTCATCAAACAATAGAATTAATGCCCCGTAGCGCCGACGCTGTTTCTCTTCCAGATGGACAAACTCGATCTCCAGCGGCAACGGCAGCTGACTGCCGGTGACCACTTCCCAGAGAGAATCCAAATCGCGAATGGCCGTACCGCTCAGCGCAAAAGTGCGGGTAAACTCACGATAGAAATCATTCTGAGTACCTATTTCATCAAAATCAAAGGTATAGGTTTGCATGCATTCCCCGCTTCTTTCCTGACCGGGCGACAATCGCCGCCCGGACTCCGGCTTACAATCCCCCCAGATGCAGGGTTTTCACTTCGAGAAACTCCTCCAGCCCCAGCACCGAACCTTCACGGCCCAGCCCGGACTCTTTAACGCCGCCGAATGGCCCTAATTCTGTCGATACGGCGCATTCGTTAATCCCGATCATGCCGCTTTCCAGCGCCTGCGATACGCGGAATACACGCTGCAGATTTTGAGTATAGAAGTAAGCCGCCAGACCAAACGGGGTATTGTTCGCCCGCTGAATCACTTCCTCTTCGCTGGTGAATCGGAAGCAAGCCGCTACCGGCCCAAACGTCTCTTCCTGTGCCAGTTGCATGTTGTCGCTGCAATCACCCAGGACCGTTGGCTGCCAGAAGTTGCCGCCGAGCGCATGCAGTTTCCCCCCGACCAACACGCTGGCCCCTTTTGCGACCGCATCTTCCACGTGCTCGCGGACTTTTTTCACCGCGGCAGGCTCAATCATCGGCCCGACGACGACGCCGTCGTCCACGCCATTGCCGACCTTAAGCGCATTCACCGCCTCGGTGAGCTTACGCGTGAAATCGTCATAAACCTTTTCATGAATATAGAAGCGATTAACGCTGACGCACACCTGCCCGGCGTTGCGGAATTTATTGGCTATCGCCCCTTTTACCGCCGCGTCGATATCCGCATCGTCAAAAACGATATACGGCGCGTTACCCCCGAGCTCCATCGACACCTTTTTCATGGTTTCAGCAGCATTGCGCATCAACGTTTTGCCGACCGCCGTTGAGCCGGTGAAGGAGATTTTCCGCACCTCGTGACTCGCCATAATGGCATCGCTGATCTCCTGCGTCGTCCCGGCGACCGCGTTCAGCACCCCGTCTGGCACCCCCGCTTTCTTCGCCAGTTGCAGCAACGCAAAGGCGCTGAGTGGTGTGTTATTCGCAGGTTTAATGACGCCGGTACAGCCCGCCGCCAGGGCCGGGCCGAGTTTGCGAGTCAGCATCGCCATCGGGAAGTTCCACGGCGTAATCGCCGCCACGACGCCAATGGGTTCGCGGGTGGCCAGGATGCGTGAGCCAGGTTTGGCAGGAGGAATGATTTCACCGTTGGCGCGTTTGCCTTGTTCCGCGAACCACTGGATAAAGCTCGCCGCGTATTCCACTTCGCCTTCAGCCTCTTTTAGCGGCTTGCCCTGCTCGGTGGTCATCAGCCTGCCGAGCCAGGTTTTGTTTTCGATGATCAGCTGATACCAGCGATACAGAATTTCTGAGCGCTCTTTGGCGGTTTTCGCACGCCACAGCGGGAAGGCTTTGCTCGCCGCCGCAATGGCGGCTTCGGTTTCCTTCTTTCCGGCCTTCGCGACATTAGCGATCGTTTCCCCGGTTGCCGGGTTTACCACCTCGAAAGTGGTCTCAAGCGTTTTCCATATTCCGTCGACCAGATATCCGGTCTGAAAAAGTTCGTTATCCTGGAGTGTCTGCATGGTCATAGTTGTCCCCTGACGGTGATGTCCTGTGATAACAGTTAAGTATAGCCATAAAAAAACCGACGCTTTTGGCGTCGGTTTCTGGGTTAACTCACTGTGAGCGCATGCTGATATTTCCTCAGCATACCCGCCAGTCGATTGACCGGTTCGGTAACCTGAGGCGAGGCCTGCCAGATAACCAGTTTTTCCTGGTACACATCCAGCTCCTCCAGCAAACGATCAAAGTAAAGACGGCGCTTATCGTCGTTGCTGGCTGAAATGAGCTTATCCGCCGTACGACGCAACTGGCGGTGGAACGCCGAGAGGTCATCGTTGACCGGCACCGGCGCGTCGCGCAGACGCTGATGCGCAATAATCAGCGTCAGGGCCAGGCGGAATTTCGCAAGATCGCCGGGATATTTGTTCAGCAGTAAAAACAGCTGCTGGTACAGGGCAGGCAAATGGTTCTCATTACGGCGCGCAGTGTTGGTCGTCAGGGAAGAAACGGCGGCCGACACAAACTGATTCAGTAGCACGCGTCCGGTGCGCGCCTGCGAGTTATCGCGTACCAGCAGAATAATCATCAGCGCCAGGAAGCAGCCCACCAGCTGGCCGAGCGCGCTGTCGAGGAACTGGCTGAAGTGGAACGTCATCGGGTTATCCAGCACCAGAATGTTGATGGTGGATGCCAACGTACCGAGCGAACCCAGCCGCCGCTTCTGCACTTCAATCCCAATAAAGAATGCCAGCACCGCAAGGCTAATGCATAACAACAGCATACTTTGCTGGGTCGACGGTAGCACAACCAGGAAGTAAAACGCGCCAATCGGCAGCGCGGCAATGGTGCCGTACAGGAAGTCGATGCCCGCCATTTTCGGGTTAGGCAGACGCATCGCCAGCGAAGTCACTACGGCAATCATCACCATCGCGCCGCTACCGGATGTCCAGCCTGTCCACAGCCAGAACACCGTGCCGAGTGCACAGGAAAGCGTGGTACGCCAGAAGTTGACCATCGCATGATGGCGCTCGGCGGATTCCACTTTCACCACGACTTCACCCTGCAAAATCTCTTCTTCACGGGCGCTGATTTTTGCGTTACCCACCACGCCACGTTTGAGCAGCTGATAGCGCGTGGCGGCACCAAGCCAGCTGTATAAGGTAATCGGCGTGTCGTGCTCGCCAGTCCAGGAAAGAATGCGGCGCATGCGTTTCAGCTGTTTATGCACGTCCTGCACCGTTTCAACCGGCTGGTCGAACATCTCACGCCATTCCGGGGTGATTAAATCCGGGCGGAAGTTTTGAATCAGGTAGGTTTCGCAGGCCTGAGTAATCAACGTCAAAGAGAGCGTATTCAGTGCTTTTAGACGTCGATTGGCGCGCGCCCAGCGGGAAGATTCCATGTGCAGGTTACTGCGCATGCCTTCCAGAGCCTGAGTCCGGCGCACCAGCCCGCCCCATGCGGCGTCAACCTCTTCGCTATCGCCGTGACGAATACAGAGCTGCATCAGCTGATATTGAGCAACCAGCAAGGCATCTAGCTCCCGGTCGATCTCTTGTTTAATCGATCGCGGGGAAAATAGCAGATCGGCGACGATCGCACTGACAATCCCGATCACAATCTCGCTGCAGCGCTCGACGGCAAACTGCGGCGACAGCAACGGTGCGTTCTGAATGGTAATGATAATGATCAGCGCCGTGTAGCCTGCCAAGCCCCAGGCATAGGAGTTCTCCACTTTCACCAGCGAAGATACCCAGGTACAGAAACCCGCCCACAGGCAGCATACCAGGATCATCAGCAACGGCGCGCGAACCATCAGAATGATCATCACCAGCGCGGCGATACAGCCGATAAACGTCCCGCAAATTCGCAGCATTCCGCGGTAACGGATTGCCCCAGAATAGGGTTCGCCCCCGGCGGCAAACGCCGGACCCGCCGCCACAATCGCGGCAGTCAGTACCGCCCAACGTGGCGTTTCAAGCTGAAAGTGAAAGCCGACAAACAGGGCCAGCACAATCGCGCAGGCCAGTTTGATAGCAAAACGCAGGTGCTGATCGGCAATAGAGAAAATGCCCATAGCGATTAACCGAACTCACGCAGACGCATACCTAACTTCTGGAAGAAGGAAGCCTTCTGCGTGTCTCTGTCTTTCGCGCCGGTGATAATCACCGTGGCCGTCGTGCCCGCAGGCCACAGGTTGCCCTGCTGCTGGTCGAGGTGAATACGCACGGGCACACGCTGCGCCAGTCTCACCCATTCGAGGTTGGAGTCGATGGTCGCCATGCCTTTTACATCGCTACTGCTGCTGGCGTTAGTCACACCTGCCGCAATGCTGTCGACGGTGCCTTTGATGACTTTGGTACTACCCAACGGGGTAATTTCTGCGCGATAGCCAGGTCGCACGCCTTCCAGCTTGGTCTCTTCCATATAGGCCATCACGTAGAAGCTTTCTTTTTTCACCAGCGCCACCGCGGTCGAACCGCGGGTAATAAACTCACCGCTGTACACATTCAGGTTAGTCACCCAGCCATCGGCCGGGGCACGAATTACGGTCCGTTCGAGGTCAAGCCGGGCCAAATCGCGGGTAGCCTGTGCTTTCGCTAACTGATGTTCAACGGTTTGTAAGAGGTTGTTGGCCTGGTCAATCTCTTCGCGAGACATAGCCATGGTACCTAACTTGTTGCGGCGTCCGGCTTCACGACGTTTTTCTGCCGCCAGCACCTGGTAGTACGCCACGTCGGCATCGGCTTCTTCGAGCGATTTCTGGTAGCGCGGCTGATCGATAGTGAACAGGACCTGATTTTTGCGAACCAGTTGGTTATCCTTCACTTTGACGTCAGTGATAAGCCCTGCCACGTCAGGCGCAATGGCCACCACATCGGCGCTGAAACGCGCATCACGCGTCCACGGGGATTCGGTGTAATAGACCCACGCGCGGAAAATGGCGATGAAAGCCAGCACCACCAAAATCAACGTGATGGCTGTACGGGATATTTTTCTTGTTAGTGTTTTCACAGCGACCTCAGACGAACAAACGCGATATCAGGTAGAACAAACAGCAATACAGCGCTGTATTAAAAAGCGCGGGATGCCAGACGAAGTCATAGATCCCAGTGGGGACCAGCACCCGACGCAAGAGCCAAAAAATGGCCAGCGACAACAGCAGCTCGACGAAGATCGGCGGGAATGAGAGGCCGAAAATCACGATGACGGGAAACAGACTCATGTTGACCTTGATTAAGAGAGTGCAGGTGAGAGTAGTGAACGTTACTTATTTAGCTAACAGTATATTAACGTAACTTATATATCCCGATCTATATTATGTGATACAAATCACTTTTAAGTCAGAGTGAACAATGGAACGATTAAAACGCATGTCGGTTTTCGCCAAAGTCGTGGAACTGGGTTCCTTTACGGCCGCAGCGAGACAGCTCGAAATGAGCGTATCATCGATAAGTCAGACCGTCTCAAAGCTGGAGAACGAACTGCAGGTAAAGCTGCTTAACCGCAGTACCCGCAGCATTGGGCTGACTGAGGCCGGGAAAATCTACTACCAAGGCTGTCGGCGAATGCTGCACGAAGCCCAGGACGTACACGAACAGCTTTATGCCTTTAATAACACGCCCATTGGCACACTGCGCGTGGGCTGTTCTTCAACTATGGCACAAAATGTCCTCGCCAGTATCACCTCTGAGATGCTCAAAGAGTACCCTGAACTCTCCGTGAATCTGGTCACTGGGATCCCCGCGCCGGACCTCATCGCGGATGGCCTGGACCTGGTGATACGCGTGGGTGCCTTGCAGGATTCTGGCCTCTTTTCCCGCCGTCTCGGCTCGATGCCAATGGTATTGTGCGCCGCTAAAAGCTATTTACAGCAGGCAGGCACGCCTGAGAAACCCGCGGATCTCGCCAGTCATTCGTGGCTGGAATACAGCATTCGTCCGCACAATGAATTTGAGCTAATCGCGCCGGAAGGCCTGTCGACCAAGCTTATCCCGCAGGGACGGTTCGTCACCAACGATCCGATGACGCTGAACCGTTGGCTGACCGCCGGTGCCGGGATCGCCTTCGTGCCATTGATGTGGGTGATCAACGAGATCAATCGCGGCGAGCTGGAGATCTTACTGCCGCGCTATCAGTCCGATCCGCGTCCGGTGTACGCCGTCTACACGGAAAAAGACAAACTGCCGCTGAAGGTGCAGGTGTGTATCAACTATCTGACCGATTATTTTGTCGATGTCGCCAACCGTTTTCAGGGCATCAAAGGGCGAGGAAAAAACTAAGGAACCTGCTCCGGCTCGGCGTCAGAAATCAAATGGGTGACGTCGCTAAGCGGGCCAATTCGGACTTCGCTCGAACGGTTGAATTTGCTTTTATCCATCAGCAGTAGAGACTGCGAGGATCTTTTGAGTAGCAACGATTTAAAGCGGGCGTTGTGACCATTGGGATCCCACATCACGCCGCTGCGATCGACGCCTTCGCAGGAAAAAATAAACAGATCGATCTCCAGCGTTTTCAGTTGAGAGATAAGCGCCGGATTAACGTAATACCCATACTGACGCTGAAGTTCTCCGCCGGAACTGATCAACCGGATTTTCTCGCGTTTGCCGAGTTCCATACATACCGGATGGCTATTGGTAAACACCGTCAGCGGAATATCCGGCAGCTGACGCGCCAACAGCCAACAGGTCGAACTGGCATCTAGCGCAATCGTCATACCTTCGTCTATCCAGGCCAGCGCGTGCCGGGCGATATCGGATTTGTGGGCATAGTGACTTTTCAGTCGGGCGTGAAAAGGCGCTTCGTTGTCCTGATGATTACGGCGAATAGCCCGCGCCCGCCCATGGCTGCGCTGAATGTGTCCCTGCTGCTGGAGTTCACTTAAATCACGACGCACTGTTTCTTTGCTGACGCCGAGTATGGCGGCCAGTTCATCGGTGGTCAGGCTGTGGGATTGGGCAAGAAGAGTGACAATGTGTTGATGGCGAGCGACCTTCATCGCTGGTCTCCGTCAAAAAAATGCCCGCACGAAGCGGGCACAGAAATTATGCGGTGCCACCGACCGTCAAATTATCGACTTTCAGCGTTGGCTGACCCACGCCAACTGGCAGACTCTGGCCTTCTTTACCGCAGACACCTACGCCGTTATCCAGCTTCAGATCGTTACCCACCATTGAGATTTGCTGCATGGCTTCGATGCCAGAGCCAATCAGGGTGGCGCCTTTCACCGCTTTAGTCACTTTGCCTTTCTCGATCAGATACGCTTCTGAGGTCGAGAACACAAATTTACCGGAAGTGATATCCACCTGACCGCCGCCAAAGTTCGGCGCGTAAATCCCGTAGTCGACAGACTCGATGATTTCCTGCGGGGTAGATTTGCCCGCCAACATGTAGGTGTTGGTCATACGCGGCATTGGCAAATGCGCATACGATTCACGGCGACCGTTACCCGTTGGCTTCACGCCCATCAGACGCGCATTCAGTTTGTCCTGCATGTAGCCTTTCAGCACGCCATTTTCGATAAGCACATTGTACTGACCCGGCGTACCTTCATCATCGATAGACACGGAGCCACGACGGTCAGTCATGGTACCGTCATCGACTACGGTGCACAGTTCGGACGCGACGAGTTGCCCCATCTGCCCACTGAACACGGACGTGCCGCGACGGTTGAAGTCGCCTTCCAGACCGTGCCCCACCGCTTCGTGCAGCAGCACGCCCGGCCAGCCCGCGCCCAGAACTACCGGCATCGTGCCCGCAGGCGCGGCCACGGCATTGAGATTAATCATCGCCATGCGAACCGCTTCACGGGCCCATGCATCAGCACGGACTTCGCCATCGACGTCGCCAAGGAAATAATCGTACCCGAAACGACCGCCGCCACCGCTGGAACCGCGTTCGCGTTTACCGTCGTCTTCGACCAGCACGCTCACTGACAGACGCACCAGGGGGCGAACATCCGCCGCCAGAGTGCCATCAGTGGCCGCGACCAGAATCAGTTCGTACACGCCGGTCAGGCTGGCTGAGACTTCCTGCACACGCTTGTCTGCCGCACGCGCGGCTTTGTCTACACGACGCAGAATGTCGAGCTTCTCTTCACGGCTCATGCTCTGCAACGGATCAAGGCTGGTGTACAGTGGAGAATACTCTTTCGCACCCAGGGCATGGACTTTGCCATCGCCGGTATCACGCACGATAGTCCGCGCGGCCTGTGCACTCTGTTGCAGCGCCAGCAGGCTAATCTGATCGGCATACGCGAAGCCGGTTTTCTCGCCGCTGACGGCACGGACGCCAACACCCTGATCGATATTGTACGACCCGTCTTTGATGATGCTGTCTTCTAACACCCAGGACTCATGGTAGCTCGACTGGAAATAGAGATCGCCGTAGTCGAGGCGGCGCTCGGCAAGTTGGCCAAGTATGGCAAACAGGTCCTGATGACTCAGGCCGTTTGCCGACAGCAGATGTTCACTTACCAGGTTCAGACTCATCGTTTTGCTACTCATTGGTTGCCGCGAAGCTCGCGGAAATTCAGTTGTCTCTATTGAGAGTGAGGTAAATTGTAACGTCCGTCAAATCATTGCTTTTTATCGCCGCGCGCCTGGCGCAGCACTTCATTGATTTGAGGCTGATCGATAGGCCCGCTGATGTGGTAACGCAGAATCGACACTTTGCTCCACAGCGGCCCCAGCACTTTACTGGCGGCAAACACGGCGGCACCGACAATCGGGTTGATGACAAACGCGGTGGCGACCCCGACGGTGGCGGAGATTTCCGGCGCAACGACGGCTTCCATATCCAGCTCACGGCGCACCAGGTTGACCGAGCCTTTCATCGCGATATCCGCTTCGAGCCCATCCACCAGCGTGTCGTCGGTATGCAGGGTGCCATCTTTAATCCAGGCGGTACTGCGAATGGAATCGAAATAGAACCCTTCGCTGAAGGTGTCGCTAAAGTCGAAACGCAGCTTACGCAGCAGCGCATCGACGCTCAGCAGACGCAGCAACTGACCCGCATGTCCGGTACTGATGTCCGTGAACTCGCCTTTGCCCAAATGCGCTTTTAGAATACCGTTCAACGACGCCACATCCGGCGTCCACGGCTCATCACGCCAGTGCAGGTCATAATCAAGATTGAACGACGAATCACGAATGGGCGTGGAGACGCCGAAGAAATTCACTGCCGCATCCAGTTTCTGACCGCGAAGTTTGCCTTTCAGTGAGGTGCGCTCGTTACCCGGTGCGTTCACCCACTCGCCGTCTACAGTCAGGCGTGCAAAACCGGTATCCATCAGTCCGTTAGCCAGCGACAAGGTGTTGCCCTTAATCGCGAAATCCCCATCAATGCGGCCATATTTCTGACCCCACAGCCAGCATTCCGCACAGCGCAGTTGCAGGTCTGGCCAATTCTGGAAATCAATGCGGTTATTGCTCATTATCCCCTGACCCAGAGATTCACCGGTGGTGGTTTTCGGGGACGGGTTGTAATAGAGATAGCGAATCGCAGCCTGCCACGGCGCATTGTCGCGCAGCGTCAGCGTGCCGTTGATTTCACGCCCCTGCGCTTCCACGCGGGTGCCGCCTGCTGACGGTTGTGAAACGATACTCAGATTATTCCAGCGCTGGCCCGCCATGGTGAGCGCCGGCGTTCGCAGCGTCACGCGCTCCGGGAAGGCCGCTGCGTTATCCACGCCGTCGACAGCGCCCTTGCGGAACAACGCCATCCACTGCGCGCCGTCCATCGGCGGTAAATTCAGCTCAATGCCGGAGGAATCCGGCAACGGCGGCATGCTGCGGCTGTCAGTAGCCCAAATGGCCCGGTCGAGCGTCAGCTTTTTATTTAGCAGCCAGCGGCTGTTAAGATGGTCCTTCGAACCTACGCTGCCGGTCAAATCGAAGCGGCTCAGACCGCCTTCGACGTTCAGTTTCACTGGCAACGGCTCACCGGCTTTCTTGTCCACCGGCGCAGGTAAGCGACTGCTCACATTCTTCAGGTCACCCGTGATATCGACTTTATAGCTGGCACTGCCTTTGTAAGGTAATTCAATCGCAACGTTACCCTGCCATGGCACGCTACCGCTAACGGCGTCGTTAATCTGCTTGGGCAACATCCCGGTCCGGGTTGGGTCCCAGTTGGCATCCATGTTCACCGCCACCTGATAGGCTTTTGGCCCTTCGGTGGTGGAGAAATCGACGTTAAGCGGCTGATTAAACCAGTTAGCGGTCATTGGCCCACTTTTCAAATCACCATTTTCAAAGGTGAATCCACCGCGGAGATTTTTCAGCGTGCTGTTGAGCGGTTTGATAAACAGACTGTTGTTAGCCAGACGGACGTCGCCTTTGGCCAGTACTTGTTTGCCGTCAAGCGGGATATCGAGATGTAAGCGAGCATTCACATCGCCATCCAGCTGCAGCTCATCGAGCGTAGTGCCGAGAGAGTCTTTCAGCGGCGTCTCTTTGAAATAGGGCCCGACCGCTTTGCCCGGCCCGGCAATCTGCGAATCAATAATCAGCTTCTCTTTCGAGTAGTCCGGGATCGCCGCATTCAGGTTGTGCGCCGTCACGCCGCCGAGCGCGACTTTGTCGGCCTGCATCCACAAACCGTCATTCAGGAAGTTGAGGTCGATATTCAGGTTCGTCAACGCAGGCCAGTCTGGCTGGAACGCAAAGGTGGCGTTGCGTAACGGCACCCACACCTGGAACTGACCTTCGTTGTGCTTGTACGGGAACAGATGCGGGTTACCGCCGTAGACTAGCGTGGCGTTATCCGACTGCCCGCCTTTGATGGCTGAACTGAGGTAATCGACCAGCTCTTTGCCCATCAGGTTTTCCGGGAAGTAGCGCCACGCCTGACCGCCGTCATCGGTGCTGATCCCGGCCAATATACCGAGCCACGGCTCATCACCTTTCGGCTGCAGCCAGCGGAAGCCGCCGTGGGCGTGAAGCGCTTTCGCCTGCACGTCGATATCGCGACCGTCGAGCATGAAACCTTTTTCGTTGTTGACCCATGACAGGTTGGCAACACCTTTGGCAATCTCCAGCGGCGCGCGGAATACCGTTTCGTACGGCATTTTGGCGTCTTCCAGGCTGATATTCACCGAGCCATGCTCGACGCTACCTTCAGCCCGGCCAGAGAAATGTTCAGCGCCCGGCAGCATCTTCCATTGCTTCCACGCCAGGTTACTCCAGGCCGCCTGGAAACGGGTTTTCTCGGTCGCCTGTAATGGAATATCCAGCGCCAGGGCGTCAATCTGACCGGCAGGCTGCGTGGTTTCCCAAATTTCACCTAGCGACGGCGAGAGTTTTTCTGCAATCGGCAGCAGGCCAGAAAGCCCACTCAGTTCGAGATTGCTGGCACGGATACGCAGCTCGTCGCTGCGCACGTTATTTTTTCCGCCGACATCCGGTCCTGGGATCCACGCCAGTGCCAGCGCGCCCTGTGGCCAGCGTTTTCCGTCTATGGCGATGCGGGTATCCGGGACATGAAACGCCCAGCCCGCATTTTCACGGGTAATATGCGCCGTCAGGTTATCGACGGACAGGTCATGGGATTTCTTATCACCCTTCCAGCTCGCACCGCCCTTCTTTAGCCAGACGTCACCGCTAGAGATGTCGCCCTTATCAAGGTCTATCCAGCCTTCAAGGCTAAAACGGGCCGAGGTCAGCGCGATGTTGTCCTGCATCCAGCGGCCAAGCCACGGCTTAACGTCGATGTCATCGGCCTGCACCCACAGTCGCCCTTCATTCAGCAGGCCATTCTCATCGCGCAAGTCCATGCGCACTTTCATTACCCCATGCTGGCCAGTGAGGCTCGACAGGCTCAGTTCACCTTCGGCGCGATGGCGGTTTTTACCGTTCATCCAGGTCAGTTGTGGAATAGCGAGTTCGGCGCGCTGGCCGGAGAGCGTGAGGAAGCTTAAATGACTGTCGCGCAGGGTAAACTGATCGAATTGACGCAGGAACAGATCGCCGATGCGGTCCGTTTTCAATTGACCGCTGCTGTTGTTGTGTTGCAGAGGCGTGTTGGTGCGAATTTGCAGCTGCCAGAAGGTCAGCTCGCGGAACTGCAAGCGAAAATGTAGCAGGCTTTGCCAGATGTCGAGCGCCAGCGTCACGCGTTTAACGGACATCTGACCGCCGTTTTTCAGCCCGGCTTTGATATCACGGACTTCCAGCGTCGGGCCGTAGTTTTCCCAATTGGCTTTAAGCTGTGACGCTTCGACGGGATGTCCGGTAGACTCCGCGATTTTCTCCAGCAGCTGCGGACGCCATTTGTCCAGCTGCGGCAAAACGAGACGCAAGCCACTGACCAGCAGCGCGACGATAACAATCAATGTTGCCACCGTGATCAGTAAGATTCCAGGCAAACGCCTCACGCATCTCTCCTTGTAACTGCCCGCAAACTACATCATCACCACGTCGAATTGCTCCTGATTGTAGAGCGGTTCTATCTGGACTTTTACCTGCTTGCCAACGAAGATTTCCACTTCCGCCAGCGCATGAGACTCTTCCCCTTTCAGGGTTTCAGCCACGGCGGCTGAGGCGTAGACCAGGAAGCGATCGGAATCGTAGGCGTGATGCACGCGGACAATTTCACGCATGATCTCATAGCATACCGTTTCGACCGTTTTCACCGTCCCGCGACCATGACAGGTAGGACACTGGTGACACAGCACGTGCTCCACGCTTTCGCGCGTGCGCTTACGGGTCATTTCCACCAAACCGAGCTGCGAGAAGCCGTTAATGCTGGTTTTCACGCGATCTTTGCCCAGGGCCTGTTCCAGAGAATGCAGCACCCGACGGCGGTGATCTTCATTACTCATATCGATGAAATCGATGATGATAATCCCGCCCAGATTACGCAGGCGCAACTGACGCGCAATGGCCTGCGTCGCTTCGATATTAGTATTGAAAATGGTGTCGTCAAGATTTCGGTGGCCCACAAAGGCACCGGTGTTGATATCGACGGTGGTCATTGCTTCGGTCTGATCGATAACCAGATAACCGCCCGACTTCAGTTCCACCTTCCGCTCCAGCGCACGCTGGATTTCATTTTCGACGTCAAAGAGATCGAAAATAGGTTGGCGGCCGCTGTAATGTTCGAGCTTGTTGGTCATCTCCGGCATGTACTCGGCGGTGAATTCCATCAGCGATTCGAAGGTCAGACGGGAGTCGACGCGGATACGGTCGAGCTTTGCATCGGCAAAATCACGCAGCACGCGTTGGGCTAGCGCCAGTTCCCCGTACATCTGATAGCGGGTCTGTGGACGTTTTTTACGCTCCATCACCTTGGTCCACACGCGTTTGAGGTACGCCGCATCGGAGGATAAATCCGCTTCACAAACGCCTTCCGCCGCGGTACGGATGATGAATCCGCCTTGCTCGTCGCAGTATTCCGTCACCACGTTTTTCAGGCGATCGCGCTCGGCTTCGCTTTCAATACGCTGGGACACGCCCACATGAGACGCGCCCGGCATGAACACGAGGTAACGAGAAGGAATGGTGATGTCAGTCGTCAGACGCGCGCCTTTGGTGCCCAGCGGATCTTTGACGACTTGCACCATCAGGTCCTGGCCCTGACGCACCAATTCGGAAATGTCGCGAACGGTGAACTGCTTCTGCTCTTCCCCGGCCACGCATTCGGTGTGGGGCATGATGTCAGAAGCGTGAAGAAACGCGGCCTTATCCAGGCCAATATCTACAAATGCCGCCTGCATCCCTGGGAGTACACGACTGACACGACCTTTGTAGATATTGCCTACGATTCCGCGTCGCGCTTCACGCTCTATATGAATTTCCTGAAGAATACCGCCATCAATGTACGCCACGCGGGTTTCCGATGGCGTTACGTTAACCAATAATTCAGCCGTCATGTTTATCCCATTTCTCACGCAGTGAGTTAAAATTGCTCAGCAACTCATACGTTTCCACCAGCGGTAAGCCGACTACGGCGTGATAGCTGCCATTTATCTTCCTGACAAAACAGCCACCCAGCCCCTGAATACC
>Ga0160437_1000607_pt1 | contig 18040 bp, 17 predicted proteins | sample HID1975I_E0MG_FD_108227 | JGI IMG/M metagenome (GOLD analysis project Ga0160437, IMG submission 108227) | Enriched soil microbial communities from UW Madison campus, WI, USA - HID1975I_E0 MG | ecosystem: Environmental > Terrestrial > Soil > Unclassified | place: USA: Madison, Wisconsin... | reverse complement strand
GCCAGAAGTCCGCCGCCATCGCCTCAATGCCCACCGGGCCATAGGCGTCGACCGGGCTGCGCAGCGCGCCTGCGGCCCACATGTTGTAGACGAGATTGCCGAATTCGAGCTGGTGGTCCGAATGCATGTGCGAGATGAAGATCGCGCGGATATCGGCGAGGCCGAGCCCGGCTTTCACGATTTGCGCCGTCACGCCCATGCCGGTGTCGATGACGTAGACCTTGCCGTCCACCACCAGGGCATTGGCCGGATTGGAGCGGGTGCCGCCCACGCGGGGACCGCCTTTGGTGCCGAGCAGCACGAGCTTCGCACCCTTTGCCGAGGCCTTGGCGGTGCTGGCCGGCTGGGCGAGCAGCGAAGAGGCGGAACCGGCCAGCAGGCCGCCGGCAGCGGTGGTCATGGCTGCCTGCAGCAGGCCGCGGCGGTTGAGCATGGGGATGCGCGACGCGAAATTCATGAAACTCCTCTCCACTCTGGGATCCAGCCCTGATCGGGCTTGTTGGCCTTCGCCTAACATCGCCCTGCAGAGCGAGTCAACCAGAATGCGAATCTCATTCGGTTTATCGAAACGTGGACAAGCGACGCGCTATCGGCAATGCCTCTGTCCATGACGGAGGCGGCGGTGGCGATCGAGATCGAGGATGACCTGGCGAAGGTAGGGGTAACGCCCGCCGTGCAATCGCGCAGCCGCGCCTTGCGCGATCGCCTCATTCGCGAGGCGCTTGCCATTGCGCGCAACCAGCCCTTCGATGATGTCAGCATCATCGATATCTGCGCGGCGGCGAGCTGCTCGACGGGGGCTTTCTATTCGCGGTTCCCGGACAAGATCACGCTGTTCAAGGCGGTCATGGTCTTCGCCGCCGCGGAATCCGGCCCGCTTCTGGAAGGTATCGTGCGCGAGGCGCCCTTCGAAGAGATCCTGCCCAGGCTGGTGAAGGCGCAAGTCGACCGCTATCTGCGCCAGTCGACCTTCTTCAGGTCTGCCTTCAAGGTCAGCCTCGATGCCGAACAGGCGTGGGAGCCGTTTCGCCGCAATGCCCAGAACCTGGCAAGCGCCTATATCGAGCGCCTGCTGGCGCTGCCGGCGATCGATGCGGAGCACGTGAGCCTGGAACGGGTGCGCTTCGCCTTCCAGGTGATGTACGGGGTGCTCAACAATACCCTGATCAACCGGCCCGGCCCTTTCGTCCTCGAAAGCGGCGAATTTCCCGCCCTGCTGGAGGACGCGATGCTGGCCACCATGAGGCTGCCGCCGATCCCGGCCTGACTCACCGCGACCGGGCTTGGCTGGGCGTGCCTGTGCGAAAGGGGGGCGCCGAAGCGCCCCCATCCCTCGCGCGCGCGGTCAGAACGGCTCGTTGAGCCGCGCCAGCGCGCCTTCCAGCAAGGCCTTGTGCCGGTCCGGCGAGCCGTGCTCCAGTTGCAACCTGCCGATGCCCACGCTGCTTTCGATCACATCGCGGCACCGCTCGAAGCGGCGTTCCTCGTAGGCAGCCAGACCTTCTGCGACCGTGTCTGCCCGGGCCAGTTCCTCGGCCAGGACGACGCCGCTTTCCACCGCCATCCCGGCGCCGGAAGCCAGATGGGGGGTGGTGGCGTGAACCGCATCGCCTACCAGCACGATCCGTCCGTTGCTCCAGGACCGGGGCTGGAGCGCGGCGGAGAGCGGGCGGTAGTTGATCCAGTCCCCCCGCGTCATGTTGTCGCGGATCCATCCGGCATTGCCGCCGAAGTCCGCGAGCAGCCCCTTCAGGGTCGTATAGAGTTCCTCTTCGTCCATGAAGGTTTCGCGCGGTTCGTGAGGCGTGAGCATCCACATGTAGACACTGTCCGGGCTGCAGGCGGTGATGCCGCAGGGGTTGTCGTGGCCCAGGAAGAATTCCCCCGCTTCCAGACCGGGGGGCTTGCGGATCGAGATGCGCCAGCAGCCCTGGCCGGTCGGCTGCGCCGGGGCCATGTGGGGAAAAGCGATCTCGCGTACGGTGGAATAGACGCTGTCGGCCCCGACAACGAGGTCGTAGCGGCCCGTGCTATCGTCCGAGAAGGTGACGTCCACGCCGGTTTCGTCGGTTTCGAGCGTGGTGACCGTCAGCCCCAGGCGGACGGGGATGGCAAGGTCCTGCACCCGGCGCTGCATGATCCGGTGCAGCACCGGGCGCATGATGCCGCCGGTTGCGGGCAGACCTTCCTCGATCACGGGTTCGTCGAGATCGTGGAGATGCGTGCCGTCATGGCGGAACAGGCGGGTCTTGTTCGTGATGGCGCCGGCCTTCTTGATCTCCTCCAGCAGGCCGAGCCGCCGATAGGCCCGCAAGGTCGGCCCGGTTATGGTTATGCCCGCGCCATAGACCCGCCATTCCGGATCGAGGTCGATCAGGTCCACCCTGACGCCGCGTTCCGCAAGGCTGATGGCCGTGGCCATGCCGCCGATCCCCCCGCCCACGACCAGTGCCGTGGCGATGCTGCTGATGCTCTCCCGTATCATGAAGACGAGAGGTAACGCGCCCGCTCCGCCAGACAAATCCGAACTGTGGATGCCTGACCATCGATACAATCGGTGTGACCGGGAGCGATGGCTTGGCTAGCCCTGTGGCCAAGAACAAACACAACGGGAGGAGCGCCATGCGCAATCGACTTATCCATTCATCGAGTCTGGCCGTCCTGGCGCTCGCCGTTTCCGCAGCCGCCGCGCCGGCCGCGGCGCAGGAGGCGGCACCCGCCGCGAGCCCGCCGGCGCCGGACAACGCGGGAATCGGGGACATCATCGTCACCGCGCAGCGCCGCTCGGAAACGCTCCAGAGCGCGGGCATCGCCATCGATGCCGTGGGCGGCGAGAACCTGATCCGGCAGGGCATCACCCAGGCCGACGCCCTGAACAAGGCGGTTCCCGCGCTGACCGTGACCAATGGCGGCGGTTCCAACACCTCGATCTTCCTGCGCGGCGTCGGCAATATCACCAACAACAGCTACAACGATCCCGCCGTCACCCCCAGCTACGATGGCGTGGTGCTGGGCCGGGCGGCCGGTGCCTTCGGCTCGGCCTTCTACGACCTGGCGCGCGTCGAAGTGCTGAAGGGGCCGCAGGGCATTCTCTATGGGCGCAACGCCACCGGCGGCGCGGTCAACATCATTCCCAACCGTCCCGAACTCGGCCGCAATTCCGGCGGTTTCACGCTTTCGGTGGGCAATTACGACGCCGTGGGCGCGGAAGGGTTCTTCAACCTTGGCCTGGGCGACAACGCCGCCTTGCGCGTCGCCGCCACCCACCAGTACCACGACGGCTACAATCGCGACGGCAGCGACGATGCCAACCGCAGCGGCATCCGCGCGCAATTGCTGTTCGAGCCTACCGACAAGCTCAGCATCCGTCTCGGCGGCGATTATACCCATGTCGGCGGCGTGGGCGCGGGATCGAGTTATATCGGCGCCTTCACGCCCGGCCCCAACGGCTTCACTTTCGCGCCCGCGACGGGGCTGGGATCGTCCGAGGGCTTCAACACGGATGCGGCCAATGCCTATCGCCAGACCCAGCTCGGCGCGCCCGGCTTCGGCTTCCTGAATGCGCTTAACCGCCAGCAGATGATCGACGCCACCTATTGGGGGCTCAATGCCGAAGTCACGCTGGAAACCGGGATCGGCACGCTGACGGTGCTGCCAGCCTATCGCAAGACGGACTTCACGACCTACTTCTACGGACCCGCCTTCAACACCGCCTATAACGACGAGCAGGACCGCCAGGCCAGTCTCGAAGCGCGCCTGGCAGGCAGAGTGGGGATGTTCGACTACGTCGTGGGCGGCTTCTATTTCGACGAGAAGATCCGCAACGTCGGCGAATACAACCAGGAATTCGTGCTGCCCATCCAGCGCTATACCCACAAGACAACCAGCTGGGCCACCTTCGGCCAGCTTACCGCCCATCTCACCGACCAGTTCCGGCTGATCGGCGGCCTGCGCTATACGCACGACAAGAAGTCGATCAACGGCATCATCAACAACTTCATCGCCTATTGCGGCGGGCTGCCGCCCGTCACGCCGCCGGGATCGTTCGCGCAGGGCTGCGCGGTGCCGGGCAATCTCCCGCACTTCCCCAATTTCACCACGACGGGCGAGACGGTGAACTGGCTGATCGAAAACGGCTATATCGCGCCCGGCAGCACCGACGATGCGAACGGGCAGTTCTATCCGCTGCTGAACGGGGCCGGGATCATCCAGAAGACCTATTATCCAGTGGTCGATTCCGGCAAGTTCAGCCGCGTGACCTGGAAGGCGGGTGCCGAATTCGACATTGCGCCGGAATCACTGCTCTATGCTTCGGTGGAAAGCGGCTACCGTGCCGGCGGTTTCCAGCTCTCCGAAGGCAATCCGAGCTACGATCCCGAATTCATCACGGCCTATACGATCGGATCGAAGAACCGCTTCCTGAACGACCGTGTCCAGCTCAACCTCGAAGCCTTCTACTGGAAGTACAAGGACCAGCAGATCAACTACTTCACGGTTTCGCCGGATTCCGTCCTTATCAACACCATCGACAATGCCGGCCGTGCCGACATCAAGGGCTTCGACGTCGATCTCATGGTCAAGCCGATGCGCAGCACCACGCTTTCCGCCAAGGTCCAGTATCTCGACACCGAGTACAAGGAGCTGACGCTGACGACCGCATCGCCGCGTAACAACATCAATTGCCCCTATACCGCCACGGGCAACTTCCTCAGCGACGGGAGCACCCCGATCCTGGCGTTCGACTGTTCGGGACGTCCGCTGCTCTATTCGCCCAAGTGGACGATCAACCTGGGCGCGGAACAGATCGTGCCGCTGGGTGACAAGTACGAACTGGTCGGCAGCGTCAACACGTCCTGGCGTTCTTCGCAGTACGGCGCCTTCGAGTACCTCGATTTCGAGAAGATCCGGCCCTACTGGTTGACCGACGCCAACCTGACCCTGCGCATGGCGGACGGCGGCTTCTCGATCGGGGCCTATGTCCAGAATATCGAGAACAAGCGCCGGATCGCCACGCCGCAGTCTTCGCCCATCGGCTTCGCCGTGGCGCGCTATACTGCGCCGCGCACTTATGGCCTGCGTCTCTCGGCGAGCTTCTGAGAACATGGCCGAGGAAACGAGGATGCCTGCCGATCGCCGCCGGGTGCTGGGATGGCTGGGCGCGACGACCGCACTCGTCGCGCTTGCCGGGCCGGGAAGGGCGCTTGCCCGCCCGGCCCCTCCTTCGGGACGCCCGCCGAACATCGTCTACATCATGGCTGACGACCTCGGCTATGCGGACCTTTCCGCCACCGGATCGCATGCGATCCGCACACCGGCCATCGACAGTCTCGGCCGTGACGGGATGCGGTTGACGCAGGGCTATGCCAGCACGCCGATCTGCTCGCCCACGCGCACGGCGCTGCTGACCGGCTGCTACGCCGAGCGCTTCGCCATCGGTATCGAGGAACCGCTGGGCCCCGGCGCGCCGCCGCATATCGGTGTGCCGCTGGACCGTCCGACGATCGCCTCGGTCCTGCGCGACCGGGGCTATCACACCAAGCTGATAGGCAAGTGGCACTTGGGCGAGCCGCCCGAACACGGCCCGCTCCAGCACGGCTATGACGAGTTCTTCGGCGTCGTCGAAGGCGCGGCGGACTATTTCCGGCATCACATGGTCATGGGCGGCAAGGACGTCGGCGTGGGCCTTGCCCAGAACAATGCGCCCGAACGGCGCGAGGGCTACCTTACCGACTTGTTCGGAGACGAGGCGGTCAAGACCATCGAGGGGGCAGGCGACAAACCGCTGTTCCTGTCCCTCCACTTCAACGCCCCGCACTGGCCCTGGGAAGGGCGCGAGGATGCGGCGGTGGCCAAAGTCCTGCCCAATTCCTTCCACTATGACGGGGGCAATCTCGCCAAGTACAAGGAAATGGTGGAGGCGATGGACCAGAACGTCGCCAAAGTGCTGGCCGCGCTGGAACGCACCGGCAAGGCGGACAATACCATCGTCGTCTTCACCAGCGACAACGGGGGCGAGCGGTTTTCGGAGACCTGGCCCTTCATCGGCCACAAGGGCGAAGTGCTGGAAGGCGGCACCCGCGTGCCGATCCTGATGCGCTGGCCCGGGCAGATCGCGCCGGGATCGATCTCCGATCAGGTCATGGCCTCGATGGATTTCCTGCCGACATTCCTGACGATGGCCGGGGGTGACGTGGCGAAGGCGGGCAAGTTCGACGGGGTGGACCTCTTCGCTCAGTTGACCGGCAAGGCTGCACCCGTGCCGCGCACCCTGTTCTGGCGCTTCAAGGCGAACGAGCAGGCCGCCGTGCGCCAGGGCGACTGGAAATACGTGAAACTCGGCGGGAAGGAACACCTCTACAACCTGGCCGAGGACGAGCACGAACGCGCCGAACGCGCTGCTGCAGAGCCCGCCAAGCTGGCCGAGTTGAAGGGCCTGTGGGACGGCTGGAATGCCCAGATGCTGCCTTACCGCGTCGATGGATATTCCGAGGACGTGCGCAAGGCGTACTCGGACAGATACTAGGAGAAGAACGTGAAAGTGCTCGTCACCGGCGCCGGCGGTTTCGTCGGCCGGCAACTGGTTCGCCGCCTGCTGGATGCGGGACATGCGGTCGTGGGGATCGACAGCCATGCAGGGGCCGTTCCGGCCGGCGCGCAGGCGGTGGAAGGCGATCTGGGCGATGCCGCCGTGCGGGCGCAAGCTCTGGCCGAGGGCTGCGATGCGCTCGTCCACCTCGCGACCGTGCCGGGCGGGGCGGCGGAGGCCGATCCTCTGGCTTCGCGCCGGATCAACGTCGATGCCATGTACGACCTGCTGCTGGAGGCAAGCGCGCGCACGCCGGGCTTGCGGGTCGCCTATGCCAGCTCGATCGCGGTCCATGGCGATCCGCTGCCGGCGCATGTCGACGACCGGACCCCGCTTTCGCCCAGGATGATCTACGGCGGGCACAAGGCGATGATGGAGCATGCCGTGGCGATGTTCTCCAACCGCGGGCTGATCGACGGCGTGACGGTGCGCCTGCCCGGCATCCTCGCGCGGCCGAAAGGGCCTTCGGGCATGAAATCGGCTTTCATGTCGAACCTGTTCCATGCGCTGAAGGCGGGCGAGCCCTTCACGTGTCCGGTCTCGGCCGCGGGCACGATCTGGGCGGAATCGCTGGAATGCGCGGCGCGAAACTTCGTACACGCCCTGACGCTCGATACCGCGCTGCTGCCGCCGACCCGCGCGGTGACGCTGCCGGCGCTGCGCCTGACGATGGGTGAGCTTGCCGCCGAGATCGCGCGCCAGTGCGGCGTCTCCGCCGATCTCGTGGGCTACGAGCCTGACGCCGCGCTGGAGGCCGCCTTTGCCGCGCAGCCCCCGCTTGCCACGCCGGCGGCGGATCATGCGGGCTTCGCGCATGACGGCGATGCTGCTAGTCTCGTCGCCAGCGCCCTTTCGACTTTGGAATAACCACTAGCGAAACGGGGAGCGGGAGATGGCAATGCGTTTTGGAAGACTGGACCTCAACCTGCTGGTCGCGCTCGATGCGCTGCTGAGTGAGAAGAGCGTCTCGCTCGCGGCGGACCGGCTCTGCCTCTCGCAATCGGCAACCTCCAGCGCGCTGGGCCGCCTGCGCGAGTATTTCGCAGACGATCTGCTGGTGGTGAAGGGCCGCAACATGATCCTCACCACCCGCGCCGAGGAACTGATCGAACCGGTCCGCGCGGTGCTGGAGCAGATCCGCACGACCATCTCGGTCGCCCCGGCCTTCGATCCCATGACGGCCGACCGGCAAGTGCGGATCATGGCCTCCGACTATTCCACGCAGGTCCTGCTGGCCGAGGCGCTGTCGGAATTCGAGCGCGATGCCCCGCAGATGCGCTTCGAGATCCAGCCGATGAACGACTTTCCGATCGAGGCGCTCGAACGCGGCTACATCGATCTCCTGCTGACCATCGACTACGCGATTTCCGCCGATCACCCCAGCCTGATCCTGTTCGAAGACGACTATGTCGTGGTCGGCTGGGAGGGCAATCCGGCGATGCAGGGGCCGATGACCAAGGACGTCTACTTCGAACTCGGCCACGTCACGGCGCGGTTCGGCAAGGCGCGGGTCCCTGCCTTCGACGACTGGTTCGTGCGCCGCCAGAAGCAGCAGCGGCGCGTCGAGGTGGTGGCGCCGACGTTCCTCTCGATCTCGGGCCTGGTGATCAATACCAACCGGATCGCCACGATCCACCGGCGCCTGGCCGAGCAGGTGGTGCAGAACATGCCCCTCATCATGCGCGAGATCCCGTTCGATTTTCCGCCGATCCGCGAGGCTCTGCAGTGGCACTTGTCCAACAGCAACGACCGCGCCTTGCGCTGGATCGTCGAGCGCCTCCAGCTCATCGCCGCGCGCAAGGTCGACGAACCCGGCAATGTCGTGGCGTTCGCCGCGCAGCGGATCGACCGCGACGCGCTGGAAGTCGAGTATCGGATGAACCACCCTCAGCCGCCGCGCTGAGCGGCCTGCGGTCCAGGAGTTGACGGCCTAGTCCTCCGTCTCGCGCGCGTCGAAAGCGGCGCGCGCGGCAAGGATGGAACCCTCGTTGGCATTGACCCAGTCGATCATCGCCCGCGCCTGCAGGGCCAGCGCCCTCCCCAGCGGGGTGAGGGCATAGCTGACGCGCGGCGGTACGTCCGCACTGATGCTCCGCTCCACGAAGCCGTCGCGTTCCAGGGCGCGCAGCTTCAGCGTCAGCACACGCTGCGAAACGTCGCCTTCGTTGGACAAGTCCGACAGCAACCGGCGCAGCGCGGCATGGCGGCATGGCCCGGTGGTCAGCACCAGCAGCACCAGCGTGGTCCAGCGGTCTCCCAGCGCCCCCATGACATTGCGCACCGGCGCATCGCGGGCGGTGCCATGCGCCGCCATGTCGGCCGCCAGCGCGACGATGCCTGGCCGGGCTGGCAGGTCGTCCTCCGGCTCTGCCATCATCGCGCCGCTCCGCCCGAGGGTACAAAAAAGTGCCGTCTTCTCACCATCGAAGGCCACTTTATGACCAGTGGGAACAGGGTCAATCGCTGGCTCGCAAACGGGAGAGAAACATGGCCATCGACGCCATCCGCCTCGACGGGAAAGTGGCCGTCGTCACCGGCGGGGCAGGAGGGATCGGCTCGGCGACAGCGCGGCTGATGGCGGCGCGCGGCGCGCGGGTCGTCATCGCGGACATTGCGGAAGAGGCCGCCGCGGCGCGCGCCGGGGAACTGCCCGGTGCCATTGCGGTGCCTCTCGATCTGGAGCAGGAAGCCTCGATCGAGGCGCTGATCGCCCGGACGCTCGCGCATTTCGGCCGGCTGGACGTGCTGCACAACAACGCCGCGCTGCTCGGCCCCGACATCGCGCAGGCCGATGGCGATGTGGAGCACATGGCCACCGCGCTCTGGGACCGGACTTATGCGGTCAACGTGCGCGGCACGATGATCGCCTGCCGCGCCGCCCTGCCGCACTTGCGCGAGACGCGCGGCAATATCGTCAACACCGTCAGCAACCTGGCGCTGCAGGGTCACCTGATCCAGGCAGCCTATTCCTCGTCCAAGGCGGCGGTGATCCAGATGACCCGCGCCATTGCCGCCAGCCACGGCCTCCACGGCGTGCGCTGCAACGCCGTCGCCCCCGGCATGACGATGACGCCGGCGCTGCGCGAGGCTTTCCCGCCCGTGCTGCGCCAGGCAGTGGAAGCCGAAACCCTGCGCGACCGTCTGGGCGAGCCGGAGGACATTGCCGAGGCAGTCGCCTTCCTCGCCTCCGAGGCGGCGCGCAACATTACCGGGCAAGTGCTCGTCGCCGATGGCGGCTGCGCCAGCCACGTTCCCGGCATCGCACAGTTCCGGGCCTTCTTTTCGGGAGAACAGTGATGAGCCAGTACGACATCGTCGTCATGGGCGGGGGGCACAACGGCCTCGTCGCCGCCGCCTACATGGCCAAGGCGGGCAAGAAGGTGATCGTGCTGGAACGAAAGCCCCACTACGGCGGCGGCGTTTCCACGCGCGAACTGATCCAGCCCGGCTTCTGGCATGACGAGCACTCCAACGTGCACATCATGATCCAGGGCAACCCGATGCTGCGCGAGGACGAGCTGGGCCTGCTGGGCAAGTTCGGCCTGGAATACATCTACCCCGAACTGCCCCACGCCTCGATCTGGGAAGACGGGACGATGGTGCGATCCTGGCGCGATCTGGACCGCACCTGCGAGGAAATCGCCATGTTCTCACCCCGCGATGCAGAGGCCTATCGCAAGTTCGCCACGGCCTCGATGGCGGCGCTGCCGATGTTCATGTCCGGCCTCTACGCCCCGCCGTTCCCGATGGGCGCTTTCGTGGCGATGATGGACCAGTCGGACGAAGGGCGCTTCCTGCTGGACGTCATGCAGCGTTCCGCGCTCGATGTCGTGAACCAGTATTTCGAAAGCGACCTGCTGCGCCTCCACATCGTGCGCATGGTCACCGAGAACCTGCAGATGCCCGATGAACTGGGCACCGGCATGGGCGCCTTCCTGATGCCGGGGATCATCCACGCCTATGGCTGTTCGATGCCCAAGGGCGGCTCCGGCCAACTCTCCCATGCGCTGGTCCGCGCGATCGAGCATTTCGGCGGCGAAGTGCGCTGCAATGCCGAAGTGCGCCGGGTGATCGTATCGGGCGGCAAAGCCACGGGCCTCGAACTGGTCGATGGCGAAACCTTCATGGCGAAGGACGGCGTGATCGGCGCCATTCACCCGCATGTGCTGCGCAAGTTCGTGACCGAAACGCCTGAGCCGGTGCTTGAGCGTGCCGAGCGGGTCACCCAGTCCACCTTCTCGATCAACCTCACGCACCTGACGCTGAAGGAGCGGCTGCGGCTCAAGGTCGGCAACGAAACGAATGCCATGATGACCGAGCTGATGGACTTCTACACCATGCGCGACATGCTGCTGGAGTACGACAAGCTGCGGCGCGGCGAAGTGTCCGAACGGCTGATCGCGGGCGGGGACAACACCATCTTCGATCCCAGCCGCGCTCCGGAAGGCGCGGGCGTGTTCTACGGCGTGAACTTCGCGCCTTACGACCTCTGGCCCGGCGGCCCGGCGTCGTGGGACGAGCGCAAGGAAGAGATCGCCGACAGGGCGCTGGCGCAGTACCGCAAGTTCTACGCGAATCTCGATGACGACAACATCACCGGGCGCCTGATCCGATCCCCGCTCGATCACGAGCGGGACAGCCCTGCCAGCTTCCTGAAGGGCGACATCCACGGCTGCGCGCCGTTCTTCTACCAGTCGGTCGGCCACCGCCCGACGCCGGACTTGGGCTCGTTCCGGGTGCCGCAGATCGAGGGGCTCTACCTTGTCGGGCCGTTCATGCACCCGGGCGGCGGCGTGTTCGGGGCGGGCCGGGCGACGGCGATCCAGATGATGGACGACCTCGACATCGAATTCGACAAGGTCTGCGGGGAGCGGGTGTGATGGCCGATGCCAAGAAGAAAGCGCCGGTCATGCGCATCCTCGATGGGCAGGACAAGGAACTGATGGCCGTGCGCCGGATCGAGCGGGACGGGGAGAACCTCGTCATTCGCGGCAAGATCTTCGGGGCCATGCCGATGGTGGCGAAAGTGACGCCCGAGGAGGCGCGCGCCGCGCTGAAGCTGCTCGATGCGCGGACGATCCTGTTCATCGTCAGTCTGCTGTTCCGCAGGAGCCGGTGAAGGCTGGCCGCATCGGCCCGCTCGATAGCACCGATCCCATTCCATGCGTTTTTCGGCGCGGCCCGCGGCCTCCATAAGGAACGCTCAAGCAGCCGGGATAGAAACAAGCATGAGCATTCTGGGAGTTGAGAGCGTCCTGTTCGGCGTCGCGGACGTCACGGAGCACACGCGGTTCTGGACCGATTTTGGCCTGCCGCTGGAAAGCGCCAGCGCGGACGAAGCGGTGTTCCGCCTGGCCTCGGGCAGCCGGGTTATCGTCCTGCGTCACGGCGATGCCCGCTTGCCGAGTCCGGATCCTTTTCCGGGAGACGGCCTCAAGGAGACCGTCTGGGGCGTCGATACCGCCGAAAATCTCCAGACGATCACGGCGAGCCTGGCGGCGGAAGTCCCGGTGACGCGGGATGCGGACGGCACCGTCCATGCCGTCTGCCCGGACGGCCAGCCCCTGGCGCTGCGGGTGTGGGACAAGCGCACGTTCCATTCGGAAGCCAGCCCGGTCAATACCCCCGCCAGCTATCCGCGCTTCAATCAGCACCGCATCTGGCGCAGCAAGGCGGTTCCCAAGACGATCAACCATGTCGTGTTCTTCTCGCCCGACTATGTCGGCAGCTTCGAATTCTACGAACGCCATTTCGGCTTCCGCTACGTCGATCATTCGAAGGGATCGGGCATCTTCGCGCGGGCCGGGGGGACTTACGAGCATCACTCGATCTTCTGGGTGAACTGCGACCTGCCCATCGCACCGGACCACTTCAAGTTCATGCACATCGCCTTCGGCATGGACGATATCGACGAAGTGATGCTGGGCGCCAACATCATGGAGCGAAAGGGCTGGAAGAACGAGAGCATGAACAGTTCGGGCGGTATCTCCCGCCACCGCATTTCCAGCGCGATCTACTATTACTGCGACATGCCCGGCAAGGCGGGCGAGGCCGAGTATCACGCCGATACCGACTATCTCGACGACAACTGGGTTCCGCGGGCCTGGGACTTCCGGTTCGGATCGCTGCTCTGGTCGAACAATGCGCCGCCGATCTTCAGGGGCGACAACATTCCCTGGGACATGGCTTTCGATGCCGACCGCGCCAGCTTCGAACCGTTCCGCAAGGACAGGCCCGGCAAGCGCCCGGTAGAAGGCAAGCTTAGCGAGTTGACCGAGGACGACGAACACGCCCTCTGACGGCGCTCACAAGGCCAAGAGCGGATCGAACGCGGCCCATTCGCCCGGTAGCAGCGGGACGAATGCGGCCGGGTCGATCCCGCGTTCCACCAGCCCCGCGCGCAGCCGCAGAGCGGGGTCTTCGCGGGGCTCGTCTGTCAGCTTGAAGGTGCCCCAGTGCATGGCCACGGCAGCGCGGGCGCCAAGGTCGCGCATGATCTGGATCGCCTCTTCCGGGTCGGTGTGCTGTGCGGCCATGAACCAGCGCGGGTCGTAGGCGCCGATCGGCAGCAGGGCGAGATCGGGCGCGCCGAACTCCTCATGCAGGCGGCGGAAGATATTGCCGGTGCCGTATCCGGTATCGCCCGCGAAGTAGATCAACCGCTCCCCCACGCGCAGCATGAAGCCGCCCCACAGCGCCATCCGCCGGTCGCCCATCCCGCGTGACGACCAGTGCAGGGCAGGGACGATATGCGCCCGTGCGCCGGGGGCGATGTCGAAGGCGTCGCCCCAGTCGCCAGCCGATACCCGCGCTTTGGGAATGTGGCGCAGGATGGTGCTGTCGTTGCCCAGCGGCGTGACGATCAGCGGCGCGTGCCGGGCATGGAGGGCCTTGAGCGTCGGGATGTCGAGGTGGTCGTAATGGTTGTGCGAAAGCAGGATCGCATCGATCGGCGACAAGTCCTCGATGCGGATACCCGGCGCCGTCACCCGCTTCGGCCCGGCGAACTGGACCGGGCTCGCGCGGTTGGACCAGACGGGGTCGGTGAGGATATTCAGCCCGCCGACCTGGATCAGCAGCGTGGCATGACCCACCATGGTGACGCGCAGGCCCTCCACCCGGCGTTCGGGAACGACGGGGGTGACGGCTATCGTCTTGGGCCATTTCGTGGCGGGCGCGGTGCGGCGCCAGCGCAGGATATCGCCGAAGGAACGGTCGGTTTCCGGCTCACCGGCAGGATTGAGAAAGCGCGTTCCGTCGAAATGGTCGGTGACGGGTCCGGTATAGTAGCGATTGTGATCTGGCATGCGGGGGCGACCTCCGCACGCCATGTAGGAACGGCCTGCGGAAGTGCGAGGGCAGAACCGCGTTAAATCAACGCGAAGTGCTCGACCGAGGGCGTGCCCACGAAAAATGGTCCCGCCAGCGCGCGCCAGGCCTGGAAGCCTTCGGACTCGCGGAAATCGGCCATGTGCGCCTCCACGCTCTCCCAGCCGACGACGAGGTGATAGCGTTCGGGGTTCTCCACCGAGCGATGGAGCGCGAAGGAGACGTACCCCTTTGCCGCTTCGAAATGCGGTCGGGCTTCTGCCACGGCAGCCTCGAATTCGGCGGCGCGGGCAGGGTCGATGGTCAGAGTGGCTATCTCGTGGATCACAGGTTCGGCTCCTCGACGAATTCGATCAGATTGCCCGCACAGTCGCGGATGAAGCAACCCTTCCCGAAAGCTTCGCGCACGACGAAGGCGATGTCGGCCTGCTTGGCTTCCATCTCCGTCAGGAATGCTTCGAGGTCTTCCACCCGGAAGGCGACGTGCTTGTTGCCGTGCGTCTTGAGGTCGCGCGGCGGGAAGCGGCGGTCTTCGGGGAGAGCGGCGGCGCCCTCCACCTCGAAGACCTCGAACCGCAGCGGCCCCTTGCGGACCATCGCAGTGCGGGACTTTGCCGCCTTTATGTAGAACGTCTTCTCGACCTCGAACCCCAGCACGCGGCCGTACCAGTCAATCGCTTCGTCAAGGCTGGGGACCGAGACGCCCCCGTGGTGGAACGTGAATTCAGCCATCGTTCTTCTCTTGCGCAATGAAGCGTTCCAGCAGCCGCCGCGCGCGGGTGCCGCCCTGGTCGATGCCGAGCGAGAGGGGTTTTTCGCTCCAGAAATCGCGGCCTCTCACATTGGCGTAGGCGGCCTCGATCATCGGCTTGTCCTCCTGATCGAAGGCTTCTCCGAACAGCGCCTTGAGCGCGACGTCGGTCTCTTCGGAATCGAGATCGTTGTAGCGGGTGGAGGACCAGAAATAGTGGGTTTCGTGCTCGCTTGCCGGTGTCAAAATATGCGCCTGTGGCACTTCGAAGCCGCTCTCCCGCTCCGTGCCATGCGGACAGACGCCGACCGTGAGCCGCATCGCGGCGGGCGCGTTCCAGCGCATGTCCAGCCAGTGATCGACTTTCGCATCGGCCGGGAAATACGGCCGCGCGACGGAGGGCGGCGGGATATCGGGCATCCACCAGTTGGAATGGAGCGTGCGATCCTCAACTTCCACCGCGTGCTTGCCGGCGAAGATCACGCCTTGCCCGGCAAAGGTGCCCTTGTGGACGAACTCGATGTGGGAGAGGTCCAGCAGGTTGTCGGTGCCGTATTCGTAGTTCGCCTTCATTAGCGTGTAGCCGCGCACGGTACGGCTCTGCGGGGTATCGGGCACGAAGGAGAAGTCCGGGATCAGCGCCGCGTCGGCTGCGTCCGGATCGCCGCCCCAGAGCCAGACGATGCCGTCGCGTTCGGCGGCAGCGAAGCGCGGTATCATCGATCCGGCCGGGATGCGGTCTGCAAAGGGATTGCGCACGCAGTGCCCGTCCGGCGCGAAGGCGAGCCCGTGATAGCCGCAGACTACCACGTCTCCCTCGCGCGATCCCTTCGACAGCGGCGCGAAGCGGTGCGGGCAGCGATCGAGCAGGGCGGCCAGCGAACCGTCTTCCAGCCGGTAAAGATAGACCGGCCGGTCGAGAATGCGGCGAGACAGGCCGGTTTCGCGTAGTTCGTCGGACCAGCCTGCCATGTACCAGCAATTGCGCAGATATCGTTCCATTCGCCGCCTCTCCCCAGACCTCTTTATCGTTGTTCAGGCGTAACGGGTCAGCCCATTTCCGCGAAAGTTTCGGCGCACCAGTCGGCGATGTAGTCGCGCATGCCGGTGCCGTTGTCGGCGCCGCAGTGCTCTACTTCGAAGTCCTTTTTGGTGAAGACGCGCAGCGTGCGCTTGGGGCTGTTCACCGCCTGATCGTAGCTGAACTGGGCGTTGAAGGCGGGGATCTGGCGGTCGTTCTCGCCATGGGTGATCAGGAAGGGCACGCGGATATTCTCCACCTGCCCGTCCAGCGTGATCTGGTCGGCGTATTCGAGGAAGACGTCGCGATCCTCGATGCCGAACACCCACATGACGTGATCCCAATAGTGCGGCACCGGGTTCTCGCCCTCATTGGCGACACGTTCACGCTGGCGGCGGCCCCAAACGTGGTTGGCGCCCATCACCGCGCAGAGCGCATAGCGCGGCTCGTTCGCGGCGATGCGCGGGGCGTGGTAGCCGCCGAAGGAGAGGCCGAAAATGCCGATCCGGTCATGGATCACGTCATCGCGCGTCAGCAGATATTCGAGCGCGGGTGTGCCCCAGCGTTCGCCGTCGAACACGGCCGGAAGGCCGCGCTTGCGGATCGCCTCGCCAGTGCCGGGCTGGTCTACGAACAGGGTGTTCATGCCCCGCTCTAGATTCGACTGGCCGTGGCCCGCCATGCAGACCTGCTCCTTCATCGAATCGAGCCCGTTGACGGAAACCAGCGTGTGGCGCGGCGTGCCGGAACCGTCGTGGACGAAGATGCCGGTATAGGCGCCGTCTTCGTAGGGGATTTCCACCTTGTCGATGTGCAGGTCGCGCAGCTTGGCGCCTTTGTGGAAGAGTTCGAGCCCCTTGTCATAGGCCGCCCAGCGCGGGGCATAGTCGCGGCTCTGCATGCGCTCAGCAGCGAGATAGTAGCCCGAGGCGCGCAGGTACTTGGTGCCGGCGGAGAGCAGGTAGCCTGCCGCTTCGTCGTCTTCCGCATTGGCGCAGACCTGATCGGCGACGGAGATCCAGCTATCGAACATCTGCGCGGAGCCGGCATCGGCACCGGCCTTGCTGGCTTCCATGATCGGGCGGTTGGCCTCATCGATCTCGCCATAATTGCCGCCGCAGGCGAGCGCGAGGTTGGTGGCGAGGTTCCAGACGTAGTTTCCGGGAAACGGTTCGAACATGATCTATCCTGCGATTTTCAGATGATTATTCGGCAGTCCAGCCGCCATCGACGACGAGGCTGGTGCCGGTCATGAGCGCGGAAGCGTCAGAGGCGAGGAACAGCACGGCGCCCATCAGATCCTCCACCTGGCCGATGCGGCCCAGCTTGATCTTGGAAAGGACGCTCGCCTTGAAGGCTTCGTCTTCGAAAAACGGCTTGGTCAGCGGCGTTTCGATGAAAGTGGGAGCTATGGTGTTGGAACGGATGCCGTGGGGGGCAAGGTCAAGCGCCATGGCCTTGTTCATGCCTTCCAGCGCCCACTTGCTGGCGCAGTAGAGCGAGCGGTTCGGCCCGCCCACGTGCCCCATTTGACTGCCCATGTGGATCAGGCTGCCTTGGGTGCCGGTTTCGATCATATGCTTCACGCAGGCCTGCGCCACGAAGAAGGCGGACTTGAGATTGAGGTCGAGCACGGCGTCGTAATCCTCCTCGCTCACTTCCCACATCGGCTTGGGCCGGTTGGTGCCGGCGTTGTTGACGAGGACGTGGAACGGCTCTCGGCTTTCGAAGAACGCGGCGACGGCGTCGAGGTTGGAGACGTCGAGCGTCGCGGCCTCCGCGCCATTGCCGATCTCGGCGGCAGCAGCCTCGATCTCGGCCGAGGTGCGGGCGACGAGCGTGACCTCGGCGCCTGCGGCGGCCAGCGCGGCAGCTGCGCCGAGGCCGATGCCCCGGCCCGCCCCGGTCACCACAGCCCGATGCCCGTCAAGGCGCAGGCTTGGCGTCTGCGGGATCGCCATGATCAGGCCGCCGTTTCGGGCGTCGGCTCGGCTTGCCCGGCATAGGGCACGTTGCGACCACCGAAGCGGCGCACGCGGATGTTGGCCTGTTCGCCATGCCCCGCGAAGCCTTCCAGCGCACAGAGGCGCGAGCAGTATTCGCCGATCAGCGCCGAAGCCTCATCGGTGGTGACGCGCTGGTAGGTGCAGGTCTTCAGGAACTTCCCGACCCACAGGCCGCCCGTGTAGCGCGCGGACTTCTTGGTGGGCAGCGTGTGGTTGGTGCCGATCACCTTGTCGCCGAAGCTGACATTGGTGCGTTTGCCCAGGAACAGCGCGCCGTAGTTGGTCATGTTGTTCAGGAAGTAATCCGGATCGGCGGTCATCACCTGCACGTGCTCGCTGGCGATCTC
>Ga0160437_1000604_pt1 | contig 18096 bp, 15 predicted proteins | sample HID1975I_E0MG_FD_108227 | JGI IMG/M metagenome (GOLD analysis project Ga0160437, IMG submission 108227) | Enriched soil microbial communities from UW Madison campus, WI, USA - HID1975I_E0 MG | ecosystem: Environmental > Terrestrial > Soil > Unclassified | place: USA: Madison, Wisconsin... | reverse complement strand
TCAAGGCTGACACGCTCAGCCCTCAATGGTGACGCGGGGTGGAGCAGCCCGGTAGCTCGTCAGGCTCATAACCTGAAGGTCGCAGGTTCAAATCCTGCCCCCGCAACCATGAACATAACCCCCCCCACACACAACAGCCCAGGTATGCGCGCGCCTTGGCGCCGCACACGCGCCAGCAGAACCCGAGAGGGGAGCACGCCGCAGGGACGTCATCTCGCGCGTGCAGTTGGCTTTACGCCGACGCGCCCGGCAACCGGGCCTTGGTCCTTCCGAACTCATCGCCGACAGAAGATACCCCCGCACGCGCTGGAGAATCCGCGGAGGCCCGGATCGCATCGACTCCCTCGCAGGCTGGGATGAACGGTCGATCACGCGGCCGATAGCATGGTGGGCTCTAGGCTGCGTGTTGCCGCAAAGGTCACGCTGGATATGCCGCGCAGCTTCTGAAGCTGAAGTTGCTGGCGCCCCTTCGCAAACGCCCCGGCGGGCCATTTAATTGCGCCCGAGCCAGGCCCGGCGCAGGTGGCAGATGGGCTGTCCCAGAATTTGTCACGCACTTAAACCGCCAGAAAACGCCGGTGGTCGGCTATAAAGCATGGTCTCAATCACCGCAGATCAACCCGCTCAAGGGATACCTGCACAGATCAGCGTTCGAGCCGACAGGTGTTCCAGTCACCCAACGGCGGCAAGACGCGCTCGCGTATTCTGGCGACGCCGCGATCGGTGCGTTTGATGACATTCGATACCGTCATGGCCAAGTTGCCCGGGCGACCGGCTGCATTATGCCTCGCCAGGCGATTGCTGTCGTCCAGCGTTTGGCGCTTTGATGGAGGTAGGCGGACCATGCCAAGGGATCCTACGCAAGATAGCGCGCTGTCATGCGAGCGGAGTCGCCGCTCGCGCATTTCGGGCAAGCGTATGCGGCCGATGATCGAGATCATCAGGTTTGGAAATCGCAGCGGAGGAAAGCCTGCTCGGAGCGAGGCGGCAATGGTTGGCGGATGCCGAGGCAATGCTGGATGTGGTGTGGTCACGACACGCTGACGGCCTGTCCGCTTCCCCGCCGCAGACACCTTGTCAGGAGCGGGTGTCGCTCGTCTGCTGGCGGCATTCGTTGCATTTTCCGGTTGCCTCGACAATCAGCCGGTCGAGGCGAAGGCCGTGGTTTTCCAGGGCGAGGCGGAGCGCTGTGTCTATCTCGGGGTGGTCGTGCTGGAACGCCCGGCTGCAATCGTTGCAGACAAATACGATCGCGCCGGGGGTGGATAGGGTCGGGCAATAGGCGTTGAGCGCCTCGATCCGCCGGACGCGGCCCTGCCGGACCAGTTCGGCAAGCGCGCGATAGACTTGTGCGGGATAGAGCCGTTCTTCTCTTTCGCCGGCAAGGCGCGCCAGGTCGTAGGCGGACGCGGGGGCTGAGGCCTGCTTGAGCAGGTCTTCGACCAGCCGCACGAGTTCGCCGTTGCGCCGGGTCTTCCGCCCGTTTTTCGAGACATCCTCCACGATGCGGGCGGGTGAGGGACGACCTGGTGCCGTCCCTCACCGATGGCTCAGAAGTTCAGGCGGGCGGTCACGCGAATGTCGCGGCCGCTGAGCGGGGCGTAATCCTTGAGGAACGACGCGGCGCGGCGGGCGACGACGTCGAAGATGTTGTTGGCCGACAGCGCGAAGCTGAGCGGTCGTTCGTTGCCCCAGGGGCGGAAGTTCACTTCGGCATTGACCATGGTGAAGCCCGGCGTGGTGGTTTCGAACTCCGAGATGCGCTTCTGCGCCCAGACATGTTCGACTTCGCCGCGCACGTCGACCTTGGGCGTCTGAACCCCGAGGCCACCGAGAACTCGGAGTGGTGGTATGCGCGGGGCGGCGCCGACGTTCACGATGTTGGCGTGGACATAGTCGCCCAGCGCATCGGCCACGATCCGGGCGCTGCCGATCTTCGCCAGCGTCAAGGTGCCCTGCGCCTCGAAGCCGTAGTAGCGTGCATCGGCCTGGCGGAAGGCGTAGACGGGCAGTCCGTCTTCGACATCGCCGGTAAGGTCCTCGTAGATGAAGTTCGAGAACCAGGTGTGATAGGCCGAGGCTTCGAACGTGTAGTTCTCGCCGCTGCCGCGCAGGACGGCTTCCACGCCCCATGATTTCTCCAGCCTGAAATCGGGATCGCCCAGTTCGTAGGCCTCGGTGCCGGCATGGGGTCCGTTGGCGAAGAGTTCCTCGGCGGCCGGTGCGCGTTCGGTGCGGGAGAGGTTCAGGCCGATGCGCCAGTCCTGCGTGAGGCCGTAGGAGGCGCCGAGCGAGCCGGAGAAGGCATCGAAGTTACGCTTGCCGCCGAAGAACTGGGCCTGGTCCCCTACGGGCTGGCCCGACAGGGCGGTGTGCTCGAAGCGGGCGCCGGCCTCGAACTTCAGCGCGCCGTAATCGAGCTGCTGGAGCGTGAAGAGGCCGACTTGCGTGGTCGAGTTCTTCGGCAGGAAAGCCTCTTCGCCGATCACGTTGAAGTCGCGGTTGAACAACTGGATGCCGGTGGCGCCGCGCCAGGCGCCGTGCTGGGCCTGGGTGAATTCCAGGCGGCCTTCCATGCCCTTGTTGTAGAAAGTGGTGCCGACTTCGCCGTCTTCCTCCAGTTCGGCATGGGAATAGTCCGCATAGCCTAGCCGCAGCGAGACCTTGTCCAGGATCTTGCCGTAGCCATCGACTTCCGCGCGCAGGTCCACGCGGTCCTGTTTCATGCTGAGCCGCGGCGCTTCCTGCTCCTGGCCGGCCTCTGTCGCGAAGCGGATCGGAACGCCGTAGAGGCTGTCGTAGTGGCTGTAGGACAGGCCGATGTTACCGCCGTCGCCGATATAGGCGAGCCCGGCACCGGCGGTCCAGGTCTTGGCGCCCGAATTCGGGAGCTTGCCCTTGACGGCGGCGTTGGCTGCGAAATCGATGGGCTCCTCATCGCTCGGATCGGCAGGCAGGAGGCTGGAGGCGAGTGCCTGCCGGCGCAGCGCCGGGGTGAGCGCGTGGCCGCCGATGCGCATGTCGTCACTCTTGAGGTAGCTGCCGTCGACATGGGCAACCCACTGGCTGGAGAGGCGCACGTCGGCGGATCCGGCGGTGGAACGCTCGTCGGCGGCCGATCCGTATGTCGCGATGGCGCCCAGGTGGATCGCCTCGTCGGGAACCGAGGTCGGAATGCGCTTGTCGATCACATTGACGACACCGCCGATGGCCGACGAGCCATAGAGCAGCGACTGCGGTCCGCGTAGCACCTCGATGCGTTCGGCCAGCAGCGGATTGACGACGACGGCGTGATCGACCGAGGTGTTGGAGACGTCGATCGAACCAAGGCCGTTGGTCAGCACGCGCACCCGCTCACCCTGCAGCCCGCGCAGGATCGGACGCGAGGCGCTGGGGCCGAAGGAACTGGCGGAAACGCCCGGTTCGTGCTGGAGCGTTTCGCCGATCGAGGGACGGATCGCCTGGGTAAGTTCCTTGCCTTCCACGACGGCGACGCTCGACAGCATGTCCTGGCGCTTCGTCGGCAGCACGCCGGTCACGACGATGTCGGAGCCGGTGCTGTGATGGTAGCCATCTGCGTCACCGTTCGTGCTGCGGTCTGCAGGTTCGGCTTGCGCATGTGCGAGCGCGGGGAGCGCGAAGAGGGCGAGGGCGCTGCTGGAAAGCAATCGAAGTCTCATGGCGGGGCCTTTATGCTGTCAATGATATGGGACGGTATAACGTACCATTGCGCCCGCGGACGTTTCCGTGCCCGGGCGGCCATCGGGTAGTCCTGCTAACGACATGTTACAACATCACATCGAACTGTTGCGGGATTTTGTCCGGAGCGATCCGCAGACCGATGCCGATTTGCTACACTTTGAGAGATCGCCTGCTCTGTGCGCGCCGCCTTGCCGGGGTGCTTTCGGCGTCGCGGGGGGCGTGTGTTTGCATGTAGCGCGTAGGATCAGAGGACCCGCGTGCACGCGTATTCTTGCGCTGATGTCCTACGCTGTCGCGGCATATTCCGGTTCGAAGTCAAAGACCTGCGGCCACCCCATGCGGCCGAACACTGCAAGGGATGACCGCATCGGGCGGGTCAGAAATAGTAGCCGAAGATCATCATGAAGGCCGCCTTGAACCTGTCGTCGCCGCCCTGGGCTGCACCGGAAATGAACTGGCCGGCGCCGACATAGGGATCGTTCCGACCGAGCAGGAACTCGGAGAAGACCTTGATCCTGCCTTTGTCCTTGGCCGTCCATACGGCGCCGAGATCGAAGCGCTCGCTGTCGCGGAAGCCGGCGGCGTCCTTCATGAAGCGGCCGTAATTGGCGTAGACGAGCAGGTCGAAGGGCAGCTTGCCGGTGTCGATCGTGCGGCCGATCTCGCCGAAGGCGTAAGTGCCTTTGGCGGCGATGTTATAGCTTCCGTCGAAGCCGCCGACCGAGATCATGTCGTTGCGGCCGGGGTTGCGTGGGTCGATATCCTGCCGCGCGACCAGGGCCTTGGCGCTCCACGGGCCGTGGCTGCCCGTCAGGCTGAAGGCGAACAGGTGCTTGCTGCCCTCCTTATCGGTGTCGAAATTGTAGATGCTGGAAATCCAGGCCGAGGCGGTCGCTTTCAGCGTGGTGTCCTGGTTGTTCACAAGCGCGTACTGGACGTTGCCGACGATCATCTTGCGCTCATCATTGCGCGAACCGTCCGGAACGTAGCTGTCGGCCTTGGCGATGTTCGTGGAATAGCGCGAGGAATCGGTGCTGATGCCCATGCCATTGGGTCCGCTTGACGGGAAGAAGCCCAGTTCCACGCGGTAGTCCGCGGTCTGGCGCTTGAACTTCATGCCAAGGTTGTAGGTCTCTTCCATGCCGTAGACGAAGCCGAGATCGTCGAGGATCGACGAGCCCCAGTAGCGGTCGTCGAAAGGCACGGGCTGTACGCCCACGGTCACGCTGTCCGTCGCGTTGAGCTTGGCGCCGGCATAGGCGTACATCAGGAAGTTCACTTCGCCGACATGGCCGTCGTAACCGCCGTTCTTGCCGTAGATGAAGCTGCCGCCATAGACGCGGTACTGGGCCGCGCCGAAGAAGCGCGTGGAATCGTAGTCGGCCGTCAAGGCCAGGGTATCGAACGACAAGTGGCTGGACGTCCGGCGCTGGCCCGCGCTGCCGACATCGTTGAAGCGCAGGTCATAGCGGCCGCGCAGGGCGGCACCGATCTTGAGCTTGGCTTTGGTTGCGGCTTCAGCCGGAGGTGCGGGCGGCGCCGCTTCGACCTTCGGCGTTTCCGCAGCCGCAACTCCAGGGGCGGGCCCGGGGTTGGCCGAGGAGACGGCGACCTGTGCGGCGCAGCTGTCTGCGGATGCAGTGCAGTCGGCAGGCGCATGATCGAGGGTGCCCGGCGCGGATGCGGCCAGGACGACGGGGACGAGAACGGGGAGCATGACTCTTCCTTGGCGACAGGGCGGCCGCAGCGAGGATGACGGGAATGTCGAATATGCGTTTTAGGCGGCGCCTGGGCGCTCCGGCTTCAGAGTCCCGGTTTTATTGGCCGCTCGCCTTCGATGGAGAGGCCGTAGCCTGCCAGCGCCACCGGAGTTCGGTGCGTATTGGTCAGCAGCGTCATCTTCTCGATGCCGAGGTCCGTCAGGATCATGGCGCCCACGCCGTAGTCGCGCAGTTCGTCCATGTCGGCGGGAGAGAGCGTGCCCGCCTGCGCCTTCAGGGCCATGGTGAAGCGATCGTTGCGTGCCCGGTTGATGGCGATCACCACGCCCGCACCTTCTTCGGCAATCGCCTGCATGGCGCTTTCGAGCACGCCCGATCCGCTGCTCTGCGCGGCGAAGATGTCGGTGAGCGTGGAAATCACATGCATGCGCACGAGCGTCGGCCTGCTCGGGTCGATCCTGCCTTTCACGAGCGCGATCTGTTCCGTGTCCGTGGCGCGGTTGCGGTAGGTGATGGCCTGCCAGTCTCCGCCCCAGCGGCTGTGGAAACTGGCCTGTGCGGTACGCTCCACCAGGGTGTCATGGCGGCGACGATAGGCGATGAGGTCGCGGATCGTTCCGACCTTGAGGCCGTAGAGCCGGGAAAAGGCGATGAGGTCGTCGAGCCGTGCCATCGTGCCGTCCTCTTTCATGATCTCGCAGATCACGCCCGAGGGGTTGAGGCCCGCCAGCCTGGCGACATCGACGGCCGCCTCGGTATGGCCCGCCCGCACCAGCACACCGCCTTCGCGGGCGATGAGGGGGAAGACGTGGCCGGGCGTGACGATTTCGTCGCTGCCCTTGGTCCCGTCGATGGCGACGGCGATGGTCCGCGCGCGGTCCGCCGCCGAAATGCCGGTGGTAACGCCGACGCGGGCCTCGATCGAAGTGGTGAAGGCGGTGCCGTGCTTCGTGCCGTTGCGGGCGCTCATCAGGCCGATGCCGAGCTGGCTGACGCGGCTTTCGGTCATGGCCAGGCAGATCAGTCCCTTGCCGTAGCGCGCCATGAAGTTGATCTTCTCGGGCGTGGCCATCTGCGCGGGGATGACGAGGTCCCCCTCGTTCTCGCGGTCCTCGTCATCGACGAGGATGAACATGCGGCCGTTTCGCGCCTCGTCGATGATTTCCTCCGCAGTCGAGAGGAAGCTCTTGTTCTCATGCTCCAGGGCTATCGTGGCCATGTCGCTCTCCCAGGTGTGCGTGTTCATTCGGCCGGGCAGGGGGCGGCGGCGAGATCCGCCTTCCGTCCCGCGCCGAGCGCCAGGTAGACCGCCGTGGTGACGGCCGGTGCGATCAGCCAGCCCACGTCCACGCCGTCCAGCGCCTTGGCGAAGGGGCCGGTGTAGATGCTGCTCGCCAGGAAGGGCAGCTGCACCGCGATGCCTGCGACGTAGGCCGCGGCCGCCCGCAAGTCGATCAGGCCGTAGATGCCGCCGTCGGCGCGGAAGAACGAGTCGATGTCATAGCGGCCCTTACGGATGAAGTAGAAGTCGACGATGTTGATCGTGGCCCAGGGCGCCAGGACGACCATCAGGCCGATGACGAAGCCGATGAAGCGGGGCACGAAGTCGTCCGCAGAAGTCGTCGCCACGGCCAGGCAGCCGGCCAGCACCAGGGTGGACAGCACCACGCGCGCCTTGCGGCCCGGCTGCCAGGAGGCGAAGAACGTCTGCGCCATGGTGATGAGGGACAGTACGGCACCGTAGATGTTGAGGGCGTTGTGGCTGATGATGTTGAAGACGAACAGCGCCATCAGCACCGGTGCCAGCATGCCGGTGGCGCCGCTGACGATGGCCATCGGGTCGGCGTTCGCCGGCGCACCGGCCACGGCTACCGCGCCCAGGGTGAACGAGGCGCCCGCGCCGAGGGCGGCGCCTGCGAAGCTGGCCAGGAAGGGCGCGCGAATGCCGACGCTGGGCGGCAGGTAGCGCGAATAGTCCGAGGTGTAGCAGGCATAGGAAATGTGCCAGACCGCGGCGAGCGAGAACATCGCCAGCCAGCCGATCGCCGAGCCCTGGCCCTGGGTCCAGAGACCGGCCGGCATGAGCGCCACGAGGTTGACGAAGGCGAAGATCAGCCCGGCCCCCATGAACCACATGCCGACACGGTTGAGCATGTGGATCACGTTGTAGCCCAGGATGCCGATCCCGGCTGCGGCCAGGGCGCAAAGCACGGCGCCGACTGGCAGGCCCACCGCGGGCTGCAGCGCATGGACCGACTTTGCGGCCAGCACGATGTTGGAGATGAAGAAGCCGACGTAGAGCAGGGTGGCGAACGTTACCACCAGCAGCGCGCCGTAGCGGCCGAACTGCCCGCGGCTCTGGATCATCTGCGCCAGGCCCATCTGCGGGCCCTGCGCGGAACAGGCACCCAGCACCAGAGCACCTACGAGGTGGCCCAGCACGATCGCGGAAATGCCCCAGGTCAAGGGCAGGTGATAGACCTGCACCGCCATGGCGCCCGTCACCACCGGCAGCGGCGCGATATTGGTCGTGAACCAAAGCGTGAAGAGATCGCGCACTTTTCCGTGCCGTTCCGCCAGCGGCACGAAGCCGATGCTGTTTTCCTCGATCACCCCGGCCGAGGTATCACCCGCTTTACCCATGCTTCAGTTATCCTCTTGCACCATCGTTTTTGTGGTATACCATCGGACGGTATTCTTGCTTCGAGCGAGTCGCAAGAGAAATTTTAAGCCCCGCCACGAGCGAGGCTGGGAAAAGGATGGATGATGAAGTTCTCGATCTTTCTGCACATGGAGCGTTACGACGCCTCGGTCTCGCACCATAAGCTCTTCGAAGAATTGCTTGAATTGTGCGACATGGCCGAGGCTGGCGGCATGGACAAAGTCTGGATCGGCGAGCACCACGCGATGGAATATACCATCTCGCCGAACCCGATTCCGCTGCTCTCGGCCGTGGCCGGGCGAACCAGCCGCATCCGCCTGGGCGCGGGTACCTTCATTGCGCCGTTCTGGCACCCGATTCGCATGGCCGGCGAAGCCGCCCTGCTGGACGTGATCAGCAACGGCCGTGCCGAAGTGGGGCTGGCGCGCGGCGCCTATCAGTTCGAATTCGATCGCATGCTCAACGGCGTATCCGCGACGGACGGCGGCAAGTACCTGCGCGAGATGGTGCCGCTGCTCCAGCCCCTTTGGGAAGGCGATGTCGAGCATGACGGCGAGATCTGGAAGTTCCCCACTTCCACCAGCGTGCCCAAGCCGATCCAGGCCCGCCCGCCGCTGTGGATCGCCGCGCGCGATCCCGATTCGCACAAGTTCGCCGTCGCCAACGGCTGCAACGTGATGGTGACCCCGCTCGCCAAGGGCGATGCCGAAGTGGCCGATCTCATGACGAAGTTCGAGAACGCCATCGAAGCCGCGCCGCAGATCACCGAGCGCCCCCGGATCATGGTGCTGCAGCATGCCCACGTCCATACCGGCGATGATGACTGGCAGGCCGCGGCGGAAGGCATCTCGTTCTTCTTCCGCTCGTTCGGCGCCTGGTTCGGCAACAAGACGCCGCCGGTCAACGGTTTCCAGACCGCCGTTCCGCCGATCAACCCGGAGAAGTTCCCCGAGTACGTGCCCGAGACGCTGCGCAAGAACGTCATGATCGGCAAGCCGGACGAGCTGATCGAGCGCCTGAAGAGCTACGAGGCGCTGGGCGTCGACGAGTACAGCATCTGGGTCGATAACAGCCTCTCGTTCGAGGAAAAGCGCGAATCGCTGCGCCTGTTCATCGACCACGTCCTTCCGGCCTTCGCCTGACCGCGATGGCCAAGGCCTACTGGATCGCCCGGGTCAATGTGACGGACCCGCAGGCTTACGCCGGTTACATGGCCCTTGGACCGGCCGCCCTGATCGCCAATGGCGGAAAGCTGTTGTCGCGGGGCGGTCGTTCGGTGGCGCTCGAAGGGCCGGAGCCTTTCGAGCGCACGGTCGTGATAGAGTTTCCCAGCATGGAGGCTGCGCTGGCCTGCCATGCCTCGCCCGAATACAGCGCCGCGCGCGCCGCGCGCGAAGGCGCGGCCGAAGTGGAAATCGTGATCGTGGAAGGACTGGAACAGGATGACCGATAGACCGCAGGACGAAAAGTTCGAACGCGGCCTCGCTACGCGGCGTGAAGTGCTGGGCGATGCCTATGTCGACAAGGCGCTCGACGGCGCGGACGATTTCAACTGGGCCATGCAGGAACTGACGACGAAGTACTGCTGGGACGAAATCTGGAACCGGCCCGGTCTCGACCGTCGCAGCCGCTCGATCCTGAACCTGGGCATGATCGCGGCGCTCAACCGCAGCCACGAGTTCAAGGCGCATATTCGCGGCGCGCTGACCAATGGCCTGACGCGTGAGGAGATCCGCGAAGTGCTGTTGCAGATCGCCGTCTACGTGGGGATCCCGGCCGGGGTGGACAGCTTCCGCCTCGCCCGCGAGGTCTTTGCGGAGATCGACGCGCAAGGCTGACGCACGGCGTTGATGCGCAAAGGCATCCTGTTCAAGATGTCATGATCCGGGAAACGAAAAAGCGCCGGCATCCTCATGGATGCCGGCGCTTCTCTGTTGCGACCCAAGGGTCCGTAACGTGGGGGTTAAAGCCCGCCCATCATCACGTATTTCAGTTCGAGATAGTCGGTGATGCCGTGGCGGGAGCCTTCGCGGCCCATGCCTGAGGCCTTGATCCCGCCGAACGGGGCGACTTCGGTGGAGATCGCTGCCTCGTTCAGCCCGACCATGCCGTATTCCAGGGCTCCGGCGACGCGCATGGCGCGTCCGATGTCGCGGGTATAGGCATAGGCGGCCAGACCGAACTCGGTATCGTTGGCCAGACGGATCGCCTCTTCCTCGGTCTCGAAGCGGATTACGGCGGCGAGAGGCCCGAAGGTTTCCTCCGAGGCGACCAGCGCATCGCGCGGAACGTCGGCGATCAGCGTGGGCGGGAAAAACAGGCCTTCCTGCCGCGTTCCACCCGCCAGCAGACGTCCGCCGCGGGCGACGGCATCCGCCACATGCTGCTCCACTTTCTCGACGGCGCGCGCATTGATGAGCGGACCGATTGTCACGCCCGCATCCGTGCCGCGGCCGAGGACCAGGCCCTCGACCCGCTGCCGAAGCCGCTCGACGAAGGCGTCATGGATGCCGTCCTGCACGAGGAAGCGGTTCACGCAGACGCAGGTCTGCCCGGCATTGCGGTACTTGCCCAGCAATGCCCCTTCCACGGCCGCATCGATATCGGCATCGTCGAACACCAGGAACGGCGCGTTTCCGCCCAGTTCCAGCGAGAGCCGCTTCAACGTGGGCGCGGACTGTTCGTAGAGCTTGCGTCCCACCCCGGTAGAGCCGGTGAAGGAGAGCTTGCGCACGACATCGCTGCTCATGAAAGCCTCGCCGATGGCAGCGGCTTCACCGGTGATGACGCTGAGCAGCCCGGCGGGCAGGCCCGCTTCCTCGGCCAGCGCCGCCAGGGCGAGCGCCGTCAGCGGGGTTTCCGGCGCGGGCTTGACGATGATCGCGCAGCCCGCCGCAAGCGCCGGGGCGACCTTGCGGGTCACCATGGCCGCCGGGAAGTTCCACGGCGTGATCGCGGCGACGACGCCCACCGGCTCGCTCCAGACCAGGATGCGCTGGTTCGAACGGGGCGCGGGGATCACTTCGCCCTCGATCCGCCGCGCTTCTTCCGCGAACCAGCGCACGAAGCTGGCGGCATAGAGCACTTCGCCGCGCGCTTCTGCCAGCGGCTTGCCCTGTTCGGCGGTGAGGATGGCCGCGAGTGCTTCCTGGTGCTCCAGGAGCAGCGCATGCCAGCGCAGCAGCAGGTCGGCACGCTCGCCTGCGGGCCGGGCGCGCCATTCGGCTTGCGCCTGCTCCGCCGCCTCGATGGCGGTCCGGGTTTCGGCCGCGCCGAGGTAGGGCACTTGCGCGATGACCTCGCCGGTCGCCGGGTCGGTCACCGGCACCGTATCCAGCGATACGGTCCAGATCCCGCCGACGAAAGCCTGATCGCGGAAGGGGTGAAGATCCCGGATCGTCATGCGCCCGCGACCTCCTTTTCCAGGTGAGCGTGATTGCTCATCTGCCCGCGGTGATAAAGCAGCACGCCGCTTTCGCAGCGGTCTATGCGCAGCACTTCGCCCACGACAATGGCATGGTCACCGCCTTCGTATTCGCGCCAGAGGCTGCATTCGAGCACGCAGCTGGCGCCCTGGAGCAGCGGGTTGCCGAGATCGCTCAGCGTCCATTCCAGTGCCGCCACTTTGTCCGTGCCCTTCGAGGCGAAGGCCATGGCGAGCGCCTGCTGCTCGGCCGCGAGGATGTGTATCGCGAAACGCCCGCCGCGCACGAGGTGCGGATAAGTGGCGGAAGTCAGGGCCGGGCACACCAGCACCAGCGGCGGGTCCAGCGACAGCGAGGTGAAGGCGCTGGCGGTAAAGCCCACCAGGGCGCCTTGCTCGTCGAGGGCGGTCACGACCGTGACACCCGATGGGAATTCGGCCATGGCCTTGCGGAATTCGGCCGGATCGATTGCGCTTGTCGTCATGTCGCTATCTCCTCTCACCGCATCACGAAGGGGTCGCCCATCGGCTGTTCCGACAGGTTGACCCAGACGGTCTTCAGTTCGGTGTAGTCGAGCACGGCATGGATGCCGCCCTCGCGTCCGTAACCGCTTGCGCCGAAGCCGCCGATCGGCGCCATGGCGGAGACCGCGCGGTAAGTGTTCACCCAGACGATCCCGGCATGGACGTCGCGGGCGAAGCGGTGTGCGCGGCCGATGTCGCGCGTCCAGATGCCCGCGGCCAGGGCGTATTCGGTGCCGTTGGCCAGCGCGAGCGCTTCGGCGTCGTCCGAGAAGCGCATGATCGCGGCGACGGGACCGAACACTTCGTTCTGCACCACGTCGAGCTGGTCGGAGCTGCACGCAAGGAGGGTCGGCTCGTAATACCAGCCCTCGCGGCCGGCGTGGCGCTGGCCACCGGCCAGCACTTCGGCGCCTTCCTCGCGGGCGCGGCCGACCATGCTCTCGACCACGCCGAGCTGCTGTTCGGTGGCCATGGGGCCCATGTCCGAATCCGGGTCGAGCGGATCGCCGATACGGATGCGGGACATCCGCTCGGTCAGCGCGGCAACGAAGCGATCGTAGATGCCGTCCTGCACCAGCAGCCGCGAACCGGCGACGCAGCTCTGGCCCGAGGCGGCATAGACACCCGCGACGGCGCCGTTCACCGCGCTCTGCAGGTCGGCATCGTCGAACACGATGTTGGCGGACTTGCCGCCCAGTTCCAGCGACAGCTTGGCGAAGTTCTCGGCACTGGCCTTGATGACGTGCCGCGCGGTCGAAGGTCCGCCGGTGAAGGCGATGCGGCGCACGAGCGGGTGCCGGGTGAGGGCAGCACCGGCGCTGGGGCCAAGCCCGGTCACGACATTGACCACGCCCGCGGGGAACCCTGCTTCCGCGACCAGCGCGGCGAAGCGCAGGATGCTGGCGGAGGCATGTTCCGAAGGCTTGATGACCAGGGTGTTCCCGGCGGCGAGCGCTGGGGCCAGCTTGATCGCGGTCAGGTAGAGCGGGCTGTTCCAGGGAATGATCGCGGCAACGACGCCCAGCGGCTCGGGCACGGTGAAGGCGAACATGTCCGCCTTGTCGATCGGCAGGGTGCTGCCTTCCAGCTTGTCGGCCAGACCGGCACTGTAGTGGAAGAATTCGGGCAGATAGGCCAGTTGCCCACGCGTCTCGCGGATGAGCTTGCCGTTGTCCTGCGTTTCCAGTTCGGCCAGTTCGCCCGCATGCTCGGCGATCAGGTCGCCCAGGCGGCGCAGCAGCTTGCCGCGCGCGGTGGCAGTGAGGGCGCGCCATGCCGCGCTGCGGAACGCGGCATCGGCAGCGCGCACGGCGCGGTCGGCGTCGGCTTCGTCGGCATCGGGCAGGACCGACCAGACCTGGCCGGTCGCGGGATTGCGCGATTCATAAGTCCGGCCGGAAGCAGCGTCGATCCACGCGCCGTCCACCAGCATCTGGAATTTCCGTGTCGTCATGAAGCCTCTCCGGCAGTTATGGGCGCCTGGGTGATCGTAGCGAGGTAGCCCAGGAGCAGGGCATTGGTTTCTTCCGGCATTTCCACCGGCATCATGTGGCGCGCCTGCGCAATGATTTCGGCTTGCGCGCCGGGGATGCGGGCCGCCAGTTTGCGGGTCATCTCGGGCGTGGAGCCGACATCGAACTCCCCGGTGGCGACCAGCGTGGGCACCGCGATCTCGCCGAGGCGGTCGGCGCCGAAATTGTCCTGGCTGGCGAAAAGGCCATAGGACGTGAGGTAGCCGTGATGGTCGTTGCCCGCCATATGGGCGCGCAAGTCGGCGATATAGCCGGGCTGGGCAGCACGGAACTGCGGCGTGAACCAGCGCTCGATCGCGGCATCGGCATTGGCGGCGGGGCCCGCCTGCCGCACTTCGTCCACCCGGCCCAGGATCGTGGCGCGCACGGCCTCGGAACGGTCGAAGACGCCGTTGAGCAGGATCAGGCCCGAAAGGCGGCCGGGAAAGCGAAAGGCGAAGGCGCGTGCCACCAGGGCGCCCATCGAGAACCCGATCAGCACCGCCTTGTCGATGGCCAGATGATCCATCAGTTCGGCCACCTGGTCGGCATAGTCGTCCAGCCCGGCATCGGCGGCCGGCGCGGCGCTTCCGCCATGCCCGAGCATGTCCAGCGTGATGACGCGGTAGGCATCCTGAAGCGCGGTCTTCTGCGCGCTCCACATGGCCTGCGACAGTCCGACGCCGTGGATCAGGATCACGGGCGGATTGTCTCCGCCCGTGTCCTCATAGGCCGTCGGGAAAGGGTTCGCGCCCACCGTCAGCCCTGCTGCGCGGCCTTCTCCGCGGCAATGGCTTCCAGGTCGAGGTAGCGATTGCCGATGCGCGGATGCACCCGGCCACCGTCGGCAGCGCCGAGCACGATCACGATCTCGTCATCGAGCGGGGCGTCGGAAATGGCGAATTCGGCGGTGATGTAGTGCGAACGCTGGCCTTCGTCGTCCTTGTGCATCATCGGCACCTGGATCGAGGTGTTCTGGCCGCCGCGCTTGTTGGTGAAGCTGAGGTAGGACTTCGCATTCACCGCCTCGCGGTAGTGGTTGCCGAAGCGCAGGGTGTGGATCAGCGCCGAGGCATGCTCGATCTCGCCCGCGCCGCCGACGACGGCCGCCTTGCCATAGGCCTCGATCTTGTCCGCGCCGCCGATGGTCGCGGTCAGCTTCTCGACGATGAGCGCGCCGAGATCGGAGGCATAGGCGCGGATTTCGGGCTGAAGGTCTTCCACGAAGTCACGGCCGGCCCAGGGGTTCTTCACGACAGCGGCCACGAGAACGGTGGTGACGGGACGTGCGGCGTCCTTGCCGCCTTCGATGCGGACTTCCTCGACATAGGACACGAGCTTGCGAATCTTCAGAGCCATCGGGCAACCTCCTTGGAATGTTGTATGGTGGTATACCAGAAGACTAGACACATGCAACGGTTCTTGTCATGAGAGTTTCAAGAGTAACGGAACCCTTTGTGGAGGATGATTTGGAACGGATCGAAGCGCGGCCGCAGACTTTGAGGCTCATCGCGCTGGATCGTGTGCGCGACGCCATCATGCAGGGGCAGATAGCGCCCGGCGAACGGCTGGTGGAACGCAGCCTGGGAGACCGTCTTGGCGTCAGCCGCTCGGTGATCCGGGAAGTCATCCGCAATCTGGAATCCGAAGGACTGGTGGAAAGCACGCCATCCGGTCCGCGCCTTTCCACGATCTCGCCGGAACAGGCGCAGCAGATCTACGAGATCCGCATGCAGCTTGAGTCCTCGGCGGCGGCCGCCTGCGCGGACCGGTCCTCGGCGGAAACCGTCGCCTTGCTGCGGGAGGCGCTGGCGGCGATCGAAGCGGCGCACAATGACAAGAACGCGATTGCCGCGCTCAATGCCTCCACGCATTTCTATGAGGTGATCTTCACCACCGGCGGGCATGAGATCGCCTGGGAAATCGTGCAGCGCCTCAACAGCCGCATCAGCCAGATGCGCGCGATGACGCTGTCGGTCGTCGGCCGCCAGGCTGCGGGGCTCAAGCGGCTTTCCAAGATCGTCGATGCCATTGCCAACCGCAATGCGGATGCCGCGGCCAAGGCATGCCGCGAACATGTGCACGAGGCGTCGCTGATCGCCATCGAGATGCTGAAGAACAAGTAAGGCCGCTTCGGCGCACAAAAAAAGGCCGGTCCCGAAGGACCGGCCGGAATAGGTTTTGGGAGAGGATGCCTGAAAGGCAGGGGCGATATGTCCCCGCTGCGGCCATCCTGCAATTGCAGATTCTGCACTCACAATTGCCTTTTTGCGACATTTCCGGGTGCAAGCCGCGCAATCCGGCCAAATCGATCGCTGCGTCCGATCTTTGGCATACCATCCTATAATAAGACTGCCTTCCCGTCCGAGCAGAGGACCTCGATGCCGTCTTGCGCTTTTGCAGCACCGTTCCTGGTTTGCGGTCGGGAGTCTTCCGCGCGGGAGGCGCACTTTCCGTGCCTCGCAGCCGCCGCGGCCTGCCAAGACATTCCTGGAGCTGGAAAATGAGAGACGTGTTCAACCGCATGCATATCGCGGGCAAGCTGATGACGGTCGCCGGACTGGCCATCGCCGTGCTGCTCGTCATCGGCTTTACCGCCGTGGTCTTCGAGACGCAGTCCGCCGTCGGCACGCTGTCGGACCAGTCGGCCATCGCCCAGGCCGATGCCGAGGGTAACCAGGTGAAGACGGATATCGCCACGTTCGAGGCGACCGCCCGTACCCTGGCGGCCACCATGGGCAATCTGCACGCCGGCAATGCGCGCGATCGCGGCACCGCCACGAACGTGCTGAGGACGGACCTTCTCAAGTCGAAAGTCGCGCTTGGCGCCTGGACCATGATCGCGCCAGGCCAGTGGGATGGACCGGACGCGGGCAAAGGCGGCCAGCCCGGATCGAGCAGGGACGGCAACTTCCGCCCCTATTGGGTCAAGACCGACGGCACGCTTGCCCAGATCCCGAACAACGAAATGGAAGGTTACGGCAAGCCCTTCTTCCGCCAGTCGTTCGAGAGCGGAGAGGGCGCCATCCTCGACCCCTATACTTTCGACGCGGGCGGCCGGACGGTGCTGATGACGTCGATCACCCAGCCGGTGCGCTCGGGAGACCAGGTGATCGGCGTGGCGGGGCTCGACATGGAACTGGGCAACATTTCCGAACGTCTGTCCAGGCTCAAGCCTTTCGGTACCGGCCGCGTCATGCTGCTTTCCGCGGGCGCGATCTGGGTGGCCAACCCGGATGCCGCCCGCCTTGGCAAGCTCTACGCCGATCCCGGTCTCGACGAGGTGAAGGCGGCCATCGCCAAGGGCGAGACGCGGGTGCTGACGGATATCGAGGTGGACGGCGTGGCGACTCGCCGCGTTGTCCGGCCGATCGCGTTCGAAGGCCTGAACACCACCTGGGCACTGGTTCTGGACGTTCCCGAGGCGACGATTGCCGCGCCTGCACGCAGCATGGCCTGGCAATTGGTGATCGGCGGCCTGGTGATCGTCGCGGCGGTGCTGGCCACGCTGTTCTATGCCGCCGGCGGCATCATCGGCCGTCCGATAGCCAAGCTTTCGGGCGCGGTGGACCGCCTGGCCAAGGGCGAGCACTGCGCCATTCCCGAACTGGGCCGCGAGGACGAGATCGGCACCATGGCCCGCGCCGCCGACGTTTTCCGCCAGGCCGCGGCCGACCGCGCGGAAGCCGACCGCCGCTCGGCTGAGGAGCAGAAGATCGTCACCAGCGCCGTGGGCGACGGGCTCGACGCCCTGCGCCAGGGCGACCTCACGCGCGACATCACCGAAGCCTTCCCGGCCGGCTATGCCGCGCTGAAGGACAACTTCAACGCCGCCCTGGCCGAACTGCGCCGCATGATCGGTGCGGTCGCCGGCAGCGCCAGCGGCATCCAGACCGGCTCGGCGGAAATCGCGCAGGCTTCCGAGGATCTCGCCCGCCGCACCGAGGCCAATGCCGCCAGCCTGGAGGAAACGTCCGCCGCGCTGGTGCAGATCGACCAGCGCCTCAAGGCCTCGGCTTCGGCTTCGACCCGGACGGTGCGCCGTGCCGACGAGGCACTCTCCACGGTCTCGGGCGGACGCGCCGTGGCCGGTGAGGCGGTGGCGGCGATGGACCGCGTCAGCCAGAGCGCCAAGGGCATCGATTCGGTGATCGAGGGCGTCGACAAGATCGCCTTCCAGACCCGCGTGCTGGCCATGAATGCCGCTGTCGAGGCGGGCCGGGCCGGCGATGCCGGGCGCGGCTTCGCGGTCGTGGCCGATCTTGTCTCGGCGCTGGCCATGCGCTCGGAAGAGGAAGCCAAGCGCGCCCGCGAACAGCTGACCGCCACCCAGACCGACATCGGCACCGCGGTCGATGCCGTCCAGCGCGTCGATGGCGCCTTCGAGACGATCTCGGAAGGCGTGGGCGAGGTCCATGCCCTGCTCGGCCAGATGGCGCAGGACAACCAGGCGCAGTCCACCGCGATCACCCAGATCAGCGTGGCGGTCTCGACGATGGACCATTCGACGCAGCAGAACGCGGCGATGGTGGAGGAAACTTCCGCCGCCGC
>Ga0160437_1000603_pt1 | contig 18106 bp, 15 predicted proteins | sample HID1975I_E0MG_FD_108227 | JGI IMG/M metagenome (GOLD analysis project Ga0160437, IMG submission 108227) | Enriched soil microbial communities from UW Madison campus, WI, USA - HID1975I_E0 MG | ecosystem: Environmental > Terrestrial > Soil > Unclassified | place: USA: Madison, Wisconsin... | reverse complement strand
GGCCTGGACAACGAACTCGACGTCGTCGAGGGCATGCAGTTCGACCGCGGCTACCTGTCGCCGTACTTCATCAACAACCAGCAGTCGATGTCGGCCGAGCTGGACGACCCCTTCATCCTGCTGCACGACAAGAAGATCTCCAACGTGCGCGACCTGCTGCCCGTCCTCGAGGGCGTGGCCAAGGCCGGCAAGCCGCTGCTGATCGTGGCGGAAGAGGTCGAAGGCGAGGCGCTGGCCACGCTGGTGGTCAACACCATCCGCGGCATCGTCAAGGTCTGCGCGGTCAAGGCCCCGGGCTTCGGCGACCGTCGCAAGGCGATGCTCGAAGACATGGCCATCCTGACCGGCGGCACCGTGATCAGCGAGGAAGTGGGCCTGTCGCTCGAGAAGGCGACGATCAAGGACCTCGGCCGCGCGAAGAAGGTGCAGGTCTCCAAGGAGAACACCACCATCATCGACGGCGCCGGCGAAACCTCCGGCATCGAAGGCCGCATCCAGCAGATCAAGGCGCAGATCGAGGAAACCTCCTCCGACTACGACCGCGAGAAGCTGCAGGAGCGCGTGGCCAAGCTGGCCGGCGGCGTGGCGGTGATCAAGGTCGGCGCCTCGACCGAGATCGAGATGAAGGAAAAGAAGGCCCGCGTCGAAGACGCCCTGCACGCCACGCGTGCTGCGGTCGAAGAGGGCGTGGTCCCGGGCGGCGGCGTCGCCCTGGTGCGCGCGCTGCAGGCCATCGGCGAGATCAAGGGTGCCAACGAGGACCAGAACCACGGCATCGTCATCGCCCTGCGTGCGATGGAGGCGCCGCTGCGCGAGATCGTCACCAACGCCGGCGAAGAGCCCTCCGTGATCCTCAACAAGGTCAAGGACGGTTCGGGCAACTTCGGCTACAACGCCGCCAACGGCGAATTCGGCGACATGATCGAGTTCGGCATCCTGGACCCGACCAAGGTCACCCGTTCGGCGCTGCAGAACGCGGCCTCGATCGCCGGCCTGATGATCACCACCGAAGCGATGGTGGCGGAGCTTCCGAAGAAGGAAGAACCGGCGATGCCGCCGGGCGGCGGCATGGGCGACATGGGCGGTATGGGCTTCTGATCCAGCCCCGCTGTTCAATGATGTACCGGAAGGCCCGCGCAAGCGGGCCTTCTTTTTTTGGACCTTCGCTCGACTCCGGGTACACGTCGTCGGCTGATTGTCCGGTCGCAGGACTGCAACCTGACCGGCCCCGATGCGACCGGCAAGCCTTTGCGGTATGCCCGCGGCACCTGCCTGCGGCGAATGCCTCCTCCTTTATTTCGCCCAAAGGCCCACCGGCCGCATCGGGGCATCGGATCGCAGGCTTGCGTGGAAGACAAGCTTCTCTTGTGCGGCAGTCTGCAGCGTGGCAACGGATGGCCTTGGGGCGACACCACGCCCTCGTTCGTTGCCACACGGCGACTGAACGATGGCGGCTCCACGCCGCATTCACACCCGGATGGGGTTTCATTGAATGCGCGAGGGCCGCAGACTTGCCCCGCGGTCCACCTATCCCACAGGAGAGTTCCATGAAGCGCATCGTTTCCCTGGCATTGCTGGCGCTGTTTTCCGCCAACTTCCTCGTCGCCTGCAACACCGTGAAGGGTGCTGGCAAGGACGTGCAGAAGGTCGGCGAGAAGGTGGAGCAGTCGGCGGATGACACCGGCGCCACCGATCCGCGCTGATTCACGCTGTTTGCATGACGTGACGGGCCGGCCTTGCCGGCCCGTTTTCGTTTCCGGGTTTTGCCGCGGTGGGGGCTGTCAACGGCGCAGGCGCCATCGAAACTGAAGCGTTCAAGGAATTGAAAGCGTGCGTAACACCTTGCCCACGCATCATGAAGATGCGTCCTGCGAAGCTGGTGGCGTCAACAACGAAGCAAGGAGAACGCAATGAACAACGACATCATCGCCGGCAAGTGGAAGCAGCTGAAGGGCAAGGCCCAGGCCAAGTGGGGCGACCTGACCGACGACGTGTTCGATGTCGCCGAGGGTGACAGCAAGTACCTCGCCGGCAAGCTGCAGGAGCGCTACGGCTGGGATCGCGATCGCGCCGACCGCGAGGTCGACGAGTTCGGCAGGACGCTCGACTGATCCACGCTCGCAGCGATTGTTTCAACGACGGGCCGGCATATGTCGGCCCGTTCTTTTGTGTTTGCAGGAGCGGCTTCAGCCGCGAGCTTTGGGTCGACTTGGTGACGGGCAAAAAAGCTCGCGGCCGAAGCCGTTCCTGCATGATTGCCATGATTGCGGGGTGCTATCTGGGATCCGGCACGAAGCCGCCCGGAAAGGCGCGCGGAGTTTGCGCCAGCGGCCGGCGGGACCAGTCGTGGTGCAGACGGATGCCAAGCGCCGCCAGCCGCTGCGGCGTGTCGTAGCGCAGCTCGGTCACCTGCGCCGGCCGGGTGCTTGCGCGCACGAAACCGGTGCGCGAAACCGGATCCCATTCGCGTGCGCCGTGGCCGGTGCCGATGCGCTGGCGCGTGGCATCGGCCGATGGTGCTGCGGCGACCGATGCTTCGGCTTCCGCCCGCGCGCCTGCCCGGTCACGCTCGTCCATCGCGGCGTCCGGTCGCACGGGATATGGATGGCGCGGGAGGGACACACGCGGCGGGCGGCGCTCGCGGAACACGGCGATGCCGATCACCCCCACGTTGTCGGGGCGGCCGGTGCGCGCGGCGTAGCTGTCGGGCAGGCGGGTGAAGTGGAACTGCGCGACGTCTTCGAGCGACTTGCGCCAGCCGCCGATCTCCGCGCTCTGCCAGGGCTCGAGCACGTAGCCGGCCTGCGAGGGGTCCGCGTCCTCGCCGGTGACCGCGTTGACGCCATCCACGGACAGCATGACCAGCACGCGTTCGCCGCTGGTGTTGGCCAGGCGCACGGCATAGCGGTGGCCGGGCACGCCGGCCAGCCAGCGTTCGCCGGCGTGGCGGTACCGCGGCAGCGGCCGGCCGTCGTCGCGGTCGACGATGGCCACGTCCACCAGCGGGCGCGCCGCGGCCGGGAGGCAGGCGGATGCGGCGAGCAGGGCCGCAGCCAGTGACAGGACGATGCGCGACATGGCCGTTCTCCGTTGGGGGTGGCCATGCGAACGCGCGGCCGCGGCGGACGGGGTTGCGGCCGCGCGGCGGCGGGCCGTTGCGCCACCCTGGCGGGCTAAAATGACCGCAACGCAGTCCCCGGTTCCGTCATGACCCCGCGCAAGACCCGCATCCTCACCGGCATCACCACGTCCGGCACCCCGCACCTTGGCAACTACGTCGGCGCGATCCGCCCGGCGGTTGACGCCTCGCGCGCCGATGACGCCGAGAGCTTCTACTTCCTCGCCGACCTGCACAGCCTGGTCAAGGCGCAGGACCCGGCGCGCACGCAGCGTTCGACGCTGGAAATCGCCGCCGCCTGGCTGGCCTGCGGGCTGGACCCGGACAGGGTCTGGTTCTACCGCCAGTCCGACGTGCCGGAGATCACCGAGTTGACCTGGCTGCTGACCTGCGTGGCCGGCAAGGGCATCCTCAACCGCGCGCACGCCTACAAGGCCGCGGTCGACCGCAACCGCGCGGAAGGCGAGGACGACGACGCCGGCATCAATGCGGGCTTGTTCATGTACCCGGTGCTGATGTCCGCCGACATCCTGTTGTTCAACGCCGACAAGGTGCCGGTCGGCCGCGACCAGGTGCAGCACATCGAGATGGCGCGCGACTTCGGCCAGCGCTTCAACCACATCTACGGCGGCGAATATTTCCGCCTGCCCGAGGCGGTGATCGAGGAGAGCGTGGCGACGCTGCCGGGGCTGGACGGGCGCAAGATGTCCAAGAGCTACGACAACACCATCCCGCTGTTCGCGCCGCGGGCGACGCTGCGCAAGCTGATCGCCTCGATCGTCACCGACTCGCGCGCGCCCGGCGAGCCCAAGGACGCGGATACGTCCAACGTGTTCCAGCTCTACCAGGCGTTCGCCAGCGGCGAGGAGGCCGCGGCGATGCGGCGCGAGTTCGAACAGGGCATCGCCTGGGGTGAGGCCAAGCAGCGGCTGTTCGAGCGCATCGATGCGGAGGTCACGCCGCTGCGCGAGCGCTACGAGGCGCTGATGGCGCAGCCGCAGGAGATCGAACGCCTGCTGCGCAACGGCGCCCGGCGCCTGCGCGAGCGGTACGCGACGCCGCTGATGCGCGAGCTGCGCGAAGCGGTCGGCCTGCGCGACTTGTCGCAGGCGGCCGGTGGCAAGCGCAAGGCCGCGGCAGCGAAGGCGGCGACGCCGCAGTTCAAGCAGTACCGCGAGGCCGACGGCCGTTTCCACTTCAAGCTGGTCGACGCCGGCGGCGCGCTGCTGCTGCAGGGCGCCGGCCATGCCTCGGCGCGCGAGGCCGGGCAGCTGGTTGCACGCCTGAAGCAGGGCGGCGGCGCAGGCCTGCGCGCGGAGTTCGCGGCGGTGTGGCTGGACGACCAGCCGGTCGGCGAGCTGGCCGAAGGCGTCGCGCTGGACGACGTGGCCGCGGCGCTGGCGAGCCTCGCGGAGGCCGCATGAACCCGCAGCTCGAGCTCAACCTCGGCCTGATCCTGTTCCTGCCGTGGTTCCTGATCCTCGGCGTGCTGTTCTGGATGTTCCCGCGCCAGCCGCGGCACTGGCGGCGGCGGCTGTTCGACCTGGCCAGCCTGGTGCTGGCGACGGTGGCGTTCATGGCCGCGCTGCACTGGGCGCACGACTACGCGAATCCGGCGCACGGGAAGATGTGGCAGCAGATCCTGGCCACGTCGGTCGGCTATGGCGTGTTTCTCGCCGCGTTGCTGGTCGCGGTGCTGGTGCGGCACGCCGCGTGGCGCAGGCCGAAGGCTTGAGGCCGGTCGGAGACACTCCCATGCAGGCGGGCTCGCACGGCATCACCACCATCGATACCGGCTTCGGCGACCGGCCCCGGTTCTGCGCGGCCTATCTCATCGAGCACGCAGGCCGCGCGGCGTTCATCGACTGCGGCAGCAACGACAGCGTGCCGCGGATGCTGGCCGCACTCGAAGCGCGGGGGCTGGAACGCGAGGCGGTCGACTGGCTGGTCCTCACCCACGTCCACCTCGACCATGCCGGCGGTGCCGGCACGCTGATGCAGGCGCTGCCCAACGCGCGGCTGGTGGTGCATCCGCGCGGCGCACGGCACATGATCGATCCGTCGAAGCTCGCCGCCGGCGCGGCCGCGGTCTACGGCGCGGAGGAATTCGCGCGCAGCTACGGCACGCTGCTGCCGGTGCCCGCGTCGCGGGTCGTGGAGGCGCCCGACGGCCACGTCGTCGAGCTCGCCGGCCGGCCGCTGCTGTGCGCCGACACGCCGGGACACGCACGCCACCATATCGCGGTGTGGGACGCGGCCAGCCGCAGCTGGTTCAGCGGCGACATCTTCGGGCTGGCGTATCCCGAGCTCGTGACAAGGCAGGGCGCTTTCATCGTGCCGACGACGTCTCCGGTGCAGTTCGATCCGGACGAGATGCGCGCCTCGGTGCGCCGGGTGCTCGCGGAGGATCCGGCAGCGGTGTACCTGACCCATTACGGTCGCGTGGACGAGGTGGAGCGGCTGGGCGCGGACCTGCTCGAACAGGTCGACGCAATGGTCGCGCTGGCGCTCGAATGCGACGGCGCGCCGGATCGCCATGCGCGGCTGGTGGAGGCGCTGGTTGCGCTCTACGTCGAACGCGCCCGACGCCATGGCGTCGCGGACGCGCAGGCCTGCGTACCGCGCCTGCTGGCGGTGGACATCGAGCTCAACGCGCAGGGGCTGGAGGTCTGGATGGATCGGCAGCGAAGCCGGGCCTGAAGGAACCCACGCAGTCGCGCGGTGAAGCGTCTGGTGGGAGCGGCCATGGCCGCTCCCACAGCTCAGTCCCAGCTGTTGAGGTGCGGGCCGAACGGCTTGCGCTGCTGGCGGATCACGCAGAAGCGGTGGCCGCTGGGCGCTTCCATCACCCACCAGGTGCTGATCTTCTCGATCTTGCGGGCGCCCAGCGCCACCAGGCGTTCGACTTCCGCGTCCACGTCGTCGGTCTCGATGTCCAGGTGGATACGCGAAGGATGCGCGACCTTCTGCAGCAGCAGGATCGGTTCATCGTCGCCGGTGGCCAGACGCGCGTACTTGCCGTCGCCGTCCTCGTCGACGGCTTCCACGCGTTTGCCCAACGCCTTGCTCCAGAACTCGACGTGCGGGGCGAGGTCATCGACCTCGCAGTCCAGGATGAAACTCGACAGCCTGCTGTGGTGCGACATGGCGGGAGCCCTCGGTTTGGGGGAGGGGGTGGCGCTCTCTCGAAACGCCAGTCTTGCGGCGGCGACCGGGAACCGCGCCTGCGAATCCCCGGCCAGGACCGAAGGTCAGTGCGCCAGCGCCAGGTCGTCCAGCAGCGCCTTGAGGAAGCGCGCGGCCTCGCCGCCCGTGCAGGCGCGGTGATCGAACGTCAGCGACAGCGGGATCACCTTGTGCGCCTCGAAGCCGCCGACCACCGGGGTGATCTGGTGGCGGCCACGACCGGCGGCAATGATCGCCACGCACGGCGGCACTACCACCGGCGTGGCGTAGCGGCCGGCGAACATGCCGAAGTTCGACAGCGAGATCGTGTAGCCCGACAGCTCCGAGGCCGGGATGCTGCGGTCCATCACCTGCGCGCGCAGGCGGTTGACGCCCTCGCGCACGCCGGCCGCGTCGAGTACGTCGGCATTGCGCAGCGCCGGCACGAACAGGCCGTCGTCGGTGTCGACCGCGATGCCGACGTCGACGTGAGGATGCATCGTGCGCACCAGCTTGTCGCCGTCGAACCAGGCGTTGAGCGCCGGCACGGCCTTCGCGGCGGAGCAGATCGCACGGATCAGGCGCACGGTGACGTCGTTGCCCGGCGCCCAGGCGTGGATGTCGGCGTCGTCGCTGAGCGTGGTCGCCACCACCTTGGCGTGCGCGTCGGCCATGACCCGGGCCATGTTGCGGCGCACGCCCTTGAGCTGTTCAGGCTGGCCGCTGGCGGAGACCGACGGCGGCTGGGTGCGCATCGGCTTGCCGGAGGCGGAAAGCTGGGTGCGCTGCGCGGCATCGCGCGTCGGGGCGGCGGCGGGTTTCGCGGCCGGAGCCGCTCCCACGGGCGCCGCCGCGGCGGAACCGGCTTTCGCCGAACCGTCGGCGGCGGCCTGCTTGACGTCGGCCATGGTGATCACGCCGTCGGCGCCGGTGGCCTTCACCCGCGACAGGTCGACCTTGAGCTTGCGCGCCATCGCGCGCACCGCCGGCATCGCCTTGACGCCGCCGACCGCGACCGCCTGCTCGCTGCGCACCGCGTCGGAACTCTGCATCGCGCCGACCACGGTGCCGCTGTCCTCGCGCTCGGCCGCGGCGGGCGGCGCATCGGTTTCTTCGATCTCGCCGCCTTCGTCGGACGCGACCACCTTGTCGCCGTCGTCCGGCGCCGGGCTGCCGGTCCCCTTCGACGGCCCGTGGTGGTGCCCGGTGTCCTGGCCCTCGGCGCGCTGCGGCGCGTTGGGGTCGAGCTCGAACTCGGCCAGCATCGTGCCGGTCACGATCACGTCGCCCGCGCCGCCGGCGAGCTTGAGCACCTTGCCCGAGACCGGCGAGGGCACGTCGACGACGGCCTTGGCGGTCTCCATCGAGACCAGGTTGTCGTCGAGGCGGATGGTGTCGCCTTCCTTCACGTACCACTCGACGATGGTCGCGTCGGGGAGGCCTTCGCCGAGGTCGGGGAGCAGGAACTGTTTCGTCGTCATGGTGTTTCCTGTAATCGTCCGGGGTGTCATCCCGAACGCAGTGAGGGATCTGCTTTTCGGTCCCGGTGCGGCGAGGGAAAAGATCCCCCGCTGCGCCCGGGATGACGGCTGTTACGACGCGGCAAGCGTGCGCTTCACCGCGGCCACGATCTTGTCCACGTTCGGCAGGTACTTCATCTCCAGCCGGAACAGCGGGATGTGGGTGTCGTAGCCGGTGACGCGTTCGACCGGCGCCAGCAGGTCGTACATCGATTCCTCGGCCAGGCGCGCGGCGATCTCGGCGCCGAAGCCGGCGGTCTTCGGTGCCTCGTGCACGATCACGCAGCGGCCGGTCTTCGACACCGATTCGGCGATCGTGTCGAAGTCCAGCGGGCGCAGCGTGGCGACGTCGATGACCTCGGTGCTTATGCCCTCTTCGGCGAGCTTGTCGGCGGCTTCCAGCGATTCCTTGACCTGCGAACCCCAGGTGGCAATGGTCACGTCGCTGCCGTCGCGCAGCACGTAGCAAACGTCCAGCGGCAGCGCCTCGCCGTCGTCGGCCACCAGTTCCTTGTACTGGCGGTAGATGCGCTTGGGCTCCATGAAGATCACCGGATCCGGGTCGCGGATCGCGGCCAGCAGCAGGCCGTAGGCGCGCTGCGGCGACGACGGCAGCACCACGCGCAGGCCGGGGACGTTGGTGAAGATCGATTCGTTGGCCTCGGAATGGTGCTCCGGCGCGCGGATGCCGCCGCCCCACGGCACGCGCAGCACCATCGGGCAGTGCAGGCGGCCACGGGTGCGATAGCGGAAGCGCGCGGCGTGGCAGATGATGTGGTCGACCATCGGATAGACGAAGCCGTCGAACTGCGCCTCGGCCACCGGCTTCATGCCCTGCGTGGCCATGCCGACGGTGAGGCCGGCGATGGTGGTTTCGTCGAGCGGGGTGTCGAGCACGCGCTCCGGCCCGAACTCCGCCTGCAGTCCCGCGGTGGCGCGGAACACGCCGCCGTTGACGCCGACGTCCTCGCCCAGCACCACGACGGCCTCGTCGTTGCGCATTTCGTAGGCGAGTGCCTGGGTGATCGCCTCGATCAGGGTGATCGCCTTTGGTTCGTTGTTCGCCGCGGCTGCGGCCTGCTTCTTTGCCGCGCTCATGCCTGCTTCTCCCGTGCCGCCTTGTCCAGCGCCATCGCCGTGGCGCGCTGTTCGAGCAGGTCGGGCGGCGGGTCGCCGTACAGGTAGTCGAACATCGCCTCCACCGGCTGCACCGGGGTTTCGAGGTAGGCATTGAGCTCCACGTCGATGGCCTTGGCGCACTCCTCGGCCCAGGCCTTCTCCTGGTCCTCGTCCCAGAGCTTCTGCGCGGTGAGGTACTTGCGCAGGCGCAGCATCGGCTCGCGCGTCCAGGCGTCCTTGACCTCGTCCTCGCCGCGGTAGCGGCGGGCGTCGTCGGCGGTGGTGTGGTCGTGCAGGCGGTAGGTCATGAACTCGATCACGCTGCCGCCTTCGCCCTTGCGCGCGCGTTCCATGGCGCGGCGCATGCCTTCGAGCACGGCGATCAGGTCGTTGCCGTCCACCTGCAGGCAGTGCAGGCCGCCGGCGATGCCCTTCTGCGCCAGCGTCTTGGCACCGGTCTGGGAATTGCGCGGCACCGAGATCGCCCAGCCGTTGTTGATGATGCACTGGACGAACGGCAGCGCGTAGGCGCCGGCGGAGTTGATCGCGGCGTAGGTGTCGGTCTTCGACGAGCCGCCGTCGCCGCAGCAGGTCACCGCCACGCGCTTCTCGCCGCGCAGCTTGAACGCCAGCGCGGCGCCCGCTGCGTGCAGGCACTGGGTGGCGATCGGCACGCACCAGGAATAGTCGTGCTTGGGACCGGAGAAATCGTTGCCGCGCTCGTCGCCGCCCCAGTACAGCAGCACCTCGCGCGGCTTGACCCCGCGCATGAACTGCGCGCCGTACTCGCGGTAGCTGGGCGCGAACACGTCCTCTTCCTTCATCGACGCGCCGATGCCGATGTGCGTGGCCTCGTGGCCCAGGCACGAGGCATAGGTGCCGAGCTTGCCGGTGCGCTGCAGGGCGATGGCCTTGGTGTCGAAGGTGCGCACGTACAGCATCTGCTTGAACAGCGGCAGCAGCGCCTTGGCGTCCTTCACCGCCGGCGGCAGCTTGCCCGACAGCTTGCCGTCGGGATCGAGGTACTGGAGATATTCGATTTCGAACTTTGCGGCGATGGTCATCGCAATCCTGTGTCCTGGAGTGGTATCGGGGCGGGCCCGGACCGCGCGCACCCGCGGGATGCGCGGTGGAGGTCCGGACGGGCGCGCCGGGCCCGGAATGCCGGTCCTGGTGCGCGTCGCGGGGCGCGTGGCCCCGCGGCAGTCCGCCGATGATACCCGCTGGCAGGAAAACTCCCGTTGCGCGCTGCGGCAGGAAACGGTGGGGTATGGAAGACGGTGAGGCGTCGCGCGGGCAGGCGCGGCGGAATCGCGGGGGCCTGGTGATCCGGTGGCCGTTCGGAGCAGGCCGCGGCTTCCGCCGCACCTGCGTGGAGGCCGGATACGCGCGGCCCAAAGAAAAAGCGCGGCCGGAGCCGCGCTTTCCCGTGTTCCCGCCGCGTGTGGACTAGAGCACGCTGGTGCCGAACTGGGCCTGGTTGTCGGCCGGGTTGGCGTCCGGCGTCGGCGAGCTGGCCGAGCCCTGGACCGTGATCACGCCTCCCGCGGGCGTCGGCCGGGCGTTGACCTTGACCGCGAAGTCCACGCTCGCGCCGGCCGCCAGCGACGCGGCGGTGCAGGCGAAGCTGGCCGAGCGCGGGCCACCGTTGCTGTACTTGCTGCAGTGCCAGCCGGCCGGCGGCGTGACCGAGGCCGTCGCGGTCATGGTGTTGCCTTCGATCAGCAGCGTGGGCTGCGCGGCGGCGACGCCGCCGTTGTTGGCCAGGGTGAACACGTACTCCGCCTGGAACGCCAGGCGCGGCAGCGTGGCCGGGCCGTCGATCGACAGCGACAGGTCGGCCTGCGGCGATGCGAGCACCTGCAGCGCGGCCTGCGCGCCGTTGTTGGCGCTTGCCGGATCGGGTGTCTGCGACTGCACCGCGGCCGCGAGCCCCAGGGCCGTCCCCGCCTGCGCCGCGCCGGGCGTCACGGCCAGCGTGAAGGACTGGCTGGCGCCCGCGGCGAGCGAGTCGATCGTGCAGGTGACGCTGGCAAGGCTGCCGCTGCCGTCGCCCAGCGTGTTGCAGTTCCAGCCGGCCGGCGCGCCGACCTCGGCGTCGACCGCCTGGTCGAGCACCAGGGCGACCGCCGCGAACGCCGCCGCGTCCGGCCCGGTGTTGCCGACGTCGACCGTGAACGTCGCCGTCTCGCCCGGCTGCACGCTGTCCGGCGACACGCCGGCGTCCACGTGCAGGTCGGCCGACTGCGCCGCCTTCAGGCGCAGCAGCAGCAGGGTCGGGTCGTGGTCGGACAGGCGCGTGGGCGAATCGGTGGCGTTGCGCGCGATCGCCGGGAAATCGGCGTTGATGCGCGCATGGCTGACCGAGAGCGTCTCCACGTCGGTGGCATTCATCAGCGCCGCATTGGCCAGCACGTGGTCGAGCGACTGGATGTTGCCGTCGTAGGCGTACGAGTAACTCACGTCCGGGGTATTGAGGAAGGTCAGGTCGAACAGGTCCGGATCGACCAGGTCGGCGCCGTCGCCGGGCACCACGGTGGTGTCGTCCGCGCTGGGCAGGCCGGTGACGGTGCCCATCGAATCGCCGTAGCCGTCGTTGAACTCGAAGGCGTTGAAGTCGCCCAGCACCACCAGCCGCTCGGACGGATTGGCGACCTGCCGGCCCTGGATCAGGTTGGCGAGGAAGCGCGCCTGCTCCTGGCGCTTGGCGCGCACGCGCTCGCCGCCGGGGCTGTCTTCCTCGGCGCTGTTGAGCGAACGCTGGTGGACCACGATCGCGGTCAGCGGCAGGCTGCGGCCGTCGGCGAAGTTGACCTGCGCCTGCAGCAGCAGCGGCGGGCGGTCGTTGAGCAGGCTGGTGCCGCCGCCCGGCTCGGTCCAGGTCGTGGCCTTGCCCTCCTGGGTCACGCCCAGCACCTGCACGCGCGCGATGCCGGCGCCGACTTCGGCGGTGCTGACTAGGAAGCCCACGTCGATGCCGCCGACGTCGTTGCCTTCTTCCAGATACGCCGCGTACTGCGGGTCGGGCTGGCCGTTGGCAATCGCGTCCTCGCTGATGCGCGCGGCGATGGCCTGCAGCACGGTCAGGTTCTCGACTTCCTGCACGGCCAGGATGTCGGGCGCGTGCAGGTAGTCGCGGATGGCCATCGAGGCCTTGTTCAGGCGGGTCTGGTAGGCGATCGGGGTGAGCACCGGCTCGCCGATCGACGGGTCGTTCTGGTCGTCGAAGAAGCGCTCCATGTTGAAGCTGGCGACGCTGGCATCGTCCGCGCCCGGCTCCAGTGCCGGCGCGGGCAGGTCGACGCTGCTGCAGTCGACCTGCACCGACTCTTCCGGATAGATCGTGTAGCGGCGGAAGGTGTAGTCGAGCGGGCCGGTCGCGCCGGTGACCAGACAGCCGGACATCACGTCGGCGCTGTCGCCGCCGAGCGCGCGGCTGCTGACCGAGATCACCTCGGGATTGGTGTTCCAGCGCGGCACGTTGGCCGGGCTGCCTGCGGGCAGCGGGTCGGGCTCCTGCACGCCCGGCTCGCGGTACGCACGCGGCACGCCGGTGACCACGGCGTGGAAGACGCCGTTGCTGGTCGCGGTGGCGTTGGTCTCGTTCACGCTGCCGAGCGTGGGCGTGTTGACGGTCAGGCTGGCTGCCGTCACGCGCATGCCTTCGAGGCGCTCGAGCTGGTCGAAGTCGCCGTCCGGATCGGGGAAGCTGGTGGTCAGCTCGACCGGCGCCGGCAGCGCGTGGCCGGTGGACACCAGGGTGACGACCACCGGGCCGCCCAGTTCGGTCAGCGGCGGCTGCGACGGGTCCTGCGTGGGCACGTATTCCTGCACCTCGCCGCGCACCTGCACGCGGTTGCCGACCGCGGCCGCGTCCGGCGGCGCAGCGCCGGTGTAGACGTACACGCCTTCGGAGGTCAGCGGGTTGGCGTCGGCCTCGTCGTCGGGCATCTGGATGAAGAAGCCGCTGCTGCGCACCGCGGTGACGATGGCGCTGGTGACGACGGTCTGCCCGAGCAGCGGCGAGCTGGCGCCCGCGCCCTGGATGGCGTGCACCGGGACGATGTCGAAGTCGTCGCTGAGGATGGTGCCGGTGGCCTGCAGCGAGGAGGGCAGGGCGCCGGTGACGTCGGTGACGTTGACGAAGAAGGTCTCGTCGGCCTCGCTGTCGGTGTCGCCGATGACCTGCACGGTCACGGTGGCGCTGTCGTCGCCTTCGGCGATCGTCATCGCGGTCGGCGCGATCGCCACGTAGTCGCTGCCGGCCGTGGCGGTGCCGTCGGCGGTGGCGACCTCGAAGGACACGCCGCCTTCGCCGGCGGGCTCGCTCAGGCTGAGCACGAAGTCGAACGCGGTGTTGCCGCTGTTGCCCTCGGCCAGGGCGACGTTGGCAGCCGTCAGCACCGGCTGGCCGCCGCCGGCGCACACGTTCGGCGGCGAGGCGCCGTTGCGCGGATTGGGCGTGCCGGTGGCGAAGTCGTCCGCGTTGACGTTGGTATCGGTGCAGCCGCCGCCGGCGCGCAGCACGGCGAGCGTGTTGCTCGGGGCCGGCGTCGGCGCCGCGCCCTCGGCGCAGTTGGCGGTGCCGCCGAAGCCGACGAAGTCGACGTTGTCGCTGGGGCAGGTGCCGCTGAGCGCGGCGGTGGAGGACACCAGCGCGACCTTGCCGGCAGTGCCGCTCATGGCGATGCTGCCGGTGGCGTCCGGCGTGGGCAGGTCCACGGTGCCGCCGTTGCCGTCGGCTTCCTTGACCAGGTAGTAGCCGCCGGGCGCGATGCTGCCGGACAGCTCGGTGACCTGCCAGCTCGAGCCGGCGGCCGAGGCGTACTGCACCGACCAGCCGTCGACGCTGATCGCCTCCACCCCGTTGTTGTGCAGTTCGATGAAGTCGCTCTTCAGGGTCGCGCCGGAGTTGCCCCCGCCGCCGTACACCTGGCTGACCACCACTTGTTGCGCGTGCGCGGCGCACACGCCGCAGGACAACAGCAAAGCCAGCACCAGCCGGCGCGTGAACCTGTTCATCGAGACTCCCCTTGTGCGAATGGTCCTGCCTGTCGGGCGGCTCCCCACGGCCGCGAGCGACCGATTCTGCCGCAGCCGGGTGTCAGGCGCATGACGCAGCGCGGCGCGAACGGTCTTTCGCTAGACTGAACGGATGGCCATCGACAACAACGAGCGCGCGCTCGAGGACAGCATCCACACCGACCTGGCCGGGCGCATGACCTACGCCGGCTACCTGCGGCTGGACCGGCTGCTGTCCGCGCAGCACCCGCTGTCGCAGCCGCCGCACCACGACGAGATGCTGTTCATCATCCAGCACCAGACCTCGGAGCTGTGGCTGAAGCTGCTGATCCACGAGCTTTCGGCCGCGGTCGCGCACCTGCGTGGCGATCGCGTCTGGCAGTTCGGCAAGGTGGTCGCACGCTGCAAGCGGGTGCTCGACCAGTTGACCGCGCAGTGGTCGGTGCTGGAAACGCTGACGCCGGCCGAATACATGGAATTCCGCGACATCCTGGGCCCGTCCTCGGGTTTCCAGTCGCTGCAGTACCGCACGGTCGAGTTCCTGATGGGCAACAAGAACGCGGCGATGCTGAAAGTCTTCGCGCACGACGCGGAAGGCGCCGCCGGCCTGCGCGCGGTGCTCGAGGCGCCGACGCTGTACGACGAATTCCTGCGCTACCTGGCGCGCTGGGGCCACGCGGTGCCGGCCGCGCACGTCGAGCGCGACTGGTCGAAGCCGCATGTGTCCGACCCGGCGCTGGTGCAGGTGTTCGAGCGCATCTATGAGGACACCGCCACCCACTGGCGCGAGTACGCCCTGTGCGAGGACCTGGTGGACCTGGAAACCCAGTTCCAGCTATGGCGCTTCCGTCACATGCGCACGGTGATGCGGATCATCGGCTTCAAGCGCGGCACCGGCGGCTCCAGCGGCGTGGGCTTCCTGAAGCAGGCGCTGGACCTGACGTTCTTCCCGGAGCTGTTCGAGGTGCGAACGGTGATCGGCGTCCAGGCCACCGATCCGGCGTAAGCCGGGTGCGATTTCCGGCGCCGCGCGGACGGGCGCCGCGGCCCCGGAACCATGGTTGTTGCGCTGCAACACGAGCGCGCGGGTTTGACGCCGCGCGCCGAGGTCGGTAATCCTCGCGCGTCCCGTGCCCGGCACGGATGAATCCTGAACGACACGGGGGAGTACGCATGAGTTCCAACGTAACCAGCGCAGCAGAGCCGTCGGGGCCGCCAATCGAGGGCCTGTCGAGCGGCGGAACGCAGCCACCGGACTTCCCGCAGATGCTCGGCCACCCGCGCCCGCTGTGGATGCTGTTCATGTCCGAGTTCTGGGAGCGCTTCGCCTTCTACGGCATGCGCTGGGCGTTGACGCTGTACATCGTTGCGGAATTCTTCGGCGGCGACGCCTCCGGCGAAGCCTATGCCAGCCGGACCTACGGCGCCTATCTGGCGCTGGTGTACGCGACCGCCATCTTCGGTGGTTACGTCGCCGACCGGATCATCGGCTACCAACGCTCGATCCTGGTCGGTGCGGTGGTCATGGCCGTGGGCCTGTTCATGATCACGGTGCCTGACCAGCAAGTATTCATGGCCGGCCTGGCGGTCGTCATTGTCGGCAATGGCCTGTTCAAGCCCAACATCTCGTCGATGGTCGGGCAACTCTACGCGCAGGGCGACGCGCGCCGCGACCGGGGCTTCACCCTGTTCTACATGGGCATCAATGCGGGAGCCCTGGTTGCGCCCGTGCTGACCGGCTGGCTCGCCAGCCAGGTGTTCGGCACGCCCATGGAGCAGAACTACAAGGTCGTGTTCTACGCCACCGGCGTCGGCATGCTGCTGAGCCTGGTGTGGTTCTATTTCGGCCGCAGCCAGCTCAAGGGCATCGGCATGCCGCCGGAAGATCGCGCCCCCGGCAAGAACCTGCTCGGCGTGGTCGTCGGCGTGTTGCTGGCGATCCCGGTCGTGTACTACCTGCTGGCCGAGGTTGGTGCGCAGGTGCTGGCCTGGATCCTGGGCGCGCTGTTCGTGGGCTTGGCGGTGATGCTGGTCACCGGTGCGCTCAAGGGCGACAAGGTTGGCGTGCATCGTGTCGTGGCGATGCTGATCCTGTTCGCGTTCAACGTGATCTTCTGGTGCTTCTTCGAGCAGGCAGGCAGTTCGTTCAACTTCCTTGCCCAGAACATCGTCGACCGCGACCTGTTCGGGGCAGGTGGTTTCGTCTTCCCGACCGGCTGGTTCCAGTCGGTAAACCCGGTGGCGATCGTGCTGTTGGCGCCGATCGTGTCGATGATCTGGGCGTTCACGCACAAGCACGGCTGGGAGCCGTCGATCCCGCGCAAGTTCGGGCTCGGCATCCTGGGGAATGCGCTTGGCTTCGGCGTGTTGATCTACGCGCTGACCAGCCTGGTCGATCCGGCGGCCAACAGCATCCCGTTCTGGCCGCTGGTACTGTGCTACGTGCTGCAGACAGCCGGTGAGCTGTGCCTGTCCCCGATCGGGCTGTCGATGGTCACCAAGCTGGCGCCGCTGCGCATGGTGGGCCTGGCGATGGGCGGCTGGTTCCTCAGCACCGCGATCGGCAACAACCTGTCCGGCCTGCTCGCGGGCGAAATCAGCGGCGAAACCGGCATGACCATCGCCTCGGCGCGGGATGGCTTCACCTTCGCGTTCTGGCTGTTGCTCGGTGCGGGCGTGGTGCTTTTCCTGATCGCACCGTTGGTCAACAAGCTGATGCACGGAGTCAAGTGACGGTGCGCCCGGCCTTCTTGCCGCGTGCCGCCGCGCTGGCGGTATTGCTGGCACTTGCCGCCGGCTGCCAGCCGTCCGCCCCGGCGGACGGCACGGCGGCGCCCTCGGCCGAAGTGCCGGCTCACGCGCAGGAGCCGGCCCCGGACCCGGCCGCCATCGCCGCGCTCGATGCCGACTTCGACCCGGCCCGCGACCCTGCGGCCGACCTGGAGTTGGCCATGGCCGAAGCCCGCCACAGCGGGCGCCGGATCATGCTCGACGTGGGCGGCGAGTGGTGCCCGTGGTGCCACCGCATGGATGCCTTCCTGCACGACGATGCCGACCTGCTCGCGCTGCGCGATGCCGGCTTCGTGTGGATGAAGGTCAACTACAGCGAGGACAACGACAACGCTCCGTTCCTCGCCCGCTTCCCAGACGTGAAGGCCTATCCGCACCTGTTCGTGCTCGACGCCGACGGCAAGCTGCTGCATTCGCAGTTCACCGGCGAGCTGGAGCTGGACGAGAGCTACGACCGCGAGAAATTCGATGCCTTCCTGCGGGCCTGGATGCCGCCCGCGAAGGAGCCGGCGACCACGTAGCCGGGCGCGGACGGCCCGGCGCTATGCCGGGTCTTGCGTGCCGGCTTCCAGGTGCGGCAGGCCCTGTTCCATCAGCCGGTCGATGAGGCGGTCGAGCAGGGCGCGCTCGTCGGGCGCCAGGTGTTCGAGCAGGCGCCGTTCGCATTCCAGCGCCAGCGGCGCGACTTCGTCGTAGATGCGGTAGCCGGCCTCGCTCAGGGTGAGTACCGAGCGCCGGCGGTCGCTGTCGTGCAGGTCCCGCTGCAGCAGCCCGCGCTCCAGCAGCCGCGCCACCGCGCGGCTCACGGCGACCTTGTCCATTGCCGTGCGCTCGGCCACGCCATTGGCCGACAGGCCCGGGAAGCGGCCCAGCACCGCGATCACCCGCCACTCGGTCACCGCCAGGCCGAAGCGCTCGACGTAGGCATCGGCGATGGTCTGGCTGACCCGGTTGGAGAGCACGCTCAGGCGGTAGGGCAGGAAGCGTTCCAGCTCCAGCACGGCGTGCTGCGGGGGGGCCGCGGCGGCGGTGGGATCGCTCGACATTGCTGCGCTGCGCCTTGCAAATGGTTTCATCTGAAACTATAACGACAGGCCACCCAATGCAAGCCGCGCCGCCGCATCGCGCGACGGTGCCCGCCACCGAGGAGTCCCCCATGAGCGCGCAGCCGCAGACCACCAAGGGCCCGAACCTGGGCATGACCGTCACCACGTTCGAGAACCCGATGGGCATCGACGGGTTCGAATTCGTCGAGTTCGCCGCGCCCGAGGGCCAGGGCGAGGCCATGCACGACTATTTCGCGCGCATGGGTTTCACCGCCGTGCTGCGCCACAAGACCCGGCCGATCACGGTGTATCGCCAGGGTGGGGTG